>Ga0209561_1000374_pt1 | contig 9650 bp, 14 predicted proteins | sample WorMettrBAHAMAS2_FD_187393 | JGI IMG/M metagenome (GOLD analysis project Ga0209561, IMG submission 187393) | Marine gutless worms symbiont microbial communities from Max Planck institute for Marine Microbiology, Germany - Inanidrilus... | ecosystem: Host-associated > Annelida > Digestive system >... | reverse complement strand
GCCGGTCTCAGACAGACGTCGCATATGATCCGGAAGGTCGAAAAATCCAAGCTGTTTCATGGCATCCCCCTCGGAAAGCCATCGAATCACAAAACCGTCAAATTGGCGAGGTTAATGGGGGTGTCCTCTTTGTTCTCACCGGTCTTTTCATTGATGTTTTCAGTGCCTTGGCCAGGTAGTCAGGATCCAGGTTTTTTATTTCTTCATCCGAGAATTTCAATTGCTCGGTCTTCTTGGCCGGCTCGACGAAGAATCTCATGACCTTGCTCGCCCCATATCGAAAAGGCGCGGCGCTGAAATAGGAAACCTGAAGCGGATTCCTGACCGTTTTGCTTCGAATATTCCCGATCGCCGCCCGCGATAGGTTTGTTCCTTTCAAATCCTCCATATTGAACCCTTTGAATGCGTCGCTTGTCCGGAAAAAACCCCAGGCTTTCTTGACCTCGTCGGGCTCGTTTCCCGATAGGGGTTTCAGTTCCAGATTATTCCAGCAACCCCGCCTGCATCAGCGAGAGTGGGATGAAGTAGGGCCCCGGGTCGGCCCCCAATGGATGCGCCACAAGCACACGTGACAGCCTGAGGTAGTCACGGACATTCGCAAACGCGAACTCCGGTGTATTGACCATCAGGAAATCCTGGTTTCGAGAGCCGCCATCCGACAACAGTAAAGGCCCGACGACGCCGAGGACCTTTATCGCCATGCCCCGGCTACCGTTTCCTCCTTCCAGATCCCCCAGTTTGAGAACCGAGGCATTGGAAAAACGAACCCGTGCGGCATAAGTGGCCGGCTTCCCGAACAAACCGATTTGGTATTCGCGCCCAATATCGCCGATCACGGTGAACGTCGCATTGACACAGCCATGGGATTTGGGGTGGACACCGCGCAAAACCTCGCCCGCCTGCCGCGGAAACTGTTTGCGTTTCGCCTGCAACTCGACCGTCAGGGCCGTGTTCGTTCTTATATCCTCAGCCTCCTCGGCTGGAATGACCTCCACATCGATCGGCGTGTCTGTTCCGCCGCCGAAGGCCGAATAGGAGACGATCGAGGTGCATACGGCCAAGGCGCATGCCGCGGCCCCATGTTTCTTCCAGTTCGGACTCATACAATCCTCCCGGTTTCGTGCGACCCTGCGGAAATCACCGCCCATGCCGCGGTAAGTCAAATTTACAGCGTCTCGAATTGGCCGGTTGCGCTACCAGCGAGGAAGGCAGCGATGTAGGTATAGACTTGGTCGGTGCGTTTGTAGGCACCGTGCGCATGGATGCGTTTTTTGCAGTTCACCACGTAAACGCTGGGTGTTGCCGGGTTTCCCGGGCTGGAATGGGTGATAATGTCGTTTGGGTCTTCCGGACCCAGCAGGCCGAGCGCGTAATCGAACTCGGCGCCGCTATAGGCGTATTTCAAGACGCGGTCGTTTTTCGAGTGAAAGACGATCACGCTATCACTGTTCCCGGTCGCATCGTAAAAATCCTCACCGACCTCAATCGAGTCGTTATCGACCGCTGCCGCCATGGTGAAAACGTTTCGCGCGATTTTGGTGGATTGCGACTTCAGCGCCTTCAACACGACGCGCACGCCCATGCTGTGCCCCATGACGTCGACGGTGGCCGAATTGTCGGCCATTTTTTCAGCCAAATACCGAATCTTCGGGCCAGGGCGTTGGCCCGCTTTTTCGCGGAAAAGTAATCCAACGGATCATCTCCGCCGGGCCAGATATATCCGACCACGAGGTCGTAAGCACCGTCCACCAACTTCGCGACCTGCCCCTCGATTGTCGCGTAGGCTCTGTGGACGTCTTCCGGTTCGTTGTTATACCCGTGGACCAGAACGAGTACTTTCTTGCCATTGATTTCCGAAAGGAAGGTTGGTTCGTCAACGGGGCTTGAGGGATCCTCGCCAACAAGGTCGACCTCTCGAATTGCGTCACGAACCGCAAGTTTGTTGTCGCTCCAGAAACCTTCTCGCGCGCTGATGAGATACATAATGCTCCCCCCTTAAACCCATTATGATCATCTGTTTCGGTAGAATATTGTCTAATTACGAATCAATAATTGAAAATCCCTATAAATTTCAATTTTAAAGCGTACTATGAATTCAACACGTATAGAAGCCTTATTTCTCCGCGTCCCCGTGCTCCGCTCCCCGACGCGCGACTGCGGCCCTGTCACCGTAATATGCACTCCTGATCCGCAAGGTCCGCCGCATCGGCGAAATCAAGTGGCGGGGCAACATGGTGTTCGTCAGCGAGGTTCTGGCCGGCGAACCCGTCGGCCTGCACGACATCGGCAATGACGTCTGGCGACTCAAATACGGCCCCGTCGTGCTCGGCACGTTGAGGGGGGAGGCAAACCTGAAAAAGATTGAAGCGGGATCGCGATCCCGGACCAATCCCTACAGGGACAAAGCATGAAAACTGTTACCCACGTCATCGGGCTAAACTGTTACCCATGTTTGCGGTTGCTCAGTTGGGGGGATCAAAACCGTCAGTCGTGTACCGAATCTTTGACCCAGATGTTCGTTTTTTGTTCTTGAATTTTTACAAAAAAATCCTATAATAGCTATCAGAGCTTATTTATAGGAAAAATCACATGATACAGTTTAAATTGACTCGGCCGATTGCGGGCAATACCACCGCCAATGCAATTGACATCGTTAACGCCAAGAAGGCTTTGAATTATCTCGGCTTTTATCCACGCCCCAGTAAAGGCGTTTTTGCTGACTGGGTAGATAGTCAGGTCTTCGATGGAATCCGGCGTTTCCAAAGTGAGAATGGCTTAGAGGTCGACGGCGCCATGCGTCCCGGCGGGCCGACAGAGCGTTTGATCAACGGGTTTCTCAAGTCAGGGGATGGAGCAGCCCGCGGCCCCAGACACAAGTTGCCGGTCATCATTCCTCCGAAGGTCGATCCTAGGATGCCGCAAATCCGCGAGCTCTTTCATCCGGAATCCCACCCCTACGTCAATGAGCATGGCAACATTATTCTCGAAGGAATCAACCCAAAGACCGGATTTCGCGTCCGGCGGCCGAAGAGGACATGATGAATTCGATCTCAGCTTTTCGGCCCAGTCGACGTCGCGAACGGTGCCTAGGGAGAAACGTGATGCAACTACCGTTGATAATTGGCCTCTTCGTCTCGGTCTTTACTGGCCTAGCCGTCGCCGGAGAGGGCCCCCGATCACCGGCCCGTCCCGGCGTCACGCCGGATTTTTCCCTTCCCCGGATCATGCACAGTCCGATTCCCGAGACCCATGACAAGGTCTATTTCCCATCCGGTTCATCCGACCTGTTGCCGGAAGCGAAGATCGTTCTCGATCGCCAAGTGGAAATACTGCAGCAATTTCGGGAGCTACTGGTCGAAGTGATCGGATTTGCGGACATCGAGGAGGCTCCTTCCGCTTCGGAAAAAGCCCAGCTCGGACTCAAGCGGGCGGTGGCGGTAAAGCAATACCTGATTCGGAACGGCGTCGAAGGGATTCGGCTGACCGCGATCGGCCGGGACAGCGCGCCGCTCATTCCCCGTCGCGTGGACGAGAATAGTCTCGCCGCTATGCGTTTCGTCTGGACCTTTGCTGGGGAGCGGTGATGGAAACAGCGTTGGTGTAGGCGCAATGGTTGAGATGGATTTCCATGACTCTTGCCTGCTGCCTCCTCATCCCCGGGCTCGACCCGGGGATCCACGTGGATGGCCCGCTGGGCGCTTGCAACGGGGTCGAGCCCGGTCATGAGGAATAAGAACACTTAGACGAAGCCAACTGCACCCAGAGGAAAACCATAGACAGCCATGGACATTCCTAGACATCCCGCCGCCGTTAAGACCGCCAAAGATGTTCACCGATGTCCACCAAGAATTTTCCCGACGGGTCGACAAAAGTCGACACGCCGTATCAAAAGTCGTCATTTCGCGCCGGGAAATTGGCTTCGTGCCGGGTTGGCTGATGGATCCGGAAGGACCGCTGAGTATCAGGTGGTCCTATCTGCCGAGGCTGGTGCCGTGGCTCGCGCGCTACGTCCATGCCGGGTACTTCCAAGACGTGGACCATACGGCCCGGGCCCTGCAGGTCCTCTGCGACCCGACCGTCGAGCTCTTCAAGAAACTGGCCGAGGAAGCCGGCCGGCCGGAACTGGTGCGCGACAGTGACTACATCTGGGCCTACCGCACGGAGAAAGGCTTCCGGGACGCCCGCTCCGACGTCGAGGCGCGGCGCAAGCTGGGCGTCCATATCGCCGAGCTGGACGCCGTCGTCCTTGCCGCCGGTGCCCATTCTAAGGCGCTGGCCCGCAAACTCGGCGCCGACGTGCCCCTGGAGACGGAGCGCGGTTACCACATCGTCTGCCCCCATCCGGGCATCGAACTGTCGGGGCCGGTGATGAACGGCGAGGGCAAGTTCCTGGTCACGCCCATGGCCATGGGGCTGCGCTTCGCCGGTACGGTGGAGTTGGGCGGGCTCGAGGCGCCGCCGACGCCCCGGCGCATCGAGGCGATCACCAAGAAGGCCAAGGACATGGTACCGGGGCTCAATACCGAGGGCATGACCACCTGGCTTGGGTTCCGCCCGAGCCTGCCGGACAGCCTGCCGGTCATCGGGCCGTCGCCGAAGCGGGCCAATGTCTTCTTCGCCTTCGGTCACCAGCATGTGGGCCTGACGGCCGGCCCCCGCACCGGCGGCCTGATCGCCGATCTGGTCGCCGGCCGCGCCCCCAACGTCGACATCGCCCCCTATCGGGCCGACCGGTTTTGACCGGGGGAGGTGCCCAGTTTTGCGAGATTCGACAGAAAGACAATGGATTTCTCGGCCTTACGAATCGAGGTTTTGACCCACTTTTTAAACGTTTTAACAGAAAATTCATCAACGATATCAATGCTTTTAACAAATTACATCTAAAATCCGTGCAAATCATGTTGCAATCTCTATATATCTATATATCTTTAACTATGCGGATACCTGCTTGACGCCGGATCGGGGGTACGACGCCACCCTGGGGACCGCAGATGAAAATCCGACGGGCATACAGCCCAGAACAAGGAAAGGTGATCCGGATGACAAACCTAGAAAAAGCTGGACTCGGCCGCGCGGTTACCGCGTCTTCAGCGATAAAGGCCGAAACAAGAAAGACCGTAAAACCGACGACCAACCCGTCAAGCCGCCGCTGGTTCCTGAAAACGGCCGCGGCCACGGCAGCCGTCGCCGCGACCGGTCCCTGGATCGTCCGGGACGCCCATTCCTCGTCGGGTGACCTCCGCCTGATGATGGGACCGGGGCAACTTCCGCGTAGCGTCGTTCAGGGCTTCGAGAAGGAAACGGGCATCAAGGTCCGCCATTTCCCTTACGGCGGAGACGGCCAGCTGCTCAACAAGATCCTGTCCGTCCACGGCCACGGGGTCGACCTGATCAGCCCGGCCGTATCGCAAGCGCCGCAATGGCGAAACACCGACGTATTGTGGCCTTTCGATATGAACCGGGTGGCGGCCGACCGCATCGAGAACCACCTTCTCGCCAAGTCCCTCGACAACTGGACATGGGACAAGGGGACCTATCATCTGCCCTACCTGTGGGGCACCGAGGCCCTGGCCTGGCGCACCGAATACTGGGACGGCAAGGACGGTCCGGACCTCAGTTACGGCGACCTCTGGCATCCGCATCTGGCCGGCAAGGTCATGGGGCGGCCGCACTCCATGATGCTCGGCATCGGCCTCTACCTCGATGACCAGGGTATCCTGCCGTCGAACCGCATGCTGGACGCCTACAAGGACGAAGAGAGCATGCACCGGATTTGGTCGCGGGTTCTCGAATTCGCTCTTCAGCACCGGGTCTGGATCCGCATGTTCTGGGACGACGCCGAAGCCCAGAAGCGCGGGTTCCTGCGCAACGGCGTGGTTGCCGGACAAACCTGGGACGGTCCGACCCGCAAGCTCAAGAACGAAGGCGAGGCGGTCAAATTCCGCATCCCCCGGGAAGGCGGATTGGCCCGGCTCGACGGCCTGTCCATACCGGCCGGTGCCCAGAATTTGGAACAGGTCTACGCGTTCCTCGACTATGTCTATCGGCCGGAAACGGGCGGTTTGATCGCCTCGGAAACCGGGTGTGATCCGGTGCAGGTCGGGGCCGAGGGGCATATGACCGACCAGGCGCGCCAAGACTATCAAGAGATCTACGGTCATCTCAAACCGGACGATCTGTGGTGGTGGCCGTCCGAGCCGCAATGGTACGCGGCGGCACGCGCTGGTTACGAAGACAGGTTCGTCGCCGGCTGACTTTTGCTTGTTCCCTCTTTCCGCTAAGCTCCGCTTGATTTCGGGCTTGCGGAAAGGGGGATAGGCGATGTCCGTAAGAACGACGACGATCGGGGCTTTTCCGAAACCGGATTTTCTCGATGTCACGGACTGGTTCGATCAGGAGGCCGGCGGCCCCGATTCGACGGATCCCACGCAGCGCTACAGTGAGGATCTCGAGAGGCTCGGCGACGAGGCCGAGGCCCAGTTCGTCCGCGCCGCCGACGCCGTCATCCGCGATCAGGTCGCTGCCGGTATCGACATCGTCACCGATGGCGAGGTCCGGCGCGAGAACTATATCCACTATCACTGCCGTCACCTCGACGGCATCGATTTCGAGATGCTGACCGAAAAGGCACTGCGCGGCGGCGCCTACAACGCTCGCCTGCCGACCATCGTCGGGCCCGTCAAGGCCGGCGAGCCGTTTCTGCCGCACGACTGGAAAGCCGCCCAGGCGCTGACCGACAAGCCCGTAAAGACGACCTTGCCGGGACCGATGACCGTGGGCGACACGGTCGCCGACAACCATTACGATGATCCGGTCCGCCGCGGTGCCGACCTCGCCGACGCTCTCAACCGGGAAATCCTGGCTCTCGCGGAGGCCGGTTGCCGACACATCCAGATCGATGAACCGCTGTTCGCCAGGAAAGTCGCAGAGGCGCTGGACTACGGGTTCGAGCATATCGAGCGCTGTTTTCACAACGTGCCCGACTCTGTCGTGCGGACCGTTCATATGTGTTGCGGGTATCCGGATCGTTTAGACAATCCCGATTATCCGAAAGCGTCGAAGACCAGCTATTTCGACCTGGCACCGGCGATCGAAGCATCCTCTATCCAGGCGGTTTCCATCGAGGATGCCCACCGAAACAACGATCTCAGTCTTCTCGAGAAGTTTGAAACGACGACCGTCATTTTCGGCGTGGTCGCGATCGCCAAGAGCCGTGTCGAGAGCGTCGATGAGATTAGGCAGCGATTATCGAGCGCCCTGAAACATATCGACTCCGACCGTTTGGTCGCGGCACCGGATTGCGGACTGGGCCTGTTGGGGCGCGAACTCGCTATTGCGAAGTTGAAAAATCTCGGCGACGCGGCGAATTCGATTGTGTAACGTCCGTCACGTTTGTGAACTCCACCATTGATTTATTTGCCAGCATCTGGAGTCTATTGGGGGAGAAGATTAAGGGGTGATCTGGGATGATTGACAGAAGGTGCATCCTGAACGGGCTTGTTGCCGCGGTTTTTGCCGCGGCACTGACTCTGTCGGCGGCTGTTCCGTCGAAAGCCGATGAGGTTTTCAGCGAGGGCGCGAAGGGGTTCATCACGAACCTGGCGGAAGAGGCGATTTCGTCACTGACAGTGACCGATATCACCCGTGACGAACGTCGCACACGGTTCCGACGGATGTTACATGATTATTTCGCCTTCAAGGGCATTGCCAAGTGGGTTCTCGGCCGCTATTGGCGCCGCGCCAGCCAGCCCGAGCGCGAAGAATTTATGACGTTGTTCGAAGATCTCATGGTGGTCACCTACGCCGACCGGTTCGAGAAGTATACCGGTGAGACACTTTCGGTCCTGAAAGCCGAGGTGCGTGGCGGAAAGGATGCCCTGGTTCACTCGCGCCTTATCCGCTCGGGCGGGTTGAAGCCGGTCGACGTCGTCTGGCGAGTACGGCGCAAGGATGACAATTTCAAGATTGTCGATGTGATGGTTGAGGGCTTGAGCATGGGTTTAACCCAGCAAAAGGACTTCGCGTCCGTTATCCGCCAGAATGGCGCAAGGTTCAAAATCTGCTCGACGAATTGCGCAAACGCCTGGACGCATCTACCTGAACCGGCCGCGAACTGACGGTGGTTCGCCGTTTCCCGCCATGAACACTACGTCGAATGTCGAAACACCGTCTGGGAAGGACGCGGCCTACGAGAATTTCCCTGTCGGTTCGTGGTTACTGCCAGCCGAACTGCGGCCACACATTGCTGTCTTTTACCGTTTCGCTCGCGCCATTGACGATATCGCCGACAATCCGGCACTGGCTCCCGAGATCAAGGTTTCGAGGCTCGACGGGTTCGAACGGGCGCTCACCGGTTCCAACGCCGACGATCCGGCATTCGAAACGGGCCACCGCATGCGCCAGAGCCTGCTCGAAACCGACGTGCCGGTGCAGCATTGTGTCGAATTGATCACGGCCTTCAAGCAAGATGCTGTCAAACTGCGTTACGGCGATTGGGATGACCTAATGGGCTATTGCCGCCTTTCCGCGGCACCGGTCGGGCGTTATCTACTCGACTTGCATGGCGGATCCGTCGATGGTTACGGACCTTCGGATGCACTTTGCATGGCATTGCAAGCCATCAACCACCTGCAGGATTGCAAGGACGACTTTCAGCAATTGAACCGAGTCTATCTCCCCGGCGATTGGATGGTAGCCGAGGGCGTGACCGTCGAGGATCTCGACAACGATAATTCGAGTAAGGGACTGCGTCGGGTCCTGGATCGAACCCTGGTGGCAACGGTAGAGGTGCTCGACAGGGCCAGGCCGCTGCCGAGCGGTCTCAAGAGCCGGCGCCTGGCGATGGAATCGGCGGCCATCATTGCCATCGCCGATCGGTTGATCGACCTATTGCGGCGGCGTGATCCGCTCGGACCGCGGGTCGAGTTGAGTAAACCCGGTTACCTGTGGTGCTGTCTTCGCGGTGCTGCGCGGTCCGCCTTCGAAAGCCGCCGTTGATGGTCATTCCTTTCGTAGCCGGGCTATGCGGGCTTTCTCTCGCAATTTGGCTGGGATTGACCTTTGCACGAGGCGGTTTCTGGAAGTCCGATCAAAGACTGGAACCCGCTGGTGAACGCGCGGATTGGCCTGAGGTCGTGGTGGTCATACCGGCACGAAACGAGGCGCCGACGATCGGTCGCACGGTTGCCTCGCTGCTCAGCCAGGACTACACGGGACAGCTTCAAGTGATTGTCGTCGACGACAACTCTGACGACGGTACGGCCGAGGCTGCCCGTGACGCGGCGGGACAATCGGAACGTCTGCAAATCGTCCAGGGCAAACCCCTCGAGGCAGGATGGTCGGGAAAGCTCTGGGCCGTGCAGCAGGGGATCGAGGCGGTCACCCGTCGGATACCCGATGCCGCGTACGTTCTCCTGACCGACGCTGACATCGAGCACGCACCGGAAAACCTCCGCGAACTGGTGTGGAAGGCGGAAACTGATGGGCGGGATCTGGTGTCGCTGATGGTGCTTCTGCGCGCTGCTAGGCTCAGGACCCATAAAAGGGGTTTTCAGGACGGCTGAAATCTGATTCAAACTCCCAAATTGCAGGGAGTTTGAGATGTCTCGTTATTTCTGGCTTTCCGAAGCTCAGTTTTCCCGTCTTCAACC
>Ga0209561_1000372_pt1 | contig 9686 bp, 8 predicted proteins | sample WorMettrBAHAMAS2_FD_187393 | JGI IMG/M metagenome (GOLD analysis project Ga0209561, IMG submission 187393) | Marine gutless worms symbiont microbial communities from Max Planck institute for Marine Microbiology, Germany - Inanidrilus... | ecosystem: Host-associated > Annelida > Digestive system >... | reverse complement strand
TGCTCGCCGCCACCGCCCAGAACCTGAAACGCCTCGCCAAGCATGCCTGGAAACCGCCGCCGCCCGTCCCGAAGGCCGCCTGAACCATGCCCAACCAGCGAAACCGCCAACCAAAGCCAAAAACCGTCGCAGCATCTGCCAGTGGCGGCGAATAAACGTCCGCTCTTAATAGAAGCGGACGCCCAAAACACTCTTTCGGACGAGTTTATCAACGATATCGGGGTATCCCCGATGTGACGGCCAACAACAAGTGGATCTTCCGCACCGGCTTGACGACGTCTCTGCAGGGGACCTTCCTGGCCCACTACATGGCCCGCGTCCTCGAGGTGGAGAACCTGATCGTCATCCATGAGACCGACGCCTTCGGTCTGTCGTTGGTCGATGCGCTGGAAAACGAATTGTCGTTCCTGAAACGCTCCGGGATCGCCGATCTCCCCGTCAAACAGAAATGGGGTTTCAACGCGGGCTCGCCGGAGAGCGAGGAGGTCATCGCCGAAGTGATCGGCCAGCTTTCGTCGAAATACACCGGTGAAATAATCTTCCTGGCCGTTCACGAGGACACGGCGGAAACCCTGATTCCGCGGATCCGCGACAATCCGCGCCTGCGTTTCGGCAATCCCATTCCCTACAGGATCCTAGGGCCGGAGTCGCTGGGCAAACCGTCGCTGGTTCAGGCCTTTTCCAAACTACGGCGCGAGGTCCAGACACCGGGCATCTATTCGGAAGGTGTCTACGCCGTCGCCCCGTTCCTCGAGGACGTCGCCAATCAACGAGCCCAGGACTTCCGCCGCACCTACCAACGCTCCCACGGACGGGCACCCGATGCCGTCGCTGCCGGTTTCCGCGACGCCGCCGCCGTCGTCATGGAGGCGCTAGCGCGTCTGCAAACGGCTCCGGCCGATCTGGCGGCGGCGAGAAAGGAGATGCGCGATATCCTCGCGGGGTTCGACCGCGAGGAGAAGGGGGTTCCCGGCGTAACGGGCAACATCTAATTCGATCTCGACGGCAATGCCGTGAAATCCGTCCCCGTCGCCGTCTACCGCGATCGCCGGCTCGTCTCCCCGTCGGTCCAATTGAGCACCGTCAGTTCCTTCGAGACCGTCGATAGCGGCGACGTGCTGCAGATCAAGGGCGGGTATTTCACCCGGACGCGAATTGTCCACACGGGCCTGAGGGTCAACGAGATCCGCGACGTCGATCTGGAAAATCAACGCTTTTTCATGGACTTCGATATCTGGTTCCGATACCACGGCGAACTCGACACCGGCGCCATCGAGTTCCCGAACGCCGCCGAGCCGGTGCAATTGGGCGCGCCGGTCGAGGAGGTTTCGACCGACGGTCTGTTCTACCGCTTGCACCGGGTCAAAGGGGTCTTCAAGACCGATTTCATCACCGACACCAGCGGTCTCGGAAAACGCGTGCTCGGTATGCAGATGCGCCACCGGGACCTCAACCGCGAACGCCTGATCATCGTGCCGGACGTTCTCGGCATGGAAAGCGGCGCCGATGGCAGTCTGAGCGAGCGCATCGCCGCAAAGACCTTGCTCGGCGAAGGCGACGACTGGACCGTCGATCAGGCGGACATGTTTCTCGACACCGAGCCCGTCGTCAAACTGGGCAACCCGAAATTCGGGGACCGCGAGGTCGAGGGGCACTCGCGGTTCAACCTGGGCGTCTGGATGAAGCCGACGGACCTGGCCCTGCGCGGGTTCATCGAAGTGGAGCGGGCGAAGAACCTTTTCCTGCTCGGCGGTGCGCTCATCAGCTTGATGATGATCGCCACTTACCGCAGCGAGTTTCAAGCCTTCCTCAAATGGCTCTGGTTCCCGCAAGCGCTGGCCGCGGTGGCCATGTTGGTCGCTGGCGAGGTCTTCGTCGCGGACTGGCTGACCCGAACCCTCCAATCTCCGTTTTACATGGACAATGCCATACTCATATTCCGGGCGCTTTGGTGGCTGGTACCGGCGTGGATGTTCAACATCGGCGTCGAGCGTTTCCTGTGGACGCCCTTGGAGCAGCGCACGGAACGCATGGTTCCTCGCGTCGTCCGATATTTCTTCGCCGGCCTCATCTATATCCTGGCGGCCCTCGGGGTCACCGCCTTCGTGTTTGATCAGAAAGTGACCAGCCTGCTGGCCACCTCGGGCGTTCTCGCCATGATTGTCGGCCTCGCCATCCAGATGAACATCTCCAATATCTTTTCCGGCATCGCCATCAACGTCGAGCGCCCCTTCCGCATGGGCGACTGGATCCGAATCGGTGAATACGAGCCGGGCAGGGTGGTCGGCATCACCTGGCGGACAACGCGCATCGAGACGCTGGATCACAACATCATCTGCATCCCCAACTCGATCGCATCCGACTCCTTCGTCGAGAATTTGAGCTATCCCCGCGAGGCCTACCGTTCCGAACTGATGGTCCACGTGGACCCCGGCGCCAAACCGGAATGGGTCAAGAAGATCCTGCTCGATGCCGCCATCTCGGCCAATGGGGCCCTCCAGGATCCCGCACCCGTGGTCATCTTCCACGGAGTCAAGGAGTGGTCGGCGGAATATGCCGTTCGCTTCTTCTGCCGCGATTACCCGGCCAGTATCGACGTCAACGCGTCGGTCTGGCGCGATATCGTCCGCAACTTGCGCTACGCCGGTTTCGTTTCGGTCATCCACGAGGAATTCACGCTCTTCCACCTGGAGGAGAAGGAAGGCCATGTCCGCGACGTGACACCACTGCTGGTCGACGACGTCGAGGTCTTCGAGCCGTTCGGTCCGACCGAGAAGCGGCGCATCTGCCGCAATCTCGGACGCCGACACCTGGAACCCGAGCGTGTTGTCATGCGCCAGGGCGACGCCGGGGATAGTCTTTTCATCGTCGCCGAAGGGGCGTTGTTGGTCGAAATGGAGATGAAGGACGGCAAGGTCATCGAGGTCGGCCGCTTGGGTGCCGGCGATTTCTTCGGGGAAGGGGCGCTCCTCACCGGAGAGCCGCGAGGCGCCACGGTGACCACCATGACGCCGTCACTGGTGCTCGAGATCGCCAAGGCCGACATCGAACCGATCATCCTGGAGTATCCCGAGATCATCGATGACCTGTCGAAGATCTTGACACGCCGCACCCTGGAGAACCTGCGCAAACGCAACGCCTATTACGCATCGGTCTCGGAAGAGAAGTCGTTGGCCCGCTCGATCCTGACGAAGATCGGCAAATTCTTCGACGTAAGAGTCACCGACACAGCCGAAGAGCCGCCGGAACCCTTACCGGCCAGGCGTTCGGCGTGAAGCGCCTCCGACCCGCGGTCAGGCGAACGGGTCGGTCTTCAACCAGTCGATGGTCTCGCGCAGCATGGTCGGAATATCCCGGACGGGGACGCCGAGGCTGTCCCGCCGCGTGAAGTCGAACCCGGTCGGCGCCACCGGGTCCCCGTCGATCGGTTCCGGCATTTTCATGTCCGGCAGGATCTCCCCGATCGCCGCGTAGATGTCCTGCCAATGCCAGCTGTCGTAACGCCGAAATAGCGCCCGGACGCGTCGGGATTCTCATAGGCCGCGAGGAACAGGGCAGCCAGGTCCTCAAGGTGGATCATCGAGGTGGAATCGTTCGGGATCTTCTTGTGCTTGCCTTCTCCGCCGTCGATCAGGCGCTTGAGCCAGGCGTGGTTGTTGACCGGGATATGGCCGGGCAGGATCAAGGGCCCGTAGAGCCCGGTCGGCATGAAGATGGAAAGCCGCATGCCGTGCTCGTCGGCGAATTTCATCGCCGCCTTCTCCATCACCGTCTTCGTGGCGGACGTATACTTCTTGGCCGCGCACTGCTGATCCTCGTCGGACCAGTGGTCGACCTCGTTCTTGACCGGCACCGGTGGTATGGGATTGGTGCTGCTGGTGCTGGAACAGATGACGGCGGTCTTGATGCCGTGCCGGTCGGCGGCGTGGAGGATGTTCAGGCAGCCGTCCATCGTCGGCATGATTATTTCCCGGTAGCCCTGCTCGTCGTCCATGGCGGTGGCCTTGGTTCCCGAAGGCCCGTAATAAGTCGGGATCAGCGACGCGATGAAAACGCCGACGCTGCCCTCGAGCGGCGCATCGAAGGCGCCGCCGTCGGCCATGTCGGCGCTGAAGAGCCTGAGTCGTTCGGCGGCACCGTCGAGCGCCATCAGATAAGGCGCCTTGTCCGGCGCCCTGTGGTCGCGAAGCGTCCCGTTGACGCGATAGCCGCGGGCCAGGGCCGCCTTGACGACGTGGGAGCCGACGAGGCCGCTGGCCCCGACCACGGTCACAGTTGTTTCTGCTTTCATTTCTATAGTCTCCATGCAGGCCAAAACCTGTTGGGGCGATCTTATCGCATTCCGGCGCCGAATCCCGAGCGCTGCAAAAAGAGGAAAAGGGCCGGAACGGACCGGTATTCACAGGTCATATTGGGCTGGTCTGCGGGCGGGCCAATCGAAAGTGATATTAACGTTGGACAGATATAGCAAACCGGCGAATCTCGGCGTGGTGCGGAGTTCACTCTCCTGTCGCATACCCGGGCGGTACATTTTCCCAGGTGTAACCCTTACGGGAGCGTTGATAGGCGAAATTGAAGAGCTTCTGCATGAACTCGGTATCGAATTCCTCTTTGTGTTTTTCTTTGAACGTCGCCGGGATGTAGGCCAGCTTGTAATCAAAACCGTCGCGTTGGGCGTTTATGTAGATTCGGTAGAGGTCACCGATACCCTGTGTCTGGATCAGCGAGACAATCGAGCGTCCCGCGATATTTATGGTTTGCCGTTCGACCGAGGCCCATTCGGGGTCGAGTCGGGCATTGCGGATGACGAAGAGTTTGCGTTCGCGTTCAGCACCCAACTTTCGCGTCAATTCCTTGACGTTGATGGAAGGCGGGTAGACAAACACCTGAGCCGTCGCACCGCCGTCGACATGCATTTCCTGATAGGACTTTCCATCGACCCCGACATCAATCATCACCGGCGGAAAGGCGCCGGGGATGCTGGCCGAGGCAATGAGGATACTATGGATCAACTCCAGCGCTTTCGGGTGGCCGCTTTCGGCGATGGCTCCGATGTTCCATACCACCGGTTGGAGGACGTCCAGGTTGGTCGTCGACACCAGCAGAAGCCGTCTCTTGGCATGCTCCCGGGCAATGGCATCGAGCATGGATTGGTCGACATGCTTGCGGACCAGGCGCCAAAGCGGTGCGTTGTCAGCCATGCCGTCATCGGTCAAGGCGGCGAGGATGCCGCGGGCTTCGAAAATGTCGTCCGGCTTGATGGTCGTGTAGACCTCCTTCAACTGCGGGTCATAATCCGGTCCGAGGTATGCGAACGGCGCGATCAAAGCGCCGGTGCTGATCCCGGTGACGGCCTTGAATTCTGGCCGGTCGCCGGCTTCCGTCCAGCCGACCAGAAGGCCGGCACCGAAAGCGCCATTGTCACCGCCGCCCGATATGGCGAGGAAACTGACTGGCGGCAAAGGACCGGTGTGGCCGATTCGCTTCAAATGTTCCTGTTCGCGATGAAAAGAATCCAGTCCGTCTCGGACGAAGGGTTTGGTATCGGTGTCGATGAAATACCGGACGCCAAGCATACCGGGAACGTCCGCCTGCAAATACTCCTCTTGTGGAACCGCGGCGAGGCGGCTCGGCGCCGCGCAGCCACTTAAGGTGAGCAGGCCAAAGGCCAGAACAATGGTGACGATTTGCTTCGAATTTCTCAAGGCGGCCCCTCTCGAATCGGACGATCGAAGAGTATCGAGTATTGTGAACACTCTGAAAAGGCCAGCCCTGCGGGTCAAGACCAACACCATTTCGATGGTTCTATAGAGGATGGCGAATTCCGCCAGCGCTCCAAGCGCTTGAAAACCGTTCCAAGGGGCTCATCGTCATTGCTGTAGGCACGTATTGGCCAAGAGTATCCTGTGGCAGGGAGCAAACCACCCTTTTGGCGATCGAATCTCGATGCCTGCTTCGCAACGACAACAGCCGTTTGTTTCCTGGGGCGGACCGGCCCGCTTATTCACACTCGCCTAGTCGTCCGATAGGACCGTGCAGACCACGCGGCGGTCGTTGCGCGGACCGTCGAACTCGCAGAAGAAGATGTTCTGCCATTTGGAGAGCCCGAGGCGGCCGTCGATGACGGGTATGGTTTCCGACGGGCCGACGAGCCCGGATTTCAGATGCGAGTCTCCGTTGCCGTCCTGGCGGTCGTGTTCCCACACACCGCGCGGTATCACTTGCCTGAGGAGCTTCACAACGTCGTTCTGGACGGACTGGTCCCAGTTCTCCTGGATCATGATCGCTGCGGTGGCTCCTTGGGCGTAAATCCCGACGAGACCGGTTTGAACCCCGGACTCACGAACCGCGGTTTCCACCTCGGGAGTGATATCCACCAATTGTTCGCGAGCTTGGGTGGCGAGATGAAAGGTCTTCTGCATGAACGGCACTCCCAGGGATTCGGAAGGTGAAATCAGTGGCTGAGGTTAGCAAAGGGGAACGGCGCTGTCCCGACCGCCGGTGGTTGATTCCCGTTACGCGACGAGCCGAAAATCCCTGAAACCGTCGACAAAGGGTGACATTAGGGTCCATATAGTCATCAATCCCGCATGGTCCGAGGCTTCCCCCCGGAACGATGGTGGCCGGCGGCGAGAGGCGGAGACGATCAAATGGAGCAATACATCAAGGACGCGAGGGCCACGGAATCGGCGCGCCGGCTCAAAGGGTTCGGCCTGCATCTGACCTGCTATTTCGTCACCATGATCGTGCTCGTCGCCCTAAACGTCTCGTCTATACACCCGACAGGACTTGGTTCCTGTTGCCGCTGGTCGGATGGGGCAGCGCCTTGGCCCTGCATGCGGCTTATGCCATGGGGCTCTTCAACTTCCTGTTCGGTGACGGGTCGGAAGAGATGTAGGCGCAAGCCGAGGCCTGCTCGCGGCGACACCAAAGCGTCATTTTATCCGCCTGGCTTGCTGGATTCTTCCGATACGAACCGATAAAACGGCCCTAGATGGTGTCTAGGGGCTAGGCGGGGACGTGTCATGTTCAAAAAAATCCTAATCGCCAACCGGGGAGAAATCGCCTGCCGGGTCATGAAGACGGCCAAGAAAATGGGCATCGCCACCGTCGCCGTCTATTCGGAAGCCGACAAGGACGCACTACACGCCGACATGGCCGACGAGGCCGTCTACATCGGGCCGGCGCCGTCGGCCGAAAGTTATCTGGTCATCGACAATATCCTCAAGGCCATCGACGAGACCGGCGCTGATGCCGTGCATCCGGGCTACGGTTTCCTGTCCGAGAACGCCGCCTTCGCCGAGGCGCTCGAAAAGAAGGGCGTCGCCTTCATCGGCCCCAACGTACTGGCCATCAACGCCATGGGCGACAAGATCGAGTCCAAGCAGTTGGCGGAGAGGGCCAAGGTCAACACCGTGCCCGGCCACGCCGATACCATCCCCGACGCCAAGGAGGCGGTGAAGATCGCCCAAGGGATCGGCTATCCGGTGATGCTGAAGGCGTCCGCCGGCGGCGGCGGCAAGGGCATGCGCGTCGCCTGGAACGACCAGGAGTGCGAGGAAGGGTTCGAGCGTGCCACAAGCGAGGCCCGTTCCAGCTTCGGTGACGACCGGGTCTTCGTCGAAAAGTTCATTGAGGAACCGCGCCACATTGAGATTCAGGTGATCGCCGACAAGCACGGCAATGTCATTTATCTGGGCGAGCGCGAGTGCTCGATCCAGCGGCGCCATCAAAAAGTCATCGAGGAGGCGCCGTCGCCGTTCCTCGACGGTAAGACCCGCAAGGCCATGGGCGAGCAGGCGGTCGAACTGGCCAAGGCCGTCGACTACGTATCGGCCGGTACCGTCGAGTTCATCGTCGACGCCAACAAGAATTTCTACTTCCTGGAGATGAACACGCGCCTTCAGGTGGAGCATCCGGTGACCGAATTGATCACCGGCTTCGATCTGGTCGAGCTGATGATCCGCGTCGCCGCCGGCGAGAAGCTGCCGTTCACCCAGAAGGACGTCCATCTCAAGGGCTGGGCCATCGAGGCCCGCGTCTACGCCGAGGACCCGTTCCGCAAATTCTTGCCGTCGACCGGCCGTTTGGTCCATTACATGCCGCCCGAGGAGACGGACACCGTGCGCGTCGATACCGGCGTCTACGAAGGCGGTGAGATCTCCATCTACTACGATCCTATGATCGCCAAGCTGATCGCCTACGGCGAAGACAGAAACACGGCTATATTCAATCTCCGTGAAGCCTTGGATGCCTATTTCATCCGCGGCGTCAGCCACAACATCGCGTTCCTGAACGCGCTTTTGGCCCATCAGCGCTTTGTCGACGGGCGCCTCACCACCAACTTTATCGCCGAGGAATATCCGGACGGTTTCCATGCCGGCGATGTGCCGCCGGATGATCCCAAGATCCTGATCACGGTCGCCGCCGCCGTGCACCGCGCCTACCAGGCCCGGGCCGCCCTCATTTCCGGGCAGTTCCCCGGCCACGAGCGCAAGGTCGCCGACGATTGGGTGGTGGTCCTGCACGGCGAGGAGCACCAGGTCTCCGTCTGGCCCATCGACGGCGGCTACGAGATGGAAGCGGACGGCAAGAAGTGCCTGGTGCAGACCAAGTGGAAACTCGGCGACAACCTGTTCGTGGCCTTGATCGACGGCACCGAATACTGCGTCCAGGTCGAACGCGAGAAGACCGCCTACCGGCTGACCCACGGCGGCACCCAGGCCGATATCCTGGTCATGAGCGAGCGCATCGCCGAACTCTACCGCCTGATGCCCTATAAGGAGCCGCCGGACACCTCGAAGATGCTGTTGTCGCCGATGCCAGGGTTGTTGGTTTCGGTGGCGGTCGGCGAGGGCGACCAGGTCAAGGCCGGCGATGAACTGGCCATCGTCGAGGCCATGAAGATGGAGAACGTGCTGCGCGCCGAGAAGGACGCCGTCGTCGCCGGCATCAAGGCGGGTCCCGGGGATAGCCTCGCCGTCGATCAGGTCATCCTCGAATTCGAATAACCTCTCTCTGAACAGACCATGCGGCAAGCGGTTTCCCCGTCATTGCCGGGCTTGACCCCACTGCCCGGCGGGCAATCCACGTGTCTCCCAGTGGATCCCCCGCTGGCCGCTTTCGGCGAGGTCGAGCCAGGGGATGACGAGTGGGCCGGGGGATTTCCTTCATGCTCCACCAACAACCAGTTTTCAAGGCATTAGAATGCTGTTCGCCGTCATCGAAGGCTTCGCCCTGGGGGCCGGGCTGATCATCGCCATCGGTGCCCAGAACGCCTTCGTCATCCGCCAGGGCATCATCGGCCGCCACGTCTTCCCGGTCGCCACCATCTGTTTCCTGTCGGACGCGCTCCTGATCGCCATTGGCGCGGCCGGGGTCGGCGCCCTGATCGCCGCCAACGACATGGTTCGCTCCATCGCCGCCTGGGGCGGGGCCGCCTTCCTGACGGTTTACGGCCTGAAGGCGATGCATGCCGCTGGCGGGCCGAAGGCATGAACTGGAAAGGGGAAAAGAGGGCCGGAGCAACGGCCTCAAGGCGGCGGTTCTGACGGCACTCGGACACCCCCATCTACCCGACGTTTTTCAGGATTGGGGTGCGGAAAGCGGCTTTGGGGGCGATTTGGGCTTGCAATGACCGTTTCGAGCGGTCGTTTTGCCGGTTTTCGGGGTGTTTTCCGGCCTCC
>Ga0209561_1000366_pt1 | contig 9778 bp, 9 predicted proteins | sample WorMettrBAHAMAS2_FD_187393 | JGI IMG/M metagenome (GOLD analysis project Ga0209561, IMG submission 187393) | Marine gutless worms symbiont microbial communities from Max Planck institute for Marine Microbiology, Germany - Inanidrilus... | ecosystem: Host-associated > Annelida > Digestive system >... | reverse complement strand
AAAGCGCGATCCACGTGTCCCGAGTCTATGGTGAGCGTAAGCGCAATTTTGTTGGGCAGCATTTTTGGGCGAGGGGGTATTATGTCTCGACTGTCGGTCGCGATGAGCGGGTGATCCGCGCGTACAGTGGACGGCTCGTGCGGCCGATCCGTGGATCCACGTGCCAATTAAGAGATTCGCGAAGGCCCGGCTCACATATCCATGACTCCGATGACAATTCCGGCAACAAGCAATACGACCGTAAACAAGAGGATTCGTAAGGTTCGCACGACTGTAAGTCCTAGTATTAGGGGCTGCTGACATTCATCGGTTCTTAAGATGTTTGCGATCTGTTACACCCGGTACAGCAGTGCCGAAGTACCGATAACATGGAAATCATTTTCTCGCTCAATGTTATCGGTAGTTGAGAGCATCCTGACATGCAGCTCGTAAGTCCTCAGCGACCACGCTGGAACAGGCGATCGAGTTCCGGTCCGGAAAGCTTGATCCAGGTCGGGCGTCCGTGGTTGCACTGATCGGCGCGTTCCGTGCGCTCGAGGTCACGTAACAGGGCATTCATTTCCTCCACACCGAGTCGGCGATTGGCGCGCACCGACCGGCGGCAGGCCATGGTGGCGAGCACGGCGTTGATCTCCTCGGAAATCCGCTCGCTGCGTCCATGCACGGCAAAGTCCGCGAGCAGGTCCCGCAGCAGACGCTCCGCGTTCGCCCCTTGGAGCAGGGCCGGAATCTCGCGTACCACCAGGCTGCCCTCCCCCATCCGGTCCAACCCTACACCGAGGCGTCGGCACAGATCCAGGTTGGACTCAGCCAGGTCCGCTTCCCAGGGAGCGACCTGGACCATGACCGGGACCAACAAGGGCTGGCTGCGGATTGTACCTTGTTCCCAGGAGTGTTTGAGGCGTTCGTAACCGATGCGCTCATGGGCCGCATGCATATCTACGATCACCAACCCATCCGCGGCCTGGGCTAGGATATAGACACCCTGCAGCTGAGCGAGCGCATACCCCAACGGCGGCAGTTCCGGCTCCGCCGCGTGCTCCGGCCCGGCTTTTTCCGTATCCTCGCCGGACCTGGGACCGGGTCGTTGGGCCTCGAAGCTGAAGCGATACCCACCCGTGCCCTCGGTGATCTGCAGGGGCATGGGCCGCTGACAGGGTTCGGGGTCTTCCTTTGATACGGACTGTACCAATCCCGCGTGGGGAACTCCGGCTACCACCGGCGGCGGCTCGACGAGCGCCGATTCCCCCCGCGTCACACCCTCCGCAAGGCGCCGGTGGAGAGTCCGGAAGATAAAGTCGTGGACCTGCCGCCCTTCGCGAAAACGCACCTCGTGCTTGGCAGGGTGGACGTTGCTGTCCACCAGCATAGGTGGCAGCTCCAGATACAGCAAATAGGCCGGATGGCGGCTCTGGTGCAGCACGTCCTGGTAGGCCAGGCGTACGGCATGTGCCACCAGCTTGTCCCTGACCATGCGTTCGTTCACATAGAAAAACTGCAGATCCGACTGGCTGCGGGAGAAGCCGGGGCTCGCTATCCACCCGTGCAGGTGCAACCCCACCGCGGTCTGATCCAGGCTCAGGGCATGCTCCAGAAAGCCGGCACCCACCAGCTTTTTCAAGCGGTTTTCCACCGCCCCGCCCGCCTCGGCTACCGGCGGCAGATCAAACAGGACGCGCCCGTTGTGGGTGAGTCGAAAGCGCACATCGCAGCGCGCCAGCGCCACTCGACGTACCAGTTGCTCCAGGTGGGAAAGCTCGGTCTTGCCCGTGCGCAGGAACTTACGTCGGGCCGGCGTGTTGTAGAAGAGATCCCGCACCTGCACCTTGGTCCCCACCGGATGGGACGCCGGTATCGGCTCACCGATCTGCTCGCTGCCGTCGCTGCGGATGCTCCAGGCCTGGTCCGCATCCTGGTGCCGTGAGCTGAGCTCCAGACGGGACACGGAAGCGATGCTCGGTAGGGCCTCGCCGCGGAACCCCAAGGTGGCGATGGACTGCAGATCCGTGACCTCGGCGATCTTACTGGTGGCATGTCGGCAGAGCGCCAAAGCCAAGTCTTCTCGGGTAATTCCCACGCCGTTGTCCCGAACCCGCAGCAGCTTGATACCCCCCTGCTCGGTGTCAATTTCGATCCGGTCCGCACCGGCATCCAGGCTGTTCTCGATCAGCTCCTTAACCACCGAGGCCGGCCGCTCCACCACCTCTCCCGCCGCAATCTGATTGACGAGCTGCGCGGGAAGCTTCCGGATTCGGTTGGTCATGGGGGGATAGAAGCAAAAAGCCGGCGGTCGTGCAAGGGTAATTGGTACAGCAGTACCGGAGTACCGATAGCAATTGCATTATTTCAACTCCAGTTTGATTTTCTTGACCGTAGCGATTGCTTGGCCTACCGAAATATCTTTTTGTGGATGGACGATAGTAATGACGTATCGACTCTTTGTATTTTTAAAGTTATGATGATCGACATCAATACTAACCAACGTCCAGCCTCCCTCATCCCATGCAGAAACGTCCGTGTGTTCGAAATTGGCCCTTGGATCTGGGTGGATACGATGGGTCAATTCACCGTCTTTTCCCATAGCAAAGGATGCGCGCAAGCTCGCGGCGGTGTTCCCGCAAGGGGGCGATGAGGTTGTAGGGGGGGATTGCTTGACGGGCCCGCGGGTGCCGGGACGCCGGGGCCGGTGCGCGGGCCGCGTTGACCTAGGCGTTGGCCTCACCCAACAGGGCGCCCATGTCAGTGGCCCATTGCTGACTCGGGATCGTCTCGGCAGGCGAAGGGAACGGGTTGAAGAAGCCGCTGCGCCTCTGCGGTTCCCATTTCGAAAGGCGGTCTTTGGTAAAATCCCCATCCTGGGAACTCCACTGCAAATCGGCGGTCTTTATCTGAGGTTTTTTCAACCTCCGACCGGCAACGGAGAGAACGACAAGGGGTTTGTGCATGATCGAGGTGCGACGACTTACCCGCAGTTATGGCGATCTGAAGGCGGTGGACGATGTCTCGTTCGACATCGGCCGCTCTGAGGTCGTGGGTCTGTTGGGCCACAACGGGGCCGGCAAGACTACTGTTATGAAGATGCTCACCGGTTACCTGGAGCCGGATGCCGGTGACATCCGTATCGAGGGTTTCGATATAGGCGAACAACGACGCGAGGTACAGAAGCGCATCGGTTATCTCCCGGAGAACTGTCCCCTGTATCCGGAAATGACGGTGATCGACTACCTGGATTACCAGGCAACTCTCCACGGGGTGCCGGAATCCGAGCGCCCCGCCGCGATCCGCAAGGCCATCGAGCGCATGGATCTGGCACCCAAGGCAGACCAGGTCATCACCACCCTTTCCCGCGGCTACTGCCAGCGCGTCGGCGTGGCCCAGGCCATCCTGCATCGGCCGACCGTTCTGATCCTGGACGAGCCTACCAACGGGCTCGATCCGTCCCAGATCCAGCACATGCGGACCCTGATCCGAGAGCTGGCCGAGCGCGCGACCCTGATCCTGTCGACTCACATCCTCCAGGAGGTGGAGGCGGTCTGCGACCGGGTACTCATCATGCGCACCGGACACCTAGCCCTAGACTCGGACCTCGCCGCTCTGAGCAACCCGAACCGCCTGCTCGTCTCCCTGAAACAGGCCCCCGCGCAAGCGGTACCGATGCTGACGGGGCTGGACCCGGTGATCTCCGTAGAGCATGTAGAAACCCCGGATGGCCGCTACCGCTATGCCCTAGATACCGCTGACCTGACGGGCACAGCACCTCTGGTCGCCCGCGCGGTGGGTACGGCCGGTTGGGACCTGTACGGCCTGCAGCCGGAGATCCGGGACCTGGAGACCCTGTTCGGCGCGGTCAGCCAGCAGCGGGAGATGCCCCATGCATGAGGTAATACGGATCGCCCGCAAGGAGCTGGAAGGTTTCTTCGCCTCGCCGGTTGCCTATCTCTTTCTGGGCGCCTTCCTGGCGGTAAATCTGTTTGTCTTCTTTTGGGTGGAGGCTTTCTTCGCCCGCAACCTGGCGGACACCCGCTCCCTGTTCGAGTGGATGCCGGTGCTGCTGATCTTTCTGGTCGCGGCGCTGACCATGCGCCTGTGGAGCGAGGAACGCCGCGCCGGCACCCTGGAGACCCTGCTCACCCTGCCGGTCTCGCCCCTCCTCCTGGTACTGGGCAAATTCCTGGCGGCCATCGCCCTAGTGGCGGTAGCCCTGGCGCTCACCCTGCCTTTGCCGATCACTGTCTCCCTCCTGGCCCCCCTGGACTGGGGACCCGTGCTCGGGGCCTATCTCGCCACCCTGCTGCTAGCGGCGGCCTACATCGCCATCGGCCTCTTCGTCTCCGCCCGTACGGATAACCCCATCGTCAGTCTCATCGGAAGTACCCTGCTGTGCGGACTGTTTTTCCTCCTGGGTTCGGAGGCCCTGACAAGCCTGCTGGGGCACCGCGGCGCCGAGGTCCTGAAGCTGCTGGGCAGCGCCTCACGCTTCGAATCCATCACCCGGGGCGTCATCGATCTGCGCGATCTCTACTTCTATCTGAGCATCGTCGGCCTGTTCCTAGCCCTCAATGTCTACGTGCTGGAGTGTCTGCGTTGGTCCGAGGACACCGAGAACCCCGCTCGCCACCGGCGCTGGGTCCTGGTCACCGGTCTGCTCGCGGCCAACTTCCTGGCCGCCAACCTGTGGCTGCACCAGATCGGCTGGGCGCGCGTGGACATTACCCAAGGGCGGATCTATTCCATCTCCGAGGCCACCCGCAACTACCTGGCCCAGCTCCGCGACCCCCTGTTGATACGCGGCTATTTCAGCGCCCGCACCCATCCCCTGCTGGCACCCCTGGTACCTCGGATCCGCGACCTGTTGTGGGAATACGAGATCGCCGGCGACGGCAAGGTGCAGGTGGAGTTCATCGACCCGATGGAGGAGCCCGAGCTGGAGCGGGAGGCTGGGGAACGTTACGGCATCCGCCCGGTGGCCTTCCAGACCGCCAGCAAGTACCAGGCGGCGGTGGTCAATTCCTATTTCGACCTGTTGGTCCAATACGGCGGCCAACACGAGAAGCTGGGCTTCCGCGACCTCATCGAGGTCAAGGACCCAGGCAAGGGGGATCTGGAGGTGCGCCTGCGCAATCCGGAACACGACATCACCCGGACCATCAAGAAGCTGCTCTACGGTTACCAGAGCGGTGGTGACATCTTCCGGAGACTGACCCGGCCAGTGGTCTTCCAGGGTTATATCTCGGCGATCGACAAACTGCCGGAACCCCTGCCCGGCCTGCGGGAGGAATTACAGGCGGTACTCGCCGAGCTGGCGGAGGAGGCTGACGGCAAGTTCAGGTTCGACATCCGGGACCCGGACGCCGGCGACGGTGCCTTAGGCAGCGAGATCGAGGAACGCTTCGGCTTCCGCCCCCTGATCCTGGACCTGCTGGACCCCAGGTCCTTCTACTTCTATATGGTCTTGGAATCCGATGACCAGGCCATTCCCATCCCCCTCCCTCAGGAGCTCGACCAGACCAGCCTCCGACGGGTCATCGAGGCCGGAATCAAACGTTTCGCCCCCGGCTTCCTCAAGACGGTAGCCCTCTACACCCCGCCCCGGACCGGCGGTGGATTCATGGCAGCCGGCCCGAGCTACAGCGCCCTGGAAGAGGCCCTGACGGCCAATCTGACCCTGAAGGACACGACGCTCGACCAGGGCACCGTCCCTGAAGACACGGATCTGCTGCTGGTGGCCGGACCCGAGGGCCTGGACGAAAAGCAGGTCTTCGCCATCGACCAGTTCCTGATGCAGGGGGGAACGGTGATCCTCGCCGCTTCCCCCTACCAGCTGGACCTGGGCAGTAGCTCCATCAGCGCCCGGCTCCAACCGACGGGTCTGGAGGAATGGCTGACGCACCAGGGTGTCGAGCTCGAACAAACCCTGCTCCTGGATCAGCAGAGTACGCCCTTCCCGATCCCTGTGCAGCGGGAGGTAGCAGGCTTTGTGGTCGAAGAGATCCGGAGCATCGCCTATCCATACTTTCCGGACATCCGAAACGAGGGTCTGGATCAGGAGACCGGCATCACCTCTGGGCTCGGACAGATCACCCTCAACTGGGCCTCGCCCTTAAAAATCGACCCAGAGAAGAACCGGGACCGCCGTGTGGTCGAGCTACTGAAAAGCTCGGCGGACTCCTGGACGGATGCGGCCGAGAGTATTCAGCCCGACTTCGATGCCAACGGTCCCCTCGGCTTCGCCGTGGGCGACAAGCAGGGCAGCAGACCCCTGGCGGTAGTGGTCCAGGGCCGCTTCGACTCCTTCTTCGCCGGCAAGCTCTCGCCCCTGCTAGCCGAGCCGGAAGAAGAAGCGGAAGAAGAGGACGAGGGCTTGGCTGAAGGAGCTGAAAAAACCGCCGCCGAAGCCGACAAGCCGGTGGAAGAGGCAGGGGAAAAGGCAGTGCAACTGCCGATCTCCGGCGTGGTGGAGACCTCGCCCCCCGCGGCCCGACTGATCCTGATCGGCTCCGCCAGCTTCCTGACGGACACGGCAATCAGCCTCGCCACCGAGGCCACCCGCACCCTCTACACCAAGCCCCTGGAGCTGATCCAAAACGCCGTGGACTGGTCCCTGGAAGACCGCGGCTTGCTGAGCCTGCGCGGTCGCGGCCAGTACTCGCGGCTTCTGAGGCCCCTGACCCGGCGTCAGCAGATGATCTGGGAGTACCTCAATTACGCCTTGGCCTTGGCGGGTCTCGTCTTCGTCTACGGTCTGCACCGGCGCAGTCGCCGCCGGTGCCGGAGAAGTTACGAGACAATCCTGTCCACGGGGAGGTCCTGAGCCATGCAGACGACGACTACAGAGACCCAAAGGGACACCACGCCGGCCAAGACGGCCTGGAGCAACCTGCGCTCCCCACTGCTCATCGCCCTCGGCGCGCTGCTGATACTGCAGCTCTTGGCCGCCTTTCTGCTGGGGAGCGGGGAGAAAAAGATGGGACCTGTGGGGTCCGAAGGTCCCCTCCTCGCCTTCGATCCGGAACAGATAACCGGCATCCGCGTCCGGTCCGCCGACGGGGAGCCGGTGTTGATCGCCAAGACCAAAGACGGCTGGATCATACCTTCTCTCAAAGACCTCCCCGCCGCCAAGCATAAGGTGACCGCTCTGCTATCCAAGCTGCAGGGTCTGCAGAAAGGCTTACCCGTAGCCACCTCGGAAGCGGCTTTCACGCGCTTCAAGGTCGGCGACCGGACCTTTGAGCGAAAGCTGGTGCTCGAGCGCGGCGACACCCCACCCGCGATCCTCTATCTCGGCGACTCCGCCGGATTCCGGCGGCTGTTCGTGCGTGCCGATAGCGACGGGGCCATCTACGAAGCGGAGCTCGGCCTCTTCGATGCCCCGGACCGGCCGGATGACTGGAGCGATCGGACACTGCTCCACCTGAAGCCGGAAGCCATCCAGCGCCTGACATTCGCGGGACTGACCCTGGAACGTACGGATGACGACTGGCGGCTCACGGACCTGGCCGCGGGTGAGGAGCAGGACGAGCAGGCCATCAAGCAGCAGGTCCGTTCCCTGACCAACATCGACTTCCTCGGGGTCTTGGTGGACGAGGAAGGACCCGCAATCGATACCGAATCCACCCCGATTGAGATCGAGGCGACTCTGACCGAAAATAAAACTGTCCGCTATCGGATCACCAAGCTGGCGGAAGGCGACGACTATCTGCTCAAGGCCTCCAACCGACCTCAAGGCTTTACGCTCGCCGGCTATGTAGTCGAGGACTTGATCGGCCTGCAGCGAACCGACCCGGGGAAAGCGCGCACAGAGGGCGAGCAAAGCGCGGAAGACGCGGACCCGACAGCCGAGACCACAACAACTTCACCGGCCAAAACGCAGGATGCAGGCGAGACTGTTCCCCCGGATTCATGAGTCACGATCAGAACTTCAAAAACCTCATCCTGGATTATCCCCGCCAGGCCTTGGCCTTTTTCGCGGCCGAGGAGGCCGCGGATCACCTGCCCGGTGCTGAAATATTCCCGGTGGGTCAGGAACAGCTCAAGAATCGGCTCGGCGATCGCTTCTGGGAGCTTGACGTTCCCTTATTGGTCCAATGGCCCGACGGACGGCGCGAGGCTCTGCAGCTTTGCTATTCGTCCTCGGGTACTGCTTAATATGTAGTGGTCGTGTGATGATCCCATCGGAGAAGAAAAAGGTTCACCAGAGAGTTCATCACTACACGTTAAGCACTACCCGTTCTCAAAGAAGAAAGCGACCCGCGGCGCTTCTCCATCCACCGACTGGTGCACTACTGCCTAGACCTCGGGGAGTTATACGAGACCGATCGGGTCGTGGCCGTAAAGGGGCTGGTAGATCTCGAGGAGGATCTGGAGAAGCGGTTGAAATATATCGACTTTATCGACATCTATGCGGATCTGGATGACAATGAACGGGCTGAATACCAACGTGACTATCCCAACGAGGCAAAGACCATGAGCCGATTTTCCGAATGCTTCATCAAGCAGGGCAGGTTGGAAGGCAGGCTGGAAGGTCAAGCGATGATCCTACTACGGCAGTTGCAACTGAAATTCGGAGACGTGCCCGAAGCGGTGCGCCGCAGAATCGAGCGTGCCGACCCGCAGACGCTGCTGGCATGGTCAGAACGGTATTGACCGCTGCCGGCATCGAGTAGGTTATCAGCGATTAAAAGAATACCTTTCCAGAGACCAAAGCCGATGGGGATCTGAATGAAAAGCGCAGAACAACTCGATCGCGCATATACCGAGGCGCTGGCGCATCTGCGTCTTCATCCCTCGCTCATCTGGACTAGAAACAACTTCTTTCTGCTGGTCAATAGAGGGCTGTCCGTTTTCGCCGTAAGCGGTCAGGCCGATGCGTGGGAAGTCTATAATCCAGTGGAATCTGATACCTATGTCCAATCCCACCCTCGATAACGAAACCGGTTGCGCGCAGTGCGAACCCTTCGCCCTGCAGGTCCTCGGTGACAGCATGGAGCCCGAGTTCCCGGACCAATGTATTGTTATCATCGAAGAGGCCGAACAGTGTAGCCATGGTATGTATGTCTTCGTGCAAGTGGAGGGCGTGCGCTGGTTCAGGCAGTACCGGATGGACGAGCACGGCAGGGAGTGGTTGATTGCCCTGAACCAGCGGTATCCCGGGATCGAGCTCACGGGCCGGGAGTGGAAGGTTACGGGGATCATCATTCAGCGCAACATCCGACGCCGGGTCAAGCATTACAGGTACTAGTAGTCCAACCACAAGACAAATTAGGATGCTGAGCTTATTTCCCAATAGTTCTTGTCAACCATTGAGGGAATGCAGATATCCTAAGTTATCAGACTGATGGACTACTAGGGTCTGTTGACATTTAATATACCTGCGGGCGCGGGGAACACGAACCACGAAGGCAGACACGAATGAGGGTTCGTGTCCATTCGTGGTTCCATTGCGTTTGAAATCAGTCGCTCAGCTTTATATGTCAACATGCCCTAGTGAACGCTTCAAGAATAAGTGCTACATTTTATCACGAAAATCAGTTGGCATCGACGACGTAGTTTCATTTCCCGAGAACAGGGTCGTGGCGAATGAATTTGTCGTTGATATCGAGGAATGTCTCAGAACATTTCGTCCCAGCTCGTAGAGGGTATCGAGCAGGCGTGACGTGACCGTGAGGCCGGTTTGGGTGTGGGTGCGCTGTACCGCTTCCAGGGCGGTCTGGTGCGAATCGAGGATGACACCGCTTAAGCGACGCGCGACATGACAAAACAAACGGTGCTCGATCGGATG
>Ga0209561_1000362_pt1 | contig 9881 bp, 12 predicted proteins | sample WorMettrBAHAMAS2_FD_187393 | JGI IMG/M metagenome (GOLD analysis project Ga0209561, IMG submission 187393) | Marine gutless worms symbiont microbial communities from Max Planck institute for Marine Microbiology, Germany - Inanidrilus... | ecosystem: Host-associated > Annelida > Digestive system >... | reverse complement strand
GGTATGATCGGCCCCCGCAGCCGGACGTGCGTGCGATGGTGTGGGGCCTGGTGGCCGCTCACGACGGTCCACCAGGAGTGGCGAGGATTCGGATCGAAGGATGACCAGAACCCTTCCCCAAGGGGGTCGCGTGGTGCGGGAAGGCAACGCAACCCCCTCAAGCGGAAACGCCAGTGCTCGCAAGCGGTGCCCATCTCTCGTAAGGGGATGGTACGGCACGGGAGATGAGGGGGAGCAGGCAAACGTGGCTAGGATGCAGCTCGTGAGGCACCGCCAAACGAAAGGGCCGGAAACGGATAGGCTGGGTCTACGGTCACGCGAGCTTGCTCTCTACTCTACTGGTTCAATCACTCTTTGCCTTCCTTTGCGCCTTTGCGGTTTCAATCAGCCGAGTATTTCCATCCCGCCCATATAACCCTGCAACGCCTCGGGTATCCGCACACTGCCGTCTGCCTGCTGATAGTTCTCCAGCACTGCCACCAGGGTCCGGCCTACGGCCAGACCCGATCCGTTGAGGGTGTGGACCAGCTCGGGCTTCCCGGTCTCCGGGTTACGCCAGCGCGCCTGCATCCGCCGCGCCTGAAAATCCTCGAAATTGCTACAGGACGAAATCTCCTGGTATCTCCCTTGGCCCGGCAACCAGACCTCCAGGTCATAGGTTTTGGCGGCAGAGAAGCCGAGATCCCCCGTGCACAGGGTCACTACCCGGTAGGGTAGGCCAAGCCTTTTAAGGATCGCCTCGGCATGGCCCGTGAGCTCCTCCAGGGCGGCATAGGAATCCCCCGGGCGCACCGCCTGCACCAGCTCCACTTTCTCGAACTGGTGCTGGCGGATCATGCCCCGGGTGTCCTTGCCGTAGGAACCCGCCTCGCTGCGGAAGCATGGGGTATGGGCCACCCACTTACGGGGCATATAATCGGCGTCGATGATGAGGTCCCGGATCAGATTGGTGACCGGCACTTCTGCAGTAGGGATCAGGAACAGGTCCCGCTCCCCCGGAATCTTGAACAGGTCCGCCTCGAACTTCGGCAACTGCCCCGTGCCGTAGAGACTCTCCGCGTTGACCAGATAGGGGATATAGGTCTCGGTATAGCCGTGCTCGCCGGTGTGCGTGTCCAGCATGAACCGGATCAAGGCCCGGTGCAGCCAGGCGAGGGGGCCGCTCAGGACCACGAAGCGCGCACCGGCCAGCTTGGCCGCCGTGTCGAAATCCATCCAGCCGCTGGGCACGCCCAGGTCCACATGATCCTTGGGCGCGAAGTCGAAGACTCGCGGCTCGCCCCAGCGCCGCTCCTCGCGATTGTCCTCCTCGCCCGTGCCGTCGGGGACGCTCGCGTGGGGGAGGTTCGGCAGACCGAGCGCGAGTCCCTGCAGCTCTTCCTGCGCAGAAACAAGCTGTCCCTGAGCTAGCTTGAGCCGCTCCCCCAGATCGGCCACCTCCGCCAGCAGGGGGGCTGTGTCTTTGCCCGCGGCCTTGGCCTTACCGATAGCCTTGGAGCGGCGATTGCGTTCGCTCTGCAGGTCCTGAGTCTCGACCTGTAGCGCCTTGCGCCGGACCTCCGGTGCCTCCCACTGAGCGCCGTCCAAGGTCATGCCCCGCCGCGCCAATTGTGCGGCGACAAAGGAAAATTCACTCCGCAGTAATCGAGGATCTAGCATGGTTTTCCACCCCCTTCGATCGTAACCGGCCAGGACACACATGCCCTAGCCCGACGAAATCTGCAATCCGCTCGATGGCACGCTCCGCTTTTTCCGGCAGGTCGAAAAACTCGAGCACCAACGGCAGATCGAGCGAAAGATCCACCAGCGAAGCATCGTGTACCATTCCTGAGCCCCCATAGCCGGCAATCCCCCGCATCACTGTGACCCCGCAGACCTGCAGCTCGTCATGCAGACACTTCAACAGGGGTCGCATCTCGTGACCCGACTCCGAGAGATAGACCCGGACCATCAGGGCTGGGATACGGCTCACCACGACCTCCCGAGTAACAGGCCGGCCCAGCAGGCCGCCAGACAGACCGACACACTCAGCCTCGTATTGACAAAGGCCCTTCCCAGATAGCCCTCCTCGATCAGGGCCAGGGTCTCGAGCGAAAAGGTAGAAAAGGTCGTGAAGGTCCCCAGAAATCCTACCAGCACCGCGGCCCGCAGCTGCGGGCCGGCGGTCGACTGCTCGATGAAGAGCACGAACAGCAGAGCCATCAGGAAGGACCCCAGGATATTTACGACCAGCTTCCCCCAGGGCAGCTCCCGGCCGAGCAGACGGTAGACACCGCTCGACATCCAAAAACGCCCGAGGGCCCCCAGCACCGCCGCCGGCAATGGCCAAGATCTGCAACAAACCCCTACTCCTTTCCGAAAGTCGGGTAGTCTACACCGGCGCGCCGTCTTCCACCGCACGGCGAATGGGGTAGCGTAGGTGTCCCGCCTGCAAGTGGGCACTGGCAAATGGCAGGCGGGACGCCTGCGCTAGGCCCCACGGATGGGCTTTTGCGACACCCTTCGGTAGTAGCGAGGAGGCGTGGGACCTGCCTGCCGCAGGCAGGGAGGGGATCGAATCGGTTCTCACTTGAAACTTATCCCCTACCTGTGGTCCGAACGTCCTGCCTGTCCTCTTCAGTGGCTTGAGGACCGTGCGCCGTTTGCATATAATCACGCGCCTGTCTGGCCGGTGTAGCTCAGCTGGTAGAGCAACGCATTCGTAATGCGTAGGTCCGCGGTTCAAATCCGCGCATCGGCTCCAAAAACATGGAGCTGAATATCTGCTCATCCATTGCGATGCAGGTTGCACATACCCGATGGCTCAGACTACGCTTTGCGTTCAGGGCACGATAGGCACACTTGGTTTCCCATAAAACCCATGGGAAATGGGTGTAATTCCAAACGGGCCTCGTCCGTCCGTGTCGGCCTGACGGCCTCGCCGCGTGGAGCGGGTGGAATGGGCCCTCGGGGGGGCTTTGTGAAAAGACGTTTTTTCTATTTACTACCGGCGCTGATCGGTACCGTCATGCTCATCAGCGGCTACGGCATCAGCAGGTTATTGCCCACCTTTGGCTCCATAGATGTCAGGGGGCACGAGCCGTGGACCTTTCTTGCCGGCACCGAAGCGCATTAGGCGAGAGCCCTCGCTATGGGATCGGCGGCAAGCAAGGGCTGGACGATCACCGGCGCGTCGAACGACAACCTGCTGCTGATGCGTCCGCTCAACACCGACGCCGTGCAGGCGGTGGTAGGCGAGCCGATCTCGAGGGCAGCAGTAGAGGTGGCAACGGATTTCTACAAGCGCCTGGGAGGTGTCACTGTTGTTACCAGTGCTGCCGTAATCGCCAGCAAGCTAATGGGTTCGGTAGTTAGAATCGATTATACGAATAGCTACAGGGATGAATTGAATTTTTCTCTTGGTACCTTGCAGCGATCCTGGAACAGGCATCGCCTGCGCATCGCCGTTGGTAGTGGGCCCTTTGTCAAGTAGAGGACGTGGCCTCAACCGACAATTTCGAGATTCCTCCCTTCGGTGACGAGCCCATGGACCGTAGAGAACGTATTCGGGAGTATCTGCAATCCGCGTTGTCCCCGACCTACCTGGAAGTGACGGACGAGAGTTACATGCACAGTGTGCCCGCGGGGGCCGCGTCGCATTTCAAGGTAGTGGCGGTCAGCGAATCTTTCGCCGAGCACGGGTTAGTGGCACGCCATCGACTGGTGAATAGGGCACTGAAAGGGGAATTCGAAAGCGGCCTGCATGCTCTCTCTCTGCATACTTGGACGCCGCAGGAGTGGTTCGAGAAGGGGGGTATCGCACCTGATTCTCCCCAGTGCATGGGTGGCTCCAGGTCGTCGGATTGAGATTAGCTGTCGGCCACTCAGAGAAGAAACTACGAATCACGCGAATTTCTGCGAATAAGATCCCTCCTTTCAGTTCGGGACAATGATTTCGCGAGGATTCGCGTGATTCGTAGTTTCTTCTCTTGTGTTGCCGACCCCAACCGTGAGTTGTTCAAAAATAAGTACTACATTTTATCACAAAAATCAGTTGGCATCGACGACGTAGTTTCATTTCCCGAGAACAGAGTCGTGGCGAATGAATTTGTCGTTGATATCGAGGAACGTCTCAGAACACTTTCGTCCCAGCTCGTAGAGGGTATCGAGCAGGCGTGGCGTGACCGTGAGGCCGGTTTGGGTGTAGGTGCGCTGTACCGCTTCCAGGGCGGTCTGGTGCGAATCGAGGATGACACCGCTTAAGCGACGCGCGACATGACAAAACAAACGGTGCTCGATCGGATGCCACTTGGAGGTGTACGGCGGGTAGAGGGCCACCCGCAGACGCTGCCCGAACCGTCGGCTCAGCGCCACCAGGTCTTCCTTGAAGCGCAGCGAACGCGCGACGTTGGCAGCGCCGGCATCGAAGGTCAACAGGATTTGCTGCGCGTAACGACGCCGATAGCCGGGCCGCGCCAGCAGCTTGGCGGCTGTGTTGCGGCTGATGTGATACCCACGCGCCAGCGCCAGTTGCACCGGCTCGAGGTCGGTCCAGCGCACCGCTTCATCGGTCGGGCTGCCGGCCCTGTGGGCTTCGAGCACCTCGTCTACCACTTCCCCCAGCCCCGGTTGGCGTTGGGTGACTTGGCGACGACCACTGACAGGACGGCGGATGCGCTTGGCACCGCCACGGGGGCGCTGTGGGGGGGGGTGATCCTCGTTGCCCATGGCCTCCAGCTCGCCGATTCCCGTATAGATCGTTCGCCGGCTCATCCCCAAGCCTCGACCACGGCGTGGCGGCGTCCGTGCTCTTCCGGCAGCGAACGCAAGTAGACATGAAGTCTTCGTGCGATTGATCGTAGCCTTGAAGCCCGTTCATCACGGTTATCGGTATCTTGTACTTCAGGTAGGCTCATTCTACGATGAGAACATCGTGTGTTCAACTCGCTACCGACATTTTTAACGAATTCACTAATACTAAACATGTCTAACTTGTTAGTGAATCGTTCCTTAGCATACTCTGAAGATGCTAAAGTTATCCAAACCCTAAAGAATCTAGTTCTGCTATAATTATCCTCCGATCTTTACTTTTGCCTTGCCGCCATGTTTTGGAATGCTGCGGAATGATCTTGCGAATGCGGAGAATCACATGAGTCGAGTCATCTCGCGGTGCTTGTCTTGCTGCAAGAACATGGATGCGACCCTTATCTTCCCGGGCATCGCTCATGCTCATTTCAGGAGCTCTACCGCTGGGGAGCACCCAAGCACATTGGCGCACTTTGCCAGTCTCCGATCGAAAGTGACAAAAGCGGCCGCGCGGTTGCTGCGGACCAGCTGCAAGGCATCGGCGAGTCCATACCGGCATCGAAGAGATCCAATGCGGTGGTGACCGCTTCGCGATCCTCGATGGTGATGTGCTCGATACCAAGAAGCGCGGATAACACCTGCGTGATATCTGCCCGCGCCAACCCGTAGAAGCCGCGCATCACCCGCTCGAATTCCAGCAGTACGGTTACCGTGACTATGGAGGGCTCGGAAAGGGCGGCGACCGCCGCAGGGCGCTGCTGCGCGGCCTGCGCATCGTCAGGATCGTCGATGAAGAAGCGCGTGAGGACGTTGGTGTCGAGGGACTTCATGGAGCAGAGTCATACCCACGCGCCAGCAGCGAGGCGGGATCGAAGTCCTCTAGCCGATGCGGTGCCCCGTGCGAGGGTGCCTTGATCATGCCGGCAAGGTTCGTGATGTCCGTCAGGGGACGTGTGGGAAGAACGCGTAGCCGCAGTCCATCGGACTCCTCTGAAAGTTCCAGTCGCACACCTGCACCCAGTCCGAGCCGCCGACGCAGGTCCGCTGGAAGCGGGACTTGCCCTTCATCGGAGAGGACGACCGTGGTCATGGGGCATTCTCCAACCATCATGGGATTCTCCATGGAATGGATGACACAGATATCAGCTATTTCGCACCCTTCGACAACCATCAGGATTTACCGTTCATGAGCACCTCGGCGGGCACCTTGGTTTCGAAGCACCAGCAGGTGGATTTTCCAGACGCGATGCCACAGTAGATAGGCGGGCTAGCACACGGGCGAAACTGATTTTATCTGGATCCGATCCACCCAGGCCTTGGCTGAGACCTCATTGCAGACGTTGGAGCTTGCGGTTACCTCGAAGGTCAGGGTGACCGTCCGCTCCGCGAACCGGGAGAGGTCGATATCCGATCGCTGTAACCATTCCGCTTCGACATGTTCCATGCCGACGGCAGCGGCCTCGTCCACCGGCGTGCCATCCACCAGGACGCTGAAGCTTGCGCTGGTGTAGTCGTTTACCGCTGCGTCGAGATTGAGTCGGCGCACATAGCTCAGCTCCGGTCGGGGACCCAGAACGATCTTGCGCGATGTCGATCGGATCTTTTTGCCCGTTTTATATTCATGGCCGGAGGACACCTGTCCGAAGAGTATGGGTCTTCCCGAATCATTGGTGAGGAGCTCCCACCCTTCGCCCTCCCAGCCGGAACCAGCCGTTTCTTTTTCTTTCGCCGCTTCTTCCGCTGCCCCTGCGGAATCCTGGCCCGCGCCGGAGCCTCTGAACAGGCCCGCCGCTTCGAGGGAGGTCCCGATAATCCCCGGCACGTCGATCCCGAAGGGCATACCGCTGCTGCCCCCCGAGCCCCCGGCAGCGGGCGCCGCACCCTTGACCAGACCAGCCGCTGCCAGAGAGTTGCGGACGATTTCGTGCACGTCGATGCCCAGGGATGCGGTTCCCCCACCGGTAGACCCGTACACACGCTCACCGGACCCCGAGTCGGTCCGCCCCCCCTCCGGTCGCGACGGCTCGACGAAGACATCGCGGATAGCCGACTCGGAACCGGGGCTGGCCCCGCCGAATCCTGATCGGCGTGTACCGGACGCAGCCGCTTGGTCGCTCTCGTGGCCCTTTCGCACATGGCTCCCTTCCGACTGCTTGTGGTCCGGGCGGTCACCACTCGGGTCCCAAGACAGGTAGATCACCTCGGGCCGCGCTTGGCCGGCGATCGCTGCCGTCGCTACCTCCATCTCCTGTTCGAGCAGGCCCCAGAAGCAGGCGATGTGAAAGGCAGAGGATATGCCCACGTCGTTGAAGAAGGGTGCCGCAGTGCCGCATTGGTCGGGCCGGTCCCCGATGCTCAGGGGGGCACCGTGGGACATGCCGCAAATGGTGTAGGATTCGACCAGAGGCTCCCCGTCTGGCCCTTGCCACACCCGGTGGGGGTAGCCATCCAGGGTCCGTTCGAGGTGGGGATTGCCCGCCACGCTATGGACATCCGTCCACTGCTTGACGATCTCATCAGCATTCATGGGTTTTACGGCGGAGTCGGCGTCGCCGTGCCAAACCGAGACCCTGGGCCAGGGTCCCCGGTGGGAAGAAGCGCCCCGCACCAGATCGCCCCATTCCCGCGGGGTGCGGCTGCGACCCTGAAAAATGCTCTCGAAGGCCTGCTGCATATTGTCCGCCGTACGATAGGGCACGCCGGCGAGGACCGCTCCCCCCGCGAACAGGTCCGGATAGGTCGCCAACATCACAGACGTCATCGCACCTCCCGACGACAGCCCAGTCACATAGATACGCCGCCGGTCGAGTCCGTGGTCCTCAACCATGCGGTCGATCATCTGCTTGATGGACAATGCCTCGCCCCCGTCCCTACGGGTATCTTCGAGGCGAAACCAATTGAAGCAGCGCAAGGGATTGTTGGTCCAGTGCTGCTCGGGCAGCAGGAGCGCGAAACCATGGCGAGCGGCGAGGGTCGACCAGCCGGTGCCCTTGTCGAACGAGACCCCGGACTGGGTACAGCCGTGCAGCAGGACGACCAGGGGCGCCGCCGTCGGGAGCTGATCAGGCACGTAGGTGAGCATCCGCAGCTGCCCCGGATTCGACCCGAATCCCCGGACTTCGACGAGTTTGCTGGCGCGCGTATCGACCCGGTCTGACCATGCTTGGACGGTCGCCAGAACCTTCAGCAGTTCTTCCCAACGACCGCGAAAACGGCTCTGGCGAACAAGGTCGGCGAGCTTGGAAATACGCGCCATTTTGGGTCCTAGATTAATCATGGGAGGTCTCTCTATGTCTGGAAGGCTGATGAGCTTACCGATCTCTACCAGCTTGGCGGCCGGTAAAAACACCGTGTGATAGAGACCGGGATCGGGATTGCCATCCCGTTCCGGATCGAGCCAGGCAGGCGAGCAGGTATCCGCGGTCGGCTCATAGCGTTGGGTAATGATGTTGCGTTGTCCCCCAGACCAGGTGCCCAGCTGCACCGCACTCACCGGATAACTGCGACTGACCCGGATTCCGAACAGCTCCCGCGTCAGGTCCTCCCTGGTCTCTGCCATCGTGGCAAGCTCCAATAATCGGACTAGGATCTCCCCGAAGGTACGGTGACCGGAGAGTAGCGGCAACGCGGGGGGGGTACTTGTATGCCCCGGCAGGAGTCGCGGACCCAGGGTTATCCGCGGTGCCGTTGTGTCCGCCGTGCGGACGGTCGGACGCAACCGTTCGTAGCAACGTATGGCATCGACCGTGTAGAACTGCCGGGGGGCGGCCATGGAACCGAGCAAGAGCTTGGCGGCATATTGCGGGGTTGCCGGTGGCGAGCCGCGCCCGCGGGGACCCGGCGCCACCAGGCCGCCCGCTACCAGCATAGTCACGCGAAAACGCAGATCGCGCCGGGACTCGCCGAGGATATCGGCCAGCCGTTCGCTGAATTCATATCGCTTCAACCCAGTCGCCATGGTACGCATGCTAGCATGTTGCCAAGGCGTGCGCAAGAATAATTTAGTAAATGACGGTTAATTATTTCTGAAGATGGGGTGGGGTATCCGGCTACCGGTCGCCGGCGTCTCGGAATGGCAGAATCGTTCGAACCCCGGATAGGATTCCTGAATCATTACGCTAAGCCAGGGTCCCTTGAGGGACCCGCCTCTGAATGATGAGTGATGAATCCAAGTTCAGCAGGCGCGGGGAACAGGGTCCACGAAAGACACGAAAAGCACGAAAGGACACGAACTTCACACGAATGAGGTGGTAGTGGTGACTTTTGAAGCGATATCTAGCCAACAATCGGCAATAATTCGGTATTATAGTGGTGTATGAAGAGCTTTCAACAAATCTCATGCATTTTAACACATTTGGAAAAAGACAACGTCTTACGTACGTACGAAGCGTGCCAACTGTTGCCGTAAGGTATTATTCCAACGCTCAATATGATCCGTTTCCCCGTTTCTTTACCCACAGGGCGCTGTTGCTCGCTCGGAATGACGGCTCGATACGCGCTCCAATAATCACTGAAAACGATGGCTTCTTTCATAAGCAGACGGTACGCGATCCCAGAGTATCCGACAGGTGTTTTCGGTGCGATCACCGCAGGCAGAGGCGACGATTTCTCGGGTCTCTCTGTTCATGGCAATCCAGAGCCACACTTTGTCTTTGCTACGAAAGAAAAAGGACCACAACTCATCCACATCCAGCACAGGAATCTTTTTGTACTCAACAGGTTGTAGCGTCTCTTCAAGGGGTGGGAAGTCATTCGCCTGTTCTTTTAACCAGGCGCTCAATGTTCGGCGCGAGACCCCAAACGTCCGTTCAATCCCGCGCATACTGGATCTTTCTTCTTCTCTTCCGTCGCGCGTTCTGTGCGCTCAAGTACGCCATAGGCACCACAGGCTTTACAGTGATATTGCAAGCTACCGGACGCATTTGTGCCATTTTTAACGAGCTCTTCGCTCTGACATTTGCGACAGCTGTATACTTTAGTCTCGATAATCATAATTGAAAACTCTTCGGTTCGTTTTACCAATGAACGCAATCGTTCAGACCAAGCGTATTCTTCCGGAAGAGAGGGCTAAAATCTAGAATCAGGTAACGAGAAAA
>Ga0209561_1000353_pt1 | contig 10088 bp, 8 predicted proteins | sample WorMettrBAHAMAS2_FD_187393 | JGI IMG/M metagenome (GOLD analysis project Ga0209561, IMG submission 187393) | Marine gutless worms symbiont microbial communities from Max Planck institute for Marine Microbiology, Germany - Inanidrilus... | ecosystem: Host-associated > Annelida > Digestive system >... | reverse complement strand
GCTCGCCAAGGATTACGAAAACCTCAACCGCATCGCCCTGGCCTTCATCCGCCTCGCCTCCATCAGGCTCATGCTGCGGCGGATCACACGATACTGCGTTTACTCATAAACTTTCCGGACGGACTCTTAGAGCGACGTATCGACGGTGACGAGAACGGCGTCCCCGGCCCCTTCGCTGATGGAATATCCCTGCAGGCTGTCGGCGTCGGTGTCGCGCACCGTCACGTTGACGGTGTTTTCGCCGCCGAACGTGATGATGGCGTCCTTGCCCTTCTGGACGATGGAGATGTCGTCGATCGAAAATTCGTCGCCTCGGAACAGGAGGGCATCGCCGGCGAGGAAATCCTCGACACGGTCGGAACCACCGCCGGCCTCGAACACGAAGGTATCGTCGCCGCGGCCGCCGGTGAGCAGGTCCCGGCCGGCGCCGCCCTCGAGCACGTCGTCGCCCTCGCCGCCATACAGGCGGTCGTCCCCGGTGCCCCCCTCCAGCATGTCGTCGCCCTCGCCGTAAAGACGATCCTTGCCGCTGCCGCCGAGGATGGTGTCGCCGAACAGGTTGGTGCCGTGAACGGTGTCGCGTCCGCCGCCCGCGTCGATCGCCTCGACACCGTCCATCATGGTGATGCGCAGGAAATCGAGGGCATCGTTCAAACCCGAACCGGTAATGATGCGGCCTTCCTCGCTGGCGATTTTGATCGTCTCGATGTCGCTGAAGTCCGGGCGGCCTGTGAAGTAGATATCGCCATCGGAGAGGATGGTATCGAAGCCGTCACCGCCGGAGATCTTGTCCCGGGCATCGTCGGCGCCCGAAACGACGAAAGTGTCGTCGCCGGCACCGCCCCGCAGGTCGTCGCGCCCGGCGCCACCGATGAGCACATCGTCGCCGTCCTCGCCGTAGATCCGGTCGTCCCCGGTTCCGCCGCGCAGATCGTCATCGCCGCCGCCGCCGTAAAGCTTGTCCTTACCGGCGCCACCGTCGATCAACTCGCCGTCCGTCGTTCCCCTGACGGTGTCCTTTCCGCCACCGGCGTCCACGCCGCCGATGTTCTCGAAGGTGGTTTGGGAGAAGTCGAGGTTGTCGTTACCGCCGGTTCCGAGGATGTCGCTCTCGGTGGCGCCACCGTCGATGACCTCGACGGAGTCGCTTTTTGAAAACCGGTTGAGGGTGATGTCGCCATCGTCTCCCGCGACGATTCGGTCGGTGCCGTCGCCGCCAAGAAGACGGTCGCGAGCGTCGTCGGCACCGGTAACGACGAAGGTGTCATCGCCCGCGCCGCCACGCAGTTGGTCTCTTCCGGCGCCACCGGAGAGGACGTCGTCACCGTCCTCGCCATAGAGCCGGTCGTCGCCGGTGCCGCCTCGCAGGTCGTCGTCGTCGCCACCGCCGTAGAGCTTGTCCTTGCCGGCGCCGCCGTCGATCACCTCGCCGTCGTCGGTTCCTCGGACGGTGTCCTTGCCGGCGCCAGCGTCCACACGCCCGATGTTCTCGAAGGTGGTTTGGGAGAAGTCGAGATTGTCGTTGCCGCCGGTGCCGAGAATGTCGCTCTCGGTGGCGCCGCCGTCGACGACTTCGATGGAGTGGCCCTTGGCGAAGCGGTTGAGCGTGATGTCGCCGTCATCGGCGGCGGATGCCGTGCCGTCGTCGGCGGACCAGCGGACAACGACGTCGCTCGTCGACGGCGTAGCGAGGGTCAACGTGTAGGTTACCGCGGCGGTGCCGGCATCGCCTTCGGCGACCGCGGCCGGTCCGGAAATGGAGACATCGGGCACGATGGCCGCCGGTGCCGGTCCGCCGCCCGGCAATTCCCCTGTCCTCGGTTCGGCGTCGCCAGCGACGCCCCGACCTTCTGACTCGGTATCACGGCGCGCATCCCCTCGCGCGGCGTCGGTGCCGGATGGCTGCGGGCCACCGGGTGCCGCCGGCACGTCGACGTCGGCTGCACCCGTGCGCCCACCGGTGTAGTCGCCGCCAACCACTGGCCCCGGTCCGCTGGGACCAATTTCAGTCCCCGTGTCGGGTCCGGCATCGGTAACGAAGGCCGCCTCGTCGAAATCCAGGCCGTCCCGCTGGCCCATAGTCGTTGGCCCGACCATGGGCCAGCGGGAGCCGGGCGAGTGTCGGTCCGAACAGGTCGACCAACGTGTCGTCGTCGACGATGCCGAACGACACGGGCGGCTGGTCGAAGCCGCCGATCACGATCTTCTGAAACGCCGCGCCGGTGGTGAAGGCTCCGGCTGGGTTGCCGACGGCCGCGACGCCGACATCGCCATCGGCGGATTCCATCGCCACAACGGTCAGCCCCTCGTCGCCGCCGACGTTGATGCCGATCTGGCCGCTGGCGAGGCCGATCGAGGCCACCGGCGTCTCGATCACTGTTGCCACCGGCCGGGCGATGGTCCCCGTACCTTCGACGACGGAGAACTGGCCGCCAACAGCGAACAGCGACACCGTGTCCCCGCCGGCGATCGCTTCGTCCAGAACGGCGCGGCCCGAACCACCCATGGCAAACGACGTCTCGTCCGCAAGGACGACTCCGACGGATCCGTCGGGTCCAGTTTCCAGAACGTCACCCCGATACAGGTCGGTCTCGTCGGTGACCGGTTCACGCGAACCATCCGCGCGAAGAACCGTAACAGTGCCGTCGGTAGCGGTGATCCGCGCAACGACGGCGGTGGTCCCCGTTCCGGTATCGGCGGCGCCGGCGAGGCGGGCGGCGATGTCGCCAGGAATGCGGCCGCCGTCGGCTGCCTCAAGATCGGGGCGGGGGCCGGGACCGAAGAACCTATCAACGACAACACGCTCGCCGCCAGGCCCTGTCAGCACCAGGTCGTCACCGACCCGGGCGAAGGCCGCGGTGGCGAAGGCGATTCCCGCGGGCAGGGCGACGGCGCCGTCGGCACCGGCGTCAACCGACACGGCCGATGGCGCCCCGGGCGCCGGGGTCGGTCCGCCGGGGGGCGTCGGCGTGCTCATCGACGCCTCCGGTTCGGCGCAACGGTTCGATTGTCAGCCGTCACCAGGGTCCAACCTCACGGCAGTCCGAGCAGCTCGAGCTGCCATTCCATGTCGTCTTCGGACATCGGGTATCCGCCCTTGGCATCCGCCTTGACCAGCTTCTTGGCGGGCACCTTGGCGATGTCCTTTTGCAGTGCCTGCGCGGCCGCCATGGCCACTCCGGCCTTCCACGCCAGGGCAACCAGCGGCTTGGCGTCGGCAGTGGCGATCAGGCGCTTGACCTGGGCGAAGCGCGCGCCGGTCAGGACCGCGAGGCCGGCGGCGGCGAATGTACCGTCGCCCTTGTCGATCGCCTTCGATACGGCCTTGGCCGTGAGTTTGCCGGTCTCCTGCATCTCCTTCGCCCGGCGGTAAACCGGATCGTGCTCATCATCGTCGTCTTCCGCCGCTTCGGCGGCGTCTTCGCCGACCTCACCGTCAACGGCCTCAATCTCCGCAGCGTCCAGTTCTCCCGCTTCGATCCGCTCGCCGACCACCGCACGAACCTGCTCCAGCGCCGCCGGCGGCAGGTCGTCGCGCTTCATCAGCATGTCGACCAGCTTGTTGGCGACGAACCGGGAGAGCCGAATTGCCGCGTCGTCGGGCAGCTTCGGCCGGCGGACGAGGGGCGCGTGCCACAGTTTGGCCTTGGGTGCCCGGTCCAGGATCCGGTCCAAGGTCTCTTCCTGGATCTGCGCCGACGGATTGGCCAGCATGTCGGCGATGGCCTCGGTGTCCTCGCTGGCGGCGACGGCATCGCATACCTCGGCGCTGAGCCCCGAGCGGCGGGAGATCGCCCGCAACGCGCCGAACACCGGATCGGCGGCGATAATGGCGAGGATGTCGTCGTCGGTGAGCACCGGCGAGTTTTCCAGGACCGGGCCGGCGACGACGATCTCGATGTCGCGGGCAAGGCGGCGGATCACTTCGGGCGGCGCGTCGGCGACGTCCTTGAGCGCCTCGGCCAGCACCTGGCGCACCCGGGTGGCGCGGTCACGGGCGAGCTTCTCCAGCGCCTCGTACGTGAGTTGGCGCACCTTGTCCTGTTCGCGGTCGGTCAGCCCCGGCGCCAGGCGGGCAATCTTTCCCGCCAGGTCGGCGCGGACGTCCTCGGACTCGTCGTCGGTCAGCAACAGGTCTGCCAGCCGCGGCGTCGCCTCGTTGGCGGCGATGGCGCGGCGCACCTCCGGCTCGCCGTCCTCGGCGAGGAAATAGAGGATCTCCTGCCCGATGTCAGGGCGCGCCGCCAATGCTCGCCGCACCTCGGCATCGGTGCTGCGCGCCAGGGCCTTGGCCCGTTCGTAGGTGATCGGCTTGTTCCTGGGAACCGCGGTCATCGGGACTGTTTCGAGATCGGGTCGGCAGGAGATGTACGGGGAAAACGGTCAGTTTTGCGTCGAACCGCTGGCGATTTCGCGCCAGACGCCCCGGTTGCCCGCCCATTCGTTGCTCTCGGAGAGGATCGGCCGGCATGCGACCACGACTCGGGCCTCGCCGCCATCGGCGCGCCTCAGCGACAGCTCGACATCCCGCAGGGGGTGTTCGCTGAGGAAAGGCAGCGGCGAATAGGCATCTGCGTTGACGACGATCTCCTCGGGGCGGTGGCCCATCAGGTCGGCAGAACGAAAACCCAGGGTTCCCGACGGCGAGACGAAGCTGAACGTGCCATCCGCCCCGACTTCCCAGACGAAGTCGTTGGCGACCTCGGCGAGATCCTTATAGCGCTCGCGGGACGCCACCAGTGCCGCGCGCAGGTTGCGTTCCAGGGTCATGTCGCGGACCAGTACGGCGAGATGGCCGTCGAACACCTCGGGCACCACCGAGACGTCGAGCACCACCGAGCCGCGGGTGCCCCGCAGCGCAACGGTTCCCGCGGTGATCGTGCCTTCCTGCACCGCCCGCAGCACCAGCGCCGGGACTTCCGGGGCGCCACCGTGGCGAAGCAAAGTTTCCAGTGTAATTCCTTTGGTGTTGGTGGCGAGCACGGTGCCGTCACGGCCGACCAGCAGCGCCGCATCGGGATAGCCGGCGAGGAACCGCGCCGCCGAGCCGTTCATTCCGCCATTGGATTTCGAGGTCTTGTCGGACATCGCCCGCCCCATCTTTTGAAGACCGGTCTTTGGTTGCCAGACCACAAGGCGGCGGGACCAACCCGCCGCCAAGCCCTTCCTTATTCACGAAGTTTAGGGGATTTCCCAGTAAGGGGCAGAACGACCGCCGCTACCGCTCGTCGATCGGAACGTAAGGCCGCACCACGTCGCCGACGTAGCGCTGCCGGGGGCGGTCGATGCTTTGGCCCGGGCCTTCGATCATCTCTTTCCACTGGGAGATCCAGCCGACTGTGCGGCCAAGGGCGAACAGGGCCGGGAACATGGCGGTCGGGAATCCCATGGCCTGGAGCATGATGCCGGAATAGAAGTCGACGTTGGGGAACAGTTTGCGCTCGACGAAGTAGTCATCCTCGCGGGCGATGCGTTCCAGCTCCATCGCCAGTTCGAACAGGGGCTCGTCCTTTTTGTCCAACTCCTCCAGCACTTCGTGACAGGAATCGCGAAGCACCATCGCACGCGGGTCGTAGTTCTTGTAGACCCGGTGGCCGAAGCCCATCAGCCGGAACGGATCGTCCTTGTCCTTGGCCCGCTTGATGAAGTGGCCGATGCGCTCCTTGGATTCGATCTCGCTCAGCATCTGCAGCACCGCCTCGTTGGCGCCGCCGTGGGCCGGTCCCCAAAGAGAGGCGATGCCGGCGGCCACACAGGCGTACGGATTGGCGCGGCTGGAGCCGGCGATTCGCACGGTGGCGGCGGAGGCGTTCTGCTCGTGGTCGGCGTGCAGCACCAGGAACCGGTTCATCGCCCGCGCCTGGATGGGCGTCACCACGTAGTCCTCGCATGGAACCGAGAAGGACATGTGGAGGAAGTTGGACGCGTAGTCGAGATGGTTCTGCGGATAGATGAACGGCTGGCCGATGGAGTACTTGTAGGCCATCGCACAAATGGTCGCCATCTTGGCGATGATGCGATGGGTGGCGAGTGTCCGCGCGTCGGGGTCCGAGACGTCCGTGGCCTCGTGATAGAAGGCGCTCAGCGCCCCGACGGTGCCGACCATCACCGCCATGGGATGGGCGTCGCGGCGGTAGCCGTCGAGGAACGTCTTCATCTTCTCGTGGACCATCGTGTGGTAGGTGATGATCTCGTCGAACTCCCTGAACTCGTCGTGATTCGGCAGGTGCCCATAGAGCAGCAGGTAGCAGACCTCGAGGAACGAGGCTTGCGCCGCCAGATCCTCGATGGAGTAGCCGCGGTACAGCAGCACGCCGAGGTCGCCATCGATGAAGGTGATTGTGGAATCGCAGCTTGCCGTCGACCGGAACCCCGGATCGTAGGTGAAATAGCCGGTATCGCGGTAGATCCGTTGGACGTCGATGACCTTCGGACCGTGCTGACCACCGAGCACCGGGAGATCGATTTGGCGGCCGTCGGCATGGAACGTCAGAGTGACTTTTTCGTCCTCGGCGGGGGTCAACGTTTCGAGGTCGGGAAGCGCACGATTCACGGCAAAGGGTCCTTCCGAGGGGGGCGCCGAGGGGCGCGTTTTTTTTTGACTGTCGAGCAGATTGGAGGTTCGGCGGGATCATTTCAAGGCCGACCATTCGACACGATGGCCAACCGCTTGCGGATATGGCGATGCGCGCGCCCGAACGGGCACGGATTTCGCTTCTGGCGAGCCGGGCGCAGGAGTATGTTCGGGTGCCCCGCCGGACGGCCGAACCGGCGGGCCGACAACGCGGAATAAGTCCAAACGAGGGAGTGCGTGATGGTGGTCTTTTCAGCCCTGCTCGATGTCGATGTGCCAACCACGCTCGAGGCTGGAGCCTCGGGCAAGAACCCCGCCTTCGAGATCGCCTTCACCGCCAACGGCGAGATTCCCTTTCCCCAGGTCGTCATCCACGACCAGGGCCGCCAGCACCTGATCGTCGGCGACGCCATTCGGTTCGCCGGGACCGAAGGCAAGCATCATCGCTACGTCGCGTCGGTGGCTGCCGATCATTTTCGTCCCGGCCAGGTCACCGTCCAGGTCGAGGGGTGCCGCAAGGCCGACATCCGCGAGGCCGGCGGCGGCGACTGGGTGAAGGAGTTCCGTCCGGTCACCGTAACCGCACCGAAACGGGCGGCGCCCCGTCCTCGCGCCGCCGGCGCGCCGAGCCCGGACACCGTTAAGGTCTATTTCGGCATCCACAAGCACATGCACCAGCCGTACTACAACACCACCGACACCAGCTATTGGGACGGCGAAAAAGAGAGCATCTTCGGCTCGCGCTGGGGCAACTACACCGACTTCGTGCCGGCGGCGGTGCGCCAGTACATCGACGGCGGCTTGCCGCACGGCGGGCTGTCGACGAGCTGGAGCGGCTCGCTGATCGAACAGCTCGACCGCTGCAGCGACGAGGGTCTGTGCGGCGGGTGTTTCCGCGACTGGAACACCTCGCTCCGAGGAATTGCCGGCGAAAAGACAGCGCTTGGCAACCCGCGCGTGGACTTCACCGCCTTTGGGTTCTTCCACCCGCTGATGGCGCTGATCCCGCACCGGAACATCGTGAAACAAATCGAATGGCATCGCGGGGCCATCCGCGACGCCTTCGGCGTCGAGGCCTCGTCGGTGCTGTTCCCTCCCGAGACTGCCTTCCATGTGCGGATGATTCCGGCCCTTCTGGAGGCCGGCATCGACGCGGTGATCTATGACACCATCCACCGATTCCGAACCTGTCGCGACTATCCCTACGCCGGCATCAACGAGGGCATGCTGCCGCCGAACCCGGCCGAGCAGGCCAGTCCGGCCGTGGACGACTGGCTGCAGCTTCACAACATCTGGGCCGGCTCGCAGATCGCCCCGAGCCTTCTGCGCCCGGAATACGTGGCCTACACCGACCCGGACGGCACCACCCACAAGATCGTCGCCGTGCCTGCCGAACGCTACATCGGCAACGAGGATGCGCGCGGCGGCTACGGCGCGCTGCAGTATCCGGACGTGCTCGGACAGGTCTACAACTCGATCGTCGATTCAGGCGCCTACGACCCCGAACACCCGCCGTTCTTCCTGTTGCATTCGGACGGCGACAATCACGGTGGCGGCGCCGACAGCTACTACAAGCACAACGCCGGCGAGATGGTCCGCTGGCTGAACATCGACCCTCGTTTCGAGCTGATGTCGATCCGCGACTACCTCCAGCGGTTTCCGCCGGATCCCGCCAATGCCGTCCACATCGAACCGGGATCGTGGGCCGGTGCAGACAACGGCGATCCGCAGTTCATGAAGTGGTTCAGCCGCTACAACGAGCCCTATTCACCCGACCTGAATTCGTGGGCCGTGCTCACTGCGTTCCAGAACATCGTCCATACGCTGGAAGACGCCGACCCGGGAGTGCCCGCATTGGCGGACGCCACACGCCTGATGTTGACCGCCGAAACCAGCTGCTACTGGTATTGGACCGGCCAGCATGTGTGGGACCAGCAGGTCACCGATGCAGCCAACGTCGCCTACGACAAGGTCGGCAAGGCGGCCGAAGGTTTGGCCCGCAAGGGTGGCGACCGCACCGGCCCGACCATTTTCGCGCCCTGGGTGACACCGGAGAACCCCGGCGGCAAGAAGTGGGGGCAGGGATGCCTCTTGGATGCACCTCACGAAGGCACCGTGCACACGTTCGTCTACGACGTCTCCGGCCTCAAGCGGGTCGATCTGGTCCTGCGAACCGAAGGCGGAGAGACGCGGATCGCCATGCACGACCGCGGGATATATCCGTCGGAAACCGGACCTCGGGTAACGGCGAACTACTTCACCGCCGAGCTGCCGGTCGGCGCGGGAGACGTCCGCTACTACATTGAGGCCGAGGACGGGAAGGGCAACGTCGCGCGCGGCAGCCTCGAACGGGTGTTCCTCGCCTGAATACCGCGCGTGGTCTCGGTTGAAAATTGGAGTTGAATGCTAACGCTCGGGTAGGACACGATATGCCCGGGCGTTCCTGTCGATGCGCTGTCACCTAATCGCCGCGATTTTTGTGGGTCTGTTCGCCGGGCCAGCACTGGCCGGCGACGCCGAACGCGGGCGGGCGATGGCGGTGTTGGCCGGATGCACGGAATGCCATGGATCATCCGGTATCAGCGCCGATCCGATGGTTCCCAACCTCGCCGGCCAAATGGAGACGTATCTGTCGCTGCAACTTCTGCGGTTCCGCAATCCACCGAACGCCGATCTGGCGGCGGCCTGGGCGCCCCATCGAACCGGTCACACGATGAACGCCCAGGCCAAGGCTCTTACGGATCGCGACATCGACGACCTCGCCGCGCATTTCGCGTCGCTGCCTTGTGGCGAACCCGCTGCCGGCGCAGGGCCGGTCGCGGCCGGTTCGGCGCCGGCCTGCCTTTGGTGTCACGAGACCGAGGAAAAACGCCGCGAGATGCATGCACCGCTACTGTTCGGCCAGAAGCGTGGTTATCTTGCCCGCCAGCTTCGCTTGCTTCGCGCCTCAGCACGAGGTCATCACAGCCTCGAAGGAGAGCGCACCCACCCCGACATGAACCCGCAAACCGTCCGTCTGACCGTCCGAGAGATCGACCAACTCGCCGACTATCTTTCGCGCCGAAGCTGCCGCTGATCGGCGGTCCGGAACCGACTGCCCGGGCTGGCCATGTGCGTGGCGCTATGCTGCACTGCAAAAAACAGGTTTACCCGCTGCGTTGATTTCCCTACGGTTTGATGAAGAGTTTCAGTCGGCACTTCCTCGGACGGAATCACACACCGCTCGGACCGCTGGTCAGAGATGTCGGCGCCGACCACCAACCCCGAATCCTTAAGGTTTTCGACAATGTCGGACAGGATCGCCCGAACCAACAAAATGGAAGCGCTCTTCGCGCAGATGTCCGCCGTGCTCACGGCCCTCCAGGACAACTCGCTGACGCCTTTGGAGTTGCCCGTGAACAATCTCCAAACCCCTGGCGCTGAATTGCTTTTCCGTCTGACGGAGTAACCGAAACCGCAGGCTGTCGAGGTTTTTGCCGCGAAACCTTGCGATTTCGGATTCCGTTTTCGGTCG
>Ga0209561_1000352_pt1 | contig 10116 bp, 9 predicted proteins | sample WorMettrBAHAMAS2_FD_187393 | JGI IMG/M metagenome (GOLD analysis project Ga0209561, IMG submission 187393) | Marine gutless worms symbiont microbial communities from Max Planck institute for Marine Microbiology, Germany - Inanidrilus... | ecosystem: Host-associated > Annelida > Digestive system >... | reverse complement strand
CTCATGCATTTTAACACATTTGGAAAAAGACAACGTCGTACGTACGTACGAAGCGTGCCAACTGTTGCCGTAAGGTATTATTCCAACGCTCAATATGAGCCGTTTCCCTCGTTTCTTTACCTACAGGGCGCTGTTACTCGCTCGGAATGACGGCTCGATACGCGCTCCAATAATCACTGAAAACGATGGTTTCTTTATAAGCAGACGGTACGCGATCCCAGAGTATCCGACAGGTGTTTTCGGTGCGATCACCGCAGGCAGAGGCGACGATTTCTCGGGTCTCTCTGTTCATGGCAATCCAGACCCACACTTTGTCTTTGCTACGAAAGACAAAGGACCGCAACTCATCCATCTCCAGCACAGGAATCTTTTTGCACTCAACAGGTTGTAGCGTCTCTTCAAGAGGTGGGAGGTCATTCGCCTGTTCTTTTAACCAGGCGCTCAATGTTCGGCGCGAGACCCCAAACGTCCGTTCAATCCCGCGCATACTGGATCTTTCTTCTTTTCTCCCGTCGCTCGTTCTTTGCACTCAAGTACGCCATAGGCACCACAGGCTTTACAGTAATATTGCGAGCTACCGGACGCATTTGTGCCATTTTTAACGAGATCTTCGCTCTGACATTTGCGACAGCTATATACTTTAGTCTCGATAATCATAATTGAAAACTCTTCGGTTCGTTTTATCAATGAACGCAATCGTTCAGACCAAGAATATTCTTCCAGAAGAGAGGGCTAAAATCTAGAATCAGGTAGCGAGAAAAACGGTGGCAATCGGAATGATTACCGATGAATCCATCCACTCTATCACTTCAAAAATTACCACTACCGGACCGGGATGTCCGCTCCTGGTTTTCTAAGCCGTTCGACCCGCCGCAGGTAGCACCACCCGATGAGGGAACCGGCACCCACCGCTGCCGGTGGCGACCCACCGACGCGGACCGGACGGATCGGCCCCGGCATGGGCTCCAGGTACCGATCTGGGTCAAGGTACGCGCCATGGGGAAAGAAGGGGAAGAGGGGGGAGACCTCACCCTGCTCGACCTCAGCGATCGTGCCTCCTACCACATCGAGGGGATCGGAGCCGAGTGCTAGCGACTTCTGGCTGCCGGGTCCTCCGTGGCGGAGATGGTGGAGACCGTCGCAAGGGTCTACGCCGTGCCGCGTGAGCAGGTCGCGGCCGACATCTCGGCACTCATCGACGAGCTGTGCCGGAACGGACTCCTGCAACGGGACTACAAACACGTAGCGCAGGCGTCCCGCCTGCCAACAAATGATGAATGATGAATGATGAATGCGGATGGGGAATCCGCATTGCCGCTTCGCGGCGTGAAAAATTGCTGGGAAGGCAATTTCTCAAGGTTCCTTATAGGGGCCACTGGTGGACCGGCAGACCGGACTCCTGGTGCTCCAGGTAGGCAGCAGTCAGGGCCGTCAGGTCGCGTCCGTGCTGCGCGATCCAGGCCCGCTGCCAAGCAGACCCGGTTTGTCCGGTCCGCAGCCTGTCGGCGATGATACCCAGCCACCGGTCTATCTCCGAAGCGTCGATGCCGAGCTCAGTCAGGCCCTGATTCGCCCGGGGGAGAAGGTCGTCCGTCAATACCTGCCGCAGGGTCGTCGGACGCCTGTCGAGCCACTCCACTTCGGCGTCGAGTCCCTCGCGCGCGGCCTCGTAGAAGTTGCCTTTGGCAACGCTGAAGGGCAGGTGCCGACGGGGGTGCACCTGCTTCCCGGCGAAGGATTGGATAGCGCCGAAATAGAGGGCCGCGTTGGCAATGACGTCCGCAACGGTGGGACCGGCGGACATGACGCGGTGCTCGATACGCAGATGGGGGGTACCGGCGGTATCGAAACCGATCAGCGGTCGGTTCCAGCGCCAGATGGTCCCATTGTGCAGGCGCAGGTGAGCGAGCCGCTCGGGAGGTTCGTCCATAACCTGCGGCAGCAGTACCGGGAAGCGTTCCAGGTTGGCACGGAAGCACTCGAATACCGAGTCTTCCACATAGCGCAGCCCGAAGGTGACCCGCTCGCGGAAAAAAGGGCCGCCGACCGAGATTGCCTGCTCGAACAGGGGGATGCGGCTTTCTGCCCACAGATCGTGGCCGAACAGAAAGGGAGAGTTGGCGCTGACGGCCACCATGGGGGCGGCCAGGACCTTGGAGCAGTTGTAGACCCGGGCTGCTTCCTCTTGGGTTACCTGCAGGTGGATTTGGAAGGAGGTGGCAACCGGCTCCATCATCACGTCCCGCCGCTCCAGAAACAGGCGGTCTTTGCCTTGGATCTCCAGGGTGAAGGGACGCCCCCGGCGCAGCCGGAGGGTCTGCTCGTTGAGTGCCCGGTAACGTTTGAGCGGACTCATGTGCGCCATGTCCAGGTGTTCCGGGCGTACCGTCGGCAGGATGCCGATCATGGCGAGGCGGGTATCGAGTCCGGCCGCGGTCCGTGTGCAGCGTTTCCAGGTAGCTTCCAGTCCTGCCGCCAGCCGGCTCAGGGCGTCCCCCCGCAGTGGTTGCGGGGTGGCATTTATCTCGGCGTTGAAAGTGGCCAGCTCCGACCCGACCAGGGGGTCGGCCAGGCGTTCCAGAAAGGGCTCGACGATTGGGGCGGGAGTCAGGTCGGCCGCGACCAGATAGGCCTCGAGCTCGCACCCTCCGATCTTGTGGGTCGAAGCAAAGACACCGTCTCGGAACCAGCCTTCCAAAAGCTCCGTTTCCTGGCGCAGACACACCCCGAAGGTCTCGAAGTCGGTTTGCGTGAAGCGGGATGTATGGATTTCCTGGCCCATGGCGTTGCTCGAAGAACTGGTGGCATACAGGCGTGATTATCCGCGTTTCAGCATTCGATCGAGTGTTTGTAAACATTCCGGTGTGCCGATGTCCAGCCAGCACCCCGGATAGTGCTCGCCGCTGACCAGGGCGCGTTCCACAGCGGCCCGCAGCAGGGGGGCCAGGGGAAAAGCCCCGGCTGCGCAGCCGCGGAACAGATCCGGGTGATAGACGCCGATCCCGCTGTAGGTATAGCGCGGCATGCCTTGCACCGATAGTCGACCATTGTGGAGCGCGAAGTCGCCCCCCGGATGACGGGGAGGGTTGTCCACCAACACTAGATGCGCGAGCAGCCCATCCAAAAGACGCAAAGGTACAAATTCCAGGTCGGTCCAGACGTCACCGTTGACCACTAGAAAAGGCCTGTGATCGAACAAGGGCAATGCCTTAAAAATGCCGCCGCCGGTCTCCAGCGCCTCGCCTTCCGGCGAATAACGGATCTCGGTTCCCCAGTGAGAACCGTCGCCCAACGCGGCCTCGATGCGGTGGCCGAGGTAAGCGTGATTGATGACGATCTTACGCACACCGGCCGCGATCAGGCGCTCGATATGATAGACGATGAGCGGTTTACCGCCCGCCTGCAGCAGGGGTTTCGGCATGTGGTCCGTGAGCGGACGCATGCGTTCGCCGCGTCCCGCAGCCAAGATTATGGCTTGTGTCGGGGCGGGAGTTATTCGGTTTCGATTCTCGGCCATCGGAAAAATTGGCTTTCTTATGAATTTCGGACCCTTTCCCTAATGGTCGCTGCAAACACCTTCCGATACAATTCATCTTTCGGCGTTCGCCTTCATCAGCCGGCTGCCGGGGCAGGAAAGTAGCGCAGGCGTCCTCGCCTGCATAATGCCGAACAGTGCAGGTGTTCCCGCCTGCATTTTTCGATGCAGACGAGGACGCCTGCGCTACTACCACCGGAACCGCTCCGGTGGCGGGGCTTCGTCGCCCCGGCAGACCGCGGGGTGGGCGAGCAGGAAGGGGTTGACGCCGCGTTGCTTCAGGCGCCCCCGTTCGTGCGCGGACAAGTGCCCGATCAGGCTGAAACTATGTACCAGCGGTGCCTCGTGGATCAAACCGTCGCTTTCGACCCGGATCTCATCCGTCGCTACGACCAGAGCGGTCCGCGCTATACATCCTATCCCACCGCCATGGAGTTTCACGCCGGCTTCGGCGAGTCAGAATACCGTCGGGCCTGTGCCCGCAGCAAGACCGGTGGTCGGCCCCTCTCGCTCTACATTCATATTCCGTTTTGCGACACCGTCTGCTTCTATTGCGCCTGCAACAAGATAGCCACCAAGGACCGCAGTCGTGCCCAACCCTATCTGGAGCGGGTCTATCGGGAGCTCGCGCTACAGAGCGCCCTGTTCGGGGCCGAGCGGACGGTCGAACAACTTCACTGGGGCGGGGGGACACCGACCTTCATCAGCCGCGACCAGATGCGCGAGCTCATGGACCATACCCGGCGCCACTTCCGGCTGGCGGCGGACGAGGTCGGCGAGTACGCCATCGAGATTGACCCGCGGGAGGCGGATGCGCACACGGTCGCCCTGTTACGACGCCTGGGCTTCAACCGCATGAGTCTGGGAGTGCAGGACCTAGAGCCAGTAGTCCAGCAGGCGGTCAACCGTATCCAGACCGAGCAGGAGACTCTGACGGTGCTGGAGGCGGCACGCGCCGAGGGCTTCCGCTCCCTCAGCATCGATCTCATCTACGGCCTGCCGTTCCAGACGGTGAACAGCTTCGTGCGCACCTTGCAGCGGGTCGTCGCCTTCGCCCCGGACCGCCTCTCCGTCTTCAACTACGCCCATCTGCCCCAGCGCTTCATGCCCCAGCGACGCATCAATGAGGCAGACCTGCCGTCTCCCCATACCAAGCTCGACATCATCGAGACCACCAGCGAGCTGCTTGCGGACGCCGGTTATGTCTATATCGGCATGGATCACTTCGCGCGGCCGGATGACGAGCTCGCGGTAGCACAACGCAGCGGCAGCCTTTATCGCAGCTTCCAGGGCTACTCCGCCCATGCGAACTGCGACCTGATCGGCATCGGCATGACCTCGATCGGTAAGATAGACAACAGCTACTCTCAAAACCGGCGTACCCTCGACGAATACTGCCGAGACCTCGACGTCGGCTGCCTGCCGGTCTTCCGGGGCATCGAGCTGAGCCGCGACGACGAGATTCGCCGCGATGTCATCACCCGCCTGATGTGCGACTTCGCATTGGATGTTTCCACCGTGGAACGGACCTGGGGTATCGAGTTCGCCGACTATTTCAGTGAGGATCTGCCCAAATTGGCGCCCATGCAGGAAGATGGCCTGTTGGTGCTCGACGAGCGGCAGATCCGGGTCCTGCCCAAGGGCCGGCTCTTGATCCGAAACATCTGCATGGCCTTCGACGCCTACCGGGCCACCGCAAACGGACCGACGGGCTTCTCCAAGGTCATCTGACACCCGCTTCGAGCGGAGCGCAAACAGAACTCCGAACCATGAACAACGATTTGACAGAAGAACTGCAAACGCGCGTACTCGCCGCCCTCGATACCGGCACCCCGCTGGAGATCCGCGGCGGCGGGTCCAAGCGTTTTCTGGGCCGTACCCCGACCGGGGAACCCCTGGAGGCGGCCGCTCACACGGGTATCGTCAACTACCAGCCCAAGGAGCTGGTGGTCACGGCCCGTTGTGGGACTACCCTGGAGACTCTCGATGCGGGGCTGGTGGAACAGGGCCAGATGCTGCCGTTCGAACCGCCCCACTGGGGACCGGGTGCCACCCTCGGTGGCACCATCGCCTGCGGCCTCTCGGGACCGGCCCGTCCCTACGCTGGTTCAGCGCGGGATCTGGTGCTGGGCGTCCGCGTGCTTACCGGGCGTGGCCAGATACTGCGTTTCGGCGGCGAGGTGATGAAGAATGTGGCGGGCTATGACCTTTCCCGCCTCATGACCGGCGCCTACGGTACCTTGGGTCTGCTGCTGGATGTGAGCCTGAAGGTAATGCCGATCCCTACGGCACACCGGACCCTGGCGCAGGAGCAACCCCCGGGCGAGGCCATCCGGCTGATGAACGCCTGGGCCGGTGCCCCATTGCCCATCACGGCTACCTGCTGGGATGGCGAACGGCTCTTTGTCCGCCTCGCCGCTCCCGAGGCGGCCCTCGCCCAGGCCGCAGAGACCATCGGGGGCGAAACCATCGCGGACCAGGACGAATTCTGGCAGACGCGGATCCGCGAGCAGGGCCTCGCTTTCTTCGCAGGCGAGACGGCCCTGTGGCGCTTGTCCCTGCCGTCCGCGGCGCCGCACCTGGATCTGCCGGGGCGGCAGCTCATCGAGTGGGGCGGCGCGCAGCGTTGGTACCGGGGTGAAGCGGATCCCCAGGCCGTGCGAGAAGCAGCCATCGAGGCCGGTGGTCACGCCACCCTCTTCCGCGGCGGCGACCGGGACGGCGAGGTTTTTCAGCCGCTGCCGCCACCCCTGATGGCGATTCACCGCAACCTCAAACAGGCATTCGATCCCAAGGGACTGCTCAATCCCGGACGCCTCTTCGCCGAGCTTTGAGCGTGTAGGATGGACGTAGAATGTGGTGAGCGCGGTGATTCTGAGCTTACCGGCTAGTGCACACCTTATCCCGCGCGAACCGCATCGATGGACGGACGGGACAGGCAATGACCCGCAGCGGGCTGGACGCGGGGACGGAATACTAAGAAGCTGTCCGGCTAAAAGTGGTATCGGCTGCAAATTTCCCAAAATGGTCCATTTTCCCGCTCTTTCTCGTTCAATAGGCTGGCTATTCGCTTTGAAAGAGCGAAAAAATGCCCTCATTTCGGACCATTTTCGCTACGGGTAGTGGTGATTTTTGAAGTGATAGAGTAGATGGATTCATCGGTAATCATTCCGATTGCCACCGTTTTTCTCGTTACCTGATTAGATTTTAGCCCTCTCTTCCGGAAGAATACACTTAGTCTGAACGATTGCGTTCATTGATAAAACGAACCGAAGAGTTTTCAATTATGATCATCGAGACTAAAGTATACAACTGTCGAAAATGTCAGAGCGAAGATCTCGTTAAAAATGGCACAAATGTGTCCGGTAGCTCGCAATATCACTGTAAAGCCTGTGGTGCCTATGGCGTACTTAAGCGCACAGAACGCGCGACGGAAGAAAAGAAAGAACTCATCATAAACGTTTATCAAGAAAGATCCAGTATGCGCAGGATTGAACGGGCGTTTGGGGTCTCGCGCCGAACATTGAGCGCCTGGTTAAAAGAACAGGCGAATGACCTCCCACCCCTTGAAGAGACGCTACAACCTGTATGAGTGCAAAAAGATTCCTGTATGGATGTGGATGAGTTGTGGTCCCTTGTCTTGAGAAATCTTCGCCTCTGCCTGCGGTGATCGCAGCGAAAACACCTGTCGGATACTCTCTTCTTATAAAGAAGCCATCGTTTTCAGTGATTGTTGGAGCGCGTATCAAGCCGTCATTCCGAGCGAGCAACAGCGACCTGTGGATAAAGAAACCGGGGAAACGGCTCATATTGAGCGTTGGAATAATACCTTGCGGCAACAGTTGGCACGCTTCCTACGTAAGACATTGTCTTTTTCAAAATGTGTTAAAATGCATGAGATTTGTTTAAAACTCTTCATACACTGCTATAATACCGAATTATTGCCGATTGTTGGCTAGATATCACTTCGAAAATCACCACTACCTCGCTACGATCCATTTTAACCAGACAGCTTCTAACTGACGTGCCCGAGCCCTGGTAGCAGGATCCATAAAAACATGCAGACCGAAATCATTCCCGAGTTCTTGCGGACGCCCGAAGGTCAGGAGGCCGATGCCATCCTGCGTGCCTGCGTCCATTGCGGTTTTTGCACCGCCACCTGTCCCACTTACCAACTCCTGGGCGACGAGCTGGACGGACCGCGGGGACGCATCTATCAGATCAAGCAGGTCCTGGAGGGTCGGACCCCGACTCGGACCACCCAGATTCACCTGGATCGTTGTCTCACCTGCCGTTCCTGCGAGACTACCTGTCCTTCCGGGGTGCGCTACGCCCGGCTGGCGGACATCGGCCGCAGTCTGGTCGAGACCCGGGTGGACCGGCCCATGGGCGAGAAGCTGCTGCGCCGGGCACTGGTCAAGCTGGTGCCGTCCCCCTCCCGCTTCGGCGCCCTGCTGCGGTTGGGCAAGATCACCAAGCCCCTGCTGCCGGCAGCGCTCAAGGCCAAGGTCCCGACGCCCCGTCCGGCCGGGGCCTGGCCTGTTCCCGCCGGCAGGCGCCGGATGCTCGCACTCGCGGGTTGTGTCCAGTCGGTGGCGACCCCTGCCACCAACGCCGCCGCGGCTCGGGTCCTGAGCCGGCTCGGGATCGATCTGGTCGAGGTGCCTGCGGCGGGCTGCTGCGGTGCCGCAGCCTATCATTTGAACGCCCAGGCGGAAGGACTCGCGGCCATGCGCCGCAATATCGATGTTTGGTGGCCCGAGATCCAGGCCGGCAGCGTTGAGGCGATCCTGGTCAATGCCAGCGGTTGCGGGGCAATGGTCAAGGAGTACGGCGAGCTGCTGCACCGGGACGCGCACTATGCGGACAAGGCGGCACAGGTAGCGGCGCTGGCGCGGGACCCTGGCGAAGTGCTCGCCGAGCTGGATCTGGAACCCTTGGGCCAGCCGGGCTGTGGCCGCAAGGTCGCCTTCCACACCCCCTGCACCCTGCAACACGTGCAGCAGCTGAACAACCTGGTGGAACCCATCCTCACCCGACTCGGTTTCGTGCCGACTCCTGTCTCCGAGGCCTACCTGTGCTGCGGATCGGCCGGGACCTATTCCCTGACCCAGCCGGCGCTTTCAGGACAGCTCCGGGACCGCAAGGTCGCGGCGCTCAAATCCGGAAAACCCGATCTCATCGCCACGGCCAACGTCGGCTGTCAGCTCCATCTGGAGGCCGCAACCCACACGCCGGTGATACATTGGTTGGAGCTGCTGGATGGAGGCGACTAGGGGGCGTTCTCAATTAAGCCGGGTCATCGCAAAAATCAAGAACGTAGCGTAGGCGTCCCGCCTGCTAGAACGCGGACGTTCCGTCCGCAGGTGCAGGCGGGACGCCTACGCTACGTTCTTGATTTTTGCGATGACCCGGCTTAATTGAGAACGCCCCCTAGGGTCTGTTGACATTTAACATACCTGCGGGCGCGGGGAACAGGAACCACGAATAGACATGAATTCACACGAATGAGGGTTCGTGTTCATTCGTGGTTCCATTGCATTTGAAATCAGTCGCTCAGCTTTATATGTCATCACGCCTAGAACAATGTGTAGACAAAGGGCGCAATGGCCGAACCCTGCGATAACACCACGAGGCTACCCAACAGCAACAGGCTCAGGATGATCGGTGCCAGCCAGAATTTCTTTCTGACTCTCATAAATGCTCACAGGTCTTTCAGTGATTCCAGCATCAGAACGGCCTTTCCATATGGTCAGGGGGTTGTTTGTTACTCTCCACGCGATATGTCTTCATTCACGCATCCCATGTCTATTGCATTGCATCGACACAGAATATTTTCAACAACAGACCGGCGGGAGTAAACAGAGGATAGAATAAGATAGGCAATATGATCCGGGTATTTATCCAGACCAGCACCATACCGAACCGCATCCAGACAGTATACACAGGCCTGATCAAGTCAGGTAAGAATAATGCCGACCCCCACAGGGCGACTGCGATATACCAGGGCCAATGGGGCAACCCGCAACCGAAAATCCAGGGCAACAGGAGTCCGAACAGGACAACCACGATGGCACCTATCACCAGGCCGAATTTCCTGAGAGGCTGTCTAAAAAGACATAAGTTAATAGAAAAGCACCCAACGGTTATTTTATAGGACGTCTGGTTATTACAGATCTGTCGGAGAAGCAAGCGACTTGATACGAAACAAACCTGAGCTTCACTCGAAGTTGGCTTGCGTTCGTAATCTTTACTTAATCGACGTGATCGAACTGGCCAGGCAAAGGTTCTTTCAACCACCCATCGACGAGGTAACACGTGGAAGCCGGGAAACCCTATTTATTTTCTAACGACCTCGACCAGGCATCCGAATTGGATGCCAGAGCCAATCGGAAAGCTCCAGGCCGGAATAACCACTGTCGGCCCAGATTTTTGTGATGGTATCACTAGCGTCCGGGGAAACTGGTTCTTCCATCTTGTAACCACTTGTAAGATGAAACAAAACTACCGATTTTAGGATGTCATCGACTTGAATCGATTTGCAGGTTTTGAAAAGATCCCACTCCAGGAATCATGGAGAT
>Ga0209561_1000351_pt1 | contig 10160 bp, 7 predicted proteins | sample WorMettrBAHAMAS2_FD_187393 | JGI IMG/M metagenome (GOLD analysis project Ga0209561, IMG submission 187393) | Marine gutless worms symbiont microbial communities from Max Planck institute for Marine Microbiology, Germany - Inanidrilus... | ecosystem: Host-associated > Annelida > Digestive system >... | reverse complement strand
AAGTCGTAGAAGAACTTGCCCTGGTCGTCCGACAACCGCCCCATCATCGTTCCGCCCTCCACCGAATCACTCGGGAAACGGAATCACGATCTCAGAAACCGATCAACAGGGGTTTATCAACAGTATCCCCCAGGCGAGGAACCGGCTGGCAGCGCCGGGTCCGATGACCAGGGCCCGGTCCGTCGGCCGGAATTCGCCGCGATTGGCCACCGCAGGGAGCTCGGGAAGCGCGAAACGGATGGCCATTTCCCGGGGATGCACGGTCAGTTCAAAACGCGAGCACATGACGTCATTGTACTAAGGTCGCCGGCGCGCCTTAGCAACTGGAATTGCCGCGCCCTTTGCCTTACCTTCTCGGGCCATGACCGAAGAACGGAAAACTGTGATCGTCACCGGGGCGAGCCGCGGAATCGGACACCACACGGCGCGGCTGTTCCTGCAGCGGGGCTGGCAGATCATCACTTGTTCGCGCGAGGAAGCACCGCCCGAATGCGGCCGCGACACGAACTGGACCCACCACATCGCGACCGATCTTGGTGATGCTGCGAGCCTGGAGAACTTCATCAAGGAAGCCAACGCGGCCCTCGGCGACGCCCCCCTGCACGGGCTCGTCAACAACGCCGGCATGTCGCCGAAAACGCCCTACAAGGAACGTCTCGGCTGCCTCAACGGCGACCTGGAGGCCTGGCGTGACGTCTTCGAACTCAATTTCTTCGCGCCCCTCAAACTGTCGCGGGGTTTCGCCGCGGCCCTACACCGGGGCGAGGGCGCCATCGTCAACATCACCTCGATCGCAGGCCACTTCATCCATCCCTTCGCCGGTTCCGCCTATTCCATCTCGAAGACCGCTCTTTCCGGTCTGACCCGTGAGATGGCCAACGAGTTTGCCTCGCTGAACGTGCGGGTCAATGCGGTGGCACCGGGCGAAATCAAAACCGATATGGTGCAGCCCGAATACGAGGTGTTGATCCCGCGCATTCCGCTCGACCGTATGGGTTCGCCGGCCGATGTAGCCGGCACCATCTACTACCTTTGCTCCGATGATTCCCGCTATGTGACCGGCACCGAGATCTGGGTTACCGGCGGGCAGCACATGTTCTGATGCGGCGCGTCGAGTCGCCCCAGACGACCCATTGATCGGCAGCACCGGACCATGGCCCGACGCGACAGATCACCGCCCGAAAACGCCGTCATCTTCCATCACCCGGACGCCGTCGAAACGGACCGCGAGATGCTGATGGGACGCCACGCCGCGGGTGAGGGGTTCCTCAAGGGGTTTGTCGAACATTCCGCCGTCGACAAGTTCTTCTGTCAGAGCCTCGAGGACGATCATGCCAAGGATTTCGCCAGGCGGGTCAACGCAATCGACGCCGACAATCGCGAATGCGTGGCCGTTTCCCTCGGTGCCATGGGCAGCCTCGACGAGGTGCCGGACACCTTGTGGATACCGGGACCGTCACTCGGGATTTACGCCTGGCGCCGGCGCTTGAACGGTCCGGCCCGCAACTACTCGATCTGCGGGCTCAACCATACCATCGCATCGGACACGGTCATGGACGGCCTCGGCGAGCTGTTGACCGCTCCGGTACAGCCTTGGGACGCGGTGATCTGCACGTCGCAGGCGGTGAAAACGGCGATCAAGCGGCTGCTCGACAACTGGGGTGATTATCTCGGACGCAAGGCCGGCGGCCGGTTGAAGGCGGAATTCCAGTTGCCGGTCATCCCGCTTGGCGTCGATTGCCGACGCTTCGATCTGACGGAGGCGGCCCAGGCGTCGCGGTTCACGATCCGCCGCGGGCTGGGAATCGAGGACGACGACGTCGCCGTGCTGTTTTTCGGACGGCTCAGTTTTCACGCCAAGGCCCATCCGCTGCCCATGTACCAGGCCCTGGAGGCGGCCGCACAACGGACCGGCAAACGCATCCACCTGTTGCAGACTGGCTGGTTCGCCAACGAAGGAATCGAGCGCGAGTTCCGCGCCGGCGTTCACCAGTTCGCGCCGTCGGTCAATGGCATCTTCCTCGACGGGCGCGACCCGTCGGTTCGTGCCAACGTCTGGTTCGCCGCCGATATCTTCACGTCCCTGTCCGATAACATCCAGGAAAGCTTCGGCCTGACGTCGATCGAGGCCATGGCTGCCGGCCTGCCCTCCGTGGTCAGCGACTGGAACGGCTACAAGGACACCGTGCGCCATGGCGAGGACGGCTTTCGCGTGCCGACCTGGATGCCGCTCGCCGAGTCCGGCACCGACCTGAGCCTGTCCTTGGAGTCCTCCATGGTCACGGCCACCAAGGACCGGGCCTACAATCACTATTGCGGCATCGTCAGCCAGAGCACGGCGGTCGATGTCGGTGTCGCGGCGGACGCCTTTACGGCACTGATCGGCGACCCGGAGCGGCGGCGCAAGATGGGCGAGGCGGCGAAACGGCGGGCCCAGGATCATTTCGATTGGCGGGTCGTGATCAATGCCTATCAGGACCTGTGGCGGGAGCTGGCCAACGTCCGCCTGAGGAGCCTGGAGACCGGGCAGCCGGTTTCCGGCCGTCCGGCCCACCCGCTGCGCGATGACCCGTTTTCCCTGTTCGCCGGCTATCCGTCCCACACGGTCGACGGCGATACCGTGGTGCAAATGCGTGACGCGGCGGCGGACGGCGGCGACCGAGATCTGTTCCGGCGCCTCGAGCAGATCCGGGCGGCCTCGATGAACACTTTTTCGGCGCACGTGCTGCTCGACGACGACGACATCGGCCGCGTCCTGAACGCGGTTAAGACACGGGGGCCCTGTACGGTCCTCAGCCTGGCGGAAACCTTGGAGGAGGGCCTGCGCTTCCGCTTGCCGCGCACCCTCGCCTGGCTGGCCAAGATGGGGTTGGTGAAACTGGTGCCGGGAGCCGAAGCGCCGGGAACCGTCTCCATCGCCGGTCCTGGCCCGGGGCCGGGCCCGAACCAGACGGAAGCGGGTCGCCTGGTCAGCCTCGGTGTCGCGGCCCGCAGCCGCGGCGCACTGGAGGCGGCGGCGGAGTATTTCATCAAGGCCCTGAAGGAGGATCCGGGCGACGCCGAGGCCAATTTCCATTTCGGTGAACTGAATGCCTTGGCCGGCAAATTCGACCACGCCGCCGTGTGCCTGGGGCGGTCCGTCGACAAGGCACCGGGATACGTCCCGGCGCGCCGCAGTCTCGGCAAAGTGATGTTCCTCAAGGGGGAAGAAAGCGTGGGAATCCGGGTTCTCGAAGAGACGCTCGCCATCGCGCCCGACGACGGCGAGACCCACTATCTGCTCGGCGCCAGCTATCGCCGCACCGGCAGCGCCAACCAGGCGATCACCCACCTGGAGAAGGCGATCGACGCCAATCCGACCCGGGCCGATGCCCTGGCCCACCTGGCTCTCGCCCAGAAGTCGCTGAGCCGCCGGGACGAGGCCATGGACACGCTTGTGCGCGCCCTCGACATCGACCCCGCCAATCTCTTTGCCCAGGCCTCGATGATGAGCCTCAAAGCCGAAACGGCGGGGCGCGGAACGGTGGCCCGTCTCGACGGCGCCAAGCGCGTCGGCCTGCATATGAACCGGACCCACCAGTTCTCGCTGCTGGCGCCGCTGTTCAAGGCCCTTATGGCCGGTCACTGGCCGCTGATCACCGGTGACGGGCGCGAGCTCGAGGAGTTTGACCCGGACGTGGTCATTACCTGCGAGGACGAGTGCAGTGCGCTCAAAAAGCTGTTGCCGGAAACCCGGTTCGTCAACTGCCGCTCCACCCTGGCGACCAAGCGTTTCTTCAAACGGGTGCGGACGCCAGCCGATTTCATCTGCGTCACCAGCGATTGGGCGGCGCAGAACCTCGTCGAACGGGGGGGATATCGCGAAGAGCGCTTGTGGGTGACCGGGCATCCGGCCTGCGACACGCTGTTTCGCCACGACCTGAGCGGCATGAACCTGGATATCCCGGTCGATGAAAACACCGTCCTCTACGCGCCGACGGACAGCCCGCACATGTCGTCGGTAGCATGCTGGGCGATAAGGCCGTCGAGCGGATCCGCGGCGAAGTGAGCGACCTCCACGTCATCATCAAACCCCATCCCCGTTTTCTGGAAAGCGGCACGGATCTCGTCGCCCAGAGGCAGGCGGCGGCCGAGGGCGACAAGCGCGTCCACTTCATCGGCGAGCCTGAGGTCGACGTGGCGCCCTACCTGCTGGCCTCCGACCTCCTGGTCTCGGACGCCTCCGGCGTCGCGCTCCAGTACCTGGCCCTCGACAAACCGATGGTGCTCGTCACCAACCCGAAACGGGCCGAGGACGAGCATTTCTACGATTCCGGCGGACCGGAGTGGGAGTGGCGGGACATGGCCGACGAGGTCGAGGACGTGGACAAACTGGCCGCCGCCGTCGTCCGCGGCCTGGACGACCCGGACCGCCGCCGCGAACGGCGCCGGGACTACCGCCAGCGCCTGTTTGGCGAGTTGACCGAGGGCGACGCGGCGGATCGGATTGCTGAGCGGATCAGCGACTTGGAGGGCAAATAGGCTGGCGCCGCCATATCGTGTCACTCTTTGCTCAAGGGGTTGCGCCCGTCGGCTTGGATGGCCCGTCAGGCGCCAATGCGCAATGGTGCGGTCATGGCCTTGAGCGTGGCAACGACGCTGAGCGCGACGATACGCCCGGTCCGCGGATTGTCGTCGCTGGGTACGTTCTCGATGGTCATCTCGAAGCGGGCGCTGTCGGCCACGACCTCGATGTGATGAATGTTGCGCTCGACCGCCGGATCGGCCCAGATTTCCAGCTGCGTCGCCTGCGGCCCCAGGCCGGCAAGCCCGAGCGCCGCGGCAACGTTGACGTTGGCCGGAAACCCCTTAACCGCGTCGCGGGCGTTACCCTCGAAAAGGCGAAGCGGTGTCTCCAGGCGATCGAGATCGATTCCGCGCTCGACCACCAACGGCGCTCCAGCCAAGCCGCGGGGCGGTTTCCGCGTCACCATTCGGACCGATTGAATGTCGCCCTGGGCCGCCGCCCGCACCGCGTCGAAGCCGAGGAGAGCTCCCGACGGCACAATGATTTGGGTCCCGGTCTCTTGAGCGCGGCCGATCAGGTGCTCGTGGTCGAGAAGGGCACCGACGCTCAGCGTCACCAATGTTCGGCCCGACTCCACGGCGGGTCCGGCGACCTCGGCGAAAACGGCGGCTGGTGCGCATTCGACGACGACATCAGCGTGTTCGGCGAGAGCGGTCAATTCGACCACATCGACCGGTGTCGACAACTCGGCAACCCGCCGTCGCGCTCTCTCCCGGTCGCGGGCCGACACAGCGACAAGTTCCAGGCCCGGGATGCCACCGTCGAGACGTCGGGCAACGGCTTGCCCTATGGCGCCGAAACCGCCGATGGCAACCCTTAGAACACTTCGATTCTGCTTCGAAATGGTGCAAGGCCTCCCGGTCCGAACCTGCCGATGGCGATCAGATCACTCCGGTTTCACGCCCAGATCAACACTTTCCCGGATCGTGATTGAGGGCCGTGTCATTCTTCACCATTTTCGCAAGGGGCATTCACCTGAAGTTATCCCCACATATTGTTATCCATCCCCATTTACCCTCAACATATTGAGGTGGTATCGTCCGAACGACGGGAAATGAGATTTCGTCGTATGGAGGGACGGAATGGCCGAAAGTCGATCACAGGGATCAAACCAATCCACCGCGGGCCAGCCCAACACGGGCGCCATCGCCGATTCGCTGGGCGCCATCGTTCCCGAAGCGGGCCAACCCGGCGCCGGTATGGATCCCGCCGTCGATCCCATCGTCCTTCAGGAAATCGACGATTTCAAGGATTGGAAACCGCCGTTCTACCTGCGCTACCGGTTGTTCAGCTGGCTTGGTGTCATCCTTTCCGCGGCCTGGATCGTCGGCGCCGTCGACTACATCGAAACCAGCCTCGGCTGGAACAATATGGGCGAGTTGTTGCCGCACGAGATCGGCGGCCTGGCGGCCGGCGCCCTTACACCCTTGGCTCTGTTGTGGATGGTCGTCGCCTTCTTCGAACGCGGCCGCCAACTCCGGCGCGAAACCGAGGTCATGCGCTGGTACATGAGCCGCCTCGTCTATCCGACCGACCGCGCCCAGACCCGGGTCAAGGAAATCTCGGACGTCATGCGCCGCCAGGCCCGCGACCTGACCGTCGTCTCCGAGGATGCGGCCCGGCGCGGCGAAGCGGTGACCAGCCTGATCCGCCAGCGCACCCTCGAGCTCTCGCAGGCCTCCGAGGACGCCGACATCCGAGCCCATGCCGTCTCCGACGCCCTGCGCCGCCAAACCGAGGACCTGAAGAACGTCACCGACGACGCCGTCGACCGGGCCCGCAAGCTGGGTGATCTGCTCGAGCGCCGGTCGCGGGAGTTGACGGCGTCGACCGACCGGGCCTCGACGCGGGCAGAAACACTCTCCGGCGTCCTCCGCGACAGGACCGGTGAGCTTTCCGAGGTGGCCGGTGACGCGTCGAAACGCGCCGCCGAGATATCGGAAATCCTGGAAGGCCATACGGTGGGTCTGGGCACGACGGTCGACGCGGCGACGGCCAAGCTGCAGGACGCCGGGATTACGCTGAAGGAACGGGTCAACGACCTGACGGTCGGCTCCGACGATGCCGCCGAAGTGCTCCGAGGCGGGGCCGACCTGATCGCCATGCATGCGCGCGACCTCGCCGAGAACACGGATCGGGCGGCCGGCCGTTTGGACCAGATGCGCGACGCCTTCGAACGCCAGACCCTGCTTCTCGACAAGACCGCCGAGGCCGTCGCCGACAAATCCGCCGAGATCGAGAAGCGGCTCAACGACCAGACCCATCATCTGATCGACACGGCGGATCGGATCGAAGACCGCGTCGGGTCGATGAACGACGTCTTCCGCAGCCAGGCCGTGACCCTCGATACGGTGTCGGCGAAGGTCGCCGACAAAGTCCGCGACGTCGGGCGCGATTTCCGCGAGCAGGCGGAAGCGCTCGACGAACAGGCCGGTCGAGTCGCCGACAGGACCGACGACGTCGGTGCCAACCTGCAAAAGAATTCGCAGGAACTGTCGATCGTCGCCGAAAAGGTCATGCAGCAGGTCGAACGCGTCGGCGAGGCGCTCAAGGACCGCAGCAACCTACTCGAAGCGGCTTCCGTGAAGGCGGTCGGCAACGTCACCGATGCCGGCGAGTCGGTCATGGAGCGGCCGACCATTTGGCGCGCATCGCCAACCAGAGCGTCTTGCGGATCAACGCCACCGGCGATGCTTTGCGCCAGCGCAGCGACGACTTGTCCGCCGCCGCCGATACGGCGAGCCAGCGTATCGGTGGTGTCACCGATGCGCTGCTCAGCGGTTCCGACGAGGTTGCCGCGACATCGCAACGGGGTGTCGACGATATAAACAACTTGTCCGGGGCCTTGGACCACGCGACGGACCGCCTGCAAAACTCGTCGGACCGGACCGAAGAGCTGGTGACGTCCTTCAAGACGCAGTTGAGGGCGTTGACCGATCTCTCGGAGAACACCACCGGTCGCATTCAGGTCCTCGAAGAATCGATCCGTTCCGGGTCGAACGGCATCGACCAGGCGGCCGGAAAAGCGGCGATCGACGTCGAGCGGGTGGCCCGCGCCCTCGAAACTCAATCGCAGCGCCTGAACGAAATCGCCTCGCGCGCCGCTACCATGATGCTGGATAGCGGAAAGCTGGTCCGCGATAACACCGAAAACCTGGAAAACTCGACCGACAGAGCCTCACAGCGCCTGACCGGATTCAACGAGGAAATGCAGGGCACGCTTGCCGACGTCATGACCGCCGCCGACCGGGCGGCGCTCCGCGTCCGCGAAATCACGGGGCAGCTTCGCTCCAGCGGTGATACGGTGTCGACGGTCAGCGAACAGGCGATCAGCGACGTCAAGGACGCCGGCACCACACTCGACCGGCAGGCCGAGGACCTGGCCGGCGGTGCCGACCGTGTTTCGCAACTGCTGTCGCTGGTCACGGAAGTCATGGCGCGCCAGGCGGGCGAGTTGAAGACGGCATCGGACGGGGCCCGCGAACAGATGGATATGATCGGCGACATCTATCAATTGCGCGCCCTCGAACTGGACTACTTGACCGAACGGACAACGGACCGGCTCGGCGCTGCCGGTGATAACCTTCGCCAACGCGCCTCGGAACTGGACGACGCCTCGAACCGAGCCGAGGAGCGCGTGTCGCGGGTGAGCGGACAGCTTCAGGACGGCACCGAGAAGATGCGGTTCGCCTCCGACGCAACGATCTCGCGCATCACGGAGGTCGCAGCGGCCATGCGCGAGAACGTCGACCACGCGAATTCAGCCACGGACAAGGCATCATCCAATCTCGAAGGCATTGCCGAGTCACTCCGCGTGCATATCGGCGAATTGGAAGGGGCCCTCGACCAGGCCCGGGTCCGTTTCGACGACGTCGGCGATGTCCTGCACCGCAACTCCCAGGACCTGACGACCGCCTACAATGCCGCCTCGACACACGTCCAGGCGTTCTCCGACTCCCTTCACCAAAAGGCCAGCGAGCTGACGACGGCGTCGACCGATGCGGTCTCCAACCTGTCCCGGGCCGGCAGCAGCCTCAACGAACGCTCCCACGAACTGTCGAGGAGCGCCGACAAGGCCGCCCAGGTGGTTGACCTGGTTACCGACGCCATGGGGCGCCACTCGAACGAGATTTCATCGACCTCGCAGGTTCTTGCCGATCAGGTGGAAAGCCTGGCCTCGTCGCTGCGCGGCCAGTACGAGGAACTGGATTTCCTGTCGCAGCGTTCCGTATCCAATCTCAAGGAGGTCGGCAACGACCTGAGGAAACACCATCAGGACCTGTCCAACGTGTCGACCAGTTCGTCGGCTCATCTCGAAGCGACATCGGAAACCGTCCAGCACAACGCCGATCTGCTTTCGGTTGCCGCCGAGGAGGCGGTTGCGCGGCTGGCCCGGGTCGGCGAATCCATCAGCCAGCGTTCGGCAGAGGCCAGCGTATCGGTCGAGACCAACGCCACGAAGCTGGGCAAGGTCATGGAAGCCTTCCGCAAGTAGACCCACGATGCCGGCACCGATGCGGAATCCGTGGTCACGCGCATGGAGGGTATGACGGAGTCGCTGAGGCGCCAGCTTTTCGGTCTGTCGACGACCTACCAACAGGCCGAGCAGGGCATCGAACAGTTGAGCGGAGCGCTCGGGCGGCGCGCCGGCGAACTGGCGTCGACCACCGATACGGCGCTCGGCAAGGTCGCCATGTGGGACCAGCAGGTGCGATCGCATTCCCAGAACCTGCAGTTCACCACCAATCAGGTCTCCGAACAAACCAAGGAGGCGAGCCAGCACCTGGAACGCCAGACCAGCGAGATGCGCGAGGTTTCCAACGAGGCCCGCGCCCTCGTCGAGGCTCTCAAGCAGCGCCGCGACGAGGCCGGCTACGATGACTTCATGCATCAGGCGACGTTCATCTCCGAACGCCTGCAGTCGGTCGCCGTCGACATGAACCGGGTCCTGGAGACGACCATCAGCGAGGACGACTGGAAACGCTTCAACAAAGGCGAACGGGGCATTTTCGTGCGCAAGATGTTGGGCTTCCGGGAAAAGGCGAAGATCGCCGTCATCCGCGAGAAATACCAGCGCGACAACGAGTTCCGCGACTACGTGTCGCGCTACGTCCAGCAGTTCGAGCACCTTTTGGACGAAGCCAAGAAACGCGATCAGAGCGGCCTGCTCAATCAGACCTTCATGTCGTCCGATGTCGGCAAGGTCTACATGCTGCTGTCGCGGGCGCTCGGCCGCGACGGGTAGGAGGCGTTCGGCGGTCTTTGCCGTTGGACCTGCGGTGTTGGTTCGATGGTCGTTGATCTGGCGCGGCCCTAGGGGGCCGACTGATGTCTCCCGTCCCGCAACGCCTCGTTGACATAAACCGCTGTTTTGAAAGACGGCGGCGCAACGTTTTCCCGGTGTCCCGTGTTAGAGGCTATGTGCGGGTTCAGGCCGGAGATTGCATTTGCGATGAGGCATCCCTTAGGGGGATACTGTTGATAAACCCCTGTTGATCGGTTTCTGAGATCGTGATTCCGTTTCCCGAGTGATTCGGTGGAGGGCGGAACGATGATGGGGCGGTTGTCGGACGACCAGGGCAAGTTCTTCTAC
>Ga0209561_1000350_pt1 | contig 10161 bp, 8 predicted proteins | sample WorMettrBAHAMAS2_FD_187393 | JGI IMG/M metagenome (GOLD analysis project Ga0209561, IMG submission 187393) | Marine gutless worms symbiont microbial communities from Max Planck institute for Marine Microbiology, Germany - Inanidrilus... | ecosystem: Host-associated > Annelida > Digestive system >... | reverse complement strand
TTCTCATCCGCCGACCAGTACCGTCGAGCCCGGCCCATCAGCCCCACTCCACAAATGCCCACTATCGATAATGGACACTATCGCCAGACCAACGCCGATAAACAGAGCGGGTTCACCGGACGGTTACGGCCGATCTGCATCAGGCAGAAGTCTTTATAGACAGCGTCGAAAAGGAAGGAACGGCGGTCGCCGTGGTTTTCCCGGCGGAACGCGTGGGGCCGGCGGATTAAATCCGACACCGTAAACCGGATTGTGGCCGGCCGATCTCGTAATCCATTTACCGCCCTTCCCGCCACCAACAGGCCATCAACGTCAGCAAAGACAGGGCCAGCAGGACCCACGGCGAAAAGAGGGACGCCTGATTGACGCCCGTCACGACGTAGGCCTGGTTGTCGTAGAGCCCGATCCAGCCCTTGCCGCTGCTGTCCCGCCCGGGACGGGTTCGGCGAATATCGGGCACGCCCTCGCCGAGCCAGAATACGCCGCCGCCCGTCGCTTCCGCGACCGGTGCCATGATCTCCTCGGTGGCGCGAAGATCGGAAAACTCCAGTGGATTCAGCGCACCCGACGCCGCCTGGGTCAGTTGCGACCCATCGGTAATCCTGTAGAGCCCGGGCTCCTCCACCGCCATCTCGAACGCTGCTGCACCGTCATCGGATGCTTCCGGTCGGAACGTCTCCTTGCGCCCGGACGGTGTCGTGACGGTGATTTCGGGCACCGTATCCGAGAGGCTGCGGCGCTCCACCTGCAGTTTCCCCGATCGCACCGTGGCGCGCAGGCTCTCCTCTTCCAGGTCGGGTTCCTTCATCAGCCAGTGGGCCAGGCGGCGCAACAATTCGGCCTGCGGGCCGCCGCCTTCGAAACCGCGCCCCCAAAGCCAGATGTGGTCGCTGAGCATCTGGGCAACGCGGCCCTTCTCGACACGGTCGAGAACGAGCAGCGGTTTCGCTCCCGGCCCCTCGAGGACGACGGCGCCGGTACGGACCTGGGCCTCGATCTGCCGGAACCAGCGACCCCATCGCGGCGAGCCGTCCTTCGACGGCACCGGCGACAGGGACGCCGTGACCGGATGGCGCCGCCCGGCGCTAGAAAGTAGGGGTTTAAAACCGATCTCGACGATATCGCCGGTTGGCGAGGCCGGAAGCACGTCACCGAGCGGCGTCTGGAAGAGACTTCGGTTTCCGGAGAACTCGGGTCCGACCGAAAGCAGAAGGGCCCCGCCGCCGCGAACATATTGGTCAATATTGCGCAAATAGGATGGCGGCAGGACATCGCGGACGACGTATCGGTCGAAGATGATCAGGTCGAACTCCTTGAGCTTGACCTCGAACAGTTCGCGAACCGGAAAGGCGATCAACGCCAATTCATTGAGGGGCGTGAAATCGTCTTTCTCGGGCGGACGCAAGATCGTGAAATGAACGAGATCGACCGACGGGTCCGATTTCAACAAGTTTCGCCAGGTGCGCTCTCCGGCGTGCGGTTGCCCGGAAACCAACAAAACGCGCAACCGGTCGCGGACACCGTTGATGCCGATCAGGGCCTTGTTGTTGAGAACCGACAACTCCCCTACAACCGGTTCGACCTCCAGTTCGTAGATGCTGGGCCCGGCGTTCTCCAGGGTGAAACCGACCTCGTTGCTTTTTCCGACGGTCACCGTGCTTCGCGAAATCACCTCGTCGCCGCGCCGCAGCACGATACGCGCCGTGTTTCCCTGCACCTTGCTTTTCGAGCCCCGGCTTTCGACGCGATAAGCGATGACGACCCGGTTGCCGACAATTCCGTAGGCCGGCGACTTCTCGACGACCAGCCGTCTGTCGGATTCGTTCGGCGCACCGGTCAACAGGACATGAACGGGGGCGCCGAGGCCGTCCGCCGGTTTCGTTTCGGGCACATCGTGGGCTTGTCCGTCGGTGATCACGATGGCGCCGGCGAAACGACCCTTCGGAATGTCGGCGACGGCCCGGCGTAACCGCGCCATCAGCCGCGTGCCGTCGACGGTTCCGTCGCCCTGTTCCGCAATACCGCCATCGCGCACCTCGACCTCGCGAACCTCTAGTCCCTGCAGGCGTTTCCAGTCGTCGGCGAGAGACCGGAGGGCGTCGTCGACCCGTTGCCGACGGCCCTCGACATTCTGGCTTGCCGACTTGTCGACCAGGGCGACCGCGATGTCCGATTGCGGTTGCCGCCGTTCGCGAACGAACTGGGGATTGATGAGCGCGGCAATCAGGACGGCGAAGGCCAAGGCTCGCAGCCACGACCCCGAAGCCCCCTTGACCAGTCCGACGGCGATCAAAATACCGCCGAGAACGGCAATTACCGTTATCAAGGCCGGCGGCAGAAGGGGCGTCAGGACGATCTCACTGCCGCTCATTGGCCGAGTCTCCTCAAGATCGCCGGCAGATGAACCTGGTCGGCTTTGTAATTTCCGGTAAGCGTGTACATGACCAGATTGACGCCGAAACGGAACGCCATTTCGCGTTGCCGTTCGCCGCCCGGAACGACGGGAAACATGGGGCGCCCGGCCTCGTCCATGGCCCAGGCAGCGGCCCAGTCGTGACCACCGGCGATAATTGGCGACACACCATCGTTGACCCGCTCGCCGGCCCGTTCGACCCACAACGTTCCGCCGCTCCAACGCCCGGGAAACTCATCGAGCAGGTAGAATGCCCGGGTCAGGACGTGATCCGCCGGCACCGGCACCAGGACCGGCAGGTCGAGTTCACCGGCCAGCCGGCGCAAGGTACGGGTCTCCGCCGCGCCCGATTGGTCGCGGGTGTCGAACAGGATGACCCCGCCGTTCCGCAGGTACTTGTTAATCCGCACCGCCGAAAGATCACCGGGCAACTCATAGCCGGGAACGATCGGCCAATAGATCAAAGGGAAGAACGACAATTCGTCCCGCCCTGGATGGACACCCTGCGGCGGCCCCAGTTCAGCCGCGGTGCGGCGCTTCAAGATGAAATTGAGCCCGCTGAGGCCGGCCTGGCTGGTTTCATCGATTTGGTTGTCGCCGGTGATAACGTAGGCGAGGCGTGTTTCCAGGCTGCTGGCCAGCGCGAAAACATCGTCCTCGGCGTGGCCCGGTCCGGTAGAGAACAAGACGGCGGCGCCAGCGATCAGCGCCGCGGCGCGGGCGAACGGCAATAGGCCGCGCATGGCGAGTGATGCGACGGTGTCGACTATGAAAAGGACGGACGCCGCTAAAAGCAGCCAACTCTTCAAATCCAGTTCACGGCTGTCCTCGTAATCGCGCACGGCGACCCCATCAGGAACGTCTGAGATCATGCGAATCGAATTCAGCTGGCTAGAGAAGTTGAGCGCGCGGCGGTGAATGTCGGTGCCGTAGAAACCGGGTGGATTTTCCGGTGACACCCGGGCCTCGGCAAAGGCGCCGGCGGGGATCGCCTGGACCCCTACATTGGGCTCGTCCGGTACGGCGTAGGCGTCGAGAATGGACAACGGTCGCAACGGCGGCCCGTCGGCGGAACTGACGACGCCCTGGCTCATTTCGACGACACGGCGCAGCATATCGACAAATAGACCGGACAGGGGGAGGTCGGACCACTCGGCATTGGCTGTCGTGTGGACGAGGATCAACCAGCCACGACCACGTTGATCGGCGGTCACCAGGGGCGTGCCGTCGCGCAGCCGGGCCCAAGTTTTCTCCGCCAGATCGAGGGACGGCCGGGCCAGAACCTGGCGGCGAATCTTCACATCGCGGCTGACCGGTAGACCGAAGAAGGGACTGCTCGCGTCGAAGGGCGCCAGGGTTTCCGGCTTCGTCCATGACATGGCTCCGCCGATGATGTGGTCACCGCGGCGGATTTCGACCGGCAACAATTTGTCGTCCTTGCCGGCCTCGGATTCGGCCAGGCGTCGGCCCGCGAACCTCAGGACAACGCCGCCGCGATCGATCCAATCGACGATTTGCGCCTCCTCGCTGGCGCCCAAACTGCCGGGGTCGATGAGGACCAGGACGGCGAGCTCACGTTTCAACAGGTCGCCGGCCGTGCCGGCGCGGACTTCCGTGAATGGGCCCAGGGCTCTGCCCAGGTAATGGGTATCGCTCAGCAGCGGTTGATCCTGTTCACTACCGCCGCCGGAAACCAGTCCGATCGGCCGGTGGCGCCACCGTTCGTCCAACAGGACCGTTGCGGCGACCGTACGGCTCTCTTCGATCTCCAGCCTGGCCAGGCGGTTCATGAACTCCAGCGGCATGTCGATCTCGGCGACTGCCCGCTTTTCACCCTCTTCAACCACCAGCTGGCTGCGCGTCAGCAAGCGCCCTTCGCCCGAGATCGCTCTGATTCCGATCTCGGCCCGTCCCGACGGTGCCGGGCGCTCGACCGTTACCGAAAGACGCTCACCGTCGTGTTCCGGCAAACGCAAGACCCAGGGCATCGACTGGGCGCCATCGGAAATCAGGACCGTCGAGCCTCGCCGCTGCAGGGCCCGCAGATGGGCGCGGAGTTTTGTCCGTTCGCCGGCGGCGCCATCCCCGTCGGGTATCGTTTGCTCGATACCGTTGGAAACCCAGAAAACGTCGCCGGGCCTTTCCGTATCAAGCTTCTCGAAAGCTTCAAGTGCTCCCATCGCGGCGTTGCGGTCGGTCGCCCAAGGTTTCGGTTGCAAACTCTCGATCCGCCGGCGAACGGCTGCCGGCGTCAGCAATTCGAGGCTGTCGTTCTTGACGCCCGCTTGCGGTGGTGCGGTGGGAACGAAAACCATGGACCGGCCTTCGCGCTCCGCCTGATCGGCCAATCCCATCATCATCGCCCGGCGTGACGGCCAATCCCTGGCGGCCGCCCAGTCGTCGTCGACGATCAGGTAGATCGGCCCCTTTCCTTTGAGATCCGTAACGGCGTTGATCAGGGGGTCGGCGGCGGCGAGAATGACCAGCGAGGTGATCGTCAGGCGCAGGAGCAAAAGCCACCACGGTGTCCGCGCCGGTGTCTCGCGGCGCCGGGCCAGGCGGCGCAGGATTCGCACCGGCGGGTAGGACACTTGCCGGGGCGCCGGCGGATAAAGCCGCAGCAACCACCAGATCGCCGCCAGCACGATGAAGCCAAGAAGCGCCCAAGGCGCGGCAAAAGACAGCGGGCCGAGACTCAACAACGCTTATCCCCCGACCGATTCGGAAAGGTTGAGGTAAAGCGCGAGGAGCACGGTCTCGGGCGAATGGTCGGTCCGGTGGGTCATGAAACTCCACCCAAGAGACCGCGCCAGGGCCTGGAGAGCGGATTTGTGGTTCTCGATCTCACGGCGGAAATCGTCGCGTACGGAACTGACGTGCGCCACCAGAACGTTTCCGTCGTCGTCTTCCGGACCCTGGAACAGAACCCGCCCCTCATAGGGCAAAAGCTCTTCGGCGGGGTCGAGTATTTGCACGATGTGGCCGCGAATGCCCTGATCCGCATAGGCGTTCAACACCGTCCTCACCTCATCGAGCGGCGACAGGAAATCACCGAACCAGACGACCCGCCCATAGCGCGGCAACAGTTCGACGCTGGGCAAGCTGCCGGTCGGCAGCCGTTTGCCCTCGATGATCGACCACATGCGCGTCAATACGGCGCGGCTGGCTCCTGGGGTCATACCGGTTTCCTGAAGCGCCGTACGTTCACCGCCGCGCACCAACAAAGAGGCCAAGGCCAAGGCCAGAAGATCGGCCCGCTCCTCTTTCGTCGGAATATCCGGAACCGAACGGTATTCCATGGACGCTGATCCGTCGCGCCATAACCAAACCGTCTGCGCCGCCTCCCACTCCGTCTCACGGATGTAAACCGGTTGCGACTTGGCGGACTGGCGCCAATCGATGAGTTGCGTGGAATCGCCGAATTGATAACGGCGGAACTGCCAGAACGTCTCCCCTTGGCCGACCCGGCGGCGCCCATGGACGCCTTGGGACACGGTCGAGGCGACGCGCTCGGCAGCGACCATCAAGGGCGGGAACTCGGCCGCCAGGGTCTCGGCCTGGTGGTGGGTACCGGCCGTTTTTTGGGACAATGGGCGATCCGCCGGCATCTCGCGGCTCCTGCGGTTAGGCGATGCGTTGGCAGAGTTTATCGATGATCATTTCGAGCGACACACCTTCGGCGCGGGCGGCAAAGGTCAAGGCCATACGGTGGCGGAGGATCGGATGGGCGAGCGCCAAGACGTCATCGATGCTTGGCGACAAACGGCCCTCGATTACGGCGCGCGAACGCACGCCCAGCATCAAGGCTTGGTTGGCCCGCGGTCCCGGCCCCCAGGAAACGTGTTTGCGCACGTCCTCGATGTCCGTGCTTTCCGGGCGACCGGCGCGAACCAATTCGAGGATGGCGTCGGCCACACTCTCGCCGACCGGCACGTGGCGAACCAGTTTCTGCCCGGCGATCAGGGCGCTTGCGTCCATGACCCTCTCGGGCTGCCCCTGTTCAGCGCCGGTGGTGTTGATCAAGATCTCCCGTTCCGCATCGGAATCCGGATAATCGACATCGACCTGCATGAAAAAGCGGTCGAGTTGCGCCTCGGGAAGCGGATAGGTGCCTTCCTGCTCCAATGGGTTTTGGGTCGCCAGCACGTGAAAGGGTGTCGGCAGCACATGATACTCCCCGGCCACGGAAACGCGATGTTCCTGCATGGCCTGGAGCAATGCGGACTGGGTGCGCGGACTGGCCCGGTTGATCTCATCGGCCATCAAGAGCTGGCAGAACACCGGGCCGCGGATGAAACGGAACGAGCGTCGCCCGCTTTCCGATTCCTCGAGCACTTCCGAACCCAGGATATCTGCGGGCATCAAATCCGGCGTGAACTGTACGCGCCGCGTGTCGAGGCCGAAAACGGCGCCGACCGTCTCGACGAGCCGCGTCTTGCCGAGGCCGGGCACACCGACCAGCAAGAGGTGGCCGCCGGCCAACAGGGTGACCAGCGTCTCTTCGATGACCCGGTCCTGGCCATAGATGAAGGCGCCGATCCCGGCGCGGCCCGCGGCCATGTCCCGGCCCAAACGGTCAACAGCATCGATCAGATCGTCGGAATTGGTTGCGCTGGAAACGTCCTGGGATTGCACGGTCACACTCACGTTATTGTCTCCACTTTTTCTGCCGGGCAGGTTCATCCTAATATGGTTGTGATTATGAATGAAAGCGAGCCGGTCCTCAGTAAATTATCGCGGAACGCCCGGAAAAGGAGTGTTCCCCGTGACACCCAAGTGCCGCCGCCCGGATTGTGCGTACTTGAGAACGTCGACATGCGAATCGATCGTTCCGGCAACTGGCACTACAACGGTTCTCCGATCCGCCGACTCGCGTTGGTCAAGTTGTTCGCCAGCGTCCTTCGGCGTGACGACGACGGCGGCCACTGGCTGGTAACACCAGCCGAAGCTTGCCCTATCCGGGTCGAAGACGCGCCGTTTTCGGCGGTTGCCATGGAATGCCGCAATCCGGGCCACGACCAAGAGATCATTTTGCGCACCAATCTGGACGTTTTCGTGACGGTCGACGCGGACCACCCGATTCGGGTAGAAATCAATCGGGAAACGGGCGAGCCTGCCCCCTATGTTGTTATCGATGGGAACCTCGAAGCGAAAATTACACGTTCCGTATTTTATGATCTTGTCGATTTGGGCGTCGAGCGCGAACGTGATGACATTACCGTGATAGGTATATGGTCCAAGGGCACCTTTTTCGAGATCGGAGAGCTGAACGACAACAACGAATAACAAGAATACGGTCATGGATTTACACAACATCATCGAGAAAATCAGCGGCCACGTTCCGGACGCGAATACCGGACGCGGGGACCACGATCTCAATCCCGACATGGGAGTCGCCACCAAACTGACGCCGGCCGCCGTCCTCGTACCATTGGTCTTACGCGACGACGGAATAACCGTCCTATTCACGCAACGCACGGCGCACCTCGAACACCATCCCGGCCAGGTGAGCTTTCCGGGCGGCCACGTCGATCCGGGCGACCGCACACCCGACGAGACGGCGCTACGCGAAACCGCGGAGGAAGTCGGACTCGATCGCCGTCACATCGAGATCATCGGCCATCTCGATGTGTATCGGACACGCACCGGATTCTCCGTAACCCCGGTCGTCGGTCTGGTGACACCGCCGTTCAAGATCGATCCCGACACACACGAGGTCGAGGAAGTGTTCGAGGTCCCGCTGCCGTTTCTCCTGAACGCCAGCAATCACGAACGCCACACCCGAGAAATCCGCGGCGTCGAGCGTGAGTTCTATACAATGCCCTACAACGGTCACTATATTTGGGGTGCAACGGCCGGCATGTTGATAAATTTGTACGACATTCTAACGGGGAACTGACGCGAAGATGGCGCGCATCATCATTCAATATCTGCTGCCCCTCATCCTGCCAACGCTCGTTTACCTCGGCTGGATGTGGGTGGTCCGTCACCGTTCCAAAGCGCGCGGCGACGAAATTCCCGAGATTCGCAGTGCCGCACTCTTTTGGTCCTTGACCGCCGGCGTTGCGCTGATGCTCATCGTGCTCGTTTTCTTCGCCGCGACCGGTGGTGCGCCTCCCGGGGAGGGGACTTATCAGTCGCCGCGGCTGGAAGACGGCAAGATCGTGCCGCCGAAGTTCGAATAAATCGCCGGGAGGCCGGTCGTGCCCCTGATCCCCGAAGCGTCTCATCCAACGGGAAAACTGCCCCCCGATGCGTGGCTGAGCGAACCGGACACGCTGGCTGTCGTTGGCGCTCTCACCGCCAAGGGCTCGGACGTGCGATTCGTCGGCGGCTGTGTGCGCGATTCGCTGGCTCGGCGCGACGTCGGCGATATCGACATCGCAACCCCGGACCGGCCGGACATGGTCATCGAACTGTTGACCGCATCCGCCATCCGCGCGGTTCCAACCGGCATCGATCATGGAACCGTTACCGCCGTCACTGACGGCCGCACCTTCGAGATCACGACGTTGCGCCGCGATGTGGAGACCGACGGGCGCCGTGCGAAGATTTCCTTCACCGACGATTGGGTCGCGGACGCCAAGCGCCGGGACTTCACCATCAATGCCATGTCGGCAACCCCGGACGGCGACGTTTACGACCCCTTCGACGGCATCGGCGATCTGGCGCACGGACGGATCCGTTTCATTGGGCTGGCCCGAGAGCGGGTCGAGGAGGATTACTTGCGAATCCTTCGGTTCTTCCGGTTTTACGGCAGTTTTGGACGCCCGCCCATCGACACGGACGCGCTCGCCGCCTGCCGGGCCGGCGCCGAAGGATTGAAGGACCTGTCCGGCGAACGGATCCGGGATGAACTGTTCAAGATCCTCATTGTCCCCGAACCGGCGGACATCATCATCCGCATGCGCGGCGAGGGCGTGCTCGAACAGATTCTTCCCGAGGCCGGTGAAGTCAACGCACTTCGGCTGGTCAATTGGTTGGAAACGCGTGCCACGAACTTATGCTCGATCGCCCCGGATGCGGTTCGCCATCTCGCATCCCTGCTGGAGGTGGGCGACGTGGATGTCGACGCCATGGCGTCACGTCTCAAACTGTCGAACCGGGAAAGAACGCGCCTTATCGATCTCCGCGCGCAGCGCACCGCTGTTTCTCCCGACATGGGTACGCTCGCCGAAAAAAAGATGATTCGGCGTAAAGGCGGCGACCTCTTTCGCGATCTCGTTTTGCTCGGATGGGCCCGCGAGATGGCGGCCGAACCGCGCCTGCCCAGAGACCGGAAGGAGAGTTGGTTTCGCATGCTGGAGGAGGCGGAAACCTGGCGACCGCCGGCATTCCCGTTGACCGGGAGGGACGTCAAGGCGCTTGGGATCGCCCAAGGACCGCTCATCGGAGAACTCTTGACCCGGGTCGAGGAGTGGTGGGAAAACGGGGACTATAAAGCCGGACGGCAAGCCTGTCTCGACCGGCTGCTCGCGGAAACCGAGGGGGCCGAACCATGACCGTGTTGAGGATTTGCTTCGTCGGCGACAGCCTGATACTGGGAACGAATGACGACGAGTATTTGGGCTGGCCAGGCCGAATCGCCAAACGGACACCCCCATTAACCTCGCCAATTTGGCGGTTTTGTGATTCGATGGCTTTCCGAGGGGGATGCCATGAAACAGCTTGGATTTTTCGACCTTCCGGATCATATGCGACGTCTGTCTGAGACCGGCGATCGGCTGGAAGAGATGTTGCGGGTTATT
>Ga0209561_1000348_pt1 | contig 10245 bp, 10 predicted proteins | sample WorMettrBAHAMAS2_FD_187393 | JGI IMG/M metagenome (GOLD analysis project Ga0209561, IMG submission 187393) | Marine gutless worms symbiont microbial communities from Max Planck institute for Marine Microbiology, Germany - Inanidrilus... | ecosystem: Host-associated > Annelida > Digestive system... | reverse complement strand
CCAAGGATTACGAAAACCTCAACCGCATCGCCCTGGCCTTCATCCGCCTCGCCTCCATCAGGCTCATGCTGCGGCGGATCACACGATACTGCGTTTACTCATAAACTTTCCGGACGGACTCTGAGCCCGGTGATCGGCGGACGTGTTGACGTCGATGGCATCGGTCTCGACGTCGGCGGAGCCGAGGCCATGGCGCTCCACTGCCGGACGGTGGTCAACTGTGCCGGGCTCGGAGCCCCGGCGCTGGCACGATCGATCGAGGGCATGCCCGCCGAGGCCGTCCCACCGTTGCACTACGCGAAGGGCAACTATTTCCAGCTCAGCGGCCGGGCGCCGTTCTCGCGGCTCGTCTATCCGGTCCCGGGCACCGCCAGCCTCGGCGTACATTTCACCCGCGATCTCGGTGGTCAGGGACGGTTCGGGCCCGATGTGGAGTGGATCGACTCCATCGACTATACGGTCGATCCCGATCGTGCCCGCCAATTCTATGCGGCGATCCGCCGCTACTGGCCGGACCTTGCCGACGATGCCCTGCAGCCGGCCTATTGCGGCATCCGGCCGAAGATCCAGGCCCCGGGCGAGCCGCCGAGGGACTTCGTCATCCAGGGACCCGAGGTCCACGGCGTCCGCGGACTGGTCAATTTGTTCGGGATCGAATCGCCGGGCCTGACGGCGTCGCTGGCGATCGCCGATGAGGTCCTGAGCCGGCTCGGCTGACGGCGGTTCACGAATTTTCAACGCGGGTCGGCTAGGCTAGGATGGTGTCATTCACTCATGGGTAAGCTGGCCGCGATGCGCTTTCGAATATGTGCGGTCTTCACAGTGATCCTCGCCATTGCCGGCGGGACCGCCGTCGCGCAGGACGACACGCGCGGGCGGGTCCGCGGGCAAACCCTCGACATCGGCAAAGAGGATACCGCGCCGCCGCCCACGCGGGCGCCCGAAACCTTCATCGACTATCGGGAGGAAATGCGCCGGCTCGTCGAGAACATTGCCGTCTATGCCCGCCGGAATCGGCGCGAGTTCGTCGTCGTGGTTCAAGGCGGCCTCGCGCTCTTTGAAAAGGCCCTTGCCGATGGCGAGACCATGGTCCCAGCGCGCAAATTCATGCGTTCCATCGACGGCGTACTCGTCGAGGGCCTGAACTTTGGCATTCCGGAGCTCGACAAGCCATCCGACGAAAAGTTGCGCGAGCGCCTTGAGCGGCTGACAAAGGTTGTGGCTGCCGGTGGTTTGAAGGTGCTGGCCCTGGACTTCGCGTCGAGTCAGGACACCATTCGCAAGGCTTTGCGTGCCAACAAGAAACGCGGATTTGTTCCGGCCACTGCGGCGGCCCGGGACCACTTCATCAATCGCCTTCCCTCCTTCCCGCGGCGGCCGTTCGACGAGAATTCGAGCAACGTCCTATCCCTTAAGAACGTCCGGAACTTCGCCTATCTGCGCGATTCCAGCGCCTACGGCCGCGAGGACGAGTTCGCGCTCGAAACGCATAAGAACAATTTCGACATGCTGGTGGTCGACGTTTTCCACGGCCGCCAACCGTTGACCAAGCGCGCCGTCGAAACGCTCAAACACAAGAGGCTCGGGGCTCGGCGACTGGTGCTCGCCTACATCGATGTCGGAACAGCGGAATCCCACCGGTACTACTGGAAGCCCAATTGGCAGGAAGGCGCGCCGATCTGGATCGCCGCGCAGTTTCCGATGAACCCGGATCAGTATTTCGTCGAGTACTGGCAACCCGAGTGGCAGTCGATCATCACTGGCAACACCAACTCCTACATTTACGGGATCATCGACCAGGGCTACGACGGCGTCGTCATCGACGGCCTCGATTCCTTCCGCTTCTTCGAGAGCGGCGGCGAGATCGCCGAATTCGAGCGGTAGTACCGGCGAGCCGACTGGTCGGTTCGTCGCTCAAGCCCGCGCGGCGCTTGAGCAAAACTGCCTTCGCATGAAACGAACCGAAAGCCGTTTCATAGGCGGGGCGGTATGCCAGCGCTACCTGAGCCCACGATAGGGCGGCCGCGAGGTCGACGGCCGGGCGCGCTGGCGGTCGAGCAGGCTTCGGATCTCCTGCGTCCGCAACTCCTGGCGCAGCACGTCTCGGCGGAAATCCAGGTTTCGCCGTTCGAGATCGAGCCGCAGGCTGCGGCCGTCCTGACGCCGAGCCTGAAACCGGTCGGACACGCGTTCTCGCTGACGAATCCGCAAATCGCGCACGCGCTGGCGGCGATCGACGCCGTTGATCTGCGCCTCGACGCCCCTCAACCGCTGGCGCAACCGATCGGTACTGGATACCGGCGGGCGCATGGTTAGGCGTGCCGTCTCGGAGATGCCTCGTCCGTCCTCGGGCAACACGAACACCGCCGGCGGAACGCCGCCCTCCTCTTCGTCCGCCTGCTCCGGAGCGACGGAGACGTCCTGCTCCAAAGACGGATCGACAGCTTCGACGCCGGGTTCGGCATCGGCGTCCGCGCCGAAAGCCGTTGGGCCAGCTCCGACGATGCCGGCGAGAACGACAAACAGGCCACAAGCCAACAGATTTGTGGTAGTTCGCAGACCCATCACACTTCCACTCGGTGTTCCGAACGCGGCGACCATGCAGCGCTCGGCGAGCTCACCGGATGCATGGCAAAGCTGCCGTCGCCGCGCTAGACTCTTACCCAGAGTATATGGGGCGTTTCCCGATGGACGAAAAGCCAAGCTGCCCGAAAGTCACGGGACTCGCTTGGGGCCGCATCGAGGTCGACGGACTGGGTTCATTCCGTGACGCAAAACTGTTTCCCGGCGGCGCGCGCGAGTGGGACTGGCGCGAGACCGGCACCTCCCACGATCCCGGCATCCAGCCGGCCGACGTGGTCGAACTGATCGACCGGGGCGCCGAGGAGGTGATCCTTTCAAAGGGCGTGATGGAACGGCTGCGGGTCTGTCCGCAGACCCTGCAGCTGCTCAAAGACCGCCGCATCCCCGTCCACGTCCTGCAGAGCGAACTCGCGGTCGAGCTGTACAACGAGCTTCGCGAACGACGCCGCGTCGGCGCTCTCATCCACTCCACGTGCTGACCGCCGCAATCTCCGTCCATGCAGTCGACGACGCTTTCGACAGAAGTCCTGATCTATGCGCTGGACCTTTTCGGCGTCTCGGTGTTCGCGCTCACCGGAGCGCTAAAGGCCTCGCAAAAGGACATGGACGTGTTCGGGATGATGCTGATGGCCGCCGTCGTCGGGATCGGAGGCGGCACGGTGCGCGACCTGCTCCTCGGCATTCGGCCGGTGTTCTGGGTCGACCGGCTCGAGTACATCCTGATCTGTGTCGTGATCGCGGTGGGGGTATTCTTCATCGCGCATCGGCTGCCGTCTCGCCAGCGGTGGCTTGCCTGGGCCGACGCCATAGGATTGGCGACATTCAGCGTTGTCGGCACCCAGGTGGCCATTGGCGCCGGCGCGCCATCCGTCGTCGCGGTGCTTATGGGCATCATGACGGCGACGTTCGGCGGCATCATGCGCGACGTTCTGTGCGCCGAGATCCCGCTGATCCTGCAGCGCGAAATCTACGCGATGGCGGCCGCGGCCGGAGCCATCGTGTACGTCCTCGGGCTCGCCGCGACCGGCAACGAACCCCTTTGCGCCGTTCTCGCATTCTGCGTGGCGTTTGCCGCCCGGGCGGCCGGGATTCTCTTCCAGCTCTCGCTTCCCCGATTCACCAGGCGCCGGTGACAGCGCGCCATCGAAGATGCGCAGCCATACGATTTGGCTTCGAGGACTCAGCAGGCGGTAGTACCGCGAGGCGGACGCGCGTTAGCCGGCCTTCTTCGCTGCCGCGGCGACCTCGTCCCAATCGTCCTCGGTCAGGCTCTCGGCGAAATTGAACTGGCCGGCGCCGGCAAGCCATTCGCCGCCGTCGATGGTCACCACCTCGCCGTTCACGTAGGCCGACTCGTCGGCGAGCATGTAGGCGACGAGGTTGGTCAGTTCGGCGTGCTCGCCGGTGCGGCGCAAGGGGTTGCGTTGCTCCCAGACGCTGGCGAGGTCTTCGCGCGGCACCAGCCGTTCCCACGCGCCCTTGGTGGGGAACGGACCCGGGGCGATGGCGTTGAGCCGCACGCCCTTGGGGCCCCACTCGACGGCGAGGCTGCGGGTCATCGCCAGTACCGCCGCCTTGCCCATCGCCGAGGGTACGACGAATGCCGAACCGGTCCAGGCGTAGGTGGTGACGATGGAAAGCACGTTGCCCGGCCGGCCTTCGCCGATCCACCGCTTGCCGCAGGCGAGCGTCATGTAGGCGCTGCCGTGGAGCACGATGTTGAGCACCGAGTCGACGGCCTGGTGCGACAGCGTCTCCATGCGGGTAAGGAAGTTTCCCGCCGCGTTGTTGATCAGTGCGTCGATTGGCCCCGCCTCCCAGATCTCGCCGACGGTGCGCTCGACGGCGTCGGCGTCGCGGATGTCGAGCGGCCACCAGGAGATGGCGACACCCGTCGCCTCGCCCAGCTCGGCGGCCGTCTCCTCCAGGAGGTCCGTGCGGCGGCCGACGATGATCACTTCCCCGCCCAGCTCCATGATGCGCCGGGCCATGCTCTTCCCGAGGCCGGAACCGCCGCCGGTGATCAGCACGCGTTTGCCAGCGAGGAGGTCATGAACAAACATGGCGGTTTCCTTTTTCCGTCGGGTCGGCGAACGTATCGCCCCAACCCTACAACGAAGCGGCGCCCGGACGCCATCGGCCGAACCGGGGCAAATGCGGACCACAGGGAGGACGGCGATGCTCACCCGGGCGACGACCTACGACGACGTCTGCCGGCTGATGCGCTGGCAGATCCCGGAGCGCTACAACATGGGCGCCGACGTCTGCGACAAGCATGCCGATCGCACGCCCGAAGCCGTCGCGCTGATCGTCGAGAACGGGGACGGCGACGTCGTGCGCTACAGCTTCGAGTCCCTGCGCCGGCTGACCAACCGCCTGGCCAACGTGCTGGTCGGCAGCGGACTCAACCGTGGCGACCGACTCGCCGTGCTGCTGACCCAGTCGGTCGAGACGTCGATGGCCCATATCGCGGCGTGGAAGGCCGGTCTGGTGTCGATCCCGATGTTTTCGCTGTTCGGCGAGGAGGCGCTCGAATACCGGCTCACAAACAGCGGGGCCAGGGCGCTGGTCACCGACGAGACCGGATTCGCCAAGATCGCCGCTATCCTCGACCGGCTGCCCGATCTCGACGTGGTGTTGCTGGTCGATGCCGGCGCCGACGGCCGCGGGTTCACCGCCTTCTGGCCGGCCGTCGATCGGGCCTCCGACGGCTTCACCCCCGTCGACACGTCCGCCGAGGACCCCGGACTGATCATCTACACGTCGGGGACCACCGGCAGCCCCAAGGGCGCCTACCACGCCCACCGGGCGCTGCTCGGCCACTTGCCCTCGGTAGAGTTCTTCAACGAGTTCCTGCCCCAGCCCGGCGACCTGATGTGGACGCCAGCCGACTGGGCGTGGATCGGCGGGCTGATGAACGTGCTGATGTCGTCGTGGCACCACGGCGTCACCGTGCTCGCCCAGCGCGCCCGCAAGTACGATCCCGAGCACGCGCTGGCGCTGATGGCGCGGCACGGTGTCCGCAACGTGTTCATGCCGCCGACGGCGCTCCGGCTGATGCGCCAGGCCGAGGGTGCCATCGGCCGCTATGGCTGCGGACTCAGGACGCTCACCTGCGCAGGCGAGCCCATGGGCGTAGAACTCCTCGACTGGTGCCGCGACAAGTTGGGCGTGACGCCCAACGAGTACTATGGCCAGACCGAGTGCAATCTGGTCATCGCCAACTGCGCAGAGATCATGGACGTCAAGCCCGGGTCCATGGGACGGCCGGTTCCCGGTCACACCTGCGCCGTCATCGACGCCGACGGCCAGCCTCTGCCGCCAGGCGAAGTCGGCGCCATCGCCGTCCGCCGGCCGCATCCGGTGATCATGCTGGAATACTGGCGCAACCCGGAAGCCACCGAAGCCAAATACCGAGGCGACTGGCTGCTCACCGGCGACGAGGGCCACGTCGACGAGGACGGCTACTTCTGATTCCTCGGGCGCGACGACGACGTCATCACCTCGGCCGGCTACCGCATCGGCCCCGGCGAGATCGAGGACTGCCTCGGCCACCATCCGGCTATTGCATTGGCCGCCGTCGTCGGCGTCCCGGACCCGCTCCGCACTGAGTCGGTAATGGCGTTCATCGTGCCGAGCCCCGGCGTGATCGCCGACGCCAACCTGGAAGACGACATCCGCGAGTTCGTCAAGACCCGGCTGTCGCCGCACGAGTACCCGCGCATGATCGAGTTCCGCGCCACCCTGCCGATGACCGCCGGCGGCAAGATCAAGCGCAAGGAACTGCGCGACGCCGAGATCGCCAAGATGAAGGGTTAGCAGGGCTATCCCGGCTCGCGCTCAGGCGACCTTGTTTTCTTTGCGCTGAACATTGCCGTCATCGCCGACGATCGGCAGATAGTCGCGCGCGGCGTTGAGGTTCTCGGGCCGGTACTCGGGGTGCGTCACCGTGTTGCCGTCCCGGTAGGGCGCGGTCGTGCCGAACCGGGCGAGGGCGCTCCGGTGAATCATCTCGTTGACGAAAACGTTTCCGGGTTCGGGTTCGTTGGCGCGCCGGATGAAGCGCCGTACCCAATCGTCCCGGCCGCCGAGCACCCGCTGGTACGGCAGGGCGCGGCTGACAAAATACAGCGCCGCGCGGAATTCGTAGTGCGTTCCGGCCGCATCGCCGTGAAGTTCCGGCCGCATCGCCGTGAATATGATCGCGTACATAGTCGTCGTCGAATTCCAGTGGCGTGTGTTCGCGGACCCGCTTGATCATCCAGTCGAGCGCCAGGTCGGAAAGGCCGGCGTCCTCGTAACTGCCGCCGACATTGGAATGAACGCCGGAGAACCACACCTGCTCGACGATCTGGTCGCGGTCACGGTGGCCGCCTTCGGGACCTTGCCATAGGGTCGGCGCGAAGGGCCCTCGCTTCTCATCGATGGCCATGGCGTGCAAGGCGCAGTCGATGTTGGCGCCGAGCGTCGTGTCGTGGAACGCGTATTTCCCACGGTTCATCCATTTCAGGCTTTCCACCGGCATGCCAAGGGCACCCACCGTGTCCCAGACGCCGACGCATTTGATCCGGATCTCACCTTGCCCGAGTCCTTGGATCTCGGCCTGTTCGGTCGGACTGCGCTTGTGCGGCGGGGTGCGATAGAACTCCCACGTCCGCATCAGCTCGCCCATCGAGTGCTTGTCCAGGAGGCCGCAGGCGCCGATGAAGCCGGCAAGGCTGCGGCCGGTGAAGGCGCCACGGGAGAATCCGAAGATATAGACCTCGTCGCCGGGCACGTAGTTGTTGGCGAGGAATCGATAGCCGTCGCGGACATTCTCACCGACGCCGCGCCCGGTCGCCCCGCCCAGGAACCGATCGATGGGACCACCGGTGCCGACCCCCTTGTCGTAGAACGTGACCTGCTGGGTCCCGTCCTCGGCGGCGTCGCGAATGGCCCGCATGATCTTGACGACATTGGTGGAGTTGCCTTTGTCGTCCGGCCGGTTCCAAGTACCGTCGAAGCAAACGACCAGTCGTTTCATGACGCCCCCTCCCCGACAACGCCGCCTCGGCATTTGCCTGCGCGCCCCTGAACGGACAGCCGGCGCACAATCGCAATTCATCCGGCCACTGGCCGTTGGGGTTCGTTGTATTGCTCGCTAACCGGGATGTTCTATATGGCAATATCCCACATGGTAGAGCTTGACTCCATCAATCGGGTTTTTCAAGGCGTTCGACGCAGGTGATCCGCGGCCCGCCCACCGGGCGCCGGTTGGCGCGAGCCCCTAAGGCCTCGTGTATGGCAGGATACGGTGGGGGGTGGTCTAGGTGCCCGTCTGCTCCGCCGGGTCGGCCAACGCGCCGTCGAGCCAGGTGAGCATGCGTTCGGCCACCGCTTCCCATTCGCGCTCCAGCATCATCGCATGGGCCATGCCGGGGAACATTTCCATCTCGGCGCGGTAGGTGTCGGCCGTGGCCTTGACCGCGCCCTCGAACACGAAGGCATCGTTCTCGGCACCGATCACCAGCACAGGCAGGTCCAGCATGGGCGTCGACGGCGGCAGATCGAGGCCGAACAGGTCGAGGGCGACCAGCGGCGATTCCGGACCCAACCGCGGCAACGTGTGATTGACGGTCGCTTCCACGGCGTCGTCGGAGAACAGCGCCTTACGCAACGCGCGGGTACCGGACGCCGCCGGTCCCATGGCCTGGGCGATCACCAGCTCGCGGAGCAGCTCCGGGTTGCCGAAGGCGATGCCGCCAAAGCTGCTGATCATCCCGTGCGGCGGCGCCGAGCCCATCAGCACCGCGCCGGGCACCGGCTGGCGGTGGAGGATCTTCTGCACCACCATGCCGCCCAGGGAATGGCCGATCAGGACCGGCGGCGCCGGTAGCTCGGCCATGACCCGTTCGACGTCGGTGACATAGTCGCGGAGCCGGGTGCGCGTTAGCCGTTCAATGCCTGCGCTGGCGCCGTGGCCGCGCAGGCTCAGCGCGTGGGCGGCATAGCCCCTCTCGGCGAACCACGGAAGGAAATGGACGTCCCACACCCAGGCGCCGGCGAAGGCGCCGTGGACGAACAGCAGCGATGCCGGCTTCGCAGCGCCCTTGGGCATCCGGCTGATGACTTCGAGATTCATGGCGGGCTCCGCACGGGTAGTGCGCGATCCTATCGCCGATCACCCGACCAACCAAGGGCTATGTTGCAGTGCAGCGAGATCGCGCCGCATTCTTGCGGTCGCGTTGTTCCTCCACATTACGTCAACGTTCGGACGCCGTGCGGCGTCTGGATCTCGGCCGAGAAGCGGCATTCGGCGCTCTCCCTGAACGTCACTCGCTCGTCGGTGAACACCGGCGCTAGACGATCGGCGATTTCGTCGGCGTTGGGATGTTCGATGGAGAGCCGCACGAGCCGGCAGCCGAGGTCCGCCATGGCGGCGCCGGGAAAGGGCTCGCCGGGCCACTCGATGACCATCGGGAGGGCGCCCTCGAACGGCATCGATCCGTCGTCCGGTATGGAGATGCGCCAGGTCAGCCCCCCCCGCGTGATCTCGGTGGCGACGCCGACGCTCGCCGCCGCCAGCGAGGCATCGAGGTCGGGCGTGCGCGCGATCCAGGTGCGAAGCCGGGGCGGCTTCGAGCGGTAACGGTCGAGAGCGAACCATCGCGGGCGTCCCGGCGCGGGCGCCGCGGGATCGACGGCGATGATCTCGAGGAACTCGTCCTCGCCGAGGCGCATGAGGCGGTTGTGGGTGCCCATCTGGACATGCGCACCACCGGGCGGAACCTCGACGCCGAGGCAGGCGCGAACGTGCTCGATCCCCGCCTCCAGGGTGGGCGCCGTGACGACGATGTGGTCCAGAGCGAGTTTGGGCGGCATCGATGGCCGTCTCCTTTCAGAAGCGTGCCGATCAGGAAAATCTCAAATGCGCTCGCCGGTCAACCGATCCGCGGCAGTTGCTCACTCGTGCGCAGACGTCTCGGCCATCAACGCGTGAGCAGCCACAACAGGAAGAGCACCGCTCCCAGCAAGATCGGGAAGTAGGCCAGAGCCACAGCCCACGCCGTCACTTCGCCGACACCAGCCCGGGGGAACAGGCGACGCAGGCCGTAGTAGACGATGACAAAGACGAGATAGAACAGCGCCAGGCTGAAATAGTCCGAAAAAAGACCTTCCATCCATCAAGTCCAAACTTGGGGGAACTTGGGCACGCACAACCGTCCGCCGATCAACAGATCCGCGGCAGTTGCTCGCCGGCGAGCCAGTCGATGATCGTCCGTCGTTATCGAATGACCCTGCCGCCGAACGACCAGCAAATCTGTTGTTTCATTATCGAAACAAGACCGTACTTGGATTCGCAGGTGACGTAGGTGTCGGCGTTCTGGGGCGAGGACTTTGAAGCCGATTTCCTCTTGGCGGACCTGCGCTCGTTCAGCGCGGTGCGAAATTCGGCGCGATCATCGACGACCTCGATACTCGTCAGTATGGCAAGGAACTCGTCCAACTGCGCATCGAAGTCGCAGTATCTGAGTGTCTGTCCGGCAAGTTAACGGTTTTTTAGAATAGGTCATGATTGAAGAGGGCATCTTCTGATTTTTGTGGAGGGATGCCCGATGTGGACAGTCGAGAACCGCGCGCTTTACGACCGCAAGGGTGGTCGCTATCCGAGCGACCTGACGG
>Ga0209561_1000342_pt1 | contig 10377 bp, 11 predicted proteins | sample WorMettrBAHAMAS2_FD_187393 | JGI IMG/M metagenome (GOLD analysis project Ga0209561, IMG submission 187393) | Marine gutless worms symbiont microbial communities from Max Planck institute for Marine Microbiology, Germany - Inanidrilus... | ecosystem: Host-associated > Annelida > Digestive system... | reverse complement strand
AAATGTTCTGAGACATTCTTCGATATCAACGACAAATTCATTCGCCACGACCCTGTTCTCGGGAAATGAAACTATGTCGTCTATTCCAGTTGATTTTCGTGATAAAATGTAGTACTTATTTTTGAACTGTTTACTAAGAGGCCGTCTAAAAACTAACTTATTGATTTTTAATGATAAAAAACCAGATTTTCTGGTGGTATAATGACTGCTATGGCTCCTGAAAAGACTCAATCTCCTATCAGGTACCCGAGAGATCATCATTGATGAAGAGTGGGAAATTCTCCAGCCTGTTTTTGATGAGCTCGAACCCTATACCACTGGACGTCCATGAACGACCGATCTTCATGAAATCCTGAATGCGATTTTTTATCTGAATAAAACCGGTTGTCCATGGCGCTACCTCCCAACAGACTCTCCCCCTTACCGACTAGCTAACTATTACTACAACAAATGGACGGACAATCGAACGTTGGAAAAAGGCAATACCGCGCTACGTCAGCAGTTACATGAAAAAAGTCGAAACCCAGACCCGACGGCAGCCATCATTGAAAGTCAAAGCATCAAGGGAACCCCGGAATCCTGTCTGGAATCAGGGTTCGATGGAGGCAAGCTCATTAAAGGAAGAAAAAGAAATATTCTTGTCGATACAATAGGTTGTCTGATTATTGCTCGGGTGTTCGCAGCCAACGTATTTGATGGGAAAGCGGTTCGTCAGCTCATAACGGATCTGTTCTCATTCCTTCATGCCATCACAAAAATCTGGGCCGACAGTGGTTATTCCGGCCTGGAGCTTTCCGACTTAGCTCTGGCATCCAATTCGGATGCCTGATCGATGTCGTTAGAAAACAAACAGGGTTTCCCGGCTTCCACGTGTTACCTCGTCGATGGGTAGTTGAAAGAACCTTTTCTGTCCAGTTCGATCACGTCGATTAAGTAAAGATTACGAACGCAAGCCAACTTCGAGTGAAGCTCAGGTTTGTTTCACATCAAGTCGCTTGCTTCTCCAACAGATCTGTAATAACCAGACGCCCTATAAAATGACCGTTGGGTGCTTTTCTATTAACTTATGTCTTTTTAGACAGCTTCTAAGCCTCTTTATGGATTCCAGACTGATCGAAGGGGACGTCGGTCCGTAGCACTCTGACTGATGACAGAATAGGCAGTCTTTTCTCAACAAAAACAGCAAGTTATACGATGCCCCTTTGGCTTTCTGAGAAGGCGAATTTGCGCAAAATATCCTACCAGTCTAGAATCCATAAAGAGCCATTGATAAAATCGGCAATTGGGAAATCCAGTTCCCGAAGTATCCAAATCGTCCCTGATTCAAATCGATTGCGAATCATTAATATTTTTTTACAATTGTTGATTGATTACCCTGGCAATCTCGAACATGAGAACGACTGCCCCTATGAGCCCGAAACAGGAAAAACCCCTTGCACTCGCCATGGCGGACGAGGGGTGTCAAGTGCGCATCGTCGCTTTGCGCGCCGGGCACAATCTCGACCGACGGCTGACGGACCTGGGGCTCAATATCGGTAGCGAACTGCGTATCGTGCAGCACCGGGGAGGTGGATTGGTGGTAGCTAGGGGTAAAACCCGGATCGCGGTAGGCGGCGGCATGGCGATGAAGATCCAAGTGGTGCCGGCTTGACCGGCGCCATACCTTTACCGAAATCGGGGGGTGTTCTGACTTTGTTGCTACCGAGTAGAGGGAACTTGACCCCTGTCATGGGGAGGGTGTCGTAAAAATAGCGTAGGCGTCCTCGCCTGCATTGAAAACTGCAGGCGGGGACGCCTGCGCTACGCCCCACGGATGGGCTTTTGCGACACCCTTTGGGGTTATAAGCCACCCTATAAACTGGAAACAACACAGTTGGAACACCCCCCGGCATCCTGCTCAATGCGCTGAAAGGTGCAAGTCTGTCCGGTAAAAACGATCGCCTCTTGGTGCGGTAGCGACCTGATCCCCAATATGCCGTGATGAAGTAAGAAGCTCCGGATCCGTCGAGAACGGGAAATCCGGATTCTTCAATTACCTGATATGAATCGGTGTATTCTCCGATGCCTCATCCGCCCCGACAGGTTCCAGGTAGCCATATTGAGTAACAATCTCCGGGCAAAGCCGGGGGCTTTCGTTTGTGAGCCGCTCAAAGCGGCTTTCGGGGGCGCGAACGTGACCCCACCGATTTGCTACCGCCTAAAGGATTCAGTTGTTCAAGTCGCTGATCTTCCGCCTCCTGATGTCGGATGTACGCGCGGATCACCCGCTCATCGCAACCGACAGTCGAGACATAATATCCCCTCGCCCAAAAATGCTGCCCAACAAAATTGCGCTTACGCTCACCATAGACTCGGGACACGTGGATCGCGCTTTTCCCCTTGATGTACCCGACCACTTGCGACACTGCATACTTTGGTGGGATCGAAATCAGCATATGAACATGGTCAGGCATCAGGTGCCCTTCTTCGATCCAGCTCTCTCGCTATCGAGCTAACTCGTGGAAAACTTCCCCTCCTGTCTCGTGCCAAACTCTTGCTATACGAGAGTGCCTCTAGTCGGGATGACTTCCCGCAAACGTCAAACTGTTGCTGTCTCCCCGGCATAGCCGGGGGATTTCCCATTACTGTTTAAAGAGCTCATGGCACGAAAAATATGTAACGACCTCAAAATCACATTCTTAACATACTACTCCGCCTTTTCACATCATTTTGCATTTGTAGGGAACAGCCTCCGTCCCATTCCGCTGTTCGGAACGCTACGGAGGGCGTTCCCCACGGCAAACTCAAGCAAAATAGGGTACTACTCTTAGTCCGCATGTTTACCATGTTGAAAAAAATCGAGCTTACCAATTTCAAAAGTTTCCGTGAAACGACGGTGGATTTCGGTACCCTGGCGGTCCTCGTCGGCACCAACGCCTCCGGCAAGAGTAATCTGAAGGACGCCCTGAATTTCCTTCATGGGTCGGTCTCGGCTATCAGTTTTCCGAGATTTTGGGTGGGAAATCCGGTCCCTCGTCGGCCTTGGAACGGCGAGGTATCCGGGGTGGGAGCGGTGAGATCGCCTACGATGATTCCGCCGAATTCAAGATCTGCTGCGACATTGTTCCCTCGTCGAAGACTCATCGTACTTACAACTTCTTGAGATACGCCCTGACGGTCGATGTCTCCGATCAGCGCTTCGGGCCACGTATCGTCGGGGAGTCGCTGGCGGGCCAAAAGGACTACTTTTGGGACTTCCATGCTGCGGATGATCCTCCAATCCAGAAAGGCCGGCATTAGATACGCATCCGACACCGACCTGGGGATAGCTATCGTAAGCACGGAAAGGTCTCCGGGTATTCTTCTTTCCTAGCGGCGATTGCACAGCTCGCGTTCGATCTGGAGGCACCGGTGAGCGCGCGCCAGGCGTGCGTGGCAGTGCTGGAAGAATTGAAAGGCATCCGCTTTCTCGACTTGGATCCGGATGCGATGCGTGAACCCGCCCAGCTCGGTCAATCCGTGCTGGGAGATAAGGGCGAGAATCTTTCATCCGTACTCCATGGCATTTGCAAGGATGAACAACTAAAGGAAGCGCTCCTGAGCTGGGTACGCGCCTTGACGCCATTGGATGCAGCGGATTTCGATTTCGAGACTGCATTCTCCGATCGGGTCTTGGTTTACCTGGTCGAGTCTGGGGGTCAGCGCATCTCCGCCCGGAGTGCGAGTGACGGAACGCTGTGTTTTCTTGCGGTAGCGGCTGCCCTACTGAGTCCCGACACTGGGCGTTTCTATTTTTTCGATGAGCTGGACAATGGGATTCATCCCACCCGTCTCCACCTTCTCCTGCAGCTGGCCAGACCTGCCGCCGGAATCGGATTCAGGTTGTCGGCAGAACCCATAACCCAGCTCTGCTCACCTTCCTCGATGCCGAGGATATGGAGCACACGCGATTGATTTATCGTAGCGAGGAGATGCCGGAGTCGCGGGTATACAACATACTCGACCTTCTGGACATCAAGCGCCTGCTGGCGAAAAAAGACCTCGGACGCCTGCATGCAACGGGACGGCTGGAGGATGCGGTGTTCTTCAACGAACCGGATGCCGGCGATGAGGCGCTTGAACAGGGAGGCGGCGAGGAGTGAGCACCAAAGTTCTTATCATCCCGGAGGATTTTCGGAAGGATCAGTTCATTCTGCGGCTCTGCAGAAGCGGAGGGCCGCGATGTGCTCGGAAAGGCGGCTGCGGCGAACTATAAGCGCGTTCGAACACTCTGTCCCGAAGACGTCCAGAACCTTGAAACCCGCATCCGCGCGGTGCTCGATGCCAGGCGATGTCCATGGCCCCGGACATCAAGAGGCTGTCTGGTTAAAAATAGCTCGTAAGCTGGGTTGATGTACGAAACCCAGCTTTTGCGGGCAAGGCTGATTTGCTGGGTTTTGGTCGTCCCTGGCTGCAACCTAGCCTACGGCCTCCGGTCCCTTTTTAGACAGTCTCTAAACCTCCCGATAGATCTCCCCTCCCGCTTCCAGGAATTCGGCAGATTTTTCCTTCATTCCCTCTTCCACCGCGACCTTTGGGTCCCCGATCCGGTGGGATGCGGCAAAGTCGCGCACGTCCTGGGTGATCTTCATGGAGCAGAAGCGAGGGCCGCACATGGAGCAGAAGTGGGCAACCTTGTGCGCCTGATGAGGCATTGTCCGGTCGTGGTACTCGAGGGCGCGCTCGGGGTCGAGGGATAGGTTGAACTGGTCTTCCCACCGAAACTCGAAGCGCGCCTTGGAGAGGGCATTGTCCCGCAGCTGGGAACCGGGCAGCCCTTTGGCCAGATCGGCGCCGTGGGCGGCGATCTTGTAGGTGATGATGCCATCGCGCACGTCGTCCCGGTCGGGCAAGCCCAGGTGTTCCTTGGGCGTGACATAGCAGAGCATAGCAGTGCCGTACCAGCCGATGGTAGCCGCGCCGATACCGGAAGCGATGTGATCGTAGGCGGGAGCGATGTCGGTAATGAGCGGACCGAGGGTGTAGAAGGGGGCTTCGAAGCAGTCCTTGAGCTCCTGGTCCATGTTGTCCTTGATCATGTGCAGGGGGACATGACCCGGGCCCTCGATCATGACCTGTACCTCTTGCTCCCAGGCGATCCTGGTCAGCTCGCCGAGGGTCTTCAGCTCCGCGAACTGGGCTTGGTCATTGGCGTCCGCGATGGAGCCGGGGCGTAGGCCGTCACCCAGGCTGAAGGCGACGTCGTAGGCCCGCATGATCTCGCAGATGTCCTCGAAATGGGTGTAGAGGAAGCTTTCCCGATGGTGGGCGAGGCACCACTTGGCCATGATGGAGCCGCCGCGGGAGACGATGCCGGTAACCCGTTCCGCGGTCAGGGGCACATGGTGCAGCAGCACGCCGGCGTGGATGGTGAAGTAGTCCACGCCCTGTTCCGCCTGCTCGATGAGGGTGTCGCGGAACAGCTCCCAGGTAAGCTCCTCGGGTCTGCCGTCGACCTTCTCCAGGGCCTGGTAGATGGGCACGGTGCCGATGGGCACGGGGGCGTTGCGGAGGATCCACTCCCGGGTCTCGTGGATGTTCTGGCCGGTGGACAGGTCCATGAGGGTGTCGCCGCCCCAGCGGGCGGACCAGATCATCTTTTCCACCTCTTCGGCGATGGATGAGGTCACGGCCGAGTTGCCGATGTTGGTGTTGATTTTTACCCGGAAGTTGCGCCCGATAATCATGGGCTCCAGCTCCGGGTGGTTGATGTTGGCGGGGATGATAGCGCGGCCGGCGGCTACTTCCGAACGGACGAATTCGGGAGTGACCCGCTTGGGCAGGTCGGCCCCGAAGGGTTGGCCGCGGTGCCGGCGCAGGAGCTTCTCGTAGCGAGGGTCAGACCGCAGCTGGTCGAGCTTCATGTCCTCGCGGATGGCGACGTATTCCATCTCCGGGGTAATCATGCCCTGGCGCGCATAGTGCAGCTGGGAGACGCCAACGCCCACCCTGGCCCGGCGCGGGGTGCGGCTCGGTTGGAAACCCAGATGGGCGGGGGTGGGGTCATCCCGGTGCCGGCGGCCGAGCTCGGAGCTGGGGCCTGTCAGCGACTCGGTATCTCCCCGCTCGCCGATCCAGGCGGTGCGCACCTCGGGCAGCCCGGTAAGCAGGTCGATATGGGCGGCCGGGTCCGTGTAGGGACCGGAGGTATCATAGAGGTAGATCGGCGGGTTTTCCTCGACTCCCCACTTGGTGTGGGTAGGGGTCTGGGTCACTTCACGCATGGGTACGCGGATGTCGGGGCGCGAGCCTTCCGTGTAGATTTTGCGCGAGGCGGGAAAGGGCTTGATAACCTGGTCCAGGCGGTGCGTGGTCTTACCGGCGAGTGTTTCGGGGATGGCGCTCATAGCGCATATGACTTTCTTTTATCGATTACAAGTTGCTTTGGAAATGTAGGTTGGGCAAAGCCGCCACGGACGGCGGCGTGCCCAACACAGGCTCCCTCTCCCCGCTCGGGATGACAAGGTGTTCGGCACGGGCCATACCAAGATACGGTTCGCGCGGGGATGGTGTGCACCAACCGGTAAGCTCAGAATCACCGCGCTCACCACATCCTACGTCCATCTTACGGGTGTTGCCCAGCCTACCGATCCTGGGGGAGTGCTTGTGCCTGGCTTATCCAGTCATCGCGCTTGATGCGTCCCGGAAATCGGATGACATTCTTTTCCAGGTGTTCGATTTCATCATCCGACAGGGCAGCGATCTGCGCATAGCTGAAGATGCCCCCCTCGTTCAGCTTCTTTGCCAGAGCCGGACCGATACCGCCGATTGCCGTCAGATCGTCTTGCTGCTTTGGGGCCGTGGGCGACGGCCTTGACGCTGCCTTTGCTGCCTTTTTTGTTTCCTTTGCCTTCTCGGATATCTCGGCAGCTGCGGGTTTGGTTTCCGGTTTTTCCTTGGTAGTCGCCGCAGGTTGGGAGGCAGCAGGCGGTGTCTCCGTTTGCTGCTTCGGGGTCGGGGGTAACGATTTTGACGCTGCTTTTGCTGCCTTTGTTTCCTTTTCTTTCTCGGGTACCTCGGCAGCTGCGGGCTTGGTTTCCGGTTTTTCCTCGATAGCTGCCGCAGATCGGGAAGCAGCAGGCGGTACCTCTGTCTCCGCACGGACGGATGACAGGTGTTTCTGAGCGACTTCTAACGGGGATAGAGCGTAGAGGATCTTGATCGATTCCAGGATTCCACCCAGATAAGCCGTTGTGCCCTCGGACAGGCTGAAGGTATTCCGTTCCACCGTCTTTACGAAGTCTTCCCACTCGGAATGACCCCATACCCCTTGATGCTGCCTGACAAAGGTTACACTATCGCTTACGACAACTTTCATGGCCTTCTCCACGCTCTCGGTGGATGCGGCCGCTGCGTAAAACTGCTTCATCGCTTCGAGCAGGCTGCCCAGGTTCGTCTGCATATCCCCGGAAATATCAAATCCCTTCGCCTGCAGGTTGGAGATGAAATCCATCCAGATCGCATGATCCCACAGGCCTTTTTTCGTGGTGACGAAGTCGATTGCCAATTTCGTCAGCTCCTCGAACCTGGTCGTGTTTCCGGTTGCCATTGTAAGTCTCCTCGATGTGTTAGGCGGAATTCGCTAGATGGTGAGCCTCGACAGCTGCATCGGGGTGCGTTTGCCGTCGATAACAACGATGCCGCTTTCGGTCACAAGGTAGTGTCGTTTGTCTTTCTCATGATCGTAGCCGATCACCGAGCCTTCGGGGATGCGCGCGTTCTTTTGCACGATACACCGGCGCAGCTTGGTGTTGCGGCCGATGTCGCAATTATCGAATATGACGCAGGCGCTGATCTCAGACCCGGCATGGACGTAAATATTTCGACCAAGAACGGAATCTCTTACCTGTCCTCCCGAGATGATGCAGCCTTCGGAAATGACTGAATCGATAGCCTGTCCTCGGCGTTCCTCCTCGTCGAATGCGAACTTGGCCGGCGGGTCGGGATAGCTGGCGGTACGCAGCGGCCACTCCCGATTGAACAGATTGAGTTCGGGGGAGATGGCGCGGATATCCATATTGGCTTCATAAAAGGCGTCGAGGGTGCCGACGTCACGCCAGTAAGGGGTCTTGCCGGTGTCCTCTCCCGATATCCGGTTGGTGTTGAAGTTATAGGCGAACATCTCGGCCTGACCGACGGCCTGCGGCAGGATGTCTTTGCCGAAGTCATGCGAGCTTTTGGGATTGCGCCGATCCTCTTCGATCATCTTCACCAGCATATCAGTGCTGAAGACGTAATTTCCCATCGAGGCGTAGATCTGACCCGGATCCCCGGGCATGGTGGGAGCATTGGCCCGCTTCTCGTGAAAGCCCATGATACGTCCGCTGTTCGTCGCCTCGATCACACCGAAGTCCTTGGCGAACTTTTTATCCATGGGCAAGGCGGCAATCGTGACATGGGCACATTTCTGCTCATGATACTCGATCATAGCGCGGATATTCATGCGATAGATGTGATCCGCGCCGAATACGACCACCACATCGGGCCTCGATTGCTCGATGAGGTTGATGTTCTGATGGATGGCATCGGCGGTTCCCTGATACCACTCCTTGCCTTCGGTGCGCATCTGGGCCGGTACCGGAATCAGGAACTCATTTTTCAGGACGCCCCCGAGCTTCCAGCCGTCGCTCAGGTGCTGAAGTAAGGACTGACTACGAAACTGGATAAGCACATAAATGGAATAGATCCCGGAATTGATCAGGTTACTGAGCACAAAATCGACAATTCTGTACTTGCCGCCGAACGGGACCGCTGGCTTGGCGCGTTCCCGGGTCAGTGGATAAAGTCGCGTCCCTTCACCCCCGGCGAGAACGAAGGCTAGAACCTTGAGCTGCATGGCGGTCCCCTGTGCTGGCGTGTAGTTTGGATCTGAAAGAAAAAACCGTGGGGGCTCGAGTTTCTCGGCAACGCCTAATGCGATTGCGGGCCTTGGGTTGTTACCAACGCTTGGGCCCGAAATCGGGCCGGTTCTTGACCTCCATGAGCTCGTCACCGGCCGCCAGCACCAGAAAGCCTGTCTCTCCGCGTAGGCGAGCATGCTCTTTTCCACCGCGAGGCTGGCCAAGATCCCTACCAGGGGCAAGGCGTCGTGCTTGGGAAAGAAGGTTCGGAAAGCAGCGATGTCGGCCCTGAAGCTGTCTACGTCGGCAATGCGCAGGGTCGCCTTGGTACTGTTGAGGCAGACGCAATCAGGGGTTATCATCAGGGCGTCGAACTCCTTCACGCGCTCGTCGGGCAACGGGCGTTTGAACCTTACTTTGCTCATCTCCCGCTGCTCCCGGCGCGTCTCGTCCTTAAAATCACTCATTTCGTCCTTGAATAGGCACAGTTCCGCTTCTGTTTGCCGTTGCGAGTTGTAGAGCTTGCGGAATTCGACGCCGACACTTCTGACGAAATCCTGCACGGTCTGTTCGAGGCTATCGACGCGTTTGACAACGGCTGTCATAAGCGTGTCCGAAAGGCTACTGGGAAGTTGGAAGGAAAATAGCTTGCCCCCGGTCCGGATGCAAGCGTAGGAAGGCACCTTGTTCCAGCTTACCTGCCATTTCCCCGATCAGCCGGTCCCGCTTGCCGTCGATATCGTCCTGCGCCTCGAACAAGGCGCGACGCTTCCGGTTGCGCTGGGATTCCAGGACGCAGGTCTGTTTCCGGACGTACAGCTTTTCTTCCAGTAGTCGGAGCCGCTGTGGCCGCGAAGTGCACCGCCGTGGCCTCGCAGTCCTTCGACGGCGGCGACTTTGCCGGGGTGGGCTGGTCGAACAGCAGCCGGCCAGGTTGCGCCAGCGGTCTCTCCTTCGCCCACGTGAGGACATAGTGCGCCACGGGGTGGGAGAGTCTGTAGTAGTGGGCCTCTCCGCTACGGCCTGGTGCACCTTGCGCCTTTACGGTTTAGGAGTAACAATCTCCGGGCAAAGTCGGAGGCTTTCGTTTGTGAGCCGCTCAAAGCGGCTTTCGGGGGCGCGAACGCGACCCCACCGATTTGCTACCGCCTAAAGGCGGTCAATCAGCGCCACAGATTCAGTTGTTCAAGTCGCTGATCTTCCGCCTCCTGATGTCGGATGTACGCGCGGATCACCCGCTCATCGCGACCGACAGTCGAGACATAATACCCCCTCGCCCAAAAATGCTGCCCAACAAAATTGCGCTTACGCTCACCATAGACTCGGGACACGTGGATCGCGCTTTTCCCCTTGATGTACCCGACCACTTGCGACACTGCATACTTTGGTGGAATCGAAATCAGCATATGAACATGGTCAGGCATCAGGTGCCCTTCTTCGATCCAGCTCTCTCGCTATCGAGCCAACTCATGGAAAACTTCCCCGAGATGGCGTCGCAATTGCTCGCACAAGATCCGGC
>Ga0209561_1000341_pt1 | contig 10430 bp, 12 predicted proteins | sample WorMettrBAHAMAS2_FD_187393 | JGI IMG/M metagenome (GOLD analysis project Ga0209561, IMG submission 187393) | Marine gutless worms symbiont microbial communities from Max Planck institute for Marine Microbiology, Germany - Inanidrilus... | ecosystem: Host-associated > Annelida > Digestive system... | reverse complement strand
GCACCAGACCGCCCTGGAAGCGGTACAGCGCACCTACACCCAAACCGGCCTCACGGTCACGCCACGCCTGCTCGATACCCTCTACGAGCTGGGACGAAATGTTCTGAGACATTCCTCGATATCAACGACAAATTCATTCGCCACGACCCTGTTCTCGGGAAATGAAACTACGTCGTCGACGCCAACTGATTTTCGTGATAAAATGTATTACTTATTTTTGAACAGTGCTGAGCGACTGATTTCAAACGCAATGGAACCACGAATAGACACGAACCCTCATTCGTGTGGATTCGTGTCTGCTGGAAACACCATGTTGAAGAGTATGAGGTGATCGATCTGCTCGAAAACAAGCCGTTTTTTCAACGTAAAGAGCTAGGCTATAATCTTGGAGAAGACGTATATGCTGTTTTCGGTCGTACAAATGGCAGTCGCTTATTAAGCGTATTCTTCGTGTATACGCGGGATAAACGAGCCATTATCGTTTTAGCCAGAGACATGTCAGAGAGAGAAAGGCGTAGATATGCCAACTAAAACCCCAGTGTCAAATGCCGGCACCTACCAAGAGATCGGGGCATTCTGGGATGACCATGATGCTACGGAGTTCGGGGAACAAACAGATACAATGTTCCAGGTGAATGTATCATCCCAACGCCGGTACTATCCACTGGATCGGGATCTTTCCTTCGAGATCAAGCGAATTGTGGAGCAACATGGAATCAGCGAAGAAACCTTGCTAAACCTATGGGTTCAAGAAAAGATTACACAATCCCATACTGTTGGGAAAGAACATGGCCTGACAAAAGACTCGAGCTGATTTCACCGACTATTATCTGATCGAACAAGCGAGCACGCATAGTTAATGTCCATCAAGTCCACTATCTCCACGGCCCTCCGCGGCGAGCTGCGCGTAGACGAACCCCTGGCCCGTCACGCCAGCTGGCGGGTGGGGGGACCGGCACACCGCTTGTTTCGGCCGGCGGATGTCGCCGATCTGGCGGCCTTTCTACGCGGCTTGGACCCGAGCGAGCCGTTGCTCTGGCTCGGGCTGGGCAGCAATCTGCTCGTAAGCGATAAGGGCTTTGCCGGGACCGTGATCCAGACCCAAGGCTGCCTAAATATCCTGGAGCGCATCGGGGAACGAGGGGTCCGGGCCGAGTCTGGGGTCTCCTGTGCCAAGCTGGCGCGTTTCTCTGCCAGGCTTGGCCTGACCGGGGTGGAATTCCTGGCCGGGATCCCAGGCACTATGGGCGGTGCCCTGGCCATGAATGCCGGTGCCTACGGGGGGGAAACCTGGGACCGGGTCCGGCGGGTGCTCACCATCGATCGCCGGGGAGAAGTGCGCGAGCGCTCACCGGCGGACTTCCGCATCGGCTATCGCCGGGTCCGGGGTCCTATGAACGAATGGTTTCTGGAGGCTGAGCTGCACCTGGAGCTAGGGGATACCGCGCGCAGCCTGGGGTACATCCGTGAGCTGCTCGCCAAGCGGGGACGTACTCAGCCGATCAGGCTGCCGAGCTGCGGGTCGGTGTTCCGTAATCCCCCCGGGGATTACGCCGCGCGGCTCATTGAGACGGCGGGCCTCAAGAGATTGCGGGTGGGTGACGCCCAAGTGTCGGAGAAACATGCGAACTTCATCGTCAACCTCGGGACCGCCAGCGCCTTGGACATCGCCCGACTCATCGAACGGGTGCAGGTGGAAGTGGAAGGAGCCAGCGGGATACATTTGACGCCCGAGGTATGCCGGGTTGGAGGATGGGGATCATGACCTTGCGAGCAGACAAGTTCGGTAAGGTGGCCGTGCTCCTCGGCGGGCAGTCGGCCGAACGTGAAATCTCGCTCAAGAGCGGCAAGGCCGTGATGGCGGCCTTGGTACGTCGGGGGGTAGACAGTTATCCTCTGGACCCGGCGCAGGCTGGTGCCCTGGAACGGTTGCGCAACGACGGATTTGCGCGGGCCTTCATCCTCCTTCACGGTCGCGGCGGCGAAGACGGGCAGATCCAGGGTGCGCTCGAGACCATCGGATTGCCCTACACGGGCTCGGGGGTGTTGGGCTCGGCCCTAGGGATGGACAAATATCGTTGTAAGCTCTTGTGGCAGGGCCGGGGTCTGCCGACCGCGGATTTTGCACTGCTGCGGCGGGAAGCGGACTTGGCGCAGGCGCGGGCCTTGGGGTTTCCCCTCATGGTCAAGCCGGTCCACGAGGGCTCCAGCCTCGGGATGACGCGGGCGGACGATCCCGAGATACTGGTCGAGGCCTGGCGTGCAGCGACCCGCTACGATGCCCTGGTCCTTGCCGAACGCTGGATCGAGGGCCCTGAATATACCTGCGCCGTCCTGAACGGCGAGGCCCTGCCTATGATCCGACTGGAAACGCCACGCGTCTTCTACGACTACGAGGCCAAATATCTTGCCGATACCACCCGGTACCTGTGTCCCTGTGGCCTGGATGCCGGGTCGGAGTCACACCTCCGGACCTTGTGTCTGGAGGCCTTCGATGTGATCGGTGCGGGCGGTTGGGGTCGAGTGGATTTCATGCTCGACGGCGACAGGCAGCCATACCTGCTGGAAGTAAACACCGTGCCCGGTATGACCAATCACAGCTTAGTGCCCATGGCCGCGCAGGTCCATGGGCTGAACTTCGATACCCTGGTATGGCACATCCTGGAGACCAGCCTTGAGCAATCCTGAACGAGTGACGGATCGGGATCGCGTGGTCGGGGGACCCAGCTGGGGGCGGCGATTGGTGCGCTGGGCTTGGGCGGTCGGGTTGCTGTCCCTGTTGGGCGGTAGCGGTTATCTTCTGATGCTCTGGGAACCCCGAGAACTGCCGGTGCGGGTGGTAACGGTGACCGGAGCGCTCAAGCACCTGTCGTCGCACCAGCTGCAGAAAGCAGTGATTGCGCATCTGAGCGGTGGCATTCTAACCCAGGACCTGGCGGAGCTCAAAACGGCAGTGGAGGCCATGCCTTGGGTACGGTCGGCGAGCTTGCGGCGGCGGTGGCCGGATCGCCTGGAGCTCTCAGTAGTGGAACGGGTAGCCTTGGCGCGTTGGGGGAAGGACGCTCTGGTGGGTGCCGACGGGGTAATTTTCAAGCCCGCAGCGAGTGACTTTCCGCAGAGGCTCCCCAAGCTCTCGGGAACGAGTCGAGATGCCCCGAAGCTGGTGCAGAATCTTCTGGCTTGGAAGCCGCAGCTGCGCGCCCTTGGCCTCGAGATCGAAACCCTGTCCCTGGACGCCCGCGGTGCCTGGACCCTGCGCCTGAGTGCGGGATTCGGTCTGGCCTTGGGCAAGGTACGGGTTCAAGAACGGATCTCAAGGTTCATTCGGGCCTACCCCGTGTTGACCAGGATCGGGGTACCCTCACTGATCGATATGCGCTATAGCAATGGGTTGGCGGTCCGATAGGCAGCGGCTGGGGACGATGCCCCGAAGCCCGCCGCCACCATATGGTCCGCAGAATTGAAGTCCCGCACTTCGGGACCTTCCAGGAGTTGAACCGAATGGCAAGACGAGGCGAAAAGAATCTCCTGATCGGACTGGATATCGGCACCTCCAAGATCGCCGCCCTGGTGGGCGAGGTGAAGGACGACGAGGGGATCGAGATCATCGGAATCGGCACCCACCCGTCGAGGGGACTCAAAAAGGGAGTGGTGGTGGACATCGAGTCCACCGTGCAATCCATCCAGCGGGCGGTGGAAGAGGCGGAGCTCATGGCGGGTTGTGAGATCCACTCCGTCCATGCTGGTATCGCCGGCAGCCATGTCCGCAGTCTCAACTCCCACGGTATTACCGCCATCAAGGAGCGGGAAGTGTCCCAGGCGGACGTGGACCGGGTGATCGACGCGGCCAAGGCGGTAGCGATACCGGCTGATCAGAAGATCCTCCATATCCTCCCCCAGGAGTTCGTGATCGACGACCAGGAAGGCATCCGCGAGCCCATCGGTATGTGCGGCGTGCGGTTGGAGGCCCAGGTCCATATGGTCACGGGCGCGGTCAGCGCGGCTCAGAATATCGTCAAGTGTATCCGCCGCTGCGGGCTGGAGGTGGACGACCTGGTCCTGGAGCAGCTCAGCTCCGGCTTGGCCGTTCTGGGCGAAGATGAGAAAGGGCTTGGGGTCACCCTGGTGGACATGGGCGGCGGTACCACGGACCTGGCGGTGTTCACCGACGGTGCCATCCGCCATACGGCCGTGATTCCCATCGCCGGCGACCAGGTGACCAACGACATCGCCGTCGCCCTGCGTACTCCCATCCAATACGCGGAGCAAATCAAGACCCAGTACTCGTGTGCCTTGACCCAGCTCGCCGGCAGCGGCGATACCATCGAGGTCCCGAGTATCGGTGAGCGCCCGGCTCGACGCCTCGCGCGTCAGACCCTGGCGGAGGTTGTGGAACCGCGTTACGAGGAACTCCTGAGCCTGCTCCAGGCGGAGCTGCGCCGCAGCGGCTTCGAGGACCTGGTGGCGGGAGGCGTCGTCATGACCGGTGGCAGCGCCAAGATGGAAGGACTCATCGAACTGGCCGAGGAGGTCTTTCATATGCCGGTGCGCCTGGGTGTCTCCCAGCATGTAACCGGCCTGCGGGATGTGATCTCCGATCCCATCTACGCGACCGGCGTCGGGTTGCTGATGTACGCCCGGCAACACAGGTTCATGCGGCGCTCGGAGCTGTCGGAGTCCTCCGGTCTGAAGGTAATCTGGGAACGGATGAAAAGTTGGTTTCAAGGCAATTTCTGATAAGCCTTACGGGCCGGGATGTGGCCGGGCCGCAAAGTAGATCAAAGCCTCCGTGCGGGGAAGCTCGCAGAGGGGTCAATCAATCAGGTAACTATCGAGCAAAACGGGAGAAAACCGATGTTTGAACTAATGAATACCAATGGCCAGGATGCGGTCATCAAGGTAATCGGTGTCGGCGGCGGCGGCAGCAATGCCATCAACCAGATGATGGATTCCTCCATCGAAGGGGTAGACTTCATCTGCGCCAACACGGATTCCCAGGCCCTGCAGAGTTCCAATGCCAAGACCATCCTCCAGCTGGGAGCGGACATCACCCGGGGACTGGGCGCCGGTGCCGACCCCAAGGTAGGCAAGGAGGCCGCATTGGGGGACAAGGAACGCATCCATGACACCCTGGATGGGGCCGACATGATTTTTATCACGGCCGGCATGGGCGGTGGCACCGGGACGGGTGCCGCTCCGGTCGTGGCCCAGGTGGCCCGGGAGCTGGGGATCCTGACCGTGGCTGTGGTGACCAAGCCCTTTGCGTTCGAGGGCACCAAGCGGATGAAAGTGGCGTTGGACGGGATCTCCGAGCTTGCGAACCATGTCGATTCACTCATCACCATCCCCAACGAGAAACTGCTGGCCGTGCTCGGCAAGGAAATGAGTCTTTTGAATGCCTTCAAGGCAGCCAATAACGTGCTCCTGAACGCCACCCAGGGAATTGCCGAGCTCATCACCCGTCCCGGCCTTATCAATGTGGACTTTGCGGATGTCAAAACCGTGATGGCTGAAATGGGTCAGGCGATGATGGGGACGGGTACCGCCAGCGGTGAACAGCGGGCCAGGGAAGCGGCCGAGGCGGCCATCCGCAGCCCCCTGCTGGAAGATATCAATCTGGCCGGTGCCAAGGGTATCCTGGTCAACATCACCGCGGGCCCGAACTTGTCCATCGGCGAGTTCGACGAGGTGGGCAATACAGTACGGGACTTTGCACACGATGACGCCATCGTGGTAGTCGGTACCGTCATCGATCCCGACCTGAACGAGGAGCTACGCGTGACCGTGGTCGCTACCGGCCTCGGAGAGGGGCGTAAGGCGAAGCTACTGAAGCCGACTGGGAGCGAGCCGCAGCTCCACCTGGTGTCGAGCGAGACGGTGGAATCGGTTACCCCCGATTACCGGGAGATGGACCGTCCGGCGGTCTATCGCAAAGGCCGCCAGGGAATCGCCGCGGCTGCAGCTGTCCAAACCCAGCCGGATGCAGTCGGGGAAGCGGATCTGGATTACCTGGATATTCCCGCATTTCTGCGCCGTCAGGCGGACTAAGATTCTTGAGGGACCCGAATCTTTACCAATGGGTCAGGTTTGTGCGGTGCACAAAGAATTCCGCTTGTCATTTCGAGCGCAGCGAGAAATCCTTGTCCCGACGAAGGAGGGATCTTGTGCGCTGGGAGCTTCTACAAGCTGAGAAGATCTCTTCCTTCGGTCGAGATGACAGCTTCCTTAAATTCACGCCTCGTCGGTCTGAGGCGAAGTCTCGCTAGAGCTAATCAGGGTAATCCATAGAGGATGATCACGAAGAAAATCAATAAATTTCCTTGCAAAGATGTTTCATACCTGATTAAATAGAGGGAAAACCCTAAACTTAGAAAGGTGGGGTTATTTCCTGTGCCTTCCATGGACGGCTGGAACGATACCAAGAACCAAAAGCATGCCCCGGATCCCCGAGTAAGCGTAAAGTGGCCGGGATGTTTTCTTAAAGAGCATCCCGGAGAGAATCCGGGGGGTCGTTAGGATCTTGAGGAAGGCACGTGGATTGCGATGGGAGATACAGCAATGATCAGGCAGCAAACCCTGAAAAACGTGATCCGAGCTACGGGTGTTGGCCTGCATACGGGCGACAAGATAAACCTGACGTTGCGTCCAGCTGTGGCGGATACCGGGATCGTGTTTCGTCGCGTCGATCTGCCGCAGCCCGTGGAAGTCCGTGCCTGCCCCGAGAACGTGGGCGATACCAGGCTGTCGACCACCTTGGTCGAGGGAGATGTGGGCATCTCCACGGTGGAACATCTGCTCTCCGCCTTCGCCGGCTTGGGGGTAGACAATGCTTACGTCGATGTGAGCGCACCCGAGGTCCCCATCATGGACGGAAGCGCGGGGCCCTTTGTATTCCTGATTCAGTCGGCCGGCATCGAAAAGCAGAACCGCCCGAAGCGTTTCATCCGTATCAAGCGCAGAGTGACCGTGGAAGATGGGGATAAACGTGCCGTCTTTGAACCCTATAATGGGTTCAACGTGGATTTCTCCATCGATTTCGACCATCCGGCTTTCTTGGCACGGGTACAGGAGGCCAGCGTGGACCTCTCCACGACCTCATTCGTAAAAGAAGTCAGCCGCGCGCGGACATTTGGTTTCCTGCGTGATATCGAAGTCTTGCACCAAAACAACCTTGCCCTTGGCGGCAGTATGGATAACGCCATCGTGGTGGACGACTACCGGGTGCTCAACGAGGAAGGCCTGCGCTACGAGGACGAGTTTGTCAGGCATAAGATTCTCGATGCCATCGGTGACCTCTATCTGCTCGGCCATCCATTAATCGGCGCCTTTCGTGGGCACAAATCTGGTCATGCCCTCAACAACCGTCTGTTGCGGACGCTGATGGCCGACGAGACGGCTTGGGAAGAGGTCATCTTCACCAAGGATTTCAGGTTCCCTCCGACTCCCTACCTGCAGCTGGTGGTCGTTTCCTAGGGACTTAAGCGCGCACTTCCACTTGGTCCAAAACGCAATCGTCTCCTCCCTCTTTGTGGAAGGCTTATGCTAGTACCCCGTTTCACCTTATTTTGCATGCTCAGGATAAAGCTGGGTTTCATTCCTCGACTCAGCCTACCCCCTATCCTTCGATCGGGCTCAATTTATTGATTGAGAACACCCCCACTACCCCGTTTCGCCTTATTTTTCACACTCAGAGCCCTCCAAATACGCCAAAACAAGGCAAAGAGTGCCTTGCTGAGAATGAAAAATAAGGCGAAACGGGGTAGTGATGTGTCAAGACAATAGTCGGCTCGATGATCGAGTCATCAGTGTCTCGTAGATAGAATAGGCTTTATCGGGCAGACTGCCGACCATGGTGGCCCTGGTCGTGTGATTGGGGGTTTCAAACCTGTTCGTCAGCGCGGTCCGCATGGGAATATCCACCAGGTTGCAAATGCCGCTCCAGACCTCAGACGACCGCTCGCATAAAAGCTCATAGCACACAAAGACGCAGTGTTTGTCATCTTCGGATACTCGCTCCATCAAGAATCCATAGACACCGATCCATTGTGCCAACCAGTATTCCAGCTCGATCAGGACGTATTTCGTGCCAACTGCCGCCCCCCATTCGAACGGTCGGTGATCGCTGCCGAACTCGTGATGCACAAGCCATGTCATATACTGCCGTATGAATCCGTCATAGCGATGCCGTTCGCTGAATCTGTTGTGCTGCGTCAGCAAAGACCGTGTTTGCCGAACAGGGTCACGAAACAGCACCAGTATCACCACACCGGGAAATTCCTTCGATAATCCGGTCAGGTGCAGAATGTTATTATTATTCTTCGACAGGTAGCGCTTTTTGTTAGGGTCTAGATAACTTTAGAGTGGATTTTCTTTCAGTAGAGCAAGTATTCTATCAGAGAGATCTTCCTCTCGGTGATTAAATCTTGATTAAATCTGAACTCACATTCCTTGATGTGTAAAAGGAACGTTTGTCGGGGAACAGCATTGAACTTTGCAGGCCTCCGTTTGGCATATGACCAGAATGACTCAATGCCATTGATATGGCAATTACCGCGGGCAAACTCATGCTCACCATGATGCACTCGGAAATGCTTTTTGTAGCCCATGTCCACCAGCCCATTGTAGCCTCTCCAGCCGTCTGAGTGGATGATGCTTCCAGGGCTGCCTGACCCCGGATCGCGCTCTGTAGCTGCTTCCTGGAGGCGTCAGGGACGATTTCCGACACTTTCCCGTGGCGTTCCAGGATTCCGAAGACGATCGGTTTACCGCCTGCTCCGCGCCCTTTTTTTCCGCGAACACGGCGTGCGCCAAAATAAGATTCATCGACTTCAACCTCACCGAATAGAGGGGATGAAGCGTTACAAACCTGGGCGATTCTGATTCGTAACTTCATGAATAGCTGATTAATCGTCGGGCGGCTTACACCACTCAGCTCGGCGATTTTCCAGGCCCGCAAATCGTGCGCGAAATAGCGTATAAGTGCTCTGAATTTAGCTTCCGAAAGGTGTGAACGCGAAATACCTGTTTTTCCTTGCATAACATAACCTTGGCATACTCTCAAGATACTAAAGTTATCCAGAGCCTTTGTTATACCTCCGATTTATCAGCTCGACATAGGCACGAAAGGTCACAATGGATGCGTCCGGCAGGCGGACACTTACGAGCCTGTCCGGGCGTATGTAATCTCCCCCGAACACCCGCCAGAACACTTCTTCCAGGGCTTCAGGACTCTCAAAGCCGATGTGGATTCCATCACCGTGAGCCCTCTCGATATCATCCATATGAGGTCAGGATCTCTCAGTAACCTTGGCCCATGTATTCGGCGCCAATACAAACGGCATATCCCGATAGGTCAGGGAGCTGAATGCCCGGGAATCGTACAGTGCCCGCATGAGTACCGTAGTGCCGGACTTGGCAAAACCGCTTACGAACACATGCTTTGCTGCGACAGACGCAGTCGATCTCGCAGCAAAGAGTCTGCGTTCTACATCAAAACCGGTTTCAAGGACCGCCTTACTGCTCAGAGCCAACCGATGCAGAACTTTTGATGGGAAGTTGTACATTGAGCCGGCCGACCGTACGCCGGATGACAAGGTAGAGAATACAGATGAGTGTACTGAAGACTAAACCCCTTACACTCATAGCCAAATCCACGACATCGACCCCTGTCTGTTCAGCGACGAGCAGGATCATCGCAGCCGGAAGCAGTGCGATGACGAGTAGCAGAAAAGACATCAGCGAATCGGTAAAGATCCGCAGGGCGTACTGCGGCAATACCCGCTCTTTCCAGTGGTCGGATAGCCTGCCGACTTGATTGTGGAGGATGCTTTCCGAGCCGCCGTGCTGAGACTGTACAACGAACGATTCATCGGCAATCGCAGTAGAAGCTCAGCCGACAGCATGCTGCCGATACCTAGCAACATCCAGTCCATTAGTCCGGATCTTTGGTCTTTGACGGATCGTCCGCCTGCCGCAATTCGCCGGTTCGTTTCCGCTTCTGGCGTTTCAGGATCCGCTGAACGGGTACCAGAAGATGGCGAACAGGGCAAGCACTATGGACCCGAGGATGCCCAGGATCATAGCCAGGGCGCCCGCACCCAATCCGGGTCCGATATAGGCAAGGGCGATCGTCGGATAGACGAGTAACGAGCTATCGAAGTACCGATAACATGAGAATCATTTTTTCTGCAAATAAACACCGATTAGTAACGATCCAAAAATAAGTACTACATTTTATCACGAAAATCAATTTGGAATAGACGACGTAGTTTCATTTCACGAGAACAGGGTCGTGGCGAATGAATTGGGACCTATATACCTAGCTAGCCTCTACAGATCTGGCGTGCGAAAGACGCAGGCCCTACAGGTCAGTCCTTGGGGGGTTTGAGGAACAGGGTAAACTGTCCCTGCCTCTTGCCGTAGTGCCGGGC
>Ga0209561_1000340_pt1 | contig 10444 bp, 9 predicted proteins | sample WorMettrBAHAMAS2_FD_187393 | JGI IMG/M metagenome (GOLD analysis project Ga0209561, IMG submission 187393) | Marine gutless worms symbiont microbial communities from Max Planck institute for Marine Microbiology, Germany - Inanidrilus... | ecosystem: Host-associated > Annelida > Digestive system >... | reverse complement strand
AGTCATCAAGGCTCGCCGGCAACAACGTCTGCTGCCGACGATCCTGGCCTTCAACAAATCGGCTCATCCCGACCTCCAAAGCAACTGTCAGGATTCTAGACCGATTGGGGCGTTTTCACACAGCCACGCCAATTTGCTGACGTGCCCGATTTCGGAGAGGTATTGCGCCGCCGAGCGCCTACCGGCATCTGCGTTTTGACGACTGACGACCGCTTTATCACCGGTCGCGGACTCGGCCTGGCCCTGAGGCGGCGAAGTCGACGCGGGATGGCGTGCTAGGTTTGCTGATTTTAGCGAAATGGCCATCGATGATCTGCCAACGAAAGGACGGCAGAATCCCAGTGGCGGTTGATATCCATTATCACCGCGAATGTCTGCGTTTGGTCAGATAAGAGCCGTCAGAAGTTCTTCATCCGATGGAGGGGAAACGATCCAAAGCTGGATCGTTTCGATATAATGGACGGGAAGTTCGCTTAGGGTATTCCTGTCGTCGAATCGACATCCGACCGGCCGCGATGCCTAGAAACGGAGAGCGTGTCCGCCTTGCGGTATTAGCGGGAGTCAGGTCTCCGGAGTTAACGTCAGCGACTGGGATTGGACCGCTGTCTTCCGTCCGAGAAAGAATGTCCATACCAGGGTCATCAGCACGCATTCCCGACCGCCGGTAAATAGGTCCGGTGTTGAGTTTCAACCGGTCTTCCGTTCAAGAAATTCCGGCTGCCACGAAATAACCACCGCTTTGCCCTCAGGACCAGACGGAAGTTTCGCGCTCGGTTTTCTTAAGCTTCTAGCCAACAGGCGACAATCTGATTTGCTCTTGTGCCTAAACGGGTCGTTTCCGAGGGTCACGGGGAACAGACCTTTCCAGCCGCTTAGCTTCGACATCAGTTAGATGTTTAGGGAACAAACCTGTTCGGGTCCGAGAAATGGGGCGGCAGTACCCTTTGCAAAACTCTCGCAACATCAATCACATAGTCGTTGCCCGCTGCGGGGTATCTCTGCGCCGAGCGCAGATACTTGGCGATGCCCGGATGATCCAGTACGCGCTCGTGCAGGGCACTCAAAAGCGGACTGTTTTCAAGGATATCCGGGCACCAGTCCAAATATTCGCTCAATGCCTCAGCCAAAGTGACGTCGGCGAAAGTAAGGCGCTGACCAACACAAAACCCTGAACCGTTAATAGCCAACTGCGCCTCGAATTTTGGCCCAAACTTTTCGAACCGTGCATGTAAGGCAGCTACTGCGGTATCTACCGTTGGCTGGAAAGCAGCCTGAATTGCCGTTTCCGCGAAGTCGGCAACGGCTCCAGCGACCATGTCACACCAAAGTGCATCTGTGTTGGTCTCACCGTAGTACCCGCCACGACGGGCCAAGAACCGAACCATTGCAGATGACTGGCTCAAGTTTTGGCCGTCGATCTCGAGCAGCGGCAGCTGATCGAAGGGCAACTTGCGTGTAGCCCGCAGCGCGGCGAGCGATTCTGGCGTCTCGATAGCAACGTTCTCAAAGGCAATCTGGCAAACCGCCAGCATCCATCGCGTTGTCTCTGCCCGCCCACGGCCCTTGAAGTAGTGAAGTCGCGTCATGAGTGTCCGACCATAGATCTATTTCCAAGCCTACATCTGCCTTAAGACGAATTATGTGGCAAGCGTATTGAGCCTATTTCGACACTCAGCTTTCTTTATGTTCAAAAAGCCTGGCGGCACCTCTCCGTAAGGGCAACTAGATGTCCAATTCGAGGGGTGGGCGGCGGTATTAATCGTGAATCGCTTCGCCTCCGTATGACCGATGGCTTTCGTCTGTTTTCGGCCTCACCTCGTACGGTCGATATCGGTCCCCTCAAAGCCTGCCTCTGGGTATCACCTGGTGGAACGCCCCGCATCCGGAAGGTCCGCAAAGCGGTATTAGCTGATTTCGCAGCCTGATTACGAGAAAGGCCATCAGCAGGACAAACGTAAGGCCCGTTTCGACTGGGGGCCGCCGGGGAACACGATACCCTTCCCTGGCGGGAAAGGTTCAAGTCCCCAAGGTGATTATCGTCGAGGCGCCCTCACGGCAACGACCCATCCCCCTCGCCAAGCGCCTTCTGCAATATCACCTGGTCCATCCAGCGGCCGAACTTGAAGCCGATGGACCGCACCAGACCCACTTGCTCGAAGCCCATCTTCAGATGGAAGTCGATGGATTGGGCGTTTTTCGAGTCGCCGACGATGGCGACGGCCTGGCGGTAGCCCAGGTGTTCGCATTGGGCGATCAGGTCTTCGAGGAGGCGCCGCCCGACGCCCAAGCGCTGGGTCGTGGGGGTGACGTAAATCGAGGTCTCGACGGTGTGGGCGTAGCCGGGGCGCGGGCGGTAGGCCGACGCGTAGGCGTAGCCGACGACGGTGTCTTGGTGTTCGGCGACGCGGTAGGGGTAGCTGGCGGCGACGATGGTGTCACGGCGGCGGATCATCTCGGCCAGGTCGGGCGGGTCGTATTCCCAGCTCGAGACGCCGTTCAGGACGGCGTCTGAGTAGATGTCAGTGATCGTGGCCATGTCGGCGTCGGCGACGTCGCGCAGCACGACGGCCGGACCGGGATCGGTTTTCACTCGGCGGCCTTGAGGATGCGCATGTCACCGGCGAGCAACACCGGCTCGATGCCGGCCAGGACCTCGATGACCCGGCTCATCTTGCCGATCAGCGTCGCCAGTCCGGGGCCGCGGACAATCTTCTTCTCGTCCATGTAGATGGCCCGGTTGATCTCCACCTGCAGGACATGGACGCCACGCCGCGGTTTGCCGTAGTGGCGCGCCGTGAAGCCGCCGGCGTAGGGTTTGTTGCGGACCGTGTGGAACCCGTTTTCCTCGAGGATGTTCTCGGCGATGGCGACGACCTCGCGGGCGCACGACCGGCCGTGGCAGTCGCCGAGCACCATGTCCGGCAGCGGTGCTACCTTGCGGCGTTTGTCGCCGGTGCCGAAGGACGGCATGGAATGGCAATCGATGAGCAGGCAGCCGCCGAAGCGTTCGACCGTCTCGTCGACGAGGGCGGCGAGGGCCTGATGATAGGGCTTGTAATGGGTCTCGATGCGCTCGCGGGCGTCTTCGTAGGTCAGCTTGGCCTCATAGATGTTCTCGCCGCTGGCGACGATCTTGGGAACGGTGCCGAGGCCGGCGGTGATGCGCGGCGACTTGGTGACGACGTGATCCGGCAGGGCGTCGCTGAACATGGACGGGTCCAGTTCGTAGGCGTTGCGGTTGGCGTCCACATAGGCCCGGGGGAAATGGGCCTTGAGCAAGGGCGCGCCCAGGTCCGGCGCCATGGCGAAGATCTCGTCGACGAAGGCGTCCTCCGAACGGCGCAGGTCGCGGGCGCTCAAGCGCGATTGATGGACGAACCGGGTCGGATAGCGTCTGCCGGAATGGGGCGAGGCGAAGACCACCGGTGCGGTCCAGCGCGCCGGCTCCACCACCTTGACGCCGGAGCGGCGTTTGATGGGCGCGATTGTCGTCTCGTGATTCCGCATTTCGTTGCTCACCGTCTTGATTCGTCCCTTCTGTCGGTGCGGTGATGCCGGGCGCCCACCACGATCATTCCCTGTAACCGTAGCGCCATCGGCGCTGATTGCAAAGGCGTACGGCCTACGCCAGCCCGTTCGGTTTCGGCCCCCCCGTCGCCCAGTCGAGGAGCTCGACCGTATGCACCACCGGCGGCGCGTCGGGCCCGGTCAGGCCTTTGGCGATATGGACCATGCAGCCGATGTTGCCGGCGGCGACGACGTCGGCGCGGGTCTTGCCGAGGTTCTTTACCTTGCGCTCGAGCAGCTGGCCGGCGATGTCGGGCTGCAGCAGGTTGTAGGAGCCGGCCGAACCGCAGCAGATATGGTTCTCGCCCGGTTGGCGGACCTCGAACCCGGCTTTCTCGAGGAGCGCCTTCGGCTCCTTGGTCACCTGCTGGCCGTGTTGCAGGGAACAGGCGGAATGATAAGCGACGCTCGGCCGCTCACCTTCGAGCGTGGCCTCCAGGAGGCCGATCTCCGTCAGGAATTCGCTGAGGTCGACGGTCATGTCGGAGATCTTGCGGGCCCGTTCCGCCCACTCGCCGTCGGTTCTCAGCATGAACCCGTAATCCTTGACCGTGGTGCCGCAGCCGGACGCGTTGATGACGACGGCGTCGAGCGGCCCGTTGGCGCCGGCCCGCTCCCAGGCCTCGATGTTGGCCTTGGCCGAGGCGTGGGCCTCCTTTTCCTTGCCCATGTGGTGGGTCAGGGCGCCGCAGCAGCCGGCCCCTTCGGCGATGACGACCTCGCAGCCGTGCCGCGTGAGGAGGCGCACCGTCGCCTCGTTGATCGACGGCCACAGAACCTGTTGGGCGCAGCCGGCCATCAGGGCGACCCGTTTCTTGCGCTCGCCCTCGGCCGGGAACACCTGCGGACGGTCGATCGGTGACGGGCCTTCGAGCCTGGCCGGGGCCATGGCGACGAGCCCGGAAAGGCGCCCCGGGAACAGCCGGGAGAAGGGTTTGGCGAACCAGGCGCCGAGCAGCGACATGCGGAACAGGAGCGGGCTCGGGACAACGACGGCGAGGATGTTGCGGAGCAGGCGCTCGGGCAGCGGGCGCGTATGCGTCTTTTCCATGTGGACGCGGGCGTGATCGACCAGGTGCACGTAATCGACGGAGGCCGGGCAGGTGGTCATGCAGCCGAGGCAGGTGAGGCAGCGGTCGACGTGTTTGACCACCTGGTCCGAGGCCGGTTTGCCGGATTCCAGCATTTCCTTGATCATGTAGATGCGCCCGCGCGGGCTGTCGGCTTCGTCGCCGAGCAGCACGTAGGTCGGGCAGGTCGCCGTGCAGAAGCCGCAATGGACGCAGGTGCGCAGGATGTCGTTGGCCACCGTGATCGCCGGATCGTTCAGCTGGTCGGGCGTGAACAGGGTTTGCATGGAGCGGTCAGACTCCCTCGTACATGCGGCCCGGGTTGAGGATGTGGGACGGGTCGAAGCCGTCCTTGACGCCCTTGGCGACGCCGGTGAGCGCATCCGACTGCGGGGTGAACACCGGCACCTGGGAGCGCACCGCGTCGGCGGCGCGGACCAGCATGGCGTGGCCGCCGACCTCGGCGACGGCGCCACGGATGATCGCGGCCCCGGCGTCGTCGCCGGGCTTGACGGCCAGCCAGATGAGACCGCCGCCCCAGTCGTAGAAGACCTCTCCGGCGTGGCTCTCGAGGATCTTGAGGGCGACGCGCGAGCCCGCGGCCGGCGGCACCGACATGCGCCAGACGGGTCGGTCGGCCGGCTCGACGAAATAGGCGACGTCGGCCACTTCCTTCCACAGAGCCGCGGAATTGGCGGTGTGCAGTTCCTCGACCCGGCCGAACTTGGCGAGCCTTTCCATGAGCGCCCGGCAGCGGTGCTGGACCGACGGTTCCGGCCCCTCGACGCGGACGGCGGTGACGGCGCCGCCGGTGGCCGACACGTACTCGACGTTGGAGCGCCGGGCGACGGCGGCCGGCAGGTGGGCCGCGCCCGACACCTCGTGGGAGCTGCCCAACGCCTCGGTCATGGCCTGGACGCCGCCGTGGTCGTAGACGCCGTCCCGGGCCCAGGTGACGAGAACGGTGCGGACCTTGTCCGGTGCCGGCACGACCTTCAAATTGACGTCCGTCATCACCGCCAGCGTGCCGTAAGACCCGGCGATCAGCTTCGACAGGTCGAAGCCGGTGACGTTCTTGACGACCTTGCCGCCCGACTTGAAGACCTCGCCGCGGCCGCTGACCGCGTTGAAACCGAGAAAGTGATCGCGCGCCGCACCGGTCTTGACGCGGCGCGGGCCGGCCAGGTTGCAGGCGATGAGTCCGCCCAACGACCCCGTGTCCGCTTCGCCGCCGAGCAAGGGCCCGAGATCGGGCGGCTCGAAATCGATGCGCTGGCCGTTCTCCGTCAGGAGCGTGGTGATCTCCGAGAGCGGCGTGCAGGCGAAGGCCGACAGCACCAGTTCACCGGGCTCGTAGGACTGGACGCCGGAAAGGGCGGTCAGGTCGAGCACCTCGTCGGTCTCGGCGGCGCGGCCGAGCCGGCGCTTCGATCCCCGGCCCCGCACTTCCAGGGATTTCCCCTCGGCGGCGGCCCATTCGACCGCCGCCAGAACCTGGTCGGCGGTTTCCGGTTTGAGGACGGCGGTCATCTAGAACCTCGGGATGTCCGGGAACGGGAGCTGGCCCTTGTGGACGTGCATCCTGCCGAGCTCGGCGCAGCGGTGCAGCGTCGGGTAGACCTTGCCGGGATTGAGCAGTTGGCGGGGGTCGAAGGCGCATTTCAGGCGCTGCTGCTGTTTCATGTCGACCTCGCTGAACATCTCGCCCATGAGGTCGCGTTTCTCGACGCCGACGCCGTGTTCGCCGGTCAGCACGCCGCCGACCTCGACGCAGAGCTTGAGGATGTCGGCACCGAACTTCTCGGCGTTCTCCAACTCGCCGGGCTCGTTGGCGTCGAACAGGATCAACGGATGCAGGTTGCCGTCGCCGGCGTGGAAGACGTTGGCGACTCGGAGCCCGTATTGCGCCGACATCTGTGTCATGCGGTTGAGCACATGGGAGAACTGGTTGCGCGGGATGGTGCCGTCCATGCAGATATAGTCGGGCGAAATGCGGCCGACCGCGGGGAAGGCGGACTTGCGCCCGGACCAGAAGCGCAGGCGCTCCTCCTCCGAGTTCGACGCGATGACGTGCCGGGCGCCCTGGGCGCGGGCGATCTCTTCGACCCGGCCGGTCAGGTATTCGACCTCGACCTCGGGTCCGTCGAGTTCAACGATCAGGATCGCCTCGACGTCCAAGGGATAACCGGCGTGGACGAAATCCTCGGCCGCTTTGATCGCCGCCCTGTCCATGAACTCCATGCCGCCCGGAATGATGCCGCCGTCGATGACGGCGGCGACGCAATCGCCGGCCTGCTGGCTGGAATCGAAGCCGATCAGGAGTGCCCGCGCCGTTTCCGGCTTGCGCAGGATGCGCACCGTCACTTCGGTGATGACGCCGAGCAGACCTTCCGATCCGGTGACCACGCCCAAGAGGTCGAGGCCCTCGCTGTCCAGGTGTTTGCCGCCCAAGCGCACCACGTCGCCGTTCATCAGGACCAGTTCGACGCCGAGCACGTTGTTGGTGGTCAGCCCGTATTTCAGGCAATGCACGCCGCCGGCGTTCTCGGCGATGTTGCCGCCGATAGAGCAGGCGATCTGGCTCGACGGGTCCGGCGCGTAATAGAAGCCCTGGTCCTCGACGGCCTGGGTGATGGCGAGGTTGGTGACGCCCGGTTGCGCGACGACTGAGCGGTTGGGGAAATCGATGTCGAGAATCTTGTTGAACTTGCCGAGACCGAGCGAAATGCCGTCGGCCAAGGGCAGGGCGCCGCCGGAAAGTCCGGTGCCGGCGCCGCGCGGCACGATCTTGACGTTGTTGGCGTGACAATAGGCGAGGATCGCCGAGACCTGAACCGTGGTTTCCGGCAGGACGACGATCATCGGCAGCTGCTTGTAGGCGGACAGGCCGTCGCAATCGTAGGCGCGGAGTTCATCCTCCTCGTGAAGCACGTTTTCGACGGGCAGGAGCCCCAGCATGGCCTCGACGATATCGTCGCGGCGTTCGATGACCTCCCGATCCGGTTCCGGCATTTTCATGGGCCCGACCCCTCGCTCTCTCGACCGACCCATTCTGGCACAGAGCCCGTGGCGCCTCCAGGCCGTTGGCGGCGGTCAAAAGTGTTTTCCGTGAAAAGCGGTTAATACCGCTATTCGGCCGGCGCCAGGCGCACCACCTGGCGGTCGTTGATCGGCCAATGGAGCGCCGCCGCGATGACGCCCAAGGCGACGCCGGCCCACCATACGGGCATGTAGGTGCCCGACATGTCGTAGAGATATCCGCCAAGCCAGACGCCGAGGAAACTGCCGATCTGATGGCTGAAAAAGACGATCGAGAACAAGGTGCCCATATACCGGGTGCCGAAGATCTGAGCCACCAAACCAGAGGTCAGCGGGACGGTCGACAGCCACAGAACGCCGAGAGCGGACGAGAACAAGATGACCGACAATGTGCTCACTGGCGTCAAAATAAAGACGAGAATGACGACCGACCGAGCAAGGTACAGATAACTCAGAAGGTACTTCTTCCGGCGCTTGTCGCCAAGGACACCGGCGTAGTAGCTGCCGATCACGTTGAAAATACCGATGAGCGCCAACGACCACGCGCCAGTCTCGGCAGGCAATCCGGCGTCCGTCAGGTACTTCGGTAAATGAAAACCGACGAATGCCACGTGGAATCCGCAGACAAAAAAGCCCAGGGTCAGTAACCAGTACCCGCGATGGACACTGGCTTCTCGAAGGGCCTCGGTAAGAGAGAGTGATCCGTCTTGTTGACCGGAAGCCGGCAGCGCGTCGGCACGCCCCTTGAGCGGAACGGCGCATAAGACAATGACCATCGCCAGCAGGGCCATCAGAAGGTAGGCGGTCGACCATCCGAAACTCGAAATGAAAACCTGTCCGACGGGAACCACAGTGAATTGACCCGCGGCACCGGCGGCTGTGACGATCCCTAGGCCCCAGGACCGTTTTTCCGCGGGCATCGCGCGACCAACGGCTCCAAGCACGACAGCCAATGCGCAGGCGCTTTGAGCCATGCCAACCATTACACCGGCGCTCATATGGAACATGAACGGGTCACTGGGCGCGGCCATCAGATAGAGACCGCAAGCGTAAAGAAGCCCCCCGAAGACAATGACGCGACCGGTTCCCCATTTTTCGGCTGCAGCACTGGCGAACGGCTGGAACGCACCCCAAAGGATATTCTGCAGGGCAATAGCGAAAGAAAAGGTCGCCACGCCCCATTCCAATTCCAAATTCATCGGGTTCAGGAAAAGCCCAAAACTGGCTCGCAGGCCAAAAGCCATCAGGACGCAAAAGGAGCCGGCCAGCAGAATGGCTGTCGGCGAACGCCAGAACGGGCGATGTTCGGCGGCGGAATTCATGGTTTGTGGTTCCTCCCAGCCCCCCGAGGATAATCGCCGGCGGTCGTCTCAGGCAAATGGCGATTGCGACCCGTGCCGTCAACGAGCGGGCGGTGGTCTCAAATGTATGCAGACAATAAAAAACCGCGCTCGATGGCGCGGTTCGGCGTCGGCCGCCGGCTTGATACCGGCGGGCGGACGGGCGCTCAGCCCTGGCGCGCCTTGAAACGCGGGTTGCGCTTGTTGATGACGTAGACGCGGCCCTTGCGGCGCACGACGCGGCATCCCTTCTCGCGGAGCTTGGCGGATTTCAGCGAATTCCTGACTTTCATGGTCTTATCCTCTGGGTCTCGTTCCCAGCTCAATCTCAAAGCACCGGGCTCAAGGCAACAGGCCCGGCCGTCCGGGCATCGAAGGCGCGGAACATAGGGGCTTGTCGGGGGCTTGTCAATGCCGCGACACCGGTGATTTGCGAGGAAAAGGCGGCGTGGTTCCATGCCGGCGATTCCTTAGACGAACGATCGGCCCTTGTGAGGTCAATCCGCTCACGATAGCTTCCGGAACCGACCAACAACGGGAATTCGATTCTATTTGCCTTCGCAGTAATCATGGTGAAAACGGAAAGCGGGCCGAACGGCAACCGGTTCTTAGTCGTGTTTGGGCTGCTAGCTTTCCTGCTTTTTTCATCATTGATCGTGGTTTTCTTGGTCTCGCTTGTTTCGGGGCGGCCGAAGATCGTGGTTAGTCCTGTTGGCTTGAAGTTTTATGAAACGATCCGCACCGACACGTGGCAATGGTGGGAGGTTGGGCCGTTCGTCGCATTGGAAGATCCGTCCGTAAGCACCTCAATGTTCTATCTCTGCGCCTATACCCAAAGGAATTACGAGGTTCTCTTGGCAGCCGGAAAGAACGCGGTACCCGATCTCGCGTCTGCGGACGTTAGAATCCCTGTTTTTCTGCTTTTAGACGGTCGTACGCTTGAGGCGGCTAACGGTATGGCGAATCGCGTGCACGATTGGCGAAACAGATATGCGACCAATCGAGTTGCCGAACCCTCGCCAGAGAGTTCGGAGGAAGCCGATAAACTGATGATGGATTTTCAGGCAACTCGGAGAAAACTAAACTACGCCAAGATTCTTCGATTTGGTCTCATCGCATGGATCGTCGGATTGATAGCTCTGAAAGTTTTCTGGTAGTGATCAAGAAAGGCGGTGACCACGACCTCGAAAGTCGGATTGGTTCATGAAAAATCCCTCGCGTTCTGCGGCTCCCCCGACTATCTCCTTATGAAGATCGAAGTGACGAGCTTTCGAATTCCCCTCGTCATCCCCGGGCTTGACCCACTGCTGTCCGGTTTAATTTTATGGACAGGGTGCACGGCGTTGATTCTACTCGTTTCCAAGCGTTTGGCGACGATTGGGACACGAGAAGGGAGCAACGCCGTGCGGCATCAAAATAGCGTATTTC
>Ga0209561_1000339_pt1 | contig 10454 bp, 9 predicted proteins | sample WorMettrBAHAMAS2_FD_187393 | JGI IMG/M metagenome (GOLD analysis project Ga0209561, IMG submission 187393) | Marine gutless worms symbiont microbial communities from Max Planck institute for Marine Microbiology, Germany - Inanidrilus... | ecosystem: Host-associated > Annelida > Digestive system >... | reverse complement strand
CTCATCCGCCGACCAGTACCGTCGAGCCCGGCCCATCAGCCCCACTCCACAAATGCCCACTATCGATAATGGACACTATCGCCAGACCAACGCCGATAAACAGAGCGGGTTCACCGGACGGTTACGTTTTTTCGGCGGAGGGGCAGGGAAGATGAAATTCTTTGAAGCAGGCCATTTCCGCGCAGTTTTGGTGATAGCTCTCGGCAATATCGCCATAGTCCCGCAATACAGCGGAGACCAAATCATGACGGCGATCGAATTGGATTGGATAGTACCAGTAACAGTGGCTTCCATCGGTTCGAAGCGGCGGCAGCAAAAGTTCATCGATATCGGAAAGTCCGGCGTCATAAAGTCGCGCCCGTTCCAAGCGCGCGTTCATGTCCGCTCTAAATTTATCTAACTGGTTCAAAGCCAGGCCGGCTTGTAGGTCAGAAGTGCGGGTCAAGTAATGCGCTGGCATGGTTGTCCGGCGAACAGGCGATGTGTCGTTTTTGATCCGCCGATTGATCGCCTCTATCTCGTTTAGAAACCCGTATCGTAGAACAGGGTACGTCAATAACTTGTATATCGGCGGAAATGTTGCGAGATCGGTTATCAGCCCGGATATGGCCGCCCGAAAAAACTGTTGGTGCGGCATGACGGGAAATTCCGACAAATTCTGTCGAATGCGCCCAGCGAGATTCGCGTCATCTGTTACGACGCAACCGCCCAAGAATGAGTTGACGCTTTTGTATAGATTGAAGCTAAAAACACCGGCTCGCCCAAAGCTCCCCGCGGACTGACCGTTTAGCGATGCGCCAAATGCCTGAGCCGCGTCTTCAATGAGAGAAACGGTATTGGCGCTGCATAGGGCGGTAAGTTTCTCCATGTCACACATTAAGCCGTAAAAGTGGGTGACGATCACTGCGGCCGTATCGTCATCGATCAGCTTCTCGACGGCGGTTGGAGAAATATTGCACGTTTGTTCGTCGATATCCGCGAATACGGGCGTATACCCAGCGCAAATAACCATATTGACGACTTCCGACACCGTATACGGCGACAGAATGACTTTTTCACCCCGTGATTCCAAAGATTTTAGAGCCAGGTAAATGCCGGTTCTGGCCATGGGAACAGCTATACAATGGGCGGTTCCCGTTAGTGCGGCGACCTGGGCCTCCAGGCTCTGAACATTAGGGCCGGTGGCGTAACGCGTGGTTAACAATCGGGTGAAAGTTTGAAGGTACTGACCTGGCGTTGTTGACAGCCGCAGTCGCGGATAAGGCAGGTCCGGCATTTACACAGGAACAGTGACGCGGCGAGGCTGAAAACGGCCGATATGACGGAAGGAAGCACGCTTTCCGGTAGGCGTCAAGATCACCAAGAAAACACAACATGTTAAGTTGCAGCCACCAAGGCTCATCCGCGACATCCTTGCCTCTTGGTCGACGCGGCGATGGAAGGTGGGATCATTCTTTGAGGGATTAGTTCCAAAAAGGGCATTGCGCCGGTGCAATGCGCTGTCGCGTCCTTTCGGATCGGCGAGGACTTCGGGTGCTAGGTCCGGTCAGGTTCCTCCCAGGCGAACACCAGTGCCACGGCAACAAAAAATGCCATTTGCCACCATGCGGACCAGTACGAAAAATTGAATAGGCCCGAGCCCCAATACCCGGCCGCGATCGCAAGGGCAGCCAAGACACTTGATGAAGCCGCCTCATAAAACCGGATGAGCAATTGGTAGAACCAAAAGCCGATGGAAACGAGAAGTGACAACAATCCGACAATCCCGGTCTCCGCCATTATCTCGAAGAACCAGTTATGAGGATGTCCTGGAATCAAGGTGAGATGGGACGTTCCCGGGATGACAGTGTCCGCGCCCGGCGAAAAATTAACGGTATTGGCGCCGAGACCAAACAGGGGCGCCGCCATCGCTTGCTTCCAGGTATGGCCCCAGATTACCTGTCGTTCGAAATCAAGGAGCCAGACGGGAAACAACCAGTCTTGGTCTGGCGCGATATTCTGAAGATGTTGTCTGGAATAATAGAGCCAAACGACAACCGCGGCGCAAACCACAAACATACCGGCGATCAGGCCGGCGCCAAGGAGCCTGTTTCGAATCCGGATCGCCAGCGCCACGATACCGATGGCGAAGGCGGCCAATAACCCGGCGATGGCAGCGCGATTGTCGGTCATGAAAACGATGGCAACGATCCCCAAGACATTGAGCACACAAAGCCAGCGCCACCAACCGGATATGCGGACGAAGGCGAGAATCAGCATTGGAATGATTAGGACTGAAAGGGCGGCAAACGACTTCAACTCGGTCAGAAGCGGTTGGTCACGCCAGCCATAAAAATGCGTCACCCAGTACAACTGCGGCAAAACCGTGGAAGAGAGCAAGGCGATCACGACGGAGACCGACACGCCGGCGACGAACACACTTTGGGCTCGCCCGGCGTTTGCCGGGTTGGATTTCAAGACGGACCACAGAAGGACCGCGATCAAGGCGAACCCACCGGTTCTGGTCACGGCTTCGAGCGATCGGACCGGATCACTCGAACCGATGGCGCTGATCGTCCACAAAGATAACGTGATGACAATCCAAATGCCGATCGGCTTAACGATTGCCCGGCGGACGTCTTTCCAAGGTTGGCGCCAGTCGTCGAGAAAAAAAGTGAGTATGAAAGCCAATCCGACCGTTACCGCCACAGCGGTTCGGCCAAAGACAAGCGCGGGAATGGAACACCCCACGAGAACGGCTACCAAAACCGGGGTTGATGTGATCAATCGATGGGTTGGTTTTCGGGTGTTGGACAATTGACGATCTCGCGGTTCGAAGAACCCGGTTCAACACTATTTTTGCCCGATAGCCAATATCTATCTGGTTTCCGGCGTTCCGCAGACGGCGGAAACAACAACAGTTCGAATGAACAGGGAGTGAGCCGAACCGGGACTCGTGTTTCGACGATATGAATACGTCGACCCTTCCCGAGTCCAGCCCCTATGATTCTCTATAAAAACGCCATTTGATCGTCGCTCGTTGGTCCGCCTTACCACAATGGACGACGATCTGATTCGACCTTTTCCGTATCCCGTCCCCAAAATAGACGCTTTCCTCGATGGAAACCTGTCCCGGTTGGGCCTGAAATCGCCATCCCGCATTGCGTCCAAACCGGAGGATGGCCGAGTTCATTTCACCAATGAGTGAAATCCGAATAGATGGATGCAGATGAAAACGGACAAGAAGGGTTTCGTGACCGCCACCGGATATGACGTCTTCTCCCCTGAGGTCGTTTCCGTCTGCCGATAGATACAGGCTCCGTCTGTGCGACACACCGAAGGATTGTCGGTACCCGTCATGTTGAAGTTCGACGAGGACGTTACCATCGATTTCCCGGCGTACGGAGTCCGTAGAATACGATCGGCGTTCACCGTATCCGCCCTCGGGCACGAGTTCACTCGAGTTTCTGTCACCAATGGTGACGGTCGAATGAGCCGCCGTGCCACGGAGCATCTCGCGAAGGGCCCCGCTGCCGGTCGTTTGGCCGCAGTTGACGACGACCCGGTTCTTGCCGACGCTCATCTCAAACGCCAGGGCCGAAGCGTGTCCACCGTCGGGTTGCGGATCGGGATTGGTCGGACCGGTGTCGACGATGACCAGCGTATTCTTGCATTTCAGGCGCTGGTATCCGCCGTAGCGCGCGTTGACGACGGCCCGGCCTCGGACCCCTGATCGTTCGATGACCGCGTCGATCGGTTCTCGGTCGGTTTCGTTGGATCCGTTGAAGACGGCGAGGCGCCCGTCTCCGTGGCGGAAGGCGCGGAGCATGAGGACCATACGGTCGATGGCGTTGTTCAACGGGTCCGACGGTCGAATATGCCGGTCGATCAGGACGGCGCGGACCTGCAGGAGTGCCGCCAGCGACGACAACTGGTGCGACGGATTTCGCGACAGGTGACACCCGTCGGCAAGGATCTCGGATTCGATCGACCGGTCGAGGACCACCAGACCCTGGCGAAGCGCGTCCGAATACCCGTCGATGCCGGTACCGGCGTGGATCAGCCTTTTGGCAACGGCGAGGCCATCGGTGGGTCGAGCGCCCAGCCACAATGCCCGTCGCAGGTGGACGATCTGGCGCGACAAGGCCCGGTGGAAGAGTGGCGAAAAAGCACCGGTTTCTCCCGTCATGAGAAAGCCGTAATAGAGCAGCCAGTTGGTGACCCGCTCGGCGAGGACGTCGCTTTGCCAGGCCTCGGCGGCCCAGGAACCGAAGTTACGGATCCATGCCTCGGTTAAACCCCGAGCCAAACCGGGGGCCGTTCCCAAACCGCTGGCAGCCAGAGTCGGCAACCAGCCGAAACAATGAACCTCGCGGGTGGCTTGCTGCTGTTCGAGGGCCTCGAAGATCGATGCGATTTCACCGACGGCGAAGGCCGCCCCTTTTTCCCGGTCACCTGGGAATGTCACCGGCAGGGGCCTGACGTCGAGCGCCGCGCTTCCCTTCAAGGAAAGATCATAAATGCGTGACCCGAATAACCGGTGCCGGAATGTACCTGCTGCGGGTTCAATCCAACTCGAAAGCATTCTTGTAATCGAGCTTTAAGGCCGGGTCCTGGGCCTCCTTGCGGAGATAACAATTGCCCACCACCAAGACTTCAATATCGGACCCCATGAAGCACCTGAAGGCGTCTTCAGGGGTACATACGATCGGCTCGCCGCGGACGTTGAAGCTGGTATTGACGACGACGGGGCAGCCACTCAACCCTTTGAAACGCGAGATCAGGGCGTGATAGCGGGGGTTGGTTTCCTTGTGGACGGTCTGAATCCGGGCCGAATAGTCGACGTGGGTGACGGCCGGGATCTCCGAGCGAACGACATTGAGCTTGTCGATACCGAAGAGCGCCTGTTCGTCCTCCGTCATTTGCCGGCGCCGGTTCTCAACGACATCCGCGACCATCAACATATACGGGCTGTCGCTATCGATTTCGAACCAGTCCGCCACGTCCTCGCGGAGAACGGAAGGTGCGAAGGGGCGGAACGATTCTCGGTATTTCACACGTAGGTTCAGCGTCTTCTGCATACGGGGCGAGCGCGGGTCGCCGAGTATGGAGCGCGCGCCGAGCGCCCGCGGCCCGAATTCCATGCGTCCTTGGAACCAACCGACGGCCTTCTCGTCCTTCAGCGCCAGCGCCGTCGTCTCGATAAGTTCGTCCTCTCCCAAAACCTCGAACTGGGCGCCGGCTTGGCTGAGGCGGTCTTCGATGTCGTCTTGATCGAAAGCCGGTCCCAGATAAGACCCGCTCATCGAGTCTGATCGGCCGTTGAGGTCCCGCGGCTGCCCCTGGAAGAGATGATAGGCAGTCAACGCCGCGCCGAGTGAGCCGCCTGCATCGCCGGCCGCCGGCTGCACCCAGACATCTTCGAAAGCGCCGTCGCGGAGGATTTTTCCGTTGGCGACGCAATTCAACGCGACGCCGCCCGCCAAACACAGGTTCTTGATCCCCGTCTCCCGGGCCAAAGACCGGGTGAGACGCAAAACGATCTCTTCGGTGACAGCCTGAACGGAGGCCGCCAGGTCCATGTGATATTGGGTCAGGAGTTCGTCCGAGTTTCTCGGTTGGCTGCCGAAAAGCGAATGGAACTTATCGCCCGTCATACGCAGCCCGGTACAGTAGTCGAAATAGGATTGGTCGAGCCGGAAACTGCCGTCCTCCTTGAGATCGACGATATTGTCGAGAATCAGGTCCTTGTATTTGGGCTCTCCATAGGGCGCCAATCCCATCACCTTGTATTCACCGGAATTGACCTTGAAGCCGGTGAAATAGGTGAAGGCGGAATAAAGGAGGCCGAGCGAATGGGGCAAGTGGATTTCCTTGGTGACTTCGAGCGTATTGCCGCGGCCGATCGCAGCCGACGTCGTCGCCCATTCGCCGACACCGTCCATGGTCAGGACGACGGCGTTCTCGAAAGGTGACGGAAAGTACGCCGATGCGGCATGGCTCTGGTGGTGTTCGGCGAATAGAAGTTTGTTCTTCCAGTCGAAGTCGGGATCAAACTTGGCGAGTTCTTTGTGAAACAGGTCTTTCTGGAACAGTTTTTCCTTCAGCCAAATCGGAATCGCCATCTTGAAGGAACTGAAGCCACGCGGCGCAAACGCGAGATAGGTCTCCAACAATCGTTCGAACTTCAGGAACGGCTTGTCGTAAAAGGCGACGAAGTCGATCTGATCGAGGCCGACCCCGGCTTCTTTTAGGCAATATCAGATGGCATTCGCCGGAAACCGCGAGTCGTGCTTCTTGCGGGTGAACCGCTCTTCCTGCGCGGCCGCGACGATACGACCGTCCTCGACCAGGGTCGCGGCACTATCGTGATAAAGGGCGGAGAGGCCGAGGATCCGCATGGCTGTTTGCGCCTAGAAGATCGTATAGATGAACGGCGCTACGGCTGATCCTTGGCTGAGAACAACCAAACCGCCGAAAACGACCATCATGACCAGGATGGGCAGTAGCCAGAATTTTTTTCTGACCCGCAAAAATGCCCACATTTCCGCGAGAAACGACATGGTTGCTCCTAAAACTGGTGACGCATCGAGTCGGGTTCCGGCCCCGGCGGATCACGCTGGATCCAATAGGTTTCGGCTGCCGAGTCGAATTTCCGGTGCAACGGATCCTTGTCGACCATGCGCAGAATGATCGCGATCGGAAGAACAGTGGAAAAAAAGAGAAAACCCATGACGAGCGGATTGACGATCTTGTGAAGCAGTAGACCAAAACGGAACCAAACGAGGTTCAACGGCCGCAACGTCTGCGGCAGCAGAAAAGCCAGGATCAGGAAGACCCCGGCGACGACAAGGTTCCACAGACGCACGGGTGCGCCGTCGATCAACGGCCACAATCCGATGATCGCGAATACCACTGCGAAGACGATCCCGAAGCCTTTTTCCGAACCGACCTTGACCGTATCTTCGCGGGAGAAATCTTCGTGTGTTAAGGGTTTCCGCGCCATACCAATACCAAATCTCGAATGCGTGTTTACTATCTGGCAACCGTTAGGAAAAGCGAATTCCCGCGAAATTTTACCATTGCGGCAAGTCCTAATTGCGGATCAAGCGGGCCGCAAAAAAACCGTCAATGCCGCCGTCCGCGGCGCGGTGAAAGGGGAAGCTGCGAAAATACCCGTTTGCGTCGGAATACTCGTCTTCACCGGTCAACCGACCGAGATCGGGGGGTCTAAAACCAGCGGCGCGCCGTGATCGACGGCGCGACCGATGACCGCCGGTCCTTCCTCGGTCTGAAGGGAACACGTGCAATAGAGAACCAGACCGCCCGGTTTGACCATGGCACAGCTCGCTTCCAGAAGCCGCCCTTGAAGGGTACACAGCTTTTCGACATCCTTCGGCGATTTCAGCCAAGCCACTTCCGGGTGCCTGCGGATGGTGCCGGTAGCCGAACACGGTGCGTCGACGACGACGATATCCGCTTTTTCCCGAGGCTTCCATTCGGTGGCGTCGGCGTGCACGACCGTGGTTTCGAGTTTGAGGCGGCTCATGTTCTCGCGCAATCTCTGTAAACGTTTTTCCGAGCGGTCGACGGCGACGACGTCGGCTCCCGCGTTCGCCAAATAAGCCGTTTTACCGCCGGGCGCCGCGCAGAGATCGAAGACCTTTTTGCCACGAACATCGCCAAGAAGGGCGAGCACCAAACGCGCGGCGCCGTCCTGCACCCACCATGCGCCTTCGGCAAAACCGGGAAGCGAGGAAACGGCCCCGCCGGACTTGCGACGCAGGGTCCGCCACGGCAAAACCGTGGCGTCGAGCTTGGCGGCCCAGGCTTCCGGGTCGGATTTGACGCTGATGTCGAGCGGGGCTTCCTGCAGGTGTGCCGCGGCGATGCGCCGGCAGGTGTCCTCTCCGTAGGCCGTACACCAGGACGACCACAGCCAATCCGGCGTATTCAGCCTCTCCGCATCCTGACCGCCGACGATGTCCCCGCCCTCTCGCGTGAGCCGCCGCAACACGGCGTTGACGAGTTTTTTGTGCGCCGTGAAACCAAGGCGGCTGGCCATTTCGACCGAGGTGTCGACGGCGGCATGGGCCGACGTGTCGAGGAACAGAAGTTGTGTGACGCCGAGCCGAAGGACGTGACCAACGGGTTTCGACTTTCCGGTGAGCGGCCGCTCCAGGGTATGGTCGATGATCGCGTCGATCTGACCGAGCCGCCGCAACGTTGTGGTCACCAGATTTCGGGAAAAGGCACGGTCCCTCTCGGTGAGATCGGCATACCCTTTCGCACGTGCCACGGCATCGTCGAGCGTCAGTCTTTGCTTAAGCACGGAATCCAAGATTCGATAGGATATCAAGCGCGCTTCGAGACCGGTTCGAGTCATGAACGTTTCATGACCGAATGTCGCCCGTGAAACAAGCCCGTCAGCACAATTTGACAGCGCAAGAATGGGTATATTTTATTTGCATTGAACGGGCGATCGTTAATGGTGGTGTCATGTAAGCGTTGTGTCATGCAGCGTGTTTGAAATTTCGCCTTCAACGATGTAAGCGAAATGGCGTTATCACGGTATCGGTCGCTTTCGCGTGGGGAGCCATATGGCAAAAGGCTTGGATTCGACAACGCAAGGGGGCCGGCTTGACCGCAGCCGCAAGTTGCTGGACGGGCAGGTCACGAAAGATGAACGGCCCCAGCCGGAACAACCGGCCGACAGGGAATCGCGGAAGCGGGCGCCCAAGGAAACCGGTGGGCCAGACGGCCTGGACCCGACGCGCTACGGGGACTGGGAAAAAACGGCCGTTGCATCGACTTCTGACCGCAGCCTCGGAAAACCGTCACCACATGGCAATCAATCTCCTTGACCGATAGCGCCGTATAAGATGTTCAAAAGTATCTTTTCCCTCATCTTTCCGAGCCTCGCGGCGAGGCCGACACGGCGCAAGAAACGCCGCAAAAAGGGTGCCGAAAGGGTCTCGGAGCACAACTTCATGCCCTCAGGCACCGAGGGCGCAAGCGGAATCCCGAAACTTCTGGTCGCCGATTTTGAGGGTGATTCGAAAGCCCAGGCGACGGTTCATCTGACCGAAACGCTCAGCCGCGCTGGTCAATGGGATGTCTTCAGGACCAAGAAGGTGATCAAGGTCGGCCCCGGAAAGACCCTGCTCGACCGCCTGGTCGCGTCGGCCGAGATCGGCCGCGGATTTCTCGAAGACGAAAAAGCGGACCTTCTTTTGTGGGGCGACATTGAGAACGGTATGATGAACGTTCGATTTCTACCGGCCGTACCGCCCGCCGAAGGCCAGCCGGGTTCGTTCGGCCTCGGCGACAGTCTTTGCCTGCCGGTTGGGTTCTCCGATGGACTCGACAACGTCCTCACGGCCAGCGGCCTTGCCGCCGTCGGACCGACTTTCCGGGGATTGCGGTCCAAGCTGGCGGAAGCTCTCGGCAGCGCGCTGCAGAACGTCAAGGAACTGGTGAAGGGCGCTCCCCAAGGCTACGACCCGAACCAATATGCGACGCTGTTGATCTGTATCGGCAACGCATTCGCCGCGCATGCGCTCCTCGGCGGCAGCGCCAAAAGGCTCGACCACGCGGTCGCCGCCTACAAGTTCGCCATGAAGAAGATTTCATCGTTCGAGGCACCGATCGTTTGGGCCATGGGGCAAAGCCATCTTGCCGCCGCCCTAAAGGCAAAGGGCGAACGCCAAAAGGACGAGGAGGCGTTGAAGGCGGCGGCCGGCGCCTACCGGTCCATCACCGACACGCTCAGCCGAATCGAACATCCGTTCGACTGGGCGTTGGCGCACATCAACATGGGCATGGTGCTCTACCGCCTGTCGAACCAGACCGGCCGGGCCGCCTACCTGAAGGAAGCCTCCCAGAGTTTCGAAGAGGCCCTGGCCGTTTATCCGAAGGAACTGATGCCGGGCCGTTGGGCCGAGGTCACCAACCAGTACGGGGTCGTCTTGATGGCCCTTGGTGAGCAGGTCAGCGGCAACGTCACGCTGGAAATGGCCGTCAAACGGTTCCGTGAAGCGCTCGCCATCCGCAAGCGGGAAACGGTTCCGCAACTGTGGGCACAGACGGCCAACAACCTGGGCGCGGCGTGTTTCGCGTTGGCCAAAAGGAATTCGGAAGCGGCGCTGCTGCGCGAGGCCGAGTCCTGTTTCGAGGGCGCCAAGGAGATCTATGTCGAGGCGGGTTCACAAAAAAGAGTCCAGGTGATCACCAGCAACCTGGCACGGGTCCGGCGCCTGTTGGCGCCGCACGGCGGATAACGTCGAGGATCGGGACAACGAAAAACGGCGGAGCCCCAGGCCCCGCCGTTTTTTGGTTTGGGGTTGATCCAGATAACTACCTTATGTGTCGTTTAACCCATTGTCTCAATTGAGCGAATTGGATTGCTGGATCACAGTTGTTAAATCGCCACTCACATTCCTTCAAATATAGCCCGAATTGGGCCTTGGGAATAC
>Ga0209561_1000335_pt1 | contig 10557 bp, 10 predicted proteins | sample WorMettrBAHAMAS2_FD_187393 | JGI IMG/M metagenome (GOLD analysis project Ga0209561, IMG submission 187393) | Marine gutless worms symbiont microbial communities from Max Planck institute for Marine Microbiology, Germany - Inanidrilus... | ecosystem: Host-associated > Annelida > Digestive system... | reverse complement strand
GGTCTCAGACAGACGTCGCATATGATCCGGAAGGTCGAAAAATCCAAGCTGTTTCATGGCATCCCCCTCGGAAAGCCATCGAATCACAAAACCGCCAAATTGGCGAGGTTAATGGGGGTGTCCATCCGCCGGCGCTCGGCGATCTCCTTGAACGCCAGCCAGAAGGCATCTTCCATGGAGACGCTGGTCAGGTGACCGGCGATGCGCAGCGAGTGCTTGCGGATCCGCGCGGATGACGACGTCACGACGAATCGACCCTTTCGCCTACGTCGTGTAGATCGGGAAAGCGGCGCACATTGCGAGGACGTCGCCATGGACGCGGCGCTCGACCGTTTCGTTGCCCGCTTCGCCGTCGGCCGCCAGACCGTCGAGAACGTCGGCGATCCAATGGCCGACCCTGCTGAACTCTTCGACACCGAAGCCGCGCGTGGTACCCGCGGAAACACCGAAACGCAGGCCCGAGGTCACCGTCGGCGGTTGCGGGTCTCCGGGTACGGCGTTCTTGTTGCAGGTCAACCCGGCCCGCTCGAGGCTGTCGGAGGCGACATTGCCGGTCAGGCCGCAGCTCCTGAGATCAGCGACCAGCAGCGGTGTGTCGGTGCCATCGGCGACGATGTCGAGGCCGCGCGCGGCCAAGGTCGCGGCCAGCATCCGCGCGTTGGCCAGCACCGCTTCGGCGTAGGTCTTGAATTCGGGCCTGAGGGCCTCGCCCAGGCAGACCGCCTTGGCGGCGATGGCGTTGAGGATGGAACTGCCCTGGACGCCGGGAAACACGGCGGAATCGATCTTCTTGGCGAGATCGCCGTCGTTGGTGAGGATCAGTCCGCCGCGGGCGCCTCGAAGATTCTTGTAGGTCGTTGCCGTCACCACATGGGCATGCGGCAGCGGATGCGGATGGACACCACCGGCGACGAGCCCGGCGAAATGGGCGATATCGGCGAGCAGGAACGCGCCGGCGACATCGGCAACCTTCCGGAACCCTTCGAAATCGATGGCCCGGGGATAGGCGGAACCGCCGCAAATGATCAGTTTCGGCCGGTGTTCCCGGAGGCGATCAGCTCGATCCCGTCTTTTTGCCGGCCCGTCTCGCCGGTCACGGCGGCATGGACCTCGGGATCGATATCACGGAGCGACCCCGTGAAATAGCCTTCGTGAGGATATCCGTATATCGCCGTCATTTTCGCCTCCGCTGGGAAATTCGCAAAAAAGCTGCGGAAACTAACGCGGACGGCGTTTTTCGGCAACCACCGAGATACGCACTTCAGCGCTTCGTCGTTTACCGCCCGACACCCGGGTCCGGACGGCGGACGACGTCGGTCAATGCGACGGTCATCATGATCAGCAACGATATCTGCCACCAGGCGGCCCAGACGGAGAAATTGAAAAGACCGGACGTCCAGTATCCGGTCAGGGCGGCAAGGGCCGCCAACCAGGCAGGATTGCAGTCAGAAAGAAATCCTCGGACCATCCGGATCGCGGCAAACAGGAGCACACCACACAAACTCAGCAAACCGAAGAGACCGGTTTCCGCAAATATCTCGACCACCCAGTTGTGCGGATGGCTCGGAACGATGTGCGTGTCATTGGTCCCCGGAATGACGACATCAGCACCAGGCGTCAGGTTGATGGTGTTGATACCGACACCAAACAAAGGGAATTCCCAAGCGATTTTCCAAACGTGACTCCACATGGCTTGGCGCTCGAAGTCGATCAGCCAGGTCGGGAAAAGCCAATCCCCTTCCGGCACTTTTATCGGCGCCCGGTCGTGGAACAGCCAATAGGCTACGGCCGCGATTACGCCGACCGCGGAGAGCGCCATCACGACACGGTATTTCACTGGCATTCGGCCGCTGCTGAGGGCGGCGACGAACACTGCCGCGCTGACCAATCCGGCCAAGGCCGCGCGATTGGTTGTCAACCACACAAGAGCCAGAAACCCGACTGCCGCCAATACGGCCGTCACCCGCCACAAACCTGTGAACCGAACGACGCTCCACAATGAGATCGGTACGATCAACACCGCCAGCGCTGAATAGGCCTTAAGCGGCTTGAATGCGGGGGAGATATTGTCCCATCCATGCAGACGAAGCCCCCAGTAGATTTGTGGCGTCACCAGGATGGCGAAGAGCGCATAGGCTAAGAACACCACGGCCGACGCCATCATGGCCTTCAGAACGACCTCATGAAGAGTCCGGTCGAGCTGCAACAGGGTGAGAAACGGCATGAACAGGGCAAAAATCAGGGCCGTTCGCAGGAAGACCTGACCCGAATCGATAAGGTCCCGCGATTCCCGCAAGCCGGGAAGCCAGCAGACGAACATGAGGACGACCAGATAAAACACCGCCGTTCCGGTAGGCCGGCGCAGACCTTCCAGAAAGGCGCTCCGCAACGGATCCGACAATGCGACGGACAGGAAAAATACGCCCACCAGTACGGCCATGACGGTGCGGCCGAACACCAATGCGGGTACGGCCAATCCCAATAGAACGAACGGAAAAATGTCGGTTGCGGTCGTTTTCGTGCCCATCGCGCCGACCATCGGCTTGGTAAGGGAAATGATCCGGGATTAAAACGGCTTTCATTCGTCATCACAAGGCCACGCCGCTCAGGTAATCAGCGAACCCTGTAGAGAACGTAATCGGCGATCGTGTGTCCCCGTGATTGCCAAGTCATGCGTTTGACGACATGGAGCGTCGGCATTCTTGACCAGGCAAAACCGTCGCCGCCGAACACGGATAGAAAGACGCTTTTCAACCCGTCATCGAACCGAGTCGCCTTGGCAAACACGAAAACCGCCGACTGATCCGGAATATCGATGCGAAAACGAGACAGATAGTCATGCAGCCTCCCAGCTCGTTGTTCGCGCACCAGGCTTTCCGCGGGACGGACGATTCGGTAGTCGTCCCAAACCCGTTGACTCAAGCTGCGGAACCGATGCACCAAAGGATAGTCCCATGCGATCAACACGCCGCGCGACGGTATCACCTGTTCAACGTCCCTGACGACACGACGAAATCCGTCCGATTGTCTTACATAGGTTGCCCACAGTGGAACTTTCCCGGGATCGATGAAGGCGGGCACTTGGGTCGCGATTTGGAACGTCAAGACGGCGCCGATCGCGGCGACGGCGGCGGGCCGCCATAACCACCCGTTAATGCCGCGGCGCCGGACCTGCCAGCACCACGCCAGACTCCACGCCAAGCCGAGAAACACGAAGGGTATGGCGTAGGCACCCGTCCGGTCATACTGATTGAAGTCCGACATGACCACGCCGAGAAGGAAATGGACGAACACCACGATCAGCGGTAAGCGCATTCCTTGGTACCGGGCCATCGCCGCCAAGCCGATCAGGCCCAGGACCAGGGCCGGCAGAGAGGTCACCATGGCCATTGTCGAGAACCATCTGCCGGCGCGGTCCAGCCAATCGAGCGGCGAATTGCCTTCCTGTGAAAAGACCCAGATGAGCCGCGTCATGAAATCCTGCGCTGCCCCCTCGTGGCCGGCGCCGGGTGCGATGTCCGCAAGAATCACGGCAGGGGCAAGGACGAACACGATCCCTGCGCCATAGAAGCCCAGCGCTTTCAGACGGCCGACGGCCGGCCAGCCTCCGGTCGAGACAAGCAGGAAAGCGGTGGCCGGTGGCAGAATAAAGACGATCGTGTAGTGGCTGTAACAGGCGGCACCGTGAACGGCAACGACGAACGCCAACCCGCGCCAGGCTTCGGGCCGAAGTCCGCTCGCCTCAAAACGAGCCATCCAGCGTTCGGTCGCGACCATACCGATCACCAGCATCAGAACGCCGACATTGTGAAAGCCCATCGCCGAGAACAGGTTGAGAAAGGAACTCCCGAAAGCCAGCACCACGAACACCAGGCCGACCGCAACCGGAGGCGGTCGGCCGCCGGGCACCGGGCCTTTCGGTTCCCGCAGTGTCGGGAGCGCCGCGGCGATCACGAGAGCCAGCCCACCGGCGACGATACTGGCGGCGATCTGCGCCGGCATGGAACCGCCGAACGGCAATGTCAGGACCGTAAACCAGGCGAGACTGATGACGGTAAAGATGAGGTCGTTGGCGAGCGCGATCTGGCGCAGCAGGATGTTGAGCAGGCTGCCTTCGTCCGCAGTCAGCCGCTCGACGAATCCGGCACCCTCGAGATCTTGCGGAAACAGCCGTTCGGCATGGATCAGGGACCGCGCCCAGGCCGTCGTGAAGGCCTGGTCGGTCCGCGGCTCCAGGTCGGCGAACTGATAGACCCGCAAAGCCGAGAACAGGACCGCGATGCCGACAAGGGCGGTCCACACCAGGATGCGGGTCCGAACCCCGGTGGTGGTCCGCTGTTTCGCGGCACCGGAACCCGCGACCGCCGCGCCGTCGTCACCCGGCCCCTCGGCCGCCCGATCGTCGTCTGCCATCAACCGCGTCAAAACGCCAACAGGAGGCCGGTTCGCTTTCGGGAAGATTCAAACGTCTCGGGTTCAGTAATTAGGTCACTCATAGAAATTTCGGTCAATCTGCATCTTCGACCACAATCAAATCTTCACCGGGCCACCGCCAAGGCGGCCTCGCTAAGTCCTTTTAAGTCTTCTCGCACTGCCCCCTCATTCGGCTCATCGGCGAGGCACGTCAGCCATTCTTTTTTTGGTTCCCGCCCGAGCCGGTGATTCCAGGCGACCGACCGCAGCAGGTCTTCCGCCGCCTCCGGCAACCGCTCCGGAATCTCGAAGCCACCCAGCACCGCCCACACCCCGGCCCAGGCGCGGGCCACGGCATAGGGATTGTAGCCGCCACCGCCGGTGACCATCAGATTGGGTGTGGCGTCGCGAACGGCGGCGACGCCCTTCCAAAGCGCCCTGTTGGAAAGCGCTAGTTTTGATTGCGGGTCGTCGGCCAGGGCGTCGGTGCCGCATTGCAGGTAGACGGCGTCGGGGCGGAAGCGGTCGATCGTGGGCAAAACGACGGTGTCGATCAGGTAGGCGAACTCCGTGTCGTTGAAGCCCTTCGGCACCGGCAGGTTGAGGGACGCCCGCGCGGCCCCGCCGGTCAAGGTCCCGGGCCCGCCCTCGCTACCGTCGCGGTCCATCGGCCAGCGGCCGGCCTCGTGGATGGGTAGCGTGAAGACGGTGTCGTCGTCGGCGAAGGCGGCCTCGACGCCGTCGCCGTGGTGGGCGTCGAAGTCGACGTAGAAGATGCGCCCGAAACCCTGGTCTTTCAGCGTGCCAATGGAGAGCGCCGGTTCGTTGAGGAAACAGAATCCGCTGGCGTGACCGGGCATGGCATGGTGTTGGCCACCGGCCGGGCTGAACACGGGGCCGCCGCCGGCGCCCAGGATCTCGGCGGCCATGCGCCCGCCCTCGCAGGCCGTGGCCGGGCGCCGGAACATATAGGGGAAGACGGGGTTGCCGTTGACGCCGATGTTGAAGCGGCGTTTGCTGGCCTCGTCTGGTTCTGTCGTTTCAGCCGCCTCGAGGGCGTCGAGATAGGCGCGGTCGTGGAAGCGGGCGAGGTAGTCGACGGCTGCCGGGCGGCTTTCCCGGTAGTTGGTGTCGTCCAGCCAGCCGAGAGCCCGGCAGAGATCGGTGGCCAGCGATACCCGCGGGATGGCCAGCTGATGGCCCGACGCGTAGCCCGAATCCTTGAAGATGTCGCTGGAGATGTAGATGGGGGCCGCGTCCGTCATGACGCCTCCGCCGTCAGCCAATCGGCGAAAGCGGTGACGGCGGCCGGCCGTGATCGCGATTTCGCCGTCACCAGGTAATAGGCCTCATCGCTCTCGACCACCGTCTCGAAGGGCTGCACCAGGCGCCCGGCGGCGAGGTCGTCGATGACGAAGGGGCGGTGGCCGATGGCGATACCGAGGCCGGCGGTGGCGGCGGCGAGCGCATGGCTCGACGTCTCGAAGGAGAGCCGCCCGGCCGGTTCGATTCCGGCGGCACCGGCAGCGTCGAGCCAAGCTTCCCAGTCACCGGTCCGGGGTTCGGCCTCGACCTGCAGCCAGACATGGGCCGCGAGATCGCCCGGGTTCCGGATCGGCTTGGTCTCAGCCAAATGCGGATTGACCACCGGGAACATGTCGTTGGCCATGAGCGGGCGGCTGTCGCAGCCGGACCAGCGGCCGTATCCAAACCGAATGGCGAGGTCGACGTCCTCGCCGTCCGACCGCCTCGGCCACGGCATCGGCGATCTCGGCGAAGGGTTCGGACAGGCGTGCGGCCAGGGCCCGACCGTCGGCGGTGAGCGTCAAACCCTGGCCTTCGCGACGGACCAGGGGCAAACCCAAATGGCTCTCCAGCTGACGCACCTGCTGGGTGACGGTCGGTTGCGTGACGCCCAGCTCCTCGGCCGCCCGGCTGGCGCTCTTGTGGCGGGCCACGGTCTCGAAGGCGCGCAGGGCATTCAGGGACGGCAACGGCATATTAATAAGTTAACCTAATAACTTGTCCACACAAACTGATTTCACATCATGTCATTTAAAAGATAGCCTCGTATCATTATTAGATTTTCTTAACGTCGGAGCGGCCCGTGGTCGAACTGTGGATCCCCATCACCATTGCCGGGGCCTTCCTGCAGAACCTGCGCACCGCCCTGCAGAAGCACCTGAAGGCGAAATTGTCGACGGGCGGGGCCAGCTATGTGCGTTTTTTCTACGCCTGGCCCTTCGCCGTCCTCTACGTCTGGGGACTCCATGCCTGGGGCGGCCACCCGATCCCGGGGATCAATTGGCTGTTCCTGCTCTACTGCCTGCTCGGCGGGCTGTCGCAGATCCTGTTCACGGTACTGCTGGTCTATTTGTTCTCGCTCCGGAACTTCGCCGTCGGCACCGTCTATTCGAAGACCGAGGTGGTTCAGGTGGCGATCTTGGGGTTCATCCTGCTTGGCGACACGGTCAGCCTGACGGCGGCTTTGGCCATCGCGTTCTGTTTCGTCGGTATCATGGCGCTCTCCGTGGCCCATGGCGAGGTGACGGCGGGCCGGCTGTTCACCGGCTTGGTCGAAAAGCCGACCCTGATCGGGTTGCTGTGCGGTGCCTTTCTGGGCGGTTCCGTCGTCTTCTTCCGCGGCGCGGCGCTGGAACTGCCATCGGGCGAGGTGGTCATGCGGGCCGCTTTCACGCTCGCCGTCTCCGTCGTCATTCAGACGGTGATCATGGGCATCTATCTCCGTATCCGCGAGCCGGGGCAGTTGACGGCCGTGATCCGGCACTGGCCGGCGGCGCTTTCCGTGGGCATCGCCGGTGTCTTGGGCTCGATCTGCTGGTTCACCGCCTTCACTTACCAGAATGCCGCCTACGTCAGAGCCCTTGGCCAAATCGAGCTGGTTTTCACCTTCATCACCTCGGTGTTCTTCTTCCGCGAGAAGACCAACCGCATCGAGATCGCCAGCATCCTGCTGATCATCGCCGCCATCCTCCTTTTGCTCGCCGGGAAAACCTGAATTTCCCGCTGATTTCCCGCTGATTTCCTCTTGCGCCGGCGCCCGATTTGTCGATTATGGGCGCTTTCCAAATTCTGGCCGTTGGGGCCCTATATTGAGGCGAAGAGACCATGGATACCGAACGTCTGCTCGAGAACTGTTTGACCGATGCAACCTTCCCGGAACTGCCCAATCACACCCAGGGCAAGGTCCGCGAATCCTATGACCTGCCGGATGGCCGGCGGATCATGATCGCCACTGATCGGCAATCGGCTTTCGATCATGTACTGGCCTCCGTGCCTTTCAAGGGCCAGCTCCTCAACCAGACCGCCGCCTTCTGGTTCGAAGTGACCGAAGACGTCTGCCCCAACCACGTGGTCGATTATCCGGACCCCAATGTGGTCGTCGGCAAGCGCCTGGACATGCTGCCGATCGAGATGATCGTGCGGGACTACATGACCGGCTCGACGGAGACCTCGATCTGGCCCATGTACAACCGGGGTGAACGGGTGCTCTACGGCATCACCTTCCCGGACGGCCTGGTCAAGAACCAGAAACTGCCCGAGACCATCATCACGCCGACGACCAAGGCCGTGCAGGGCGAGCACGACGCGCCGATCACGGCGGAAGAGATCGTCGCCAAGGGATTGCTCACCCAGGCCCAGTGGGACGAGGTGGCGGCCAAGTCGCTGGCGCTGTTTGCCCGCGGCCGAGAAATCGCTGCCAAAAACGGCCTCATCCTGGTCGATACCAAGTACGAGTTCGGCCTTGACGAGAACGGTGTCATGACGCTCGCCGACGAAGTGCACACGCCCGATTCGAGCCGCTACTGGATGGCCGCCAGCTACGCGGGCCGTCTCGCCGAGGGTAAAGAGCCGGAGAGCCTGGACAAGGAATTCCTCCGGCTCTGGATCAACGAGCGCTGCGATCCCTATAACGACCAGCTCCCGGAGATTCCGGGCGAAACGCTCATGGCGTTTTCCGGCAAGTACGTGAAGCTCTACGAGCAGGTCACCGGCCGCAGCTTCGAGGCGCCGGCTTCCGACGAGCCGGTGCGCGAGCGTATCCGGGCCAATCTCGCCCAGGCCTTCCCGGATTATTTCTGACCGCAATCGCCGCTGCGCGGGCCGCGCTCACCCGGCCTCAGCCTTGATCCCTTCGGCCAAGGTGTCGACGATCTCCAGGACCTTGTGGATCTCGGCGAGGATGCGCCGGCAGTCCTCAGTGTTCAGTGCCGAACGGTTGACGTCGGACGGTTCGAACAGATCATCCTGCGTTTCCACTTTAAGCAGGAACTGGCTCCAAACCATGGCGAACTCGATGCCTGTGGCACCGGTCAGTTCGCCCAGTTCGGTAATGCAGCGGATCAGTTTCGCCGTCACCAGGGCTCGGGCCTCTTGGGCGTCGGTAGCGTAGACTTCGAAATCCCTCTCGAATTCGGCGTTGTCGAAGGAAACCTGTTTTTCCTTATCGAAGGCGCGTACCCACCGTTCGAACAAGTTGCCTGCCGTCCGTTTGTCGCGCACCGCGAGGATCAGGGTTTCGGTGCCGATCTCGCCCCGTTCGAGCAATAGATCGACCATGACGACGAAACCACGAAAGCCGCCGACGGTGCCGGAGCGGACCTCGCTCCACTGGAACGGGAGACCGCTGGTTTCACCAGTAATCAAATCCTCGCTCTCGATGCCTTGGATCTCGTCGAACAGCTTGGAAGCGTAAAGCGCCGCCTCGGCGACGCCGTCGTCCGGGTCGTAGGTCAAGGCGCCGGCGAACTTGAGGATTTCCGGAACCACCGTGCGTTTGAAGGTACCGCGGAATTTCTCCACCTCGCCGGCCATGACGGCGGTGACTCGGCTCGTCTCGATATCGGCCAGTTTCGGTTTGATATCGCTCTCGAACACGATTGCAAAACCCTTCTCACGATCCTCGCTCTCCGCAAAGAGAAGATCGACCGGTTCATCGTCGTTCATTCAAAGCCCCTTCCGCAATCCCGCCGCGAGCCCCGCCGGCGGCCCGCGTCGTCCAACATTAGCAGGCCCGGTAAGGATTTGAAGGTATTCATGCTTTGTCTTTCCGCCCTAAGCCTCCATACCAACCGGCCAGGGCCCGGGTCCGCTCGACCAAGCGTTTAGCGTTGAGGTAGATCGGCACCTCGACCAAAGATCCGTCGACCTCGGCGCGGCCCGAGCCGGCTTTTTGCGCCCTCTCGAAGGCATCGATGATGCGCTCCGCCTTGTCGATCTCGGTCGGCGTCGGTGTAAGGACGCGGTTGATGACGGCGGCGTGGTCGCCGTGCACGCAGCTCTTGGCCTTGAAGCCCAGGCGCCGCGCCGCCAGGGCATCGGCTTCGAGCCCCGACGCATCGGTCCAGGTGTAAGGACAATCGATGGAGGGGACGCCGGCCGCCGTGCATTCCAGGTGAAAGCGTCCCCGTGCATAAGCCAATTCCGAACCGTCGGGCGATCGTTCGGCGCCAAGGTCGGCGGCCAGATCCTCGGAGGCCATCAGGCAACCGCTGATGCGCAGACTCGAAAGACAGATGGCATGGGTCTGCATGATACCGCGGGCCAACTCGATATTGGGTACGATCTCTGTCGAGCCGAGGGTTAGACCGTAGCGTTTTTCCAGGCGCGCGATTTCACGGTCGAGGTCGTCCACGTGTTCGGGCTCCGCCACCTTCGGCAGCAGCACAGCATCCGGCGCATGGGCCATGACCGCGGTCAGATCGGCCAATCCGTCGGCGGCGGTGTCACCGGACCCGTCATCGGTCAAGGGGTTGATCCGCACGGCGGCGACGGAGCCGGTCTTTTTCCATGAGGCCAGCACGGCACCACAAAGTTCCCGGGCCCGGGGCCGCTGATCGGGCGGTGTAAAATCCTCGAGCTCATAGATCAATACGTCGGCTTCCGTCTCCGGTGCCGCCATCAAGAGCGCTGCATCGACGCCGCCGATGAACAGCCACGAGCGCCGCAGATTCGGCGGACGGATCGGAGTCTTGGCCATTTTCGTCGTCTAACCCCCGATATCGTTGATAAACTCGTCCGAAAGAGTGTTTTGGGCGTCCGCTTCTATTAAGAGCGGACGTTTATTCGCCGCCACTGGCAGATGCTGCGGCGGTTTTTGGCTTTGGTTGGCGGTTTCGCTGG
>Ga0209561_1000334_pt1 | contig 10564 bp, 8 predicted proteins | sample WorMettrBAHAMAS2_FD_187393 | JGI IMG/M metagenome (GOLD analysis project Ga0209561, IMG submission 187393) | Marine gutless worms symbiont microbial communities from Max Planck institute for Marine Microbiology, Germany - Inanidrilus... | ecosystem: Host-associated > Annelida > Digestive system >... | reverse complement strand
ACCGGCGACAACCGAACGGACAGGAAATGGTGGACGAGAACGGCGACAAGATCAGGGATGACCAGATAGGAGGCGTCGTTGAGAAGTTCCACGAATGGCTCGGCGGGGAGTCAAGTATATAATTCCCCAAACAAGCTACCGGTTCTTTGGCCCCAATGCGGGCAGCATCGATTTGGATGGTAGCGTAATCACATATACCGGTTTGGAACCAATCCTTGATCTGACGCTCGCGGACAACATCTTGTTCGATTTCCTGGGCCCACCGGAAACGATAACGCTATCGTCTTTAGGGTTTGGTCGCTCTCTGATCGATTCGACACAAAGCGAAAGCGTCAATTTCACTAACCCGATATCGACGATGACGATCTTGTTCGATGCGCAAACCGACACATTCACTAATCTTGGTCTGGGTTCCGACTTCGCCGCTGAGATAATTGTTAACCCATCCGTCGGCCAGCGTATTCCCGAACCTGGTACGCTCGCAGTGTTTGCCGCCGGACTCGCCGGTTTGGGCTGGGCCCGCCGCCGGAAATCTGCATAGTTTGCTTCCAACCCATTGCCGCGTTGTGAACCCCGGCGATGATGACGACGAACGGCGGTACTCGGGAGCGGCCGTTTTCCTATGTGCGGCCACATGTTCTCCTCGGGCTCATTCCTGATGGTCGCGCCTCACGCCGAAATGACCGATTGGGTCAGGCGCGGACCACTTTGCCTTCGCCGCTGTCCGTCCGTGTCCCGCGTATAAGCGGACCAAAGCCTGCAAGTTCGTCAAATGACCGATGGATATCCGCTGCGTCCGGGGTCGCGGTGTTGGGGACTTCCGTGCCCGGTAGGGTGGCGTCCTAAACTCGGTTCCGGTTGTGGCATCTGGATGCCGAATTTGGGACGCCCACCGATTCGCCGGATTTGAACGAGCGACGGTCCGCAAGGTTCCGATATCGCTCTTACTTTCAGGGTATTGGGGTCTGGCCTTGGAGCTGCCAACAAAATGTTCATCATATGTTCTTTTAGAAGCCCGATTTCCGCAGGCCTTGCTGCGCGATCGGGCGTCTGGTGTTTTTGAGAAGGTCACGAGATATGACGGGATCAACGTCGGAAACGGTCGAGCAGATTGCACCGGACCGGCTTAGACCGTGGGCCCGAAACGCCCGCACGCACTCGGCGAAGCAACTGCGCCAGATTGCCGACAGCATCCGCGCGTTCGGCTTCACCAACCCGGTCCTGATCGACGAGGACGGCACCATACTCGCTGGCCACGGGCGCGTCGCGGCGGCACGAACGCTCGGACGCGATACGGTGCCGTGCCTCAGGATCGAACGTATGACGGCGGAGGAGAAGCGGGCCTATGTCATCGCCGACAACAAGCTCGCCCTCAATGCCGGTTGGGACGAGGAAACCTTGGCCATCGAGCTGCAGGGGCTGCTGGCCACGGGTCTCGACTTCGATATCGGTGTGACCGGTTTCTCCATTCCGGAGATCGATGGACTGATCGAAGGACTGGCGCCGGAAGAGGTTGGCGATCCGATAGAAGACACGATGCCGCCGGATGGGCCGTTGGTGAGCAGGATCGGCGATCTCTGGGAACTGGGACCGCATCGACTTGTTTGTGGCGATGCGCTGGAGGTGGGAACGTAGGCGAAGCTGATGGGTGACGAACGTGCGCGAATGGTTTTCACGGACCCGCCGTACAACGTTCCCATCGACGGGCATGTCGGCGGATCGGGGGCGACCCGGCACCGCGAGTTCGTCATGGCCTCCGGTGAGATGAGCAAGGCCGCCTTCAAAGCGTTCCTGGAGACGGTATTCCGGCACCTTGCGGAATTCTCGATGGACGGTTCGATCCACTACGTCTGCATGGATTGGCGGCACATGGCGGAGATGTTGGCGGCTGGACAAGCCGCCTACGCGGAACTGAAGAACCTGATCGTCTGGGTAAAGGACAATGGAGGGATGGGCACGTTCTACCGCTCTCGCCATGAGCTGATCTTCACCTTCAAGAACGGTACCGCTCCCCACATCAACAGTTTCGAGCTCGGCCAGCACGGACGTTACCGCACCAATGTCTGGCAGTACCGCGGGGCGAACTCCTTCGGTAGCGGACGGATGCAGGAGCTTCCGATGCATCCGACGGTGAAGCCGGTGGCGATGATCGCCGACGCGATCAAGGATGTCTCCGAGCGCCAGGGAATTGTGCTCGACGCGTTCGGTGGTAGCGGATCTACCCTGATCGCCGCCCACAAGACAGGGCGTCGCGCGCGCTCAAGTCCCTGGAGAACGAGACGAACCGCGGGCTGCAGGACCACGGCATACACTTCCGCATCACCGTCGGCCTGCCGCGATAGGGGCGGCGCTGAATTCCCGCGGCCGCGCTCGGTCCGGCAACACTTCGAACGCGGGAGAGGGTGGTGGGCCCGGCAGGACTCGAACCTGCAACCAGACCGTTATGAGCGGCCGGCTCTAACCAGTTGAGCTACGGGCCCGGATACCGTGCGGCAGCGAGCCGGAAACAGGTAGCAGAAATCCGGCCCGCTTGCATCGGCCCCGTGGAAATCTTCAACGTCGGCCGTGCGATCAGCCGAGGCTCTCAAGCACCGAGACGAACCGGCGGAGCGGCGCATCGTCGCGGGCGAGACCCAGCGAGGCGGAGAAATGCCCGGCCGGGCGCCGGAACACGTTGGCTTCGGGCACGCCCCAGTCGCGGACCAGCGCCTCGCCCTCGGCATAGAGGGTTACGGTGTCGGTCTCGCCGAGGACGACGACGATTCGATCGGCCGGCAGCGCAGGCTCGCCGATGGGCTCCAGGAGCGGGGCCCAGGCCGCGGCGGCGAGTGGGGTCCAACCGGCTCCGGCGAGCGCGTCGGGTACGCCCAGCGCGCCGGTCAGTCCGCCTTCGAAGGCGATGGCGGTCAGCGAGCGCGACGGCGTCACCAGGAACAGCGCATCCGGGCGCATCTCGTCGGGCCAGTGCCGCGCGGCGACGGCGACCAACTGCGCGGTCAGCGCACCCAGACTGATCCCGCCGACGGCGACCGGTCCGCTGCCGGTGTTCCGCGCCCAGGCGGTCAGGATGCCGATCTCGGTGACGTGGGCATGGAAGAAATCGAGGAGGCCCGCCGGCCCCCGCCCCAGCACCGGCTCGCCGCCGTAGAACCCGGCCAGCCGCCGCCGGCCGTGCCACGGCCCCTCGGGGCGGATCATCCGTACGCCGGCATCGACCAGGGCGGTCATCGACGTGGTGTGCTCGCCCCACCATTCCGGCTCCATGGCGATGCCGTGGGTGAACACCAGGGACGGCCCGTCGCCCCGGCCATCGGCGCGCTGCCATTCCCTGGGCGTGGAGACCCGCGCCCAGGCGGTATCGCCGGCGGCGGCGACCGGCGTGGCGAACCGCAGCCAGCCGTCTTCACAGTGGTCGCCGGCCATGGTCCGCGAGGCCTCGATCGCGGGACGGGCCAAGGCCTCCTCGAACGCCGTCTCCGGGCGGTCGAGGCGGCTACCGTGGCGGGCGGTGACCGAGTCCGGCTGCTCGATCTGCCACTGCACCGCATCGAACGGCCGTTCCAGGTGCAGCGCCGCCATCAGCGCCCGCGCCGCCATCAGCGCCTGCGCGGCGTCGGCGCGGACCGTTTCGGCCTCCGCCGTCGGCGGTCCGTCACCGAAGAACGCCTGCTCCCACGCGGCGGCCGCCGTGTCCAGCCGGTCGAGGCACCGTTTCATCTGCTTGAGGATGCCGGGCAGCAGCCGCCCGGTCAGCTCGCCGCAGGGAGCGAGTCCGCGGAACCGCTCGACGGACCCTTCGGCGGCGATCGCCGCGGCCCAAGCGCGCGAGAGCGGGAAGTACCAGTTGGCCAGCAAACGTAAGGCCGCGTCGTCGAACCACGGCCTGAGCAGCACGTCGGCGGCGACGCTCTTGAGCAGCAGGTCGAAGCCGTTGCCGGGACCAAGCGCCATGGCCGGTTCTCCGCCCAGGCGGCGGCGGGGATCAGTAGTCGAGGAAGCTGCGGAGCTTGCGCGAGCGGCTCGGGTGCTTGAGCTTGCGGAGCGCCTTGGCCTCGATCTGGCGGATGCGTTCGCGGGTGACTGAGAACTGCTGGCCGACCTCTTCCAGCGTGTGATCGGTGTTCATGCCGATACCGAAGCGCATGCGCAGGACGCGCTCCTCGCGGGCGGTGAGGCTAGAGAGCACGCGCGTCGTGGTCTCGCGCAGGTTGCCCTGGATCGCCGCGTCCAGCGGCTGCACGGCGTTCTTGTCCTCGATGAAGTCGCCGAGGTGGCTGTCCTCCTCGTCGCCGATGGGCGTTTCGAGGCTGATCGGCTCCTTGGCGATCTTCAGCACCTTGCGCACCTTCTCGAGCGGCATCGACAGCTTCTCGGCCAGCTCCTCCGGGGTCGGCTCGCGGCCGATCTCGTGGAGCATCTGGCGGGACGTGCGGACCAGCTTGTTGATGGTCTCGATCATGTGCACGGGGATGCGGATGGTCCGTGCCTGATCGGCGATGGAGCGGGTGATCGCCTGACGGATCCACCACGTCGCGTAGGTCGAGAACTTGTAGCCGCGGCGGTACTCGAACTTGTCCACCGCCTTCATCAGGCCGATGTTGCCTTCCTGGATGAGGTCGAGGAACTGCAGCCCGCGGTTGGTGTATTTCTTGGCGATGGAGATCACCAGCCGCAGGTTGGCCTCGATCATCTCCTTCTTGGCCTTGGCGGCCTCGCGTTCGCCCTTCTGCACGGTGGCGACGATGCGGCGGAACTCGGTGACCGGCAGCCCGGCCTCGTGGGAGATCTCGCCGATGGCCTCGCGCAGCGTCTCGGCCTCGTCGACATGCTTGGTGGTGAACTTCTTCCAGCCGCGGCCGGGAAGCTGCGAGACCTGCTCCAGCCAATCGGGCGCCAGCTCGTTGCCGAAGTAGTGCTCGAGGAAGTCCTCGCGCTTGACGTGGCAGTTCACCGCGATGCGGAGAAGCTTTCCCTCGAAACCGATGAGCGCCCGGTTGAGGTCGTAGAGCTGTTCGACGAGCTGTTCGATTCGGGCGTTGTTGAGATGGATGTCCTCCATCAACGCGACCAGCTCGTGGCGGATCTTGGCGTAGCGCTTCTCCAGCGACGGCTTGACCTCTTTGCCCCGCTGCAGCGCCTCGATACGTTGCACTTGGGCGCGGTGGAGGCGGTTATAGGTCTTGGCGATCTGCTCGAAGGTCTCGACCACGTGCGGGATGAGCTTGGCTTCCATCGCCGCCAGCGACAGGCTGTTCTCCTCGCCGTCCGGGTCGTCGTCCTCGCCGTCGGCACCGTTGGCGCCGTCCTCTCCGTCCTTCTCTTCGTCCTCGCCGGTTTCCTCGAAGGATTCTACCTCGCGCGGACCGTCGGAGTCGGCGCCGTTGCCACCGTCCTTGGCGGCCTTGCCGCCATCTTCGGCGGGCGCGCCTTCCGGCCGTTCACCGTCGCTGCCGCCGTTCTCGCCTTCGGTCGTTGCATCGACGGTAACGCCGCCGTAGGTGGCTTCCAGATCGATGATGTCGCGCAACAACATGCGGCCGTCGACCAGCGCGTCGTGCCAGCCGACGATGGCGCGGATGGTCAGCGGGCTCTCGCAGATGCCGCCGATCATCATCTCGCGGCCGGCCTCGATGCGCTTGGCGATGGCGATCTCGCCCTCGCGCGACAGAAGCTCCACCGAGCCCATCTCGCGCAGGTACATGCGTACCGGATCGTCGGTGCGGCCGATCTCGTTTTCGTCGACGTTGCCGCTGGGAAGCTCGGCCTCGACGACCTCGCCGGCCGCCGGCGACTCTTCGTTGTCCTCGCTCTCGACGACGTTGATGCCCATCTCCGAGAGCATGGTCATGGTGTCTTCGATTTGCTCGGACGACACCTGGTCAGGGGGCAGGGCGCTGTTCAGTTCGTCATAGGTGACGTAGCCGCGCTCCTTGCCGCGAGCCACCAGCCGCTTGACGCCGGCACCCAGCGTGTCGAGCAGCGGGCTGTCCGAACCCTCTTCCTGGGTTTCGGTGATTTCGGCCGTATTGGCTGCTTTCGTGGCCATTCAGTCTGCGCTCCCGATGACGAACCGCGTGTGGGGCGCGGCCGGTCCCTGGGTCCTGTTCATGCCTGTCGATGAGTCCGAGGTCGCGAGGACGTTCCCGCGCGCATGCGCCCGCCTAATCCGCACGGACGACGCTCCGGACAGTGGTTGTTGGACATCGCGCTGCGCGACGGCTCATCCCCCGGCCCCTCAGGTCCGTTCCCTGCATCAAACGCTCGCCCCTTTCCGCACCGCGACGCCGATTCCCCGCGGTTCACGCGCAAAACAACAATCCCCGAACACCCCTGGCCTCGCCTCCCCAAGCGCCTGGGTCTCCGAATGTTCGCAAATTCTGAGGTGGCGTTCCGATCCCGCCGAATCAAGGCCCCACAAGCCGCTGGGGTCTTTAAAACCCCACGCCCGGTATTGTCAAGATCGGTGGCCCAATTCCACTCTTAATGGACGATCCCGACACGCTGCGACGGCGGCGGGCCCGGCGCACTCAGTCATCTCCTTGGTGGTCCAGCCGGGCTTGAAGCAAGGCCCGGTGGCGCGCCCAAGCGTCGGCATCCAGCTCGCCGCCGGCCGACACGTCATCGAGCTGATCCATACTCGCCCGGATGTCGTCGTCAAGGGCATCACTTTCGCGCATGGCGACGAATTCCTGCCAGGTCGACAACATGGCGTCGAAGGGTTCGCCCGCCAGCGGCCCATCGTCCCGCAGCATCCATCGAACGAAAGCCTCGCCTTGGGCGGCATCGATCGTAGCGCCGTGCCCTTGAGCGCGGAGTCGCGCTTCGAGCTCATCGGCGGTGAGATCGAGATCGGCGGTCAGCTCACCGACAATCCCACGACGAAGGGCCTCGTTCGCGGAGTGGATAAAGGCAACGGCACCTAGCTGCTCGCCGATGCGCGCGAACAGTTCCGGACACCTGAGCACCAACACCAGCAGCATCTCTTCCCGGCGGCGTTCGGTGTCGACGCGTGCGGCGGCATCGGCTCGCGCGCCCGGTGTCGTGATTGGTGGTGGCGCACCCCGCCGGTTCCGGGTGCGATCCTGCCCCCGAGGGCGGTCTTCGTCGGGCCACAAGCGCGACCGGTAGGTCGCCTCGAAATCGCGCCGCAACTCGGTGTCAGGGATGGCGGAAATGCGCGCACGGAGGTTTTTCCACAGCGCGGCCCGATCCTCCGGCGTCGCTCGCGCGGCGGTCGCGGCCTCGATGCGCCAGACGACGTCGCTCAACGGCTCGGCGGCGTCGAGCACGCGGCGCATTGCGGCCGAGCCGCCGCGGCCAATGAGGCTGTCTGGGTCCTCGCCTTCAGGCAGGGCGGCGAAGCGCAGTCCACGCCCGGCTTGCAGCAACGGCAGGACCCGTTCGGCTGCTCGGGCGGCGGCGCGGCCGCCGGCGGCGTCGCCGTCGAAGCACAGCACCGGCTCGGCGACGATCCGCCACAGCTCCTGCACCTGATCCTCGGTCAGCGCCGTTCCGAGGGGCGCCACGGCGTTCTCGAAGCCGGCGCGGTGGAGCGCGATCACATCCATGTAGCCCTCGGTGACCAGAACGGTGCCGGCGTCACGCGCCGGTTTCAGCGCGAGATCGAGCCCGTAGAGCATCCGGCCCTTGTGGAACAGCGGCGTCTCGGGAGAGTTCAGGTACTTGGGCTCGCCGTCGCCCATGGCGCGGCCGCCAAAGGCGACGACCCGGCCGCGGCGGTCGCGGATGGGGAACATGACCCGCCCGCGAAAGCGGTCGTAGGGCGGGCGGTCGGACTCCTCTGGCGCGATCAGCAGGCCGGCCTCGATCATCAATCCTTCGGAGACCCCTTCGCGGCCTAGTGCGCCCTTGAGGCCGCTCCGCGTGTCCGGCGCGAAGCCCAGCCGGAACCGGGCGATGGTGTCGTCGTCGAGGCCGCGGTCGCGCAGGTAGGCGAGGGCGCCTTTGCCCTCGAGCATGCGCAGCATCTTCTCGAAATGGCGGGCGGCGGCTTTGACCACGTCTTGGAGTGTCTTGCGGCGCTCGGTGCGTTCGCGTTCCTCGGGCGTGTCGACGGGGACGGCGAGGCCGACTTCGGCGGCGAGCCGTTCGACGGCGTCGGGGAAGCTGAGCCCCTCGGTCTTCATCACGAAATCGATGACGTCACCGTGCTCGCCGGAAGAGAAGCAGTGGTAGAAGCCCTTGTCGGGAACAACGGTGAACGACGGCGTTTTCTCGTTCTGGAAGGGACTCAAACCGACATATTCCCGACCCCGGCGGATCAGCTTGACGCGCCGGCCGATGACATGCGCCAGATCGGCGCGGGCGCGCAACTCGTCCAGGAACTGCGGTGGGAACGCCATCGGTGCGGGATCCGCTCTCCTCCGTCAGTGGACTGTCCCGGCGGGATCATCCGCCGATGCGGCGCCGAAATCGATCAGGCGCCGAGCTTCTGGCGCACGACACTGCTGGCGAGGGCGAAATCCATGCGACCAGGAAACCGCTCCTTCAGCAGGCTCATGACCCGGCCCATGTCCTTCAGCGACGCCGCCTTGGTTTCTTCGATGGCGCCGGCGACCGCCTTGGCCATTTCGCCTTCGCTCATCGATTCGGGAAGGAATCGCTGCAATACGGCGATCTCTTCGGATTCCTGGCGGGCCAGATCGTCGCGCCCGCCCCGTTCGTACATGCGGATGCTCTCGTGCCGCTGCTTGACCATCGACTGGAGCAGCGCCGCCACGCCGCCGCCGTCGAGGCCGGCGACGTTTCCCTTGCCGCGTTCGGCGATGTCGTGGTCTTTGAGCGCGGCGAGCGCCAGTCTGATCGTCGTCGTCGCGCGGTCGTCGCGCGCCCGCATCGCCTATTTCAGCGCCTCGTTCAGTTCGGCGCGCAGCATCGCTTACCTCCGGCTAAAGCCCCCGAATCGGGACGCTACATATAAGCGTCAGCCGGGTCGATCGCCAAACCAAAATTAACTTATTGAAATTAAACAAATTTTCTTGGTTAAGGGGCTTGACGGCACGGCGCCTTTCCATTAGATCATCGTCGCGGCGACGGTGCCCATCCGTTCGCCGCTCGCCCCCGCCCGATCGGGTTTTCCGGGTGGCGAAGGAGACCCGCTGCCGATGTCCGAGAGACCCGCACCGCCAAGTCCGGTGCCGCCTGCTGCGGCAACCGGCGGTCCGTCCCGCCCGCCCGGCGCCGACGCCGCGCTGGTGCTGGCCGACGGCTCGGTCCATTGGGGGAAGGGCGCGGGCGCGGTCGGCGTCGCCGTCCGCGAGGTCTGCTTCAACACCTCGATCACCGGATACCAGGAGATCCTCACCGATCCCTCGTACGCGGGGCAGATCATCACCTTTACCTTCCCCCACATCGGCAACGTCGGCACCAACGCCGAGGACATCGAGACGACCACACCGGCGGTGCGGGGCTGCGTGCTGCGGACGGCGATCACCGATCCGGCCAACTGGCGCTCCGCCGGGCATCTGAACGAGTGGCTGCGGCGGCAGAACCTGGTCGCCATCACCGGCGTCGATACCCGCCGGCTGACCCGGCGTATCCGCGACGGCGGCGCGCCGACCGGCGCGCTGATCCACAGCCCCGAGGACGACATCGACACAGAGGCGCTGAAGTTCATGGCCGAGAATTGGCCAGGCCTGGAAGGCATGGATCTCGCCAAGGAAGTGATGTGCCGCCAGACCTATGCCTGGGACGAATCCACGTGGGCCCTGGGCAACGGCTATGGACGGCAGGACTCGCCACGGTTCCACGTCGTCGCCATCGACTACGGCGCCAAGCGCAATATCCTTCGGTGTCTTGCCGCCGCCGGCTGCCGGGTGACGGTGGTGCCGGGGACGGCCACCGCCGAGGACGTGCTGCGCCACGAACCCGATGGCGTGTTCCTGTCCAACGGTCCGGGCGATCCGGCGGCGACCGGCGAGTATGCGGTCCCGACCATCAAGGCGCTGATCGAGACCGGGCTGCCGATGTTCGGCATCTGCCTCGGCCACCAGATGCTGACCCTGGCGCTTGGCGCGCGGACCCACAAGATGCACCTCGGCCACCGCGGCGCCAACCACCCGGTCAAGGACCTGGCCACCGGCCGGGTCGAGATCACCAGCCAGAACCACGGTTTCGTCGTCGACCGGGAGACGCTGCCGGCGGGCGTCGTCGAGACCCACATGTCGCTGTTCGACGGCTCCAACGAGGGCATCCGCCTCGACGGCCGGCCGGTGTTCTCGGTCCAATACCACCCCGAGGCCTCCCCCGGCCCCCAGGACAGCCATTACCTGTTCGACCGCTTCATCGGACTGATGGAGGAGGCGGGGAAGTGAACCAAAGAGACCACAGAGGTCACGGAGAGGACGCAGAGGAAGAATGATCGGTGCGACAGTATAAGGTGGCGGCCTCTAAGTGTCTGTCCGGCAAGTTAACGGTTTTTTTAGAATAGGTCATGATTGAAGAGGGCATCTTCTGATTTTTGTGGAGGGATGCCCGATGTGGACAGTCGAGAACCGCGCGCTTTACGACCGCAAGGGTGGTCGCTATCCGAGCGACCTGACGG
>Ga0209561_1000331_pt1 | contig 11000 bp, 11 predicted proteins | sample WorMettrBAHAMAS2_FD_187393 | JGI IMG/M metagenome (GOLD analysis project Ga0209561, IMG submission 187393) | Marine gutless worms symbiont microbial communities from Max Planck institute for Marine Microbiology, Germany - Inanidrilus... | ecosystem: Host-associated > Annelida > Digestive system... | reverse complement strand
AACAATCGGGCCGAACGCGCCCTGCGCCCCGGCGTGACCGCGCGAAAGGTTTCCCACTGCTCGAAGAGCGCCGACGGCGCCAGAACGCTTATGCAGCCAAGACCATCATCGAGACCGCACGCAAACGTGGAAAGTCTCTGGTCAGCGGGCTCATGGACTTGTTCCGTTCTGACAATCAGGCATCTGATCCGATTCCTTCCGACTCCGCTTCCGGTGCATCCTGATAACCTCCAACCCTCGGGGCACAGGACCAGGCCACGCGAGAAGCTGCCTCGCTAATCAATTACTTTATCTCAAAGACTACCCGAATGTTTTACAGCTTTACCAAGGGTTAATACTTCCACTTTTACAATTACGGACGTCCACATAGCACCTCAGATGGTTTTACACCAGCACACGTTCACTCTCGTGATGAAGCGGAAATGCTTTAACCCAGTCTCATCCTGAAATTCAATGGAAAAGAGGACATTATTGTGGTCATTTCCATTGAAAAAACTTGACTCATGATGTTACTATCCACTACCATATTCTGAAATAAGGCACTTAAAGACCGCTCTACGATCTTATGACTTATTTTTAATTCCTAACTGTCCAACGGTTGGGGTCTACTTCACTCTTCATCAATGAGTTCGCTCGGGTATCTGAGATTGAGTCCTTTCAGGATTCATATTGGAATCCGAAATAGAAGTACTCACAGTGTATTATACCACCAGAAAATCTGATTTTTTTAATTAAAAAATCAATAAGTTAGTTTTTAGACAGACTCTTAGAAAAATCCGCTGTGATAACCCAGCTTTCAACCGAGCAGCAGCAACCTGGTTTGGTGCAATCTGCGTTGCTCGTGCCACTTTCCCGGATTTCATTTCTTTATATGGATTTTAAAAGCTTATTGCTAAGCTCTTCTCCTGACATGCTATTTACCGACTTTTCCTGATTGAGACTACTCATCTTCTATTGCCTCTCGAATTTCTTTCAGAATGTGTACTGGTATGTTTCCACGAACACTCTTGGCATAAATTACCAACAACTAAATTTCGCCATTGAACAAGTGGTTGTAATAGATTATTCGAATACTACCTCTCTTTCCTGCACCGGCTCTCGACCACCTTATCTTTCTACAACCGCCGCTTCCGGGAATTACATTTCCTGCTTCAGGGTTACCAGACAACCAAGCGAAAAACGCACCTCGTTCTTCTTCAGACCAAAGCTTGTTGGCATCTTCTTTGAACGTAGGAGTTTCGATGATCGTATAACATGCCAAAGCATACGTCATTGAAAGCAGCGGCAGGCCAGTGCCCCGTGGCCGATCCTGGGGTTACATCGGGCACCGCGGATTTCGGTAGGTACGGGGTCAATGCCATTAAGTTAAGCGTTACCTGTCGGCAAAGTAAGGAAAGAAACTACGAATCACGCAAATCCTCGCGAAAATTGCCATCCCGAACTGAAAGGAGAGATCTTATTCGCGGAAATTTGCATGATTCGTAGTTTTCTCTTCCGCATCAGTAAATGGCCAACAGCTAACTTATATGGCATTGCGGGGTAAGGTTGCCGCCGCACTCCAAAGCATAAAGAACTCGTCGAATAGGGGTAGTGGTTACGCTACCACCATTATCCGACGAATCTGACCCCTTTCAGCCGCAGTTTACGAACCAACCCCCCCAGCCTCATAGTGGAAGGAGAGTATCGCAAAAGTAGCGCAGGCATCCCCGCCTGCATTTTTCGGTGCAGGCGGGGATGCCTGCGCTATGCCCCACGGATAGGCTTTTGCGACACCCTCGGAAGGGGATGGGAGCGTGGGCTCTAGATCTACAGCAGGTAATAGGCGGTCAGGAGGGTGCCGACCAAGGCGATGCCGTATCCCACGACCGCTACAACGCCATCCGCCCGCAGTCCCAGGCCATGCAGGCCCACGCGCAGCCGGTGAGCCGCGTGCCATAACGCCAGGCTGACGGTACCGAAGGCTGCCAGTTTGCCGACCCAGTTCGCCAGCAGCCCCTGCATCTGCTCGAAGCCCATGATCTCGGGTAGGTGCCCGTGGGCGGCGATGAGGGTAATCAATGCCAGCACGGGAAACACGAAGGCGGTCAGGGTACCGCCGGCGGCGAACAGGCTCCAGAACAGGGCTTTATTGACTTTAGCCATCTCAGAACACCCCCACGAGAAACAGGACGACCAGAGAGAATAGGATCCAGACGACGTAGTGCGCTCCGGCGATCACGCCTCCGGGTACGAACTCTTCTCCTTTCTGAATCGGCATGGCCTTGGGCGTTACCTTGAACCAGGCGATGGCGTGGTAGAAGATGACGATGGTGGTTACCCACAGGAGCACCAGCGTCCCGGGGCTGGTCAGGCACTCGAGAAAGGACTGGTACGCCTTCTCACCGCTCGCTACGGCACCGATCCCCCATAGCAGGAGCAGTGCGTAGAGGCCGACGAAGACGCTGGTCAGTTCATTGATCATATGGACCGTGTAGTTACAATCCTTCAAGTACCAAGTTGTCTTGGAAACGGGTCTCATATAGGCCATGGTTATTTATCCCCCATACCGATGAACTCCTTGTACCACTGGACGGTGGTGGTGATCTTGAGCTGCTGGAGCGCACTTGCCGGATCCACGTGCTTGGGACAAGCAATGGAACAGGTATCGGTAAAGGAGCAATCCCACACCCCTTCCGGCTTCGAGATTTCCTTGTGGCGCTCGGCGAGCCCCTGGTCACGGGAGTCCATGTTGTACCGATGGGCCAGGGCGAGGGCCGCGGGACCGACGAACTCCGGGGTCAGCGCGTACTCGGGGCAGGCCGCATAGCAACACAGGCAGTTGATGCAGAGGGTGAACTGCTTGAACTTCTTGAGCTCGGCCGGCGACTGCTTGTATTCGCCCTCTTCGATGGGCTTTTCTTCCTTGCGGATGATGTAGGGCTTGACCCGCTTGAGCTTCTCCATGAAGTCGTCCTGGACGACGACCAGATCCCGCTCGATTGGGAAGTTCGCCAGCGGCTCGATGCGTACCTTTTTATTGGCATAATCCTTTACGGCTGCCTTGCATGCGAGCTTGGGTTGACCATCGATCATCATGCCGCAGCTCCCGCACACGGCCATGTGACAGGACCAACGGTAGCTGAGGGTGGTGTCTACCTCGTCTTTGACGTGATTGACGGCGTCCAGAATCATCCATTCTTCCCGGCACGCCACCTGGTAGGTCTGAAAGTGCGGCTCCTGATCCTTCTCAGGATCGTAGCGGAGTATCTCGAGCTCCAGTTGTACCTCGCTCATTTGGCCCCTCCCGAATAATCCCGAACGCCTGGCTTGGATTTGGTGATGACCACGTCGTGGTAATCGATACGGGACGCTTCGTCGCCTTGGTAGTAGGCCAGCGTGTGTTTCAGGTACTGTTCGTCGTCCCGTGCCTCGTAGTCCAACCGCTGATGCGAGCCGCGGGATTCCCTACGGACCAGGGCGCCTTCCGCCACCGTTTGCGACAATTCGAGCATGTTCCCGAGCTCCAATGCCTGGAACAGGTCGGTGTTGAAGACGTTGCTCTTGTCGTGCAGCTCGATCCCCGCGTAGCGTTTGCGCAGGTCGGCGATGGTGTTGCAGGTCTTCTGCAGGGTCTCCTCGGTACGGTAAATCCCCGCCCCTTCTTCCAAAGATTTCGCCATCTCGGAGCGCAGCCCGGCGATGGATTCGGTGCCGCCGCTCTTCTGGACCAGCTCCCTCACCTTGGCCTGGGCCTTGTCCGCCTGCTCCTTTAGCTCCGATTCGCTTGCTTCGGAGCCCTGCTTGCGGGCAAACGCGACTGCGTTCTGTGCCGCCCGCTTTCCGAACACCAGGAGCTCGGTAAGCGAGTTGGAGCCCAACCGATTGGCGCCGTTGAGGCTGGCACAGGCACATTCTCCGACGGCGAACAGGCCGGGTACCGGGGTCTCGGCATCGATGTTGGTGTGAATCCCACCCATCATGTAGTGCACCACCGGCCGGATGGGGACCGGCTCCTTGACCGGATCGACGCCGGCGTAGGTGATGGACAACTCGCGTACCAGCGGCAACCGCTCGTCGATATGCTTCTCGCCCAGATGGGTCATATCCAGGTGGGTGCTGTCGCCCCAGGGGGTGGGTATGGTGTTGCCCTTTTGCTGCTCATGCCAGAACGCTTGACTCAGGCGGTCGCGCGGGCCCAGTTCCATAGTCTTCAACACCGGCTCGCCCAGCGGGGTCTCCGGTCCCATCCCGTAATCCTGCAGGTAGCGGTAGCCGTCCTTGTTGCGCAGCACACCGCCTTCCCCACGGCACCCCTCGGTGAGCAGAATACCCGTCGCCAGCAGCCCCGTCGGATGGTACTGGACGAACTCCATATCCTTGGTCGGTACGCCGGCACGGTAGGCCATGGCCGTGCCGTCCCCGGTCTTGATCGCCCCGTTGGTGCTGAAGGGGAACATCCGCCCGGCCCCACCCGAGGCCAGGACGACTGCTTTGGCCTGGAATTGGAACAGGCGCCCGCTCTTCATCTCCATGGCGACGACGCCCTGACAGCGGCCGTCCGCCATTAACAGATCGATCGAGAAGAATTCGTCGAAGCGGTCGATGGTCGGATACTTGAGCGAGGTCTGAAACAGGGTATGCAGGATATGGAAGCCGCTCTTGTCGGCCGCGAACCAAGTCCGCTTGATCTTCATGCCGCCGAAAGGCCGTACCCCGACCGACCCATCCTGCTCCCGGCTCCAGGGGCAGCCCCAGTGTTCGAGCTGCAAGAGCTCCTTGGGGGCCTCGTTGACGAAGTATTCGACCACATCCTGATCGGTCAACCAGTCACCGCCTCCCACGGTGTCGTTGAAGTGCAGCTCGAGGCTGTCGTCCGGCTTGATGACTCCGGCCGCCCCACCTTCGGCCGCGCAGGTATGGCTGCGCATGGGGTACACCTTCGAGATCAAGGCCACCTTGAGGTCCGGATTGCTCTCGGCAACGGCGATGGCCGTGCGTAGACCGGCCCCTCCCGCCCCCACGATTGCAATATCTGTCTTTATTAGCTCCACACGCTTCCCCCTATTTTTTGTAGTCTTGGACACCTTGATAGGATTCAAGGCGCCGGTGAGTGCGGGCTCACCATTTTCAGTCGGGAAACCGACTTGAAAACACAACGAAGTCAAACTCGTATGCTCGACTTCGCGGGTCGAAAGATCCCCTCGTAGGGATCTTTCCAAGCTCCTCCTCTGATGCCAGGCATGCGACTTTCATACTGTTTAGCAGCATGCAACGACGCCACAGATATTACGGCACGGGGCGTATGTTACACACCCGTCCGCAAAACGGAAACATCGAAACGCTGGGTAGTGGTCGCAGCTTTGTGTTGATTAGCGGCAACAAGCGGAACGACCGAGATCCGGATTGAGTAGACAGGGAAAATGGGTAGTGGTGATTTTTAAAGTGATATCTAGCCAACAATCGGCAATAATTTGGGAAAAGACAACGTCTTACGTAGGAAGCGTGCTAACTGTTGCCGTAAGGTATTATTCCAACGCTCAATATGAGCCGTTTCCCCCGTTTCTTTACCCACAGGGCGCTGCTGCTCGCTCGGAATGACGGCTCGATACGCGCTCCAATAATCACCGAAAACAATGGCTTCTTTATAAGCAGATAGTACGCGATCCCAGAGTATCCCGGACAGGTGTTTTCGCTGTGATCACCGCAGGCAGAGGCGACGATTTCTCGGGTCTCTCTATTCATGGCAATCCAGACCCAAACTTTGTCTTTGCTACGAAAGACAAAGGGCCACAACTCATCCACCTCCTACCGGACGCATTTGTGCCATTTTTAACGAGATCTTCGCTCTGACATTTTCGACAGCTGTATACTTTAGTCTCAATAATCATAATTGAAAACTCTTCGGTTCGTTTTATCAATGAACGCAATCGTTCAGACCAAGCGTATTCTTCCGGAAGAGAGGGCTAAAATCTAGAATCAGGTAACGGGAAAACGGTGGCAATCGGAATGATTACCGATGAATCTATCTACTCTATCACTTCAAAAATCACCACTACCATACTACTTTACCTGACCTCCGGGGCTTGACGTCGAGGTCTGCGCAGACGAATCTAGCGGCATCCGGTTATGGAGGAACGAACTTATGGCTGAACCGGCAAAACGTGCGGTCACCTACGCCGACCTGATGCAGGTGCTGCCGCATCTGATCGCAGAGACCCTGTGCAGGGGGCTACGGCCTGCTCGATAGGGACGCCAGAGTCCACCTGCCACCCTGAACGCACCGTAACCTGGCAATCGATGGGGGAGAGAAAACTGCGAATCTCGCGAATCGGCGCGAATAAGATCCCTCCCCTCGGTCCGGGATAACAATTTCGCTTCGCGTGATTCATAGTTTCTTCTCTTTTTTGTTGATCGGTAATGCTTTACTTAGTGGCATTGCCTTCCAGGTGAGGGTGAGGAGAAAACTCCAACATCACGGGAGGTCATAGACAATGAAAAAAACGAAAAAGGTGTTATTTGTCTGCATAGAAAATTCGTGCCGCAGTCAAATGGCCGAGGTATTTGCAAAGATCCATAGGAAAGACAGACTAGAAGCCCATAGTGCCGGCCCACGGCCATCGGGTAAGGTGAGTGAAAAGGCAATCAAGTCAATGCGAGAAATCGGTTACAATCTCAGTGTTCATAGCTCGAAATCGCTGACTGCTGTTCCCGATGTGGAGTATGACCGTTCGATCACAATGGGATGCGGAGATGAATGCCCCTACGTAAAAGAAAAGCAGAGGCAGGATTGGTCCATTCCGGATCCGAAAAACATGAATGAGCAGGACTTTGATAAAGTAAGAGACACGATTGAAACCAAGGTTTTTTCATTAATCGATTCCATGAATACGGAGGAGTAACCGGCATGGAAGAAAAGAAACTATCGATATTCGAGCGATACCTGACTGTCTGGGTGTTTCTTTGCATTGCAGCCGGGATCCTGTTGGGAAAAGCCGCCCCCGGTATTGCCGCGACACTCAATGATTTTTCGATCTATCAGGTATCCATACCCATCGCAGTATGTCTGTTTTTAATGATGTACCCTATTATGGTGAAAATCGATTTTGCGCAGGTCGTAAAATCGGCAAAGACACCAAAACCGGTTTTACTCACCCTATTCATAAATTGGGCTATCAAACCGTTCTCGATGTTTGCCATCGCTTACTTCTTTCTGGGTTACCTATTCAAGGATTTCCTGCCCGGCACGGAACTCCTTGCCAACGGCGAGGAAGTCGATCTGTGGCGGAGCTATATTGCGGGCGCAATCTTATTGGGAATTGCACCCTGCACCGCAATGGTCCTGATGTGGAGTTATCTCGCGAAGGGTAATGATGGTTTGACCTTGGTCATGGTCGCGATCAATTCATTAATTATGCTTTTTCTCTATGGTCCGTTGGGGGGATTACTGCTCAATGTAAATGCCATGCCTGTTCCCTGGCAGACAATATTGCTTTCCGTCTCGATCTATGTAGCATTACCCCTGATTGCGGGTTATTTATCGAGAAAGTGGATCATCGAATACAAAGGGATTGTGTGGTTCAACGAAACATTTTTGCGGTGGCTCACTCCGATCAGCATAACCGCACTGCTTTTGACATTGGTTCTTCTATTCTCGTTTAAGGGTGAGGTCATCATGGGCAATCCACTTACGATTTTATGGATTGCCATTCCACTTTTCATACAAACAGTCTTTATTTTTTCCATCGGCTATTTTGTATTCGCAAGGTGGCTGAAACTTTCCTACCATGACGCCGCACCGGCAGCGATGATCGGGGCTTCCAACCATTTCGAAGTTGCGATAGCTACCGCCATCGTTCTCTTCGGCCTGTCGTCCGGTGCGGCCTTAGCGACGGTGGTCGGAGTCCTCATTGAAGTCCCTCTTATGCTCATGCTGGTATCAGTCTGTAAACGCACCTGCCATCTGTTCGATGAATGTCATTTGGGCTGTCCGCAATGTGAGCGAATTACCCCAACTCAGGATGGCTGAGAGGAGCGGGAGCTGGAATTGCACGCAGGCATTAGCAGTGCAAGATTCAGGGGGTTACGGAACCGAAAGAGGTCAAGTATGAATTTTCCGGATTTCGAAGATTGGAAACACTCGTGTGGATGATGACGAATGATACTCAACGATTTTAGGGCGATTCACTCGCTTACGGGGGAAAATATATGGCAGATGAAGAGAAGGTTGAAGATCCGGACGATGTATCCGAAGTCATTCCATATACCGATTCGATCACGTCATATGGAGCCGACTACCCGGTCGATTCGCTTGTCAAACGAATCGAAGCAAACGACATTCGCGTACCTACATTCCGCTGGGAGCCCCCGGAGGAAACCGAACGAATCGGCTTTCAAATGGAGTATGTTTGGCCACGTCTAAAGGCGGACCGTTTTCTTGAGTCCCTGCTTCTGGGTCTTCCGGTACTGGGCATTTTCTTGGTAAAGGAGCCGTCCGGCCTGTTGTTGGTTCTCGATGGAGATCAACGGCTTTTCACCCTCCGCGCGTATTATGAAGGAATAATAAATGGTCAAGAATACCGATTGACCAACGTTCAGGATCAGTTCGAAGGGAAAGGGTATAAAGACCTGGACATGGGAGATCGCCGACGGCTCGACGACAGCATAATTCACGCGACTGTTGTGCGCCAAGACGAACCTACCCACGACCAAGGCAGCATCTATACCATTTTCGAGCGACTGAACACCGGGGGTATAAACCTGTAGCCGCAAGAGATACGCGTTGCCCTGTATCATGGTAAGTTTGTACAAGTGTTACAGCAGTTGAGCGGCGAGCAAGCGTGGCGAGATCTGTATGGCGCGAAGTCACAGCGACTAAGGGATATGGAAATGATCCTGCGTTTCTTTGCCTTTCTCTACTATGCCGATCGATATTGCAGGCCCATGAAAGACTTTCTCAATCGATATATGGCAAGTAATCGGAATCTTCAGAAACAGGGCGAGACCGAGCTGTGTCAAATATTTGTGAAGACGACCGAGACAATTTTGGAAGGAATCGGCAACAAGGTGTTTCGAACCGGACGTGCCGTAAATGCAGCTGTCGTGGATTCTTTGATTGCACTCGTGGTAAATAGTGACTATTTGAGAGCCATCAAGATCGGCGCGTTACAAGAAGAAAGCGTGGCAGAGCGTCACCAATTAGCGGAAAATGCGTTTTCTCAAGTTAAATGAACAGACGAGCCGAAGTAGCGCGCCTGAAACAACGACTCGATGCTACGTTCAAGAGGATTGAGGGCGTTGATTCCGATCTGGAACTTCGCTCGGAGGTAGTGGTGATTTTTGAAGTGATATCTAGCCAACAATCGGCAATAATTCGGTATTATAGCGGTGTATGAAGAGTTTTAAACAAATCTCATGCATTTTAACACATTTGGAAAAAGAAAACGTCTTACGTAGGAAGCGTGCCAACTGTTGCCGTAAGGTATTATTCCAACGCTCAATATGAGCCGTTTCCCCCGTTTCTTTACCCACAAGGCGCTGTTGATCGCTCGGAATGACGGCTTGATACGCGCTCCAATAATCACTGAAAACGATGGCTTCTTTGTAAGCAGACGGTGCGCGATCTCAGAGTATCCCACAGGTGTTTTCGGTGCGATTACCGCAGGTAGAGGCGACGATTTCTCGGGTCTCTCTATTCATGGCAATCCAGACCCACGCTTTGTCTTTGCTACGAAAGACAAAGGACTACAACTCATCCACCTCCAGCACAGGAATCTTTTTGCACTCAACAGGTTGTAGCGTCTCTTCAAGGGGTGGGAGATCATTCGCCTGTTCTTTTAACCAGGCACTCAATGTTCGTGCGCGAGACCCCAAACGTCCGTTCAATCCCACGCATACTGGATCTTTCTTGATAAACGTTTATAATGAGTCCTTTCTTTTCTTCCATCACGCGTTCTGTGCGCTCAAGTACGCCATAGGCACCACAGGCTTTACAGTGATATTGCGAGCTACCGGACGCATTTGTGCCATTTTTAACGAGATCTTCGCTTTGACATTTACGACAGATGTATACTTTAGTCTCGATAATCATAACGGTGGCAATCGGAATGATTACCAATGAATCCATCTACCCTATCACTTCAAAAATCACTACTACCCGCTCGGATTTCGCAAGATATCTTTGTGTACTCGTATCGGGTTACCTGGAAACGTCGGTGACAGAATTGCTGTTGGAGCACGCTTGACGATCCGGTACACCAACTCTCCACCGGTTCGTGGAGGTAAAGACGCGTCGCTTCACGAATGCGAACTCACAACAGTTGTAAAACCTCCTCGGCAGTTTCGATCCCGACTGGAGGCAAACACTCGAATCCTTCCTCGTCGACGAACGTAAGAACGCGGTTGATAGTGTTGTAGACTTGAGAAACACAATTGCCCACGGCGGCTCCGTCGGTGTCACCTATCAGCGTATTTCCGAGTACTACAGACGAGTACATGAAGTTGTCGAATGAATCGCCAATCTCTGTGCACCGGAATAGAGATCGATGCGGTTTGCCGTGGGCGTCCCTGCCCGCCGGCTCACTACATCCTACACTCCCGGCAAGACCGCAGGGTAACGAGGGGGGCGGTAAAGGCAGCGAACGGTTCGGCAGCATGAAACCATATGACTCTGCGGCCAAGGCAGAGCAATCTAGAATGCATGAAGGACCATACATTTTAACTAATCAGACCATGATCCGATACACTCCATCCTATTTGCGGCCATTCGCGTTCATTTGCGGACGTTCTTCTCTTAAGGGTCTAGATAACCTTAGAGTGGATTTTCTCTCAGCAGAGTTAGTATTCTATCAGAGAGATTTTCCTCTCGGTGATGAAATCTAAACTCACATTCCTTGAGGTGTAAATGAAACGTTTGTCGGGGAACACCATTGAACTTTGCAAGTCTTCGTTTGGCATATGACCAGAATGATTCAATGCCATTGATATGGCAATTACCGCGGGCAAATTCATTCTCGCCAGGATGC
>Ga0209561_1000330_pt1 | contig 11047 bp, 9 predicted proteins | sample WorMettrBAHAMAS2_FD_187393 | JGI IMG/M metagenome (GOLD analysis project Ga0209561, IMG submission 187393) | Marine gutless worms symbiont microbial communities from Max Planck institute for Marine Microbiology, Germany - Inanidrilus... | ecosystem: Host-associated > Annelida > Digestive system >... | reverse complement strand
CGGCGAGAAACGGCTGCTCACGTCCTTCGAGATGACCGAGATCGATCTGCTCGATCGATCCCCGTTCTCATGGTGCGACCTGCACGGCGACGGCCAGGCCCTGATGGCGAGCGGATTTCAGGGGTGGGCGGGCGTCTTCCATGACGGCACGCTCTGGCACGCTCTCGGCCACCCGAAGGGCAGAGCGCTCCGCACCCTCGCCATCGGTACCCGCGTCCAGGCGCTCGCCGCGGCCGACGACTTCCTGCGGGAGACCGAAACCACCAGCGCCTCGGCCAAGAGCAAGCGCTGGCTCAACGACCCTGCCACCATGCGGCAGATCGAGCTCCTGCATCGTGCCGGCCACTCCGCCGACGGCCTCGACTTCGGCCTCTCCAAATACGCCGCCAACTGCCATCTGAACTTCCGCTGGAACCGGGGTGCCATCCGCGCGGCCGTCCTGCGCGACGCTGTTCGGAGCGCGGCGTGAACCGATCCAACGCCCTGCATCCGGACCGGATGACCAGCCGGGAGCGCATCGCCGAAGCATGCGAGATCCTTGCGCTGGGGCTGATTCGGCTCCGGGTGCGTGAGCGTCAACTATCTGACGATACTGGAGAAATTTGCCTACACATATCGGCTGACCGATGCCGTCATGCGACCGCAACCTTGACCGAGGAGACCGCATGACGACCGATCCGATTCCCGGGCGCCTGGCCGCCCTGAAGGCCATGAAGACGCCGCAGCTGAAAGCGCAATGGCGAGAGCTGTTCGAGACCGAGCCTCCGCCCTACAACCGCCGCTTCCTCGAAAGCCGGCTCGCCTATCGCATCCAGGAACTCGCCTATGGCGGGCTGAAGCCCGAGACGGTGAAGCGGCTGGAAGCGCTCGGCGAGCAACTCGACGGCGGTAACATCACCACCCGCCGCATCAGGCAAGATCGCAAGCCGATCGCCGGCACGAAGCTGATCCGGGAATGGCAGGGCGTCGAGCACACGGTCACCGTGCTTACCGACGGCTACGAATGGCAAGGCCGTCCCTACCAATCGCTTTCCGCGATCGCCCGCGCCATCACCGGCACCCGCTGGAACGGCTGGGTGTTCTTCGGGCTGAAGAATCGGCGGGCCGGCGCATGACGAAGCCGATCCTCCGCAAGCTCCGCGCCGCCGTCTACACCCGGAAATCCTCCGAGGAAGGGCTGGAGCAGGAGTTCAACAGCCTCGATGCCCAGCGCGAGTCCTGCGAGGCCTATGTCGCCAGCCAGAAATCCGAGGGCTGGGCGCTGGTCCGCGACCGTTACGACGACGGCGGATTCTCGGGCGGGACGCTGGAGCGACCGGGTCTCAAGCGTCTCCTCGCCGACATCGAGGACGGGCTCGTCGACGTTGTGGTGGTCTACAAGATCGACCGTCTGAGCCGCTCGCTCGCCGACTTTGCCAAGCTGGTCGAGGTGTTCGACCGGCACGGCGTGACCTTTGTCTCGGTGACGCAGTCGTTCAACACCACCACGTCGATGGGGCGGCTCACCCTCAACATCCTGCTCAGCTTCGCCCAGTTCGAGCGCGAGGTCACCGCCGAGCGGATCCGCGACAAGGTCGCCGCCAGCCGCAAGAAGGGTATGTGGATGGGCGGCTGGGCGCCCTGGGGCTACGATGTGAAGGATCGGAAACTGGTCGTGAACGCCGCTGAGGCCGCAACGATCCGCATGATCTTCGAGCGGTTCGTGACCAGCGGCTCGGCGACCGCGCTGGCGCGGGAGCTTCGCGCCGAGGGCATCGTCACCAAGCGCGGCAAGCCCGTGGACAAGGGCGCGCTCTACAAGCTGCTGAACAACCGGGTTTATATCGGTGAGGCGGTGCACAAGGGGAAGAGCTATCCCGGCGAGCACGCCGCCATCATCGACCGGGCGCTGTGGGACAAGGTGCATGCGATTCTGGTTGAGAGCCCGCGCAAGCGCGCCGCGCGCACCCGCGCCAGGACGCCCGCTCTGCTAAAGGGGCTGCTTTTCGGGCCGGACGGCGCGGCCTTCTCGCCGACGCACACTCGCAAGGGCGGCAAGCTCTACCGCTACTACGTCAGCCAGACGGTGCTGAAGCATGGCGCCGAGTCGTGTCCTATCGGTCGCGTGCCCGCGGGCGAGATCGAGGCTGTGGTCATCGACCAGCTCCGCGCCGTGTTCCGCCAGCCCGAGATAGTGGCAGGCACTTGGAAGGCGGCGCGCGCCCAAGCCAATGACATCACAGAAGCCGACGCCCGCGCCGCCCTGCAGAAGCTCGATCCGCTGTGGGACGAACTCTTCCCCGCCGAACAGGCGCGTATCGTGGCGCTGCTGGTCGAGCGCGCGGACATTGGCACGGAAGGGCTCGACGTCCGGCTTCGCGTTGAAGGACTCGGCAGCCTCGCGCGCGAGATGCTCGCCGGTGACATGGGCGCGGCAGCATGACCCGCGGTGCCCCAACCCCGACCCCGGAGACAGTGACGCTCCGCATCCCGTTCCGCGTCGTGAAGCGCGGCGGGCGGAAGGAGATGGTGTTGCCCAGCAACACGCGCGACGCAGCCGCGCAGCCCCGCAAGACCGACAACACGCTGGTCAAGGCGGTGGCGCGCGCCTTCCGCTGGAAGCGGATGTTGGACACGGGCGAGTTCGCTACCATCGCCGAACTGGCCGAACGGGAGGGGATCGCCTCCTCTTACATGACCCGCGTCCTGCGCCTGACCCTCCTCGCACCCGAAACCGTTGAGGCGATCTTGGACGGCAGGCAAGGGCCGGAGGTGACGCTGGCGCGGGTGCTAGAGCCTTTCCCGGTGGAATGGGCGCAACAGATGTCCCACGCAAATAAACACGACATATCGCGGTAGTTTACAAGGCCGTCGCCTCATGTGCCGAAGTTCCGCTATTTTGGCCAGGGCTGTAACGAGAGCGCCTAAGTTTATGTGCTGCGATGGACAACCTAAGCGCTGACCGCTTCTGGCTTACGGCTATGGCTCCCCCCCTACTTGCTATCGCTCAGGGTGCCGGCATCAGACGCCTGCAACAGAACACTCACGAGACCATCAAGCGAGGCACGCATCCCTGCCAGGTTGAACATAGCGCACTGCTTAGATATGCTCGTGGGGTGTCCCACAAGATATCGAGCCACGTCATGATTCCCTCAGGGCAACTCACAAGCGTTCCGGTAGCAGATATCGAGCTCGATCGGGACAATCCGAGGATACGTAAATTCCTGGAGATGTACGGCGAAGACGTCACCCCTGAGCAGATACACCTTGCCCTAGGTGCTGGCGGAGACGATACCGGCGCCGGCGGAGGCACGACATTCTCGAAGCTTAAGAACTCAATTCTGACCAATGGCGGCGTCATTCAGCCCATCATCATCAACCGTACCTCGGATGGGCGCTTGGTCTGTATCGAAGGCAATACTCGAGTTGCTCTTTACCAGGAGTTTTTGAGCGAGGATGTGCCAGGAAACTGGACCGAAATACCTGCATTGGTTCATGACAACCTCGATGAAGCCTCTGCAGATGCGGTACGGCTTCAGGTCCATCTCGTCGGCCCAAGACCCTGGGATCCCTACTCCAAGGCCAAATACCTCCACCACTTGCGGCACAAGGAACACATGCCGTTCTCGGAGATCATTGATTATTGCGGAGGCACTGAAATAGAATTTAATCGAAGCATTACCGCCTATATCGAAATGGAGAAGTATTATAGGGATGTGATCCCAGAAGATGGCAAATTCGATGCGACAAGGTTCAGCGGTTTTGTTGAGCTGCAGAAGCCAGGTGTGAAGGAAGCGATTTATGCAGCAGGTTTTAACTTGAGTGATTTTGCGAATTGGATTCACACCGGCAAGATTTATCCGCTTTGGACGGTTCGTAGCCTCCCGAGCATCCTGAAGAACAAGAGGGCAAGAGAAGCCTTTCTCAAGCATAACGCTAAAAAGGCGCTCACCTACCTGGAGACGCCTGATACGGATAAGGCGCTCGAAAACGCCTCTCTGCTCCAACTGGCGCGGGCGATGACGTCTATGCTTCAGACTTTCTCGTTCACCGAAGCGCAGAAGCTGAAAGACGATCCGTCCAACGAGGTTGCCCAGAGCCTGTTCGAAGCCAAAGAAGCCATTGGAGATTTGATAGATTTCATTGAGTCGAGTTAAATGAACGAGTCCGCAGAACACATTGCGATGGTCGAGCTGGTTCTGAAGCACATTCACAAGCTGTACTGCGAGACCATGACCCTCTATTCCGTGACTGATCTTCCCGGCCAGGCTTCCAAGGTCCGCCCGCCCGCTATCGGCGGGTACGTTCCCGACATCTACTGCACAGACACTCACGCCTCGCTGGTGGCCGTCGGGGAGGCGAAGACATCAAGAGACTTGCACACGGCAAGATCACTTGAGCAGATATCGGCCTTTTATAGGCACATTACGATTACAAAGGGAGGATATCTTGCAATCGGCGTTCCTTGGACCGAGGAGGCCTTCGTGTTCAACTTCATTAAGCGCCTCGCGACCGAAACGCCCCCGAATCAAGCCAAGGTCTCGATCGTCACTGAGATGCGGGTCTTGCGATGCTTCTAACGCAAAAACCTGCAAATCTTCAGGCACGCCACCAAGGCTACGAGTATCAGCTACAGGCTGTGAACTCACTGAAAGATTTGCCTTATGGTGCCGTCTTTCATGAACAGGGTCTTGGCAAGACCAAGATCGGAATTGATCTTGCTTTAACCTGGATAAAGAATGAAGAGTGCGATTCTGTCATCTTCATCACCAAGCGTAGCCTTATCAAGAACTGGGAAGGCGAGCTTGAAACACACACTTTCACTTCGCCCCGCCTTCTGAGCCAGGACAGGAAGGCTAACTTTTTTGCCTTCAACAGCCCCGCACGCATTTATCTGACGCATTACGAAGTTGTCCGATCAGAGCAGAAGCGCCTCAAGCTGTTCCTGAGGACCCGCAAAGTCGGGGTCGTTCTGGACGAAGCGCATTACTTCAAGAACCCTGAGTCAACCATAGCGGAAGCACTTTTTTCGATTTCCGATCTCTTCACGAAGAAGATCATCATGACCGGAACGCCTGTTGCCAACAGGCCGTATGATATCTGGTCGCAGATTTATTTCCTGGATGGCGGCGAGGCGCTCGGAGAAGACTTCAAATCTTTCAAGCAAAGCAACGATCTGAGCAGCGATTTCGCGCAGGATGCCCGAAAAGCCGAGGCATTCGAGAACGCCGTCTCGAAGATATTCGGCAGGATTTCAGCCTTCTCTGTGAGGGATACAAAGGAGAGTTCGGGCATTGAGCTTCCGACCAAGACCATCCTCAGCCACACGGCAGAGCTCGCGCCCCGGCAATCTGAGATCTACCGGGCCTATCGCGACGAGATCGGCGCGATGGTCGTTCAGCAAGGCAAACCGATGCTGGATGATGTCGAAAACCTGCTCAAACGCTTGCTACGGCTGGTCCAGGTCGCATCCAACCCCGGCCTTGTTGACGAGGCATATAACGAAGAACCGGGCAAGCTCTCAGTCACGTCCGACATCATCGCCGAGTATGTGCCGAACGGAAAGAAGGTCATCGTCTGGACGAACTTTGTGGAGAATGTCTCTTGGCTGCGCACGCATTTCGCGTCCTTTGATCCCGCCGTCATTACGGGGCGCATGTCGGTTGCCGATAGAGACGCCTCGGTGCGAAAGTTCAAGGAATCCGCAGAGTGCGGCATCCTCGTCGCAACACCAGCCTCAGCCAAAGAGGGATTGACGCTGACGGTCGCGAACTGCGCCATCTTCTTCGACAGGTCGTTCAGCCTTGATGACTACCTGCAGGCGCAGGACAGGATTCACAGGATTTCTCAGGTCGAAGAGTGTTTTGTCTACAATCTGATCGCCGAAAACACTGTCGATGAGTGGGTCGGTGAGTTATTGGCTGCCAAACAACTTGCGGCAGAGCTCGCTCAGGGCGACATCAGTCTTGATGAGTATAAGCAGGCGGCCACTTACGAGTTCGGGGAACTTATCGGGCAGATACTGGGAGTAGAGGTTTGACTCCATCTGAATCCGCCAAACCGGCTGTGCTCAGCAGCGTTACGACGGCCGTGGCCGATGAAATCGTCATTCGCGGCCATCAGATACCCGTCAAGATTTGTCAGCTGGCCAACAAGCGCCTCAAGTTCTTCCCCGAGAATCCGCGCATCTTCTCGATCATCGGCGCAGGGGAAAAACTGCCCTCGCAGGAAGAGATTCAGCAGCGTCTGCTCGGAATGGAGCACGTGAAAGTCCTCATCCAGGACATCAAGAGGAACGGCGGCCTGATCGACCCCGTGCTCGTGAAGGATGGCTCGCTGGAAGTTCTTGAGGGCAACAGCCGCCTTGCGGCCTACCGGGCACTATCGGAAGCGGACCCGATCAAGTGGGGTCTTATCAAGTGCGTGCTGCTGCCCGCAGACCTCAGCGATGACATGATCTTCTCGCTGCTCGGCCAGTATCACGTCAAAGGCAAGAAGGACTGGGCACCCTTCGAGCAGGCCGGCTTCCTGTACAGACGGCACAAGAATCAGGGTATTGATATTCCTACACTTTCTAAAGAAATAGGGATCGGGCGACGGACGGTAAAGCAGCTTGTGGACACCTACCAGTTCATGATCGACCACAAGCAGACCGAAGTCAGCCGCTGGAGTTACTTCTACGAGTATCTGAAGTCGAACAAGATCAAGAAGGCGCGGGACAAGTACGAGGATTTCGACGACCTTGTGGTCGAGAAAATCGAGTCCGGAGAAATCGCGAAAGCAACCGACGTTCGGGACAAGCTGCCGATTGTGGCCGCGGCGTCAGACAAGGTGCTCAAAAAATTCGTTCAAGGCGACCTCGATTTTGAAGACGCCTATGAGCAGGCCGTTGATGCCGGCGGCGACAATGCGAGTCTGCGCAAGCTCTCGGCGTTCAGGAAATGGCTCGGCCGCATTGAGGTTCAGAATGAAATCCTGGAGCTAGACGGTCAGGCGGGCGTGAAGGCTCGCTTCGAGTTCAAGAGGCTGGCGGCGTTGTCGCGCTCCATCAAGGACAAGCTGGACCCGGGCAGTTAAGGATTGCTCATCAAGCACTGCGAGCACGCAGCCTCGCATGAAAGCGGCAGGACGCTACGCCAATTCAACCGCCTTGGGGATTCTTGCGTTTTGTGTACCGGCGCTGTTGAGCTACCATATATAGTGCTATTACGTTAAGAAATCGGTGCCCGCGCGGCGACTGCTCGAAACATGATCGTGGGCCTCGCCGCGGATGTTCGGTCTCAAGCAAAGTCGCCGATCGACAATTGCATCGTGCTGGCATAGAGTGGTGGCAGTGAGCAAGAGAAGCAGGAACAATGGCCAACAAGAACATCCTTCTTGTCGAACCGGGGTATCGCAACAAGTACCCGCCTCTCGGGCTGATGAAGATTGCGCAGTATCACGGTCCGAACGGCAAGAAGGACAACGTACGCTTTGTTAAGGGCGAAGACCCTTCGGCCTACGACACGGCTTGGGACCGCATTTACATCACCACACTATTTTCCTTCGAGTGGGAGCGCACCGCCCGCAGCATCGACTACGCCCTAGATCTGGCCGGCGGGCAGGCGCACCGCGTGTTTGTCGGCGGCATCGCAGCATCGCTGATGCACGAGAGGTATATCGAAGACCCCAAGTGGCGCGGTGTTCGTTTCATAAAAGGGCTTCTCGGGGAAGCGCCCGCGGTCTCGCTTGGGCTCGACCCGTTCGATGAGGAACTCTACGCGGATGATGTGAACGGAAAACCCATCGAAGACCTAGTGCCCGATTACAGCATTCTTGATCACATCGAATATCGCTACCCTGTGAACGATGCGTATTTCACATACGCATCACGCGGCTGCGTTAGAAAATGCGCGTTCTGCGGCGTGCCCAAGCTGGAAGGCGGGCAGCGCGATACGAATTCTTTGACTGAAGTAGTTGACGGCGTCCGCAAGCTTTACGGTGAAAAGCGGGACCTGATCTTGATGGACAACAACGTGGTTGCGTCCGCTAACTTCAAGGACATTATCTCAGAAATCATCGATCTCGGATTTGAGCGCGGTGCGACCCTAAAGCGTGGACGCTATGAACTGCAGCGCCGTGTGGATTTCAATCAGGGCGTGGATGCGCGCATTCTTTCCCGCGACCCGATGTATCTTCAGCAACTCGCGCGGATTGCCCTAAAGCCGTTGCGAATCGCTTTTGACCATCTCGGTGTGAAGAAGCCGTATTCACAAGCCATTCGCTATTCTGCAGAGGCGGGCATTACAGAGTTGTCCAACTACATGCTCTATAACTTCAAGGATAATCCGGCCGATCTGTTCGAGCGGATGAGGCTTAATGTGGAGCTCAACGAAGAGCTCGGCATTCGTATCTTCTCCTTCCCGATGCGTTATCAGCCGGTAACGCGGCCTGATCGCGGCCATGTCGGCGATGGCTGGAATTCCTATTACCTGCGTTCGATGCAGGTGATCCTGCAGGCTACGCACGGCATAGTCAGCGGCGCTCCCGAATTCTTCAGGAAGGCGTTCGGCGATACTTTTGATGAGTTCGAGAACATTCTACTTCGTCCGCATCACTACATCTTCAACCGCTATTGGTATGAGCAGTATGACGGAAGGCCGGAGTTCGAAAGCTTCCAGGCTGCGATGGGAGCACTGTCCGCCGACGAAAGAACAGAGCTGCTGAGCTATCTGTGCGCACGGGATAAGAACGACTACGAGAGCGATTTAAACCTGCTTGCGGCAGGCAGATTGCGCGAGGCAGCTAGGTACTTTGTGCCTATGTCCAAAGCCAATGAGGCGCGGATTTGGGAGGCGCAGAAGCGTCGCCGCGTTGAAGATTTGAGCGCCTATCTCGTGCCGGAGGATGAACGTGTGGAGGACGCAGCTCTCACCGATGAGGACATCCAGCCCACCGCAAAGTCCAAGCAGCAGACCGAGAATATCAAGGAAGCATGCGCATAAGGCGGGGAAGCAAGAACATGATTGAAGCGGAAAGAATTGACGAGGACGGCCTTTTTGAGCCGGAGATCTTTGTCGGCAAAGACGTTCTGGAGCTGCTCAGCAGCTCCATGTATGTCAATCCGCTCTCGATCTTTCGTGAGTATGTCCAGAACGCGACCGACGCGATCGATGAAGCAGTTGTGCTCGGCCTCCTACCGTCAATCGATAAGGGGCTGATCGAGATCAATCTCGACCATATCGACCGTCGCGTGGTGATCCGAGACAGCGGCAAAGGGCTTGCTGCCAAGGATTTCGCAGCGCGGATGCTGTCTTTCGGGGCAAGTGAAAAACGCGGGACTGATGCGCGGGGTTTCCGTGGCGTCGGGCGCCTTTCCGGCCTTGGCTACGTCCAGCAACTTATCTTTCGCTCTCGCGCCAAGGGCGACACGAAGGTAATGGAAGCGACCTGGGACGGCCGCATCGTAAAAAGAATGCTAGCTTCAACCAGCCCAGATACCGACCTGCGCACGATTGTCCGGGAATCCGTCACCATCAAGCGGCTACACCCTGCCGACTACCCTTCGCATTTCTTTGAGGTCGAGCTCGTCAAACCGCGCCGTATCGCCAATGACCGCCTGCTTAACGAGCTGGAAATCGAAGCCTTCATCGCTCAGGTCTGCCCTTGTCCGTTCGCACCCGAATTCACGTTCGGCAAGGAGATCGCCGCGCTGCTCGCGCCGCACGGGCGCGCCGGAAAATGCTACAACATCCATATCAACGGCGCAGACCAACCTGTTTACCGCCCCTACCGGGACGATGTCGCCTATTCCGATACGAAGCGCGCACAGCTGCGCAATCTTAAGTCCTTCACGATTGACAGTATCGACGGCGAAACGGCCGCCGTCGGCTGGCTGATCCATCACGACTATCAGGGCGCGATCCCGTCCGCGCAGGGCGTACGCGGCCTGCGCGCGCGTATCGGCAATATCCAGGTCGGTCATGACCGCCTGTTTCTGGAAGTCTTCCCTGAAGACCGTTTCTGCTCGTGGACAATCGGCGAGGTTCATGTGCTCGACAGACGGGTTGTGCCGAATGGCCGGCGGGATGAGTTCGAAAGCAACGCGCATTTGGATAATATCATTGCGCATTTGCGCCCTGTCGGCGCGGAAGTAGCGCGAGAATGCCGCGTTTCTTCGCAGAAGCGTAACAGGCTGAAGACCTTCGAACTGGCCGCGGACAAGGTCTATGAACGGCTGGACGTGCTCAAGCAGGGAGCAATTTCAGAGCGCTATGCTAAGACGATCAAGGCCGAGATTGGATCGCTGCTCTCAGAGATGAGAAAGGCGATGGATTTCGATCTATTCGAGGATGCTGATCGGAGCGCGCTTCGCTCGCGCCTTGTGAAGATCGAGAAGGCAGTTGATGCCCACACCAGCAAGGCGGAAGGTGACATCCTCGACACCCTACCTGAGCGGAAGAGGGCAACCTACAAAGAGGTCTTTGATCTCATCTATGATTGCTCAGTTAATCAGGTCGCGGCAAAGAGCTTGATCGACCGGATGCTGGATAGGCTATCGCGATCTTGAATCGTCGAAGTCGGTGAACTGATTCGCGAGGGCTATCGGGCACCCCGCTTCCTGAGAAAACGGGTGGTCGCGGCGAGAACAGCATCGCAGAGCACTGTCGGCGAGAGGGGATCGCGACGAGCCTGTGCTACAGTTGGCTGAAGAAGTTTAGATTTCTGTTCCTTCTCACGAACGCCCCCGGCGTCAAAGTGTTTAGCTGCAGCGCTGGAAAAGTTATTCTATTCCAGATGCTTGCATACAATTCACCAAAACAGCGCAGTCATCAGTAACCGTCCGGCGAACGCGCCCTTTCTTATGATGCTTGTTCAGCGTAGGCCCATGGCAGGAGCTCGGTAACCGTCCGGCGAACGCGCCCTTTCTTATGATGCTTGTTCAGCGTAGGCCCATGGCAGGAGCTCGTCGATGCGGTTGATCTTGTGGTCGGCGATGCGGTCCAGGACCCAGGCGAGCCAAGCCTGAGGATCGACGCCGTTCAGCTTGGCGGTTTCGATCAGGGTGAAGGCGATGGCCATGGCCCTG
>Ga0209561_1000329_pt1 | contig 11049 bp, 9 predicted proteins | sample WorMettrBAHAMAS2_FD_187393 | JGI IMG/M metagenome (GOLD analysis project Ga0209561, IMG submission 187393) | Marine gutless worms symbiont microbial communities from Max Planck institute for Marine Microbiology, Germany - Inanidrilus... | ecosystem: Host-associated > Annelida > Digestive system >... | reverse complement strand
CCACTTCGATCTCCCCGCCGAACAAAGCCTCGCTCTCCGCTTCCAGTTCATGAACGATGATCTCGCGCAAACGGCAGAAAAAATACGCCGCCGTCTTCCGGTTCACACCGCACAACCGTGACGCCGACGTCTCGACGCTCTCAGGCGGCGAGCGGCGCCGTGTCGCACTCTGCCGTTTGCTACTGCAGAAACCCGAAGTCCTGCTCTTGGACGAACCGACCAACCACCTGGACGCCGAGTCGGTGGCCTGGCTGGAGCGCCACTTGCGGGAATACGCCGGTACCGTCCTGATGGTCACCCACGACCGCTACTTTCTCGACAACGTCACCGGCTGGATCCTCGAGCTCGACCGCGGCCGCGGCATCCCCTATGAGGGCAACTACTCGGCTTGGCTCGAACAGAAGGAAAAACGCCTCGGCCAGGAAGAGCGCGAGGAGACGGCGCGCCAACGCACGCTCAAACACGAGTTGGAGTGGATCCGCCAGTCGCCGCGCGCCCGCCAGGCCAAATCGAAGGCACGGATCACGGCTTACGAGGAACTGCTCGCCAAGTCGGCGGACATGGCGCCGGGGACGGCCCAGATCGTCATCCCGGCGGCCCCGCGCCTCGGCGACCTCGTCATCGAGTCGGACGGCCTGTCGAAGGGTTTCGAGGACCGGCTCTTGATCGACGATCTGTCGTTCAAACTGCCGCCGGGCGGCATCGTCGGCGTCATCGGTGCCAATGGCGCCGGCAAGACGACGCTGTTCCGCTGCATCACCGGCCAGGAACAACCGGACGGCGGCTCCGTCCGCGTCGGCGACACGGCGGTGCTCGGTTACGTTGACCAGAGCCGCGATGCATTGGATGGCGAAAAGACCGTCTGGCAGGAAATCTCCGACGGCCTTGACGAGATCGACCTCGGCAAGCGCAAGATGCAGAGCCGCGCCTACGTCGCCCAGTTCAACTTCAAGGGCGCCGACCAGCAGAAGAAGGTCGGTATGTTGTCCGGCGGCGAACGCAATCGGGTGCATCTCGCCAAGATGCTCAAATCAGGCGCCAACGTGCTGCTCTTGGACGAGCTGACCAACGACCTCGACGTCGAGACGCTCAGGGCCCTTGAGGACGCCATCGCCGACTTCGCCGGCTGCGTCGTCGTCATCAGCCACGACCGCTGGTTCCTGGATCGCATCGCCACGCACATCCTCGCCTTCGAGGGCGACAGCCACGTCGAGTGGTTCGAGGGCAACTTCGAGGATTACGAGGAAGACAAGAAACGGCGCCTGGGAGAGGACGCGGTCGAGCCACACCGGATCAAGTACAAGCCGTTGGTGCGGTAGGCCGTTTCCGAGTTCCCGGACCGGATAAAGCATGTATTCTTCGTTGTTGACTTGGCGTTCCGCCAGTCGGGCGCGGCAAGACCACAATACCGTCAAAAACAGGGAGCTATGCTGCTTCGAACACCGGAAAGATTCGTAGCCTTTTCCTTCTTTGGCTCGCTGATCGTAACGGTACTTCTGGGATGGTTCGGCGACCACACAAGGGGATGGCCCTACCAAATTGTGGAAAGTGCCGGTCTCGACCGCCCGCTTTTGTTCATACCGGCAATCCAATCGAACTTGGAAATCTTTGCCGGTAATTTCGATCGAACCGAGTATAGCTTCCTACTCGATGCATACCTTATCAACTTCCTTTGGCTCCTGTACCTTCTGCTCCTGCTCAAGTGGAAAGAGGCCGAATTTATTCTGGAAATGAGAAAACGATTCCAGGACCCCGAATACCATGGTCCTAATGCCATTGAAGTAGATCGTTCAAAGATTAGAAGGATGGGGGTTCAAGGACCTTCCGACATCGCTCGGTTCATGTCACTTTTTCTTTTGCTCGGTGCCGCCGGCTTGTTTTTCGATGTTTTCGAAGACTCAAGAACGCTTCCCGGAAACCAAATTGTTGTTGACCCGTGGAGCGCCATTCGATTTTTCGTTTTCGACGGCTTTATCATGCTCGGTATCACCTACGTTTACCCTTCATTGAAAGTGCATTTTTCCAAAACGAAACGCTAATCGGTAATGGGCATTGTTTGCCTGGACTGACAGGTTTTGCCGGTCAATTTCAATCTTGTAAAATCTTAGCTGTTTGAAACTAATAACATCGTCATTCGGCACGATCCTTGCTGGTTCTCCCTTGTTCAAATCAATTAAGGGGAGACGATCAATGACCACAACCGAACCGGGCCTGGCCGCATTCGCCCTAACAGCGAAGCCCGAGAAATACCTGAACCTGCGCGGCGTCACGTCGGACGACGATAACGTAAAGAATCTTTCGCACTTTTAGAATTGACGGCTTCTTCTAGACTTTGAGAAGGAGCGATTTGATGACAGACGACAAGGAAGAAGAGAAGATGGGAGAAGTGATCCGGATCGACGAAGCACGGATTAAGGATCACCTGGGCGAGATGGTGCGCGGGACGGTCGAGGAAGCGTTGAACGCGATGCTCGATGCGGAAGCAGACCGTCTTTGCGGCGCGGCGCGTTATGAACGCAATGAGGGCCGCCACGACCTGGCAGTTCCCGCCGGTCAATGCACCGGCCGACGTCAAGGCGGCCTGGGAGGAGGCGACCCAGGGTCTCACCGACATGGAGAAGATGCTGAAAATGGCGCCCTTCATGGCCAGGGTCGCCGGCGCCAACCTGCGCTTCGACGCCACCGGCACGGCGGTCGGCATGGCCGAACCGGGGGATCCCGACTTCCGCAACATCTTCTCGGAACCGGGCTTTTCCTACTCGCAGATGACCCGCGATCTGCTCGCCGAACTGGAGCGCTTCAAATACACGCTGTCGGCCGCCGACTACGCAGAACGCAAGGGGTTTCTCGAGAGTTTCCTGACGGCATTGGAACGGCGCGGGTGGAGCGCCGCCTGACCGATCAGGTCTTGTTCTCTTTGAGGGATGCGGTCTTCTTCTTCAGTTCTTCGATGAGACCGGCCACTGAACCGCCCTTTTGGCGAACGATCGACCCGAAGTCGGAGCGCAGCGTCGTCGACATGGACGTGCCTTCGACGATGACGTCGAGGATCTTGTAGACCTTGCCATCGGTGCCGGTCAGCCAGTTGACGCGGATCGGCTTGGCGCCGGCGGGGCGTTTGATCTCCGTGAACACGGTCGCCGTGTTCGTCTTCTCGGCGCGGGATTTCCGGATCTCAAGGGTCTCGCCGGCATAGCGCGCAAAGCGGTCGACGTAGGAAGCCATCATCAGGTCCTCGAAAAGGGCCAGGTATTCGGTCTTCTCGTCGTCACTGGCCTTGCGCCAATAACGCCCAAGAACAAACTTGCCGATGGACCGTACGGCGAAGGCGTCGTTGAACAGGACACGGAACCGGGTGACGCGCTCTGAGTGCGACACCGATTGGTCGGTCAGTGATTGAATGGCCTGTTCGGCGAGCGAACGGATGAATCCCTCCGCCCCTTCTTCCAACTCGCCGGCTTTCACCGGCGCGAACCAAAGACTAACGATTGCGAGGACGGCAATCGCCCTTGCCACGGACCTTCGGTTGAACATGATACTCTATCTCCGGGACAGTTCTTCCTGGGCATCCGGTTCGGGGAAGATCGGGGCTTCTCCCATCCCGGGCGCCGGCACGTTGCCCGTTCCCTTCCCGTTACTTATTTCGTCATTGCGCCGTTGGCGGTACAAGCTACGGATTGACGCGTAGAAATCAAGAGATGACTTCTCGATATCGTCGATCAAATCCAAATGGGGCCCGCCGATCGACGGCATCGGTGCCGCCGCGCATGAGCGGTACGGCGTCCTTGCCGGCATCAACATAGAGCACATTGACCGGGTCGGCGAGAAAATCAACGACCATGCCGACCGTATCGCGCGGATTTGATGGCCCAAACACCGGCAGCATCAAGAACGGCCCTTCCGGCAACCCCCATACGGCAAGCGTCTGGCCGAAATCTTCGCCGTGGCCGGGCAGGCCCATTTCGCTGGCCATATCGTTGAAGCCGCCGGCGCCGATGGTCGAATTCACGAAGAAGCGGACGAAGGTCTCGCCGGCCCGTTTCCATTCTCCCTGCAGGAGATCGTTGGCGAAGACCAGGGGCGCACGCATGTTCTCGAGAATATTGTGGATGCCGGTCGTCAGAAACTCGGGCAAGTAATCCCGATAGACCCGCGCCACCGGCTGCAGCACGGCCTTGTCGAGGCCGCGGTTGAACGCAAAGATCGTCCGGTTGGCCGGTTCCATGGGATCGTTGATCAGCGCCAATTCCCGCGCAGCCTCCGGGTCACCCGGCGCCTGCGGTAGGGCACATCCGCTCACCATCACCAAGACCAGGAGCAGTCCGGCAATGAACGGCGAGCGCGGATCTGGGGTCGTTCGCTCTCGCATGGGCGAATTTTGCGCGGCAATTCTTACGATCGTCTTAACGATTGGCACCACGCCGCCGCAATGCATGGAATCAGTGCCGGAACCGAACATAAAATCTTGACGCCCGAGGATTCTATCCGATTCGCCCGTTAACCATGGGCGTTCCGTGTTTCGTACCCTTACCAAGTTCCTCATTGCCCGTCCCTTTTGCCAGCCGACCCGGTTCTCCGATTTGTCTGCCCGGAACAAGGCCCTTTGAAGACCGTTTTTCGGCAATCCTGGGGTCATCGCCGGCGGCGTGGAACGCCCGTTCGCCGGTCTCTGGCCCGGCTAAGGACCGGCAAGACGAAGTCGTCTCGCCGGCTACCCTAACATGACAACATAAAGATATCTTGATATTGTTATTTTCCTGTGGAATGATGCCCCAATGCCGCACGGCACCAAATGGGGAAGGCCTCGATGGAACCGCTGCTCAATGCCCTGAAGGCGATCGCCGAACCGACGCGACTGCGCATCCTCGCCTTGTGCCTCAGGGGCGAACTGACGGTCAGCGAACTGGTCCGCATCCTGGGCCAAAGCCAGCCTCGCATATCCAGGCACCTGAAATTGATGACCGAAGCCGGTCTATTGGAACGGATCCGGGAAGGCAGTTGGGTCTTCTTTCGCCTCTCCCAGTCCGGAATCGGCGCCGAGACAGCCGACCGCGTGGCACCGTTGATCCCGCTCGTCGACGACCAGCTCCGACGCGATCGCCAACGCCTGAGCGAGGTTAAACGCGACCGGGCGGAAGCGGCGGCGACCTATTTCCGGGAAAACGCGGAACGCTGGAACGAAGTGCGCTCGCTACACGTCGATGAGACCGAGGTCGAAGCCGCCATCGCCGAAATGCTGCCGGCGACAGGTGTTTCTTCGCTCCTCGATATTGGCACCGGCACGGCCCGTATCCTCGAGCTGTTCGGACCCCGTATCGAAAAAGGCGAGGGCATCGACCTGTCTTCCGCCATGCTCGCCGTTGCCCGCGCCAACCTGGAACAAGCCGACCTCGGGCATTGCCGGGTACGCCACGGAGATCTTTACCAGTTGCCTTATCCGGAGGGCGGCTTCGATGCGGTCACCATCCACCAAGTGCTCCACTTCGTCGACGACCAGGCCCTGGCGGTCAGCGAGGCGGCGCGGGTCCTCGCGCCGGGCGGACGGCTCTTGATTGTCGATTTCGCACCGCATGCCCTGGAAAGCCTGCGAACCGACAATGAACACCGCCGCCTGGGTTTCGATACGGATGAGGTTGTCGGTTGGTTGGTTCTCGCCGGCCTCGAGTTGAAGGCGGCCCAGCATTTGCCGGGCGACCCGTTGACCGTATCCCTGTGGCTGGCGGAAAAACCGACGGCAGCGGCTGGCCACCCGCAAGAAGAACAAACACTCGCCGCCCAATGACGGGACCGTGCGGACGGCACTGACGGCTGAAGACGAAGGAACGACCATGAAACGAAAAAGCGAAGCCGGGGACATCATGAACGTGTCGAGGCGCGGCCGCCCGCCGTCGCCGGAACTGGCCATCGCCGCGCCGTTGCCCGAGGATGTGGAAGTGTCCTTCGAGTTTTTCCCGCCAAAAACCGAGGAAGGCGGCACCAAATTATGGGGCGCTCTCCAGAGGTTAGCGCCGTTGGGCCCGTCCTACGTGTCGGTCACCTACGGAGCTGGCGGCACGACGCGCGAGAGAACCCATGCGATTGTCACCCGCATCCGCCGGGAAACCGACCTGGAACCGGCTGCCCACTTGACCTGTGTCGGCGCCAGCCGCGATGAAATCGGCGCCATCGCCGACGATTATTGGCAGGCCGGCGTCCGCCACATCGTGGCGCTCAGGGGCGATCCGCCGCAAGGCAGCAAGCGCTACCTTCCGCACCCGGGTGGATATGCCAACGCGTCCGATCTAGTCGCCGGTCTGAAAAAGGCCCACGACTTCGAGATCAGCGTCGCCGCCTATCCGGAAGTGCACCCGGAAGCTGCATCCGCCGAAGCCGACCTCGACAACCTGAAACGCAAGATCGATGCCGGCGCCACCCGGGCCATCACCCAGTTCTTCTTCGACACCGAGCTCTTCCTGCGATTCCTCGACCGGGTGCGGGCCGCCGGCATAGCGGTCCCGATCGTTCCCGGCATCCTGCCGGTGACCAATTTCAAGCAGGTGGCCCGATTTGCCAACGGCTGCGGCGCTTCGGTGCCAGGCTGGATGGCGGACCTGTTCGAGGGTCTCGACGACGATCCCGGAACCCGCAAGTTGGTCGCTGCCAGCGTCGCCGCAGAACAATGCCGTGTGCTCAACGCCAACGGCGTCGGCGAATTTCATTTTTACACGATGAACCAGGCCGACCTTTGTTATGCGATCTGTCACATTCTCGGCGCCCGCCCCAAGGCGGCCTCGAAAGCAGCGTGAGACGGCCATGACTGTCATCAGACCCTTTGAACGCAAGGCTGGCGAAGACCGCCCGCTCCATCGTCAACCGGACCGGACCGCCGAACTCCGCGCAATTCTGGGCCGGCGGATCATGGTGATCAACGGCGCCATGGGCACCATGCTGCAGGGCCTCAAGTTGGAGGAGAGAGGCTTCCGGGGCGAGGCCTTCGACACCTGGAACCAGGACCTCAAGGGCAACAACGATCTCCTGTGCCTGACCAAGCCGGATGCGGTGCGCTCTGTTCACGAGGCCTACCTCGCGGTCGGCGCCGACATCGTTAGCACCAATAGTTTCACCGCCACCTCCGTTTCCCAGGCCGACTACGGCTTGGAGGGCCTGGCTTACGACCTCAACTACGCCGCCGCCCGGGTCGCCCGCGAAGCGGCGGACGCGGCCACGGCCCTGACACCCGAGAAAAGGCGGTTCGTCGCCGGATCACTCGGCCCAACCAACCGAACGGCGTCGATCTCGCCCGACGTCGAGGACGCCGGCAAACGCAACGTCACTTTCGAGGACCTTCGGAGCGCTTATTTCGAGGCGGCTTCGGGATTGGCCGACGGCGGCGTCGATATCTTCCTGGTCGAAACCGTGTTCGATACCCTCAACGCCAAGGCCGCCATCCACGCCTTGCTGACATTGTTCGAAACGGAAGCGATCCGCCTGCCGATCATGATCTCCGGCACCATCACCGATGCCTCCGGGCGGACGCTCTCGGGGCAGACCCCGGAAGCCTTCTGGAACTCGGTGGCCCACGCCGAACCGCTGGCTATCGGGTTCAACTGCGCCCTCGGGGCAGCCGAACTCAGGCCCCACATCCAGGCCGTCGCCAGGCTCGCCGGCACCCATGTCAGCGTCTACCCGAACGCCGGCCTGCCCAATGAATTCGGCGGCTATGACGACACGCCCGACTACATGGCCGAGCAGATCGGCGAGTTCGCCGAGAGCGGTCTGGTCAATCTCGTCGGCGGATGCTGCGGCACGACGCCGGACCATATCGCCGCCATCGCCGACGCGGTCGACGGCGTAGAGCCGCGCCCGGTTCCCGATGCACCGGACCTGTTGACGCTGAGCGGCCTTGAAACGCTGGTCTGCGACGACGTCACCGGCTTCGTCAACATCGGCGAGCGGACCAATGTCGCCGGCTCGGCCAAGTTCGCCCACTTGATACGCGAGGGCGAATACGAGACGGCGCTGGACATCGCCCGCGGCCAGGTCGAAGGCGGTGCCCAGGTCATCGACGTCAACATGGACGATGCCATGCTCGACGCCAAGGCGGCGATACAGACGTTCCTCCGGATGATCGCCGGCGAGCCGGACATCAGCCGGGTTCCAGTGATGGTCGATTCGTCGAAATGGGAGGTCATCGAAACCGGCTTGAGGAACATCCAGGGCCGGGGCATCGTCAATTCGATCAGCCTCAAAGAGGGCGAAGAGGCGCTCCTCAAGCAAGCCCGTGCCATTAAGCGCTACGGCGCCGCCGTGGTCGTCATGGCCTTCGACGAGACCGGCCAGGCCGACACCTTCGAGCGCATGGTCGAGATCGCCGAACGCTCGTTCCGCCTGCTTACGGGCAAAGCCCGTTTCGACGCCTGCGACATCATCATCGATGCCAACGTCTTCCCCATCGCCACTGGCATCGATGAACACCGGAACTTCTCCAAGGACTTCATTGCCGCCGTCGCCGAGATCAAACGGCGCTGCCCCGGCGTCAGCACGTCGGGCGGCATCTCCAACATGTCGTTTTCCTTCCGCGGCAACAATCCGGTCCGCGAGGCCATGCACGCCGTCTTCCTTTACCATGCCATCGACGCCGGCCTTGATATGGCCATCGTCAACGCCGGCCAGTTGGCCGTTTACGCCGATATCCCTGAAGACCTGCGGGCAAGGATCGAGGACGCGGTGCTCAACCGCCGCGACGACGCCACCGAACGCCTGTTGGAGGTTGCGAGTGAGTTCACGGCGACGGCCCGCGATGAAACGAGAAACGCCGCGTGGCGTGAGGCGCCGGTCGCCGAAAGGCTCAAGCACGCCCTTGTCGCCGGCATCACCGAATTCATCATCGAAGATACGGAAGAGGCACGCCTCGCCGCCGACCATCCGATCGAGGTCATCGAAGGGCCGTTGATGGACGGCATGAACCTGGTCGGCGACCTGTTCGGCTCGGGACGCATGTTCCTGCCGCAGGTCGTCAAATCGGCCCGCGTCATGAAACAGGCGGTCGCCCACCTGATCCCCTTCATCGAAGGCGAAACCGGCGAAGGCCAGGGTCGTTCCACCAAAGGCAAGGTGGTCATGGCGACCGTCAAGGGCGACGTCCACGACATCGGCAAGAACATCGTCTCCGTCGTGCTTCAGTGCAACAACTTCGACATCATCGACCTCGGCGTGATGGTGCCCTACATGGACATCCTGGAAACGGCCAAGACCGAAGATGCGGATATGATCGGCCTTTCCGGCTTGATCACGCCGTCGCTCGACGAGATGTGTACGGTCGCCACCGAAATGCAGCGCCAGGGCCTCGACGTCCCGCTCCTCATCGGCGGGGCGACCACATCGAAAGCGCATACGGCGGTCAAGATCGCGCCCTGCTACGAGGGTCCGGTGGTCCACGTCAACGATGCCTCGCGGGCCGTCGGTGTCGCCCAGAACCTGGTCAGCGACACCAGAAGGGATGCCTTCGTCGATCAGGTTCGGGACGATCAGGAGACCTTGCGCGACCGCCATGAAGGCAAGAACGACTCTGCGCCGCCCCTGTCCCTTTCCGAGGCCCGTGACAACCGTATTGCCATGGACTGGACCGGATATCGGCCGCATCGCCCGAGCTTCTTGGGCGTCCGCGCCTTCGACGACTACGACCTCTCGGACCTGACAGCGCGCATCGACTGGACGCCGTTCTTCCGGACCTGGGAAATCAAGGGAACCTTCCCGGCCCTGTTGCACGAGGGCGACAGTGCGGAAGCGGCCCAGGGGCTTCATCATGACGCCATCGCCATGCTCGAACGGATCGTCGACGAGAAATGGCTGAAAGCTCGGGCCGTCATCGGATTTTTCCCGGCCCGCGCTACCGGTGACGACGTCGAGGTTTTCGATCCGGAAGGTTCGGAAGAGGTCAGCGCCCGATTCCATTTCCTGCGCCAGCAAATGAACAAGACCGGCGGGCGTCCCAATCTCTGCCTCGCCGACTTCGTTGTGCCCGAGGACGGTGGCGACGTCGATTACATCGGCGCCTTTGCCGTGACGGCTGGAATCGGTACCGAAGAGCGGGCCCGGGCCTTCGAAGCCGAGCACGACGACTATTCGGCGATTCTGTTGAAGGCACTGGCCGACCGTCTGGCCGAAGCCTTTGCCGAACGCATGCACGAACGGGTCCGCAAGGAGTTCTGGGGATACGCAGCCGACGAGAACCTGGAAAATGACGCCCTTATCCGAGAGTCCTACCGCGGTATACGCCCGGCGCCCGGATATCCGGCCTGCCCGGACCACACGGAGAAACGCACCCTGTTCCGGTTGCTCGATGCGGAAGCCAATGCGGGCATGACCTTGACCGATAGTCTGGCCATGACGCCGGCCGCGTCCGTCTCCGGCCTCTATATCGCCCACCCCGACGCCCGCTATTTCGGCATCGGACGCATCGGCGACGACCAGTTGGCCGATTATGCGAAGCGCAAGGGGATCGACATCGACGAAGCGTCACGCTGGCTCGCCCCGAACCTAAAGACGTAACCGGCAATTGCGGTTCGATCTGAGCGCGTTTGGGAACCGGAGATCAGGTAACGCGAGCCCGTCGTTTCCTTCGCCATCGCGTCACCACCAAATTTGAAGTTTACGAAAAATAGTCTAAAGTCCTCTCAAGCATCTGGGTAAACAAGGGTGCTCCTTCACTGTCACAGGGAAGTATTGAAGTAATTTATAAACTACTAGTTAAGGTTGAATACTGTGCCTGTGACAGATCGAGAGAAAAATGGACGGCGCCGCGAACAACGGTAAAGGGATCGTCGTCGACTACGATCGGAGCGATATCGCCTCTTCGCTCACCCCCGATGCGCGGCTTTGCCTCGATTATTGGAGTGATTTGCGCGGAGACCGCTTGGCCCCGGCCTGGCAGGAATTCGATTGGACACCCCCATCTACCCGACGTTTTTCAGGATTGGGGTGCGGAAAGCGGCTTTGGGGGCGATTTGGGCTTGCAATGACCGTTTCGAGCGGTCGTTTTGCCGGTTTTCGGGGTGTTTTCCGGCCTCC
>Ga0209561_1000328_pt1 | contig 11124 bp, 2 predicted proteins | sample WorMettrBAHAMAS2_FD_187393 | JGI IMG/M metagenome (GOLD analysis project Ga0209561, IMG submission 187393) | Marine gutless worms symbiont microbial communities from Max Planck institute for Marine Microbiology, Germany - Inanidrilus... | ecosystem: Host-associated > Annelida > Digestive system >... | reverse complement strand
GGGACGCTCGATCCTTCTCAAGCCATCATGCGGCGGCCGGCACGACAGGCCAACAGACCGCGTAGACAACCATGAACCGGCGGAGACGATAAACCGGAGCTTGACGGAGAGACCGCGATTAGACAACGAACCTGAAATTCAACATGACCGAGGTCGGCGATCCGGGCAACGCAGCGTCGGTGACGGCGACCAGCACCTTCAATCCGTCGACCAACTATGTCGTCCTCACCAACCGCGAACAACTGAACACAGGCAATGATTTCAAGGTGACGGTCGACGATCTCCGCATCGACCACAGCTTCGTCACCGGAGAGGGTACGGCTGTCTCCGGAACCCTCAACGCGCCGTCGGTCACCGGCGGCACCTTCTCGGTGGTCTCCGGCGGCGGTGCGTCGAACGGCACCTTCACCATCACCGACAGCTCGACCGGCGCCTTCACCTATACGCCCAACGCCGGTTTCTTCGGCGAGGAGACGGTGCGCTACCAGGTGACGGGCAGCTTGGACGTGCAGACGGTGCGCATCAACGTCAACGCCGACCTCGGCGTCGGCATCCAGAGCCAGGCGCTATCCTTCGACGGCAGCAATGATTACATCGACGCCGGGCGCGGTGCGTCTGACAGCCTCGCCATTGCTGGCGACCTGACCGTCGAGACCTGGGTGAAACTCGATTCGCTGACCGGTTCGACCCAGGGCCTGATCGGTTTTTCCGGCGCCACCAATTCCGAGACCCAGGCCAACAACATCCTATACCTACTGGCGGTCGGGAGCGACGGCACCCTGTCGCTGTCCCACGAGTACGATAGTGGCGCCAATGTCGTAATGAGCTCCACCGAGACGATCTCCGTCGGCGAGTGGGTCCATGTGGCCGGTGTCCGCGACACCACCGCCAACACCTGGACTCTCTATCTCAACGGTAACGCGATCGCCAATTCCAACTACGGCAGTGGCAAGGAAGCCAACGGCAGTTCCTCGGGCGCCTTGAAACTGGGCGCCATCCCTATCACCACCGGCCATGACTCGTTCCTAGACGGTCAGTTGGACGAGGTGCGTATCTGGAACACGACGCGCTCGGCCGACGATATCCGCCTGAGTTACGACCAGCAGATGACCGGATCCGAAAGCGGCCTCGTCACCTACTACCGCTTCGACCGCGTCACCGACGGCACCGTCGACGACCTGACCAGCAACAACAACACCGGCACCCTCGGCGACACGGCGACCCTCGGCGACACGGCTGAACCGACGGTCATTGACGGTTCGGGCAAGGTGGCGAGTTTCGATGGGTCGGGCGATTACATTACGGTGCCAAACGCGTCGGCACTGAACTTCGGGGCCTCTGGATCGTTCACGCTGGAAGGCTGGGTCAACACCACGCAGTCCATCAACTACGCCCGGGTCATGATCAAGCCGGGCGGCAGCAGCCAGCAGTCCTACAGCCTGGCCATCCACAACGGCAAGGCCCACGTGCGCTTCGACCAGTCGGGGGACGGCGCCTTTTTTGCCGAGAGTGTGGACACCGTCAACGACGGCCAGTGGCACCATGTCGCCGGTGTTTTCGACAACGCCAATGACACGCTCAAGGTCTACATCGACGGCAAACTGGCCGGCACGACGACCGGCGTCACGGCGCAACCGCTCCAGGACACGGATGCGCTGCAGATCGGCGGTTTGACCGGCATTAGCCAGTGGTTCGACGGCCAGATGGACGATCTCCGCATCTGGAACACGGCCCGTACCGATGCCCAGATTGCCGAAAACTACCAGCAGACCCTGACCGGCAACCAGTCGGGTGCGCTGGTCGCCCATTACACCTTCGATAGCTCCAATGCCAATGACTCGGCCGGTTCAAACAACGGCACGGCGTCCGGCAACACGGCCTTCGTCAACGGTGTGCCCGACGGCAAGACGGTACCCGTCTACGGCAACGCCGTTTCCGTCAACGAGGGCTCGACCATCGCCGGCCACATGACCTACGACGAGGTGTTGTCGGGAAGCGTCAGCTACCACGTGATGAACGGCTCGACGGAGCAGACGTCGTTCACCACCACCAACGGCGGCACTGTCACCGTCGACAGCACGACGGGATACTGGACCTACGTGCCCGCCTCCGCCCAGTCGGGCACCGACACCTTCACGCTGCGCGCCAAGGGCGCTACGTCGGGGACCGACGACGAGGTCGTGACCGTCACCGTCAACAAGGACGTCGACAAGTCCGTCAACGTTTCCGACGGCATCATGCAGTTCGACGGTTCCAACGACAAGGTCGTCTCCGACGGCACCATCACGCTGACCAGCCACTCCATGGAGCTTTGGGTCAATACGACGACGACGGTAGCAGACGAAGGCTACCTGGTGACCGATCAGAGCGGCGGCGCCGTCGCCCAGATCCTGACCAACGGAAACGGCACCTGGCGGGTCGAGATCAGCAACGACCTGACCAACTTCAAGACCTACAGCTCGAGCGTCACTGTTAACGACGGGCAATGGCATCACCTGGCCTACACCTTCGACGCCACCGGCAACGGCACGCTCAAGCTCTATGTGGACGGCGTCGAGGACACCAGCGTCACCAAGACGTTGGACGCTAACCTACCGTCCTTCAGCCTGACCGACGAGCTGCAGATGGGCGTCGAGCGCGGCGGCAACAATTTCGTCGACGCCCGCATCGACGAGGTTCGCGTCTGGTCCGACGTCCGCACGTCCCAGGAGATCCAGGCCAACTACCAGAACCAGATCACCGGCACCGTCCCGACGCAGCTGAAGGCCTACTACCGCTTCGATGACGAGCAGACCGACGGCAAGGTGCAGAACCTGGGCTCCGACGGCAATACGCTCGATGCCACCATCACCGAAGCGCAGGTGATCAACGGCTTCAACAAGGCACTCAACCTGGACGGCAGCGGCGACTACGTCACCGTGCCTGCGGCCCCAGCAAGCTCCGCCGATATGACCCTCGAGGCTTGGTTCAAGTGGGACGGCGGCAATGCCTGGCAGCGCATTTTCGACTTCGGCGAGGGCCGCGCCGTGGCGCCCAACGACTACATGTTCCTGACGCCATCGGACAATAACACCAACGGCAAGCTCACCTTCGGCATTTCGACGACCGCCGGTTCGGCACAAACCATGGTCGGCCCGGCGTTGACCGCCGGCCAGTGGTACCATGCCGCCGTCGTTATCGATTCAACGGCTGATACCGGCAAGCTCTACCTCAATGGCGAGGCCGGCGCCAACAACGCCACCGTCACCGGTGCCACCATCGTCGACATCGCGCCGACGGTCTACGGCACGGAAGTGACCATCCAGGAGAACGAGGCCGTCACCGGCACCATGGCGACCAACGATGTCGCCGGCACGCCGACCTACTCCGTACAGACGGCGGCGACCAAGGGCACGGTGATCGTCGATTCCACATCCGGCGAATGGACCTACGTGCCCGACGTCAATTACCGCGGCACCGATACCTTCACGCTCCGGGCCACCGGTGCGACGCGGGGCACCGACGACGAGACCATCACCGTCACCGTCAACGCAGTCAACAATGACTCCATCAACGTCCACGACGGCATGGTTCAGTTCGACGGTTCCAACGACCTGATGCGGGCGACCGTCGGCACCAACACGTTCTCCAACCAGATCACCATGGAGCTGTGGGTCAACTTCCTCGACCTGACCGCGCAGCAGAACCCGATCCGGCTGGGTGATGCGGAGACCACGGCCAATCGCATCGTGCTGGAGAAAAGGGCGACGACCAACAATTTCTCGGTCTTCATGGGTAATAACACGACCAACACGACGGTCGCCTCGGATTTCGTCGTATCTGCCGACACCTGGTATCACACGGCGTTCACCTACGACGGGACGACGGCCAAGATCTACGTCAACGGCAACCTGGTGAAATCGCAGGCCGTCTCCGGCGTGTCGCTGGCCAACACGGTGCAGGAAGTGACCGTCGGCGGCGATACCTTCGGCTTTTTCTCCAAGGCCCTGGTCGACGACGTCCGTGTCTGGAATACGGTGCGCACGGCCGAACAAATTCGCGACAACTATGACCAGCAGTTGACCGGCTCAGAGACCAATCTGCAGGGCTACTGGCGTTTCGACGACGATACCGCCGGAACGACACTCGACGACAAGACATCGAACAACCGCGACGGCCACTTGATCGAGGCCCGCTACGTCATGGACATGGCCGACCCGGGTGGCGACGGAGTTGCAACCGGCATGGGTGTGGCCAGCGTCAACAACTTCCCGACGGAACAGATCACCGTCGAGATGTGGGTCATCCCCGACGCCCTGAACGCGGCACTGTTCTCCTATGCGGTGAGCGGATCCGACAACCATTTGATCTTCGAGGTGACCTCCGGCGGTGACCTTTCGGTCAGGCGCGACGCGACCACGGTGACGATCACTGGCGTCAATATCGTCGTCGGCGCCTGGACGCATCTGTCCGTCGTCTGGGACGCGGCGGCGGATACGGTGACAGTCTACCAGGACGGAGCGACGGCCGGCTCGACAACGCTGGTCGGCGGCACTATGACCACCGGCGGCACCATCTGGCTCGGCAACGACCAGGACAGCGTCGGCGGCGGTTTCCAGCAGAACGCCGCCTTCGATGGTCGGATGAGCGAGGTGCGCCTTTGGGATACGGCTCGGAGCGCCACCGACATCGCCGCCGACTACAACAAGCAGCTCGTCGGTACCGAAGAAGATCTGGTCGGCTACTGGCGCCTTGACGAAAGCTCGGGTACGACGGCGACGGACACCACCGGCAACAACAACGGCACCTACCAGTCGAACAACACCGCTCAGATATTGCGCTCACCGCCGATCGTCGCGCCGGACGGGCCGAAGCTGATCAACAATCTGGGCAAGGCGTTGCAGTTCGACGGCAGCGACGATGTCCTCGAGATCATCGACACGGACACGTTCGACACCGCCAACTACACCATCGAGACCTGGGTCAAGCTGGATTCGATCGCCAACATGACCATCCTCGGGCGCACCAATTCGAACGGGCTAAGCAGCCAGTTCTCGCACCTGCTGCACACGGATGCCACGGGCAAGTTCTACCACTACACCTATGACAACGTCGCCGCGTCCGGAAAGACCGCCCTCGGCTCGGTCACGGCCGTGGCCGGTCAGTGGTATCACCTGGCCGGCACCTACGACGCCGACACCGATACCATGAAGCTATATGTCGATGGCCAGTTGCAGGCGACGACCACCGGCGTCGGTACCCCCTGGCCGTCCGGCGATCGTTACCAGATCGGGCCAAACGCCGCCGCCAACAACGACTTCGACGGCCAGATGGCCGAGTTCCGGGTGTGGAGTTCGGCCCGCACCGACGCCGAGATCGCCGACAGCTACAACCAGGCCCTCAACCCCGCCGCCCATTCGGACCTGATCGGCTACTACACCTTCGAGGGAGCGACGGGTTCGGCGGTCACCGACCTGGCCGGTTCCGTCAACGGCACCGTATCCGGCGCCAAGGTGGTCGACACGGCGCCCAGCGTCTTCGGCACGGCGCTCACCGTCGAGGAGAACGAGAGCGTTTCCGGCATCATGACCGGCAACGACATCGTCGCGCCAGTGCTCGACCTCGGCAGGCCGGGTGCCGACGGCATCGCCACCGGCATGAAGTTCGAGAATTTCACCGACTGCCCGACGACGGCGATCAGCGTCGAGCTTTGGGTCAACCCGGACCAGGTGCCAGGTGACATCGTTTCCTATGCGGTGACCGGTTCGGACAACGAGTTCCTGATCGGCGTCAATTCCAGCAAGACGGTCGTCGTGTACCTCAACGCCACGGCTTACACATTGACCGGACTGACCGTCGAGCCGGGCCAATGGGACCACCTGACCGTTACCTGGAACGGTACGGACACGTTGACTGGCTACAAGAACGGTACCCAGGCCGCCACAGCGACGACAACGGTCAACGACGCAATGGAAACCGGCGGCACGTTCTACCTGGGCACCGACCAGGATACGGTCGGCGGCGGGTTCCAGAACTCCAACACCTACGACGGCCAGGTGGCCGAGGTGCGTATCTGGAACGACGTCCGCACGTCCGGCGAGGTCAGTTCCAACTTCAACAAGGAACTGGTCGGCAACGAGGCCAACCTGGTCGCCTACTGGCAATTGAACGAGGGCAGCGGCACCAGCGCCATCGACAAGACGGCCGGCCAATCGAACGCCGGCACGTCGAACGTCACCCACACCGGCACGTATGAGTCCATCGGTACCGCCTTCGTCACCGCCGGCGAGGACGTGCCCGCCCTGCCGCTGACCAACGACGGCACGGTCTTTTCGGTCACCGGCGCCGGAACGGCGGACGCCGACGGCCGGGTGACGGCGACCACGTCGAACGGTGGCACCGTCATCGTCAACCAGATCACCGGGGAATACACCTATACGCCCGCTAGCAATTTCTACGGCACCGACACCTTCACGCTGACCGCCGCCGGCGACGGCGACACCTCGATCACCGATTCCGAGACGGTCTCGGTCACCGTCAACCGGGTCGACCACAAGTCGGTCAACGTACATGCCAATGTCCTCAAACTGGACGGTTCCAACGACTACGTCCATGCCTCCTCTGTGCCGACGACGAAGACCGACAACATCACCATCGAGACCTGGTTCAACTGGGACGGCGTCACGCCGACCAAGAACAACGTTCTGGTCAGCCTCGGTACGTCGACGGGCAACGGCGTCTATGTCGGCGGCATCACCTCCAGCGGGTCCTTGAAGTTGGGGGCCAACCTGCCCGGCGCCGGCACGCTGCTGACCGACTACACCTTCACCGCCGGCGAATGGACCCATGTGGCGCTCGTCCGCGAGAGCGGCACCTGGAAGTTCTACGTCAACGGCGAGAACCAGGGCATCTCCGGCGGTACGGCCTCGGCGACATCGAGTATCACGGCACCGGACGCCAATACCTGGATCGGCCACACCGGGTTCTCCAGTTTCGAACATTTCGGTGGCCGCATCGACGAGGTGCGCATCTGGGACGACGCGCGCACGGCAGACGAGATTCGCGCCAACTACGACCAGCAGATGACCGGCACGGAACAGAACCTGCAGGCCTACTACCGCTTCGAGGACAACCCGGGCCGAACCACGGTTACCGACCTCACCTACAATAACCACGATGGTACGCTCACCAACGGCGCCGAGCTGTCGAGCACGGCCGGCAAGTCGATGACCTTCGACGGCTCCGACGACTTCATCGACCTCGGCACGCCGGGCAATCTCTACACCGGCACCGGCGCCTTCACCTACGAAGCCTGGATCAAGACGACGCAGTCGTCCAACGGCTATATCGTCGCCGTCGGCGACAGCTCCAACAACGATGCCAGCTCGCTGTTTTTCGTCACCGACGGCAAAGTTGCCCTCCACAACCCGGCCTCCCAGGGGCCGTCCAGTTCGACGTCGGTCAACGACGGCCAGTGGCATCACGTCGCCGCCACCTACAGCGGCGGCTCGGTCAGGTTATTCGTCGACGGCAAGCTCGATGCCACCGGAACCATGGCGACGACCCTCAATCTGACCTCGGGCGCGGCAACCATCGGCAAGAGTGTCTTCGGGCAATTCTTCAACGGCGAGATCGCCGACGTCAGGATCTGGAACGATCTCCGCAGCGATACCGAGATCCGCGAGCACTACCAGAAGCTCCTGACCGGCGGCGAAGAGAACCTGATCGCCTACTATTCCTTCGACGACGCCACCGCCTCGGCGGTCAACGATCTCGCCGGCAGCCACAACGGCACCGTGACCGGTGCGGCCGTCACAGAGTCGACGGCACCGATCGAGGGACCGACCGTCCGCGGCACCGCCATAGACACGCTCGACGGCGACGCCGTCTCCGGCGTCATGACGGCCGATGACCTGGCCGGCAACCCGACCTACTCGGTCCCCTCGGGGCCGGCCAACGGAACGGTGACCATCCGCGCCAATGGCGAGTGGACCTACACGCCGACCGCCGGCTTCGTTGGCACCAACACCTTCACGCTCCGCGCCACCGACGGTACGCGCACCGACGACGAGGTGATCACTGTCTCAGTACGTTCCGACGATCTCGGCAACGTCCACGACGGGGTCCTACAGCTGGACGGCAGCAACGATTACGTCGAGATGGGTCGTGGCGCGTCCAACGAATTGGCCATCACCGGCAACGTTACCGTCGAGGCCTGGGTCAACCTGGCCGACTTCCAATCGCAGCAAAACATCATCGCCCAGTTCGCCGGACCCTCGGAGAACGTTGCTGACAATATCCTCTATGGGCTGCGTATCGACGGCAGCGGAGACCTCGTCTATTTTCACGAATACGCCGGCGCCGCCAACGAAGTCTTGACCTTCGACGCCAACCTGACGACCGCCACCTGGGCCCATGTCGCCGTCGTCCGCGACGTGTCGGGCAACACGGTGACGGCCTACGTCAACGGCAATGCCGTCGGCAATGCCCAGTCCTACACCAACGATCCGACCAGCGGCGGCTCGTCGACCCTGACCATCGGCGAGGACAACTCGTCGTCAACCGGCATCTACACGAAGGGCGCCATCGACGACCTACGCATCTGGAACACGGCGCGCACGGCCGAGCAGATCAAGCACAACTACGACCAGCAGCAGCTCGGCTCGGAAAGCGGCCTTGTCGCCTATTACAAGTTCGACGACGATCATACGGGAACGACGGCCGCGACAGCGCCGGCACGGCTTCGAACGGCACCCTTTCCGCCGACTCCAAGGTCCTATCCCTCGACGGCACAGGCGATTATCTGGAGGTCGGCAACCCGTCATCCATCGATTTTGCCGCCGCCATCACGGTCGAGGCCTGGATCAAGACCTCGAACACCAGTGGGAGTCAGACCATTGTCGGCAAGTCGGCCAATGGGTCCTGGGCCTCGGGCGGCAAGCAATTGAGCCTCCTGGCCAACGGCAAGCTGGTGTTCAACGAGTTCGGCGGTTCCTTGATTACCGGGACGACGGCGATCAACGACGGCCAGTGGCACCATGTCGCCATGACCATTTCCGAGGGCGGCAGCAGCGACGTACTGAAGCTCTACGTCGACGGAGTTCTCGAAACCATCTCGGCCGGCACCGGTGCCGGCACCCAATCGGCAACCATCGACCGCGTAGCCGACAACGGCGCTCATCTCGTCAAGGTCGGCTCTGCCGACGGAGCGGGGCAGTTCTTCAACGGCCAGATCAACGACGTGAGATTTTGGTCCGATGTGCGTACGCAGAGCGAGATTTACGACAGCAAGAATACGGTCCTGGTCGGCAACGAGTCCGGCCTGGCACGCTATTTCGACTTCGATCGCGATACCACGGCAGCCGACGACAAGGCCTCGACCAACACGGCCAACAACGGCACCCTCAACGGTAACGCCAGCATCATCTCGGTCAACGACTCGCCGACCGCGAGCGAAGGTCCGCGCATCCTCAACACGCTCGGCAAGGCCGGTGACTTCGACGGGTCGGGCGACACCATCACCACGTCGGGCATCGATCTCAACAACAAGTCGTTCTCCTGGGAATTCTGGGTCAACCGCGATGCCTCGGACGGCACCGACCTGGTGCTCGGTGCACGGGGTTCATCCGACACCTCGAACAGCTTCTTCCACGCCGGCTGGACGACGGAAACCAACTTCCGCTACAGCTTCGAAGGCTCCGGCAGTTCCAACGAGATCAACTATACGGACACCGGCGGCAGCATCGGCCAGTGGGCGCATTGGGCAGGCTCCTTCGATGCGACCAGCAAGCTGATGAAGCTCTACAAGAACGGCCAGCTCATCGCCACCAAGACGATCTCGCAGAACCTGTCGACCGACAATCCGCTGATCATCGGCGGTTCGCAGACTTCGGGCCACGAGATCAACGCCAAGATCGACGAGGTGCGCATCTGGTACGACGTGCGCACCGACCAGGAGATCCTGGACAACTACAACCAGACCATCGCCGGCGACGCCGATAATCTCGCCGCCAACTACCACTTCGACGCCGCTTCGGGCGCGCTTGTCGACAGCGCCACCGGCGTCGGCGGCACCAATTCGGGTACGCTCAACAACGATGCGGCGCGCATCGAGACCGGCCCGAACGTCTTCGGCAAGGCGGTGACCATCGAGGAGAACGAAACGGCGTCGGGCCGCTTCGAGGCCGATTCGACCTCCTATTCGGTGACCGGTTCGCCGTCCAACGGCGCCGTCGTCATCGATTCGGCGACCGGTGCATGGATCTACACACCGACCGCCAACTTCCACGGCACCGACAGCTTCACCGTCAACGCCAGCGGCGCCGGCACGGAAACGGTGACGGTGACCGTCAATTCGGAAACCACCAACTCCGTCAACGTCGCCGACGGCGCCCTGCAATTCACCGGCGGCACCTTCGACCGCATGACCGCGGATATCGGCACCGGCACGCTGACCAACACCCTCACGCTCGAGATGAAGGTGCGGTTCAACGATGTGTCGGGTCAGCAGAACCTGGCCGCGCTCTTCGGCGAATCGACGGACCACGGGCTCATTCCCTACATGAGCAGCGGCACATTTAAGACTCTCGTCTCCGACATGGCCGACTCCAGCCCAACCCTGACCCTGGACAGCGGTGTCACGGTCGCCGCCGACACCTGGTACCACCTGGCCGTCACCTATGACGGGACCACGGCAAACTACTACGTGGACGGCGACCTCAAGGCGACGGGCTCGATCAGCGGCCTGACGCTGGCCAGTCAGGCACAAAAACTGGTCCTCGGCGGCAACCCGCTGGCCGATCCGCGCTACAACCAGGGCGTCGAGGTCAAGGGTTTGATCGACGAGGTGCGGGTGTGGTCGGACGTCAGGACGGCGGCCGAGATCCGTGCCAACAAGGACCAGCAGCTGGCCGGCAGCGAGGGCAACCTGGAGGCCTATTACCGCTTCGACGACGACGCCACGGGAACGACCATCGAGGACATCACCAGCAACAACCGCCACGGCACGACAGCCAACGGCCGATATCGTTGATAAACTCGTCCGAAAGAGTGTTTTGGGCGTCCGCTTCTATTAAGAGCGGACGTTTATTCGCCGCCACTGGCAGATGCTGCGGCGGTTTTTGGCTTTGGTTGGCGGTTTCGCTG
>Ga0209561_1000326_pt1 | contig 11148 bp, 10 predicted proteins | sample WorMettrBAHAMAS2_FD_187393 | JGI IMG/M metagenome (GOLD analysis project Ga0209561, IMG submission 187393) | Marine gutless worms symbiont microbial communities from Max Planck institute for Marine Microbiology, Germany - Inanidrilus... | ecosystem: Host-associated > Annelida > Digestive system... | reverse complement strand
TCAGACCAAGCGTATTCTTCCGGAAGAGAGGGCTAAAATCTAGAATCAGGTAACGAGAAAAACGGTGGCAATCGGAATGATTACCGATGAATCCATCTACTCTATCACTTCAAAAATCACCACTACCAGTATTGATCCCAACACGAAAACTGACGTACCCGGTGGTGCCCCCGGTAACGCTCGACGTACTTGTTGAACTCGTAGCGGGAGATGGATTAGGCGAAGACAGTCTTCTCGGCCATGCGGTACCCCGGCGTGTAGTAAATGCCGGGTACTATACGCTAGAACTGCCCAGGAGCCGCGCGAATAAAAAAATCTTATAGTTGCTATTTTCTCCTTTTTCTCTCCTTAAAACACATCGTGTTACAACAATGATTACGAATTTAACCGGACGCTAATGGGTCATGGTGAGATTAAGGATGGCGTGATTGAGACCGGTGATCTCATAGGCTACCTTGGCCGCGTTCAGGACCTGAAAGAAGACCACCCCCATCCACCGTTACCATGGCGTTGTCCTTGGTGATAATCTCCTGGGATAGCACATCCAGCACCTGCACCTGCACCATCATGTTCTGCTTGGAGCCGATCCTGTCGACGAACGGGATGATGGCATGGAGGCCGGGGGTCAGGGTGCGGATGTAGCGCCTCAACCACTCCACCGTGTATTCGGAGCCCTGAGGGATCTGTTTGACGCCCAGGACGAGGATGATGACCGCGAGAACGACAATTCCGATGGGACTTCTTGCATGATGAGCTCCATGGTGGTCGATACTCAAGGCAACGTGGGAAGTTAGGCTCCGAGCCTGTAGAGGGTGTCGCAAAAGCCCATCCATGGAGCGTAGCGCAGACGTCCCCGCCTGCACTTTTCGATGCAGGCGAGGACGCCTGCGCTACTTTTGCGACACCCTCCACAGGTACGGGGAACGCAATTGCAGGGGTGAATCTTGTATTCACCTATTCGGGTATTCGCCCACACAGTACAGGACAAAAACTCACGCTTCCTCGGTCTGAGACATAGCCTCGTTAGAACTGTGCCTCCTCCGTGGAGCCGGTCAGGGCCGTGACCGAGGAGGTGCCGCCCTGGATAGTGATGGTGACATCGTCGAAGTAGCCCGCGCCTACTTCCTGCTGGTGGGAGACGAAGGTGTAACCCCGCTCGCGGGTGGTGAATTCCGGCTCCTGGACCTTCTCCACATAGTGCTTCATGCCCTCTCCGCGGGCATAGTCGTAGGCCAGATCGAACATGTTGAACCACATGTTGTGGATACCGGCCAGGGTGATGAACTGGTACTTGTAACCCATGTCGGAGAGCGCGTCCTGGAACCTGGCGATGGTCGCGTCATCCAGGTTCTTCTTCCAGTTGAAGGATGGCGAGCAGTTGTAGGCCAACAGCTTGTTGGGGTTCTTCTCCAACACCGCCGTGGCGAACTCACGGGCAAAGCCCAGGTCCGGGGTACCGGTCTCACACCACACCAGATCCGCATAGGGGGCGTAGGCCAAGCCGCGGCTGATGGCCTGTTCGAGTCCATTGCGGATCCGGTAAAAACCTTCGCTGGTGCGCTCGCCGGTGAGGAAGGGCTGGTCGTTGGAATCTACGTCGTTGGTCAGCAGGTTGGCCGCCTCGGAGTCGGTACGGGCCAATACCAGGGTGGGCACGCTGCAGACATCCGCGGCCAGGCGGGCGGCGATCAGCTTCTCGATCGCTTCCCGGGTGGGGACTAGTACCTTACCTCCCATGTGACCGCACTTTTTGACTGCGGCGAGCTGATCCTCGTAGTGCACACCGGCGGCACCGGCGGCGATCATGTTTTTCATGAGTTCGAATGCGTTGAGCACGCCGCCGAATCCAGCCTCCGCGTCCGCCACGATGGGCAGGAAGTAATCCATGTAGTCCGCAGTGTCGGGCTCGATTGCGCGTGACCATTGGATCTCGTCCGCCCGCTTGAAGGTATTGTTGATGCGCCGCACCATGGTGGGGACCGAGTCGTAGGCATAGAGGGACTGGTCCGGGTACATGGTCTCGGATGTATTGCCGTCGGCCGCTACCTGCCAGCCGGATAGATAGATGGCCTCGACACCGGCCTTGGCCTGCTGCATGGCCTGACCGGCCGTGATGGCCCCCATGCAGTTCACATAGCCCTTCTTGGCGCCCCCGCGGACTAGGTCCCACAGCTTCTCGGCTCCGCGCCGGGCGTAGGTATACTCGGGTTGGACGGAGCCACGCAGGCGGACGACATCCGTGGCGGAATAGCCGCGCTTGACATCGGTCCAACGGGGGTTTTCCGACCAGTCTTTTTCGAGGGCCTTGATCTGTTCGTCTCGGGTCATGTCGGGTTCCTCATGAATAATGCGATATGGAGTATTTAAGGGGCTGTTGACATTCATCATTCTCAGGTCCGATTGTGGCCCTTTTCCACGCTGACGGCATTGCGTCTCGTCACAGTCGAATTAGGTATCCTCGACCCGCCTGATTTCCACCATCTGATACAGCCCGCCGAAGAAAGTCTGCTTGTGTACCTGTAGATCCGGCACCCCTTTCGGCAGCCAAGTCGAAATTTCATCACGCCATAGATCGAGTGCGAAGGGCTCGAGCAGCCGAAGCACCGGGGTCATAATCAGGCGTAGGGGATTCGCCGGGTGGGGACAGTGGTAATCGACCAACAGGACCCGTCCTCCCGGCTTGGTGACCCGCAACGCCTCCGCCAACGTCCGCTTGCGCGTTTCCAGGGGCTGCTCGTGCAACAGGAAAAAGACCAGAACCTGATCGTAGTGATCATTCGGCGCCTTCAGGTCCGCCGAATCGCTGAGCACAAGTTTGGTTCCGGGTGCCGGACCCAATTTCCGCGCCAAGTTTTCCAGCTGGACGGGCAGAATATCCACTACGTCCAGGCAGGCATCTCCGGCGAGGCGATCCACCAGACGGGGGGTGAGATTGCCGTAGACGCAGGCTACCTGGAGCGTGCGGCCACCGATCGGATTGCCGAGGCTCTCCAAGGCAAGATCGCGCAGACGCACAAAATTTCCCCAGAGGATCAGGTTGACGAGCCACTGGCGCTCGAACACCCGTACCGCATTGGGATGCACATAGGCCCACCAGTAATGGCGTTCTAGGTAGGAAGGGATGGATTGAGAGGCTTCTTCGACGACTCTTGCAGTGATATCCAAGATCTATGACCTCCTCTGCCATTCTCATTTTTTTGTTGTGGTTAATGCAAACTCCTAAAATTATAATAGTTTACCTGAGTAACGGTGAGAATCCAACACATCCGACAAATGGGTAGTGGGTCAGTTTGAATTTCTTTTCTTGTAGGGACCGCGCTTGCCCGGTTTCAGCTCCGCAGCTTCGACCAGCGCCACGATATCCGAAACGCCAGCGGCCATCGAACTTATCAAGCATTGCGGTCAATGTAACTTACCGCATTAAGTTCCGATGACGTACCTGCCGCGTTCTTCACCAATCTACAAAAGCTCTACGATCTCCGCCCCCAAATTTAAACTGACCCACTACCGACAAATGAGTCCGCAGGAGCGGTCGGTTTTTACGGGGACCAAAGAAAAATTGCCTTCCCGGCAATTTTTCACGCCGTGAAGTGAACACGCGGTTTCCACTTCGCTTCATGTTTCAAGTGCATAAGCACTTGAAACATGGCGGGGTATCCCTATCCTGCACAGGCATCCCGCACAGGCATCCCGCACAGGCATCCCGGATTTTTTAAGGTGCCCTCATGATGGTCTTTGTCATTCAAGGCTCCATGCCGAATCCCTACCGTGAGCTGCATAGCATCCGAAAGTAAAAGCCACCCGCCGGTCATCGCGCTCATGGGGCCTACCGCCGCGGGCAAGACGGAGCTGGCGGTGGACTTGGCCACACGCCTGCCCTGTGACATCATCAGCGTGGATTCGGCCCAGGTCTACAAGGGCATGGATATAGGTACTGCCAAGCCTGGCCCCGAAGTCTTGCGCCGGGCTCCCCACCGGCTGCTGGACATTTGTGATCCGAGCGAGTCTTATTCGGCCGCCCGCTTTTGTGCGGACGCCGAGCGCGAGCTGGCGGAGATTGTGGCGAGGGGTAGGATCCCCCTCCTAGTGGGTGGAACCATGCTTTATTTCCGCGCCCTGCAGCAAGGTCTGTCGCGTCTTCCGGACGCAGACGATGCGGTACGTGCCCGGCTCGCCGCCGAGGCGCGAGTGGAAGGTTGGGCCGTACTTCATCGGCGCCTCGCGGTGATCGACCCGGCAGCAGCGCGGCGGATTCATCCCAACGACCCGCAGCGCATCCAGCGCGCGCTCGAGGTCTATGAGATTACTGGCCGTCCCTTGAGCCGACTGATCGCCACCCGGCAGCGCCGCGGGTTGCCCTATCGCATCCTGAAGCTGGCGCGCGTGCCGGAAGAGCGGACCACCCTCCACCGGCGCATCGAACAGCGGTTTCTGAACATGCTCGAGCTCGGGTTTGAGGCTGAGGTGCGCGCCCTGTGGGCGCGTGGGGATTTGACGTTGGAGCTGCCGTCCATGCATTGTGTGGGCTATCGGCAAATGTTGAAATACTTATTTACTGAATATGCTTTTAGGGATATGTTGCAGCGCAGCATTATCGCCACACGGCAGCTTGCGAAACGGCAGCTCACCTGGCTGCGGTCCGAGTCCGACGTTCACTGGATCTTCGATCGGGGGGCGCCGCTTGAGCAGGCGTTGTGCCTGATAGAAGAATGGGGATCGCTTTAGAATAGGGTCTAGATAACTTTAGCATCTTTGAGAGTATGCCAAGGTTATGTTATGCAAGGAAAAAACAGGTATTTCAGGCGTTCACACCTTTGGGAAGCTAAATTCAGAGCACTTATACGCTATTTCGCGCACGATTTGCGGGCCTGAAAAATCGCCGAGCTGAGTGGTGTAAGCCGCCCGACGATTAATCAGCTATTCATGAAGTTACGAATCAGAATCGCTCAGGTTTGTAACGCTTCATCCCCTCTATTCGGTGAGGTTGAAGTCGATGAATCTTATTTTGGCGCACGCCGTGTTCGCGGAAAAAAGGGCGCGGAGCAGGCGGTAAACCGATCGTCTTCGGGATCCTGGAACGCCACGGGAAAGTGTCGGATCCAGGAAGCAGCTACAGAGCGCGATCTGGGGTCAGGCAGCCCTGGAAGCATCATCCACTCGGACGGCTGGAGAGGCTACAATGGGCTGGTGGACATGGGCTACAAAAAGAATTTCCGAGTGCATCACCGGGTGCATCATGGTGAGCATGAGTTTGCCCGCAGTAATTGCCATATCAATGGCATTGAGTCATTCTGTTCATATGCTAAACGGAGGCCTGCAAAGCTCAATTCTGTTCCCCGACAAACGTTCCTTTTACACATCAAGGAATGTGAATTTAGATTTCGTCACCGAGAGGAAGATCTCTCTGATAGAATACTTACTCTACTGAAAGAAAATCCACTCTAAAGTTATCTAGACCCTAGAATTTAAAGGGGATGAAGTTATGTCGAAGTGGCAAAGTCTGCAAGATCCGTTTCTCAACGCCTTGCGTAAGGAGCACATACCCGTGTCCGTCTTTCTCATGAACGGAATCAAACTCCAGGGGCAGATCGAATCATTCGACCAGTTTGTCATCCTGCTGAGGAACACCGTAAGCCAGATGATCTACAAACATGCCATCTCCACCGTAGTTCCTGCACGCAACGTCCCGCTGGCGTCGTTTTTATCCGAGAGCCAATTGGAGCTTGACGAGGGTTGATCGCCCCAGGTGCATCCGTGGCGGGTGCGCCTGCGGCGTCTAGGTGATCCGACGTCCTGCCGCAGCCGAACTTTCCGGACCTTATCTCCTTAAGCGACTATGTTCGAGCGCCCCGACACCGGTGAGCGGGCAGTACTCGTTCATTTGGATATCGGCACCGCCGGCGATCCCGAAGAGCAGGCCGAGTTCCGCCTGCTCGCGGAAGCAGCGGGAGCGCAAGTTACGGGTTGCGTAGGCGGTTTCCGTCAGACCCCCGATCCGCGTCTGTTCATCGGCTGCGGCAAGGCGGATGAGCTCAGGGCGCTGATCGAAACGCACGGGGCGAAGCTGGTGATCTTCAACCATGGGCTCTCCCCCGCGCAGGAGCGCAATTTGGAGCGTCACCTCCGGTGCCGGGTGGTGGATCGGACCGGACTCATCCTGGATATCTTTGCGCAACGTGCACGCTCCTTCGAGGGAAAGCTGCAGGTGGAGCTGGCGCAGCTGCGCCATCTCTCGACGCGCCTGGTGCGCGGATGGACCCACCTCGAGCGCCAGAAAGGCGGCATCGGCCTGCGCGGACCGGGCGAGACCCAGCTGGAGTCGGATCGTTGCCTGATCGGCAAACGCATCTCCCAGCTCAATCAACGGTTGGAACGTATCACCTCCCGGCGCGCCCAGGGCCGCCGGGCGCGGGCCGAGCTGACGACGGTCTCGCTGGTCGGTTACACGAATACCGGAAAATCGACTCTCTTCAACCGGCTGACCCGGGCCACCGTCTATCAGGCCGATCAGCTGTTCGCGACCCTAGATCCGACGCTGCGCCGGCTGCCCCTGCCGGGGGCGACTCTGATCCTCGCCGATACGGTCGGCTTCATCAGTCATCTTCCGCACGAGCTGGTGGCGGCCTTCCGTTCCACTCTGGAAGAGACGCGGACCGCGGATCTGTTACTCCACGTCGTGGATGCGTCCGATGCGCGGCGTGTCGAATGTATTCGGGATGTAGAGGAGGTGGTGTCGGAGATCGGGGCGCGCGACATACCGCAAATCCAGGTTTTCAATAAGATCGATCTGGTGCCCGACACCGAACCGCGCTTGGAACGGGACGCCGGAGGGCAGGTATGCCGGGTTTGGATCTCGGCCCGCAGCGGGGCCGGGATCGACCTGTTGCATGGTGCCTTGGGCGAGCATTTCCATAAAAAGCACCTGCATCGGTGGATCCTGGTCGGTCCGGAGGAGGGGGCATTGCGGGCTTGGTTCTTTACCCACGCCCAGGTGCTGTCGGAGCGGACAACGAACCAAGGTGGTTGGGAAATGGAGGTGATGGTCCCCAAGCTCGAGCTTGACCGTCTGTTGAGTAAAGACAAGTCGCTGTCGGATCGGCTGGTGAGCGCACGCAGATCCTGCGGTTGCCGGCAGCGCTGCCGAAATCCAACGCACAGCCGGTAAATTCACGTAACATTATTCATCAACCAGGAGTAACCACCATGCGTATTGCACGTTTTCAGGATGCCGCCGGGGCAGTCCACTACGGGACCCCCACTGATGAAGGGTACGCACTTCGGCTGGCGGGCGACCTCTACACGGGTCTGAACGAGACCGGAGACCGGATCGCCGTGAGTAAGTGGCTGGTCCCGGTCGCCCCGGTCAATATCTTCGGCATCGGACTCAACTACCGTGCCCATGCGCAGGAAACCGGGGCTCAAATCCCCGAGCATCCTATCCTCTTCATGAAACCCACGACGGCGGTCACCGATCCGGGGGCCCCCATCATCCTGCCGGCATCCTGTACCCATAGCCCGGAGGTCGATTTCGAGGCGGAGTTGGCGGTCGTCGTCGGGCGCACCGCCAAGGACGTATCGGAGGCACAGGCGCTGGAGTACGTCCTCGGCTACACCTGCTCGAACGACGTTTCGGCCCGCCGTTGGCAGAAGCATGGCGGCGCTCGCCAATGGGTGCGCGGCAAGAGCTTCGACGGCTTCTGCCCCCTCGGCCCGGTGCTGGTCACCGCCGAGGAGATCCCGGACCCTCAAGCCCTGGACGTCCGCTGTCTACTCAACGGCGAGACCATGCAAACCGGTCATACCAGCGACATGATCTTCTCCGTCGCCCAGCTCATTGCCCACATCAGTCGGGATACCACCCTGTTGCCGGGCACCCTGATCCTGACCGGAACCCCGCCGGGCGTCGGCTTTGCACGTACCCCCCCGGTCTTTCTCTCGGACGGAGACCTGGTGCGGATCGAGATCGAGTCTATCGGAGTCCTGGACAACCCGGTCCGTAACGCCTCGGCCCACGCTACTACCAGCTGGTAGTGCAGATCACTCTGTTGCTGTTCGGCATCCTGCAGCTGCAGTTCGAAATCTCGCCGATGCGTATCGCCGCGGTGGTGGCGGTCGCCTAGCTGCTGACGGCCAATCTCCCCAGTGCGGCAAACAGCGCTGTGCTAACGGTTCGCCGCTGCCATCTGTTCAACCCATCGGCCCTGGGTATTGTGGTGGTGATTCTGATCGGCGACGCGGTCTGGGTCACACCGGGTCAGTGGGGCCGGGATATCTGGTTGCTACTGCATCCTACTGATCGGTCCGACTCGGATGGCGACGACCCTCGCGTTCGGCACCGTCTATGCGCTCACCCTGTTCGCATACGCTGCCTGGCTCGGCGATCCCTGGTAGATCCCGCTGCACCAGATCCAGAACGGCGCCTTGCTGATCTTTGCCTTCTTCATGTTGTCGGATCCGAAGACCGTGCCCGCGTCGCTGGCCGGTTGCCTCCTCTACGGCACCTGGGTTGCACTGCTCGGCTGGACTCTGCATTATCTGTTTTCTACCCCGAACGCCTTTCTCTACGCACTGATTCTTTACTTCGCCTCTGACCCTGTCGATCAACTGGTATCTGCCAGGCAAGACCTTTGTCTGGCCCAGCACGGGGAGTCACCCATGAACATGAAACCGATCCATATGAAACCGATCCATTGGCTACTGCTGTGCCTCCTGACGGTGCCGAACCTCGCCTCCGCCTTTTGCAGCTTCTATGTCGCCAAGGCGGACACCAAGCTTTTCAACCGCGTATCTCAGGTGGTGATGGTGTGTGACGGCGACAAGAACGTGGTCACCATGGCGAGCGATTTTCAAGGCGATGTCGATGAATTCGCAATGGTGGTGCCGGTACCCAGAGTGGTGCAGAAAGGCCAGATCCATGTCATGGAGAAGGCGATCCTGGAGCATCTGGACGCCTATTTTGCACCCCGGCTGGTCGAGTACTTCGACGAGAACCCCTGCCTGGTCCACCGAAGACTCAAGTTTGACATGATGGCCGCTGCGCCGACGGCGGAGAAGAGTGCCCTTGCCCGCCGGTGCGCACAGAGTCTCGGCGTCACCATCGAGGCCGAACACCAGGTTGGCGAATACGACATCCTGATCCTGTCGGCCAGGGAGAGCGGCGGTCTGGTCACCTGGCTCACGGAGAACGGCTACAGGTTGCCGCCGGGCGCGAAGCCGGTGATCGGCAGCTATTTGAAGCAAGGTATGAAATTCTCCGTCGCCAAGATCAACCTGGAAAGCTACCGCAAGGGGAAATACAGCTACCTGAGACCACTACAGATCGCCTATGCCCACCGCAAATTCATGTTGCCGATCCGGCTCGGCACCGTCAATGCCGCCGTCCCCCAGGAGTTGTTCATCTATGCCTTGACCCGCAAGGGGCGCGTGGAGACGACCAACTATCGCACCGTCAAGCTGCCGACGGACATCGAGCTCCCCGTTTATATCAAAAAGGAGGACCGATTCGCCGATTTCTACCGCGACATGTTCCGCACCCAGGTCGCCAGGCAACGCGGCCACGCGGTCTTTCTCGAATACGCCTGGGATATGAAGGTGACCGGTAACCGTGAGAATTTTCAGGGGCGTTACATAATCCGCCACCCGTGGCAAAGTGATGCCGATTGCGAGGCGGCCAGGTGCTATCTCAATGAGACGCTGCCGAGGCGCCTCGATGAAGAGGCCAAGAACCTTGCCCATCTGACAGGTTGGGATATCGGGGATATCCGTACCCGGATCAAGCAGCAGCGGCCGGTGACCGACACCGGGTCCGATGGCGACAACGAACCCCGATGGAGTGATATCTGGGGGGGTTGAGGAATTTGCTCGTCGAGCGAGGTCTCGAACGCCTATGGACGACATTCTTGTCATCGGTGGCGGCGCGATCGGCCTGCTCACCGCCCGGGAGCTGGTCCGGTCCGGTGCCGGCGTTACCCTCGTGGAGACGGGAGCGACCGGGCGCGAGGCCTCCTGGGCCGGCGGCGGCATCATCTCGCCGCTCTACCCTTGGCGTTACGCCGATTCGGTGACCGCCTTGTCGCTCCGGAGCCAGCGGTACTATCCGCAGTTGTGCGCTACCCTGCAGGAAGAGACTGGTATCGACTCCGAACTCATCCGTAGCGGTCTTTTGATCCTGGATCCACAGGAGCAGGACCAGGCCCTGCCATGGGGCTGGCAACACCAGGTGCGGATCGAGTCATTGACGACCGGCGCCCTGTGCGAGATGGCGCCCGGACTGGGACTTACCCCTTCCACCGCTCTCTGGATGCCGGAGATCACCCAAATCCGGAATCCGCGGCTTGTCAGGGCCCTGCACCGCTCGATCGAAAGGCGGGTGCAAATCCGCGAGCAGGAAGAGGCAGTCGAGCTCTTGGTGGACTCCGATCGAGCTGTCGGTGCCCGTACCCGCAAGGGCCTGATCGCCGCGGGCCAGGTCGTCGTCTGCTCCGGCGCCTGGACCGCCCGGTTATTCGAGCAGCTGGGCAAGCGGCCCGCCATCGAACCTGTGCGCGGGCAGATGCTCCTGTTCCACGCCGAGCCGGGACAGCTCAACCGGATCGTCCTCTTCCGGGACCGTTATCTGATCCCGCGCCAAGACGGCCGTATCCTCATTGGCAGCACCCTGGAACATGAAGGATTCGTGAAGGCCACTACCGCCGAGGCCAAGGAGGACCTCTATCGAGCCGCTGTGGAGCTCCTCCCATCGCTCGGGCGCGCCCCCATCGAAGACCATTGGGCGGGGCTGCGCCCCGGCTCCCCCGGAGGCATCCCCTATATCGGAGCTTATCCGGGTGTCCGGGGCCTTTACTTCAATGCCGGCCACTACCGCAATGGCCTGGTAACGGGTCCGGCTTCCGCGCGTTTGGCGGCCGATTTGCTGCTCGAGCGCACTCCTGCCTTCGACCCCTCACCCTACGCCCTCGACGCCGACCGCTGATTGGGTACACTCCGTCCGTTTTGAACCTAATAGAAAAAGGGGTAGTGGTCTGAAGTATCCCCGCATTATTACGATCTAAGACAACAAGTTGTAGAGCGTAGCTACTGTAGAGATGGACGTGCATGAGGTATTGTGGTCCCCGGAAAGTAACCACACCGACCAGGAGTCCCTCATGC
>Ga0209561_1000322_pt1 | contig 11236 bp, 11 predicted proteins | sample WorMettrBAHAMAS2_FD_187393 | JGI IMG/M metagenome (GOLD analysis project Ga0209561, IMG submission 187393) | Marine gutless worms symbiont microbial communities from Max Planck institute for Marine Microbiology, Germany - Inanidrilus... | ecosystem: Host-associated > Annelida > Digestive system... | reverse complement strand
CACTCAACAGGTTGTAGCGTCTCTTCAAGGGGTGGGAGGTCATTCGCCTGTTCTTTTAACCAGGCGCTCAATGTTCGGCGCGAGACCCCAAACGCCCGTTCAATCCCGCGCATACTGGATCTTTCTTCTTTTCTTCCGTCGCGCGTTCTGTGCGCTCAAGTACGCCATAGGCACCACAGGCTTTACAGTGATATTGCGAGCTACCGGACGCATTTGTGCCATTTTTAACGAGATCTTCGCTCTGACATTTGCGACAGCTGTATACTTTAGTCTCGATAATCATAATTGAAAACTCTTCGGTTCGTTTTATCAATGAACGCAATCGTTCAGACCAAGCGTATTCTTCCGGAAGAGAGGGCTAAAATCTAGAATCAGGTAACGAGAAAAACGGTGGCAATCGGAATGATTACCGATGAATCCATCTACTCTATCACTTCAAAAATCACCACTACCAAATGATGAATGATGGTAACTATTCAGGCTCCCTTGTCAAAGCGAGAGCTACCTGTGTAGCCCAATCGCATGCCTGAACCGCACGCCCCAAGCCGTTCTCCGGAGAGCCCCATCCAGGAGCGTGAACGGCTGCGTGCGCTGGTTGTGGAGCAAGCCGCGCTGATCGAGCAACTGCGCGAGCGCATTCAGGAACTAGAAGCACGCCTGGCCCAGGATAGCCACAACTCCGGCAAGCCGCCCTCCCCGGACCCACCGTTCCGGAAACCACCGCCGCGCTCGCAGCGCCAACCGAGCGGGCGCCAGCCGGGAGGCCAAGCGGGTCGCCGCGGCGTTACCCGCCGCTTGGTCGAGGACCCTGACCAGCGTGTCATCATCCCGCTGACCGGCACTTGCGCATGCGGACGGTGCGGTGCGGAGATTGCCGCTGAGGTGCTGCCGGAGCGCCGCCAAGTGGTCGAGGTGGTGACCCAACGCGCGGTCACCGAGTACCGCATCGTGGGCGGGTACAGCGCAGTGCCTTCCCCAAAGGGGTCACGGCCACCGTCCAGTACGGTCCGGGAGTGTTGGCGCTCGCAGTGTACCTGACCCAATCCCAATTTCTGCCCTGCCAACGTACCGCCGAGCCGTTCCAGGAAAATGCCCATCATCTGCGCGAGCTAACCGCCATTGCCGAGACGATCCCGGGTCAGCAATGGGCCACCGCACAGGGCCTGGCCATGTTGCCTGCGGGCGCGCTGGAGCGCCTGCAGGACCGCTACGACGCTATCCTCACCGCCGCCGAAACCACTAACCCGCACCGGCCCCGGCGTCCCGGCACCCGCGGGCCCGTCAAGCAATCCCCCCCTACAACCTCATCGCCCCCTTGCGGGAACACCGCGATGAGGTCCTGCGCTTCATCACCCATCTGCGCGTCCCCTTCGACAATAATCAGGCCGAACGCAACCTCCCGCCCAGGCTCAAGCAGAAGGTACGTGGCATCTTTACACTTTATGGTACCTTGAAAAATCCCTTCCCTGGGATTTTTCAGGCTGCGAAGCCAAACGTACACTTTCGACTTCGCTTAATATGCAATTGCTTCTGCAATTGTACATGTGGGGCATCCTTGTGCCCATCATTTGGTACCGGTCTTGGTGACTTTGAAGCCGTGGTTGTCGCTATCCTCCGGGCGCCAGAACTTGGGCGGTTCTCCCCCTTCGAACCAGCGGTGCAGCTCGGAGGAGAGGATCTCGTCGAGCAGGGCCTGGACCGCGTCGGCTCCCATCGAGTTGCCTTCATGCCGGGCCTTCTCGATCGCCTCGCGGACATCGGGGACCATTTCGATATAGAAGCGGTGGGCAACCTCGTACATGCCCTCCCAATGCGCATAGTCCGGGGCGAACATGGCCGCACCGTGACGCGCCCGGCGCCCCTCGTGGTGCCACAGGTAAAAGTAGGTCCACTCCACCGCCTCGTTGAACTTCACCGGGTCGCGCAGGCCGTGCTTGGCCATGGCCGTGACCAGCCGCTTGGCAGGGATCGCGAACTTGTCGTTATAGAGATGGACGAAGGCGTCGAGCTGCTCGAAGTGGGCATCGGCGATATTGCGCCCGTGACAGGATTGGCAGATGCTCTTCATATCCTTGCGCCGGTCGATCCAGGACTTGACTTCCTTACCGGCTGACTTGGCCTTCGCGTCGATTTTGGAGGAGACCGGGGCACGCAGGTTCCAAGAGATGCGGTCACCGATGTCGTGCGTGACCGGCAGATCCTTGGTGCGGGACATGTGGCAGGTGGCGCAGGTCGGGGCGGCGTTATAGTCCTCACCCACTACCCACTTGGCCGAGTCTAGGTTCATCCGGTCCATATTGGCGCGGAAGGCCACCCCGTGGGCCGATTCCTCGAAGATCTCCTTCTGCGGATGGTCGGGACCCAGGTGGCAGCGACCGCAGTTATCTGAGTTGCGGGCCTGTGCGACGGAGAACTCATGGCGCAGATGACAGGCAGAACAGGCACCCTTCGAGCCGTCCGGGTTGATGCGCCCGACGCCCGTATTGGGCCAGGTGGCCACATCCAGCGTGCCGTCGGAATTGACCTTGACAATGGAGCCGTGGCAACCGGCGCATCCCATGGTCACCACCGGCGAGGTACCGTTCAACAGCGGGCCGCCCTCCACCACCTCGGCTAACACATTATCCAGGGAGCCCAGGATATTTCCCGCCGAAGCGTGGTGCGAGGCATCGAACTCGGCCACCTCGCGCTCGTGGCATTGGGCACAGTCTTTTGGGGAGACGATAGTCGCGATCACGAAATCCTTGTGCATGATGGCGTCCAGATCCGACTTGTCCGCCGCATGGCACTCGTAACAGCCCACATTTGCGGTGAAGTGTTTGGAATGGCCCCATTGACTGTAAATACCGGGGCTCGCCTCGCGGTGGCAGGACATACAGGTCGCGCTTTCCTTGCTGAACTGCGAGAAGCCCCGGAGGACCTGTACCAGCTCTGTCTCCTCCGGCGGCGTCGATGCGGAGGGTTCGGAGTTCAGTGCGGCCCGGAGCGGCAATGCCGACCACAAGAGCAAGACGGCGACACCGGCAATCAGCCGCAGTGCGTTTGGTAATACCAGATACATCTGTGCTGTTCCTCGTTTACCCTCGGGTTAATCCAAATGTTGAGATGCAAGAATAAAGCCAGCATCCCGAGTGCTGAATGATTTTTCTCAAGTACCCACTAGCATTCGAGGAAACTGGTTCTTCCATCTTGTAACCACTTGTAAGATAAAACAAAGCTGCCGATTTTAGGATGTCATCGACTTGAATCGATTTACAGGTTTTGAAAAGATCCCGCTCCAGGAATCATGGAGATACCTCCAAAAGCGCCCAAATTGACGCAGGTCTCTATACAATCCTACAGATTTTGAGCCCGACTATGTGCGAGAAAATATTGCTGAATCGGATGGTTATCGATGTGGACTACGATCTAAGCAATCTCGAAACAAATAACCATCTGAATTTATTCAATTAATATCCCGGACACTAGTGTTTTAGGTGCGCGATTCCTCTCTCTCCTTGCGCCGGGGTGGCGTCGGCTTTTACCCTAAATCCAACTTCGTGCATGTCAACACCGGCTCGGCCCGCCGCTGGGTGGCTTGACCAGGATCGGAAGACCTGTGGCAACTTGGACACTCTGTTGCTATGGGCGATTGTAGCGGAGGTTGTCAGGAAAGTGAGTATCTTTTCACACTACTTTCCGGATACATCCACCACTCTGACCTCTAGGGGCTGTTGACATTCATCGTTCACGGGCCGATTGTGGCCCTTTTCCGCGCTGACGGCATTGCGGCTCGTCAAAATAGGCCTGCTATTCCTCCTCGCCGCGCCTTGTCAGCACGAAAAATTCCTCGCAATCACCCACGCTCAGATAAATGTCAACAGCCCCTAGGGTGAGGGAACTTAGTGTACCCCTCGATTCGTACCCGCAAAATAGAGTGAAACGGAGTACTCGGGCGTCCGGGTGGTTGCCGCAGGGGATTTCCAATGCAAGAAATTCATCGCGTGGAAACCGTTGCGCCACAATCCAATACCGGGTGATGGCATCGCTCAGCTGCGGCAGCAGCCGCAAGGTGCCACGCATCCGAGTGTTGTCAAAAAACACGAAAGGCTCGTCTTTGCCTATTCGAGGACCCGGAAATAGCAGGTCAGCTCGGGCAGATCGACCTCCCGCGGCGTCAACCGGACCCGGCTATTCAGTTCCGGATCCCCACGCAACCTCACTCGCGTCTCCAGGGCAAGCTCCGGAATCAACACCACCACTTTGTGCTCGCCCTTATCGACTACTATCCCCTCTCCCTGCCACTCTGAATCAGCGCGCAGGTATACCAGCTTCCAGTGCTGATTGGAGAGCCGTTCGGCGTGCCGCACGGCAGCGGCCGCCGTCCCCGCTTCGGCAATGCGTTCGGCGACCTGCTGCGCATCGAGTAGCCGGTTTCCAGCCAGCCAGGCCCGGATCTGCTGGTGCACCAACAGATCCGAGTAACGGCGTAGCGGACTTGTCGCTCGAGCATAACGGGTCAGCCCCAGACCAAAGTGGGGTCCTGGAACGCCGGTGAGCTGCGTCGGTTTGAAACGCCGGCGGTAGGCGTACATAGCCGCCAGGTCCGCAGGCCGTTCGATCTTGTCCGGTGCCGCCTGGGTTGCAAACGGGATCGGAATCTCCCGTTCCAGGCAGAATCCGACCGCGGCCTCACCGGCCATGAGCATGGCATCCATTACCAAGTCGCGGCTGCGCAGCCGTGGTAGGGGTCGAATAATGACCTCTCCGTTACGCACCCGCATACTGACCTCGGGCAGCTCGATCGCAGCGGCGTTTTGGGCAGTGCGGCGTGCGCGAAACCGCTCGGCTAGGGCATTCAGCCGGGCCAGGGGCGATTCTCTGAGCCGTTGCTCGGCCGTTTCGTAAGTCAACCGTTCGACCCGTATCCACGTAGTCCGGATATCGACGTCCGTCAGCTCACCGGCCTCCCCACACCGAAAACCAAAGGACAGGGCAGGAGAAACGGGCTGCAGACCGAGCCCCAGACGCTCCGTCACTGCCTGGGGCAGCATCTTGACCGTCCGCTCCGGCAAGTATTGATTGCAACCCCGGGTCCGGGCCTCGCCCTCCAGGTCACTGTTCGACACTACTAGGGCGGCCACATCAGCGACATGCACCCAGATCCGGTCACCATCCAGGCTCAAAGCATCGTCCGGATCCTGGTTGCCTTCATCATCGATGGCGTAGGTGGGCAGATGGGTCAGATCGAGACGTTCGTCGTGCGGGAGATCCGGCACCGGCAGGTCCGGATCCTCAGTCGGCAACCGGTCGCGGGCCGGGTAGGGATTGTAATCCTGCGGCCAATAGCCGACCTGGATCAAGGCGCGGTGCGCATTCTGCGCCGTCTCCTGGTACCCCAGGGCCCGGAGAATACGGCTGCAGACGGTCTCACCGAGGGCCAGGCACACCACCTCTCGTAGGCGCTCCGCGTCCTGCGGGACAGGCCGGGCCCGTCGCAACCGTTCCAGAAACTCGTTCCAACTCCGCTCGGCAGCAGCCTTGGCTGCCTGCTCGGCCCGATCCTGCTCCACTTCGCGGCGTGTTCGGACCCTGACGGCCTCCGGGCTACCCTCGAAATAGAGCCCCTCCGCCACCAGCTGCCAGGCGGCCCAGGTCGTCGCCGGAGACTGCTCGCCGAACATCAGCTCGGTGAGCTCGCTCAGATCGGTTTCGCTGCCTTCCAGGAGCTCCCATGTCTCGGCAAGCTCACCCTCCCGCGGGCCGAGCTCGGCCAGGCTGCGCAGCGGTCCGGGGTGCAGGAATTTGACGTCCTTAGGGCGCACCTGTTTGATCTGTCCGCCCTCGAGCTCGATATCGATTTTTCCGCCGAGCGCCAGGACGCGCGCGGGCCGAACCTTGTAGAGCACTAGGCTGTCCGGCCGCAGGGTGAGTTGATTTTGTGCCAAGGTGCCGAATCTCCGGTACGCGGATTCCACGGGATCCCTTAAGCTCCGATCAGATTCAGGTTACGGAAGAGTTAGCCGCAAATCAACGAAAATGGACAAGGCCGCCAGGTGCTTTGCTATGATGGAGAACGGCTCAAAACCCGCACGCGGAGGATCGGAATGAACCAGGACGAAAAGAAAAATCTCGCCGCTAAGGCCGCTCTGGAGTACGTGGACGAGGGCATTATCGGTGTCGGTACGGGCTCCACTGTCAATCACTTCATTGACTTTCTGGCCACCGTCAAGGGCCGCGTCCAAGGGGCCGTCTCCAGCTCCGAGGCAACGACGACCCACCTGAAGGAATGGGGGATCCCTGTAGTGGATCTCAACTACGCCGGGGAACTCCATCTCTACGTGGACGGCGCGGACGAATCGAACCCTCGGCTCCAGCTGATAAAGGGCGGCGGCGGTGCCCTGACGCGCGAGAAGATCATCGCCGCGGCCAGTAAAAAATTTGTCTGTATCGCCGGCGGCGACAAGCTGGTCGATGTGCTGGGTGCATTCCCCCTGCCGGTGGAGGTCATCCCCATGGCCCGCAGCTATGTGGCGCGGCAACTGGTCAAGCTCGGCGGCACGCCGGTCTGGCGCGAAGGATTCGTTACCGACAACGGCAATCCGATCCTGGATGTCCGGAACCTAGATATCCTCGATCCACCGAAGCTGGAACAGGAAATCAACAACATCGCCGGGGTCGTAACCGTCGGTCTCTTTGCCCTGCGACCGGCGGATGTGCTGATTCTGGGAACCAAGGAAGGCGCCAAGACTATTACCGCGTAGCCCACAGATCGGCCGCCTCTTCCAAAAGAAAAGCAAGAATGGGATCGCAACCCCAAAAAAGGACATCGACATTATCCGCGCCAGGTTGAAGGTGGCCGAGGTACTGGCAAAGGAGCTACGACATGGCAAAACGCGTGATTGAAGGTATCGAAATCGAAGCCAGCTCAGGTAACGTGTTCGCTGATCTCGACTTGGCTGATGCCGACAAGCTCAAGGTCAAGTCCGGCCTGGTGATCGAAATTACCCGCGCCGTGCAGCACCTCGGTCTGACCCAAGAAGAGGCCGGCCGGTGCATGGACATCCCTCAACCGAAGGTATCAGCCATGATGCGTGGCGACTTTACCAACCTGTCCGAGCGCAAGTTGATGGACTACCTTGCCCGGCTGGGGTACGACATCGAGATCAAGGTCAAACCCGCATCCGCGCTGGTGGGCCACTTGACGCTGGCTACCGCCTGATACGGCGGACTTGTTGTCCCGGCGAGCCGAACGAGCTGCAGGACCGATTAAACGTTTATAATGATTTCTTTATTTTCTTCCGTCGTGCGTTCTTTGCGCTCAAGTACGCCATAGGCACCACGGCTTTACAGTGATATTGCGAGCTACCGGATGCATTCTCGCCATTTTTAACGAGATCTTCGCTCTGAAATTTTCGACAGATGTATACTTTAGTCTCGATAATCATAATTGAAAAATCTTCGGTTCGTTTTATCAATGAACGCAATCGTTCAGACCAAGCGTATTCTTCCGGAAGAGAGGGCTAAAATCTAGAGTCAGGTAACGAGAAAAACGGTGGCAATCGGAATGATTACCGATGAATCCATCTACTCTATCACTTTAAAAATCACCACTACCGTCCAGCTTAAAAATGCTATTAGGATTTTCACTACTACCTCATTTCATCTAATTTTGCATGTTTACGCTGTTATCTGCAGTCAGGTGGGTTGGGCAAAGCCGCAGGGACACGGCGTGCCCAACATTCGATATTGGGCACGGGCCCCAGGCTGGCTCCCTCCTCCGTCGGGACAGGCCTGGCCCTTTGCCCAACCTGCAAACCTACCCGCAATATCAAGCGAAACTAGGATTCCTTGACGAACCCGCATCTTTACAAATGAGTCAAGTTTGTGCACGGCACAAAAACTCCGTTTCTTCATGCTGCACCCGGAGGCGTTATGTCCGTTGCTGTTATCCGCAGAGTACACAGATTTAAGAACAGAAATAATCTGCGACAATCTGCGTAATCTGTGGATCACAAGTTTGTGCATGGCACAAAAAATTCACGCCTCGTCGGTCTGAGGCAAAGCCTCGCCAGTGATAATAGGGGAACTGTCATGACTACGGCGATCAAGATCGATGACGAACTGGAAGGATGAGTCCAGCGTCTGGCCGACCAGCGACAGCGGTCGGCACACCGGATCATGTATGAAGCAGTCCGGCAGTACGTTGAGCGTGAGGAACAGCGCGAAGTCTTTCCGACAAGAAGCGCTCAAGGCCTAGGACGAGTACCAAGCTACCGACCAGCATGCGACCGACGAAGAAGTGGATGCATGGCTTGCCACCTGGGGTAGTGAAAACGAGCTACCAGCACCTGTATGCCACAGGTGAGGTACGCGCCCGGCGCAATCCGCGACCTGCAACGGTTACGCGAACTCTTGTGCCCCAAAAATCCCGTCGCGGCCAAGCGAGCCGGTGAAACAATCAGGAAGGCCGTGCAGATTCTCGGCCTTCAACCACAAATCGCCTCGTCGAGGACATGCCGGACCAGCACCGAGAATGGCTGGTCGACTTCGGCGACAGCGGCTATGTGGTGCCGTACCGTATCGGTGGTAATGCTATCACCATCACTGGCTGTGCGCCACCAGAAAGAAGCAGGGTATTTCTAGCGAGGCTTCGCCTCAGACCGACGAGGCGTGAATTTTTTGTGTAGTTATCGGGTCCCTCAAGGATACTAGTACCCCGTTTCAGCCGTAGGATGTGGTGAGCGCAGCAAACCGCACCTCCTGCTCGGGGCAATAGTTACCCGACCACGCGCCGCCAGTAGGTCGAACGCCAATAGTAGAGGACGGTGGTGTCCGGCCAGGGATGGGAGTCTCCGTAGCGGATGCCGCGATCGGGTTGTTCTGGGTTGTCCCGATCCGGGTCCAGAGGCCGCCAACCAGATTCGACTGTCTCGCCTTCCACAGGGTCACGGATATGACCCAGCTTGCGTCGTTCCGACGCGCCATAGCTCCGGAAGTTTTGTTGGGCCTCGAACAGGCCCACTACATTGGCACTACCTGGCATAAGTGGAAAGCGCAGCTGCGAAAGGTCGTCCTCCCAACCGCAAATGGGGCATACCTGGTGAAATCCGGGTTCCCGGTCGAACACCAGGTAACCGCAGCAGGGACAGGGAAACTTGGTCTGGTCGTAGATCATTTACACAGAAAGATTCAGCCGAAAATCAACGTAAATGGACACAAATGATTCGCGAATTGATTTGCGTTGATTCGCGTTCATTTGCGGCAAAAAAAGAAAAGGGGCGCTAAGTGCCCCTTTTCAATGCGCCAAAAACACTCGCCACCGAGATCAGGTGACCTTCGGGTCCAGCTCGCCCTTCTTGTAACGGTCGGTCATGACATCCAAGGAGAGGGCGGTGATCTTCGAGGCGTTTCCGGCGGTGCCGAAGGCCTCGTAGCGCGCCTTGCAGATCTCGGACATGGCCTTGGTAGCGGCGGTAAGGTACTTGCGCGGGTCGAATTCAGCCGGTTTGTCGTGCATGAACTTGCGGATGGCACCAGTGGAGACCATGCGCAGGTCGGTGTCGATGTTGACCTTGCGCACGCCATTCTTGATGCCTTCGGCAATTTCCTCGACGGGTACGCCGTAGGTCTCACCCATGTCTCCGCCATGGTCGTTGATGATCTTCAGCCAGTCCTGAGGAACCGAGGACGAGCCGTGCATCACCAGATGGGTATTGGGGATGCGCTTGTGGATCTGCTTGATCCGCTCGATGGCCAGGATATCGCCGGTCGGCGGACGGGTGAACTTGTAGGCACCGTGGGAGGTGCCGATGGCGATGGCTAGGGCGTCGACGCCGGTCTTCTTGACGAAATCCACGGCTTCTTCCGGATCGGTCAGCAGCTGGTCGTGGGAAAGCGTGCCCTCGGCGCCGATGCCGTCCTCCTCACCCGCCTGCCCCGTCTCCAGGGAGCCCAGGCAACCTAGCTCGCCTTCCACCGAAACCCCGCACGAGTGGGCCATATCGACCACCTTCTTGGTAGTCTCTACGTTGTACTCATAGCTGGTAGGCGTCTTGCCATCCTCGCCGAGGGACCCATCCATCATGACGGAAGAGAAGCCGAGCTGGATGGAACGCTGGCATACCGCCGGGGAGGTACCGTGGTCTTGGTGCATACACACCGGGATGTGGGGCCATTCCTCGATGGCAGCCAGGATCAGGTGGCGCAGGAAGGGAGCACCGGCATATTTGCGGGCACCGGCGGAGGCTTGGACGATGACGGGGGAATCGGTTGTGTCGGCCGCCTCCATGATGGCGCGCATCTGCTCCATGTTGTTGACGTTGTAGGCAGGCACACCGTAACCGTTCTCGGCGGCGTGGTCCAGCAGCTGACGCATGGAAATCAGGGCCATGGTGGTTTTCCTCTTGTCGGTTGGTAGATAGAAATAGCAAGTTATATCACAACAATCACAGATACGGCGAGCGGTCTAGTACAGCTATATCGAAGTACCGATAATATGGAAATCTTTTGGGTCTAGATAACTTTAGCATCTTGAGAGTATGCCAAGGTTATGTTATGCAAGGAAAAAACAGGTATTTCAGGCGGTCACAGCTTTCGGAAGCTAAATTCAGAGCACTTATACGCTATTTCGCGCACGATTTGCCGGCCTGGAAAATTGCCGAGCTGAGTGGTGTAAGCCACCCGACGATTAATCAGCTATTCATGAAGTTACGAATCAGGATCGCCCAGGTTTGTAACGCTTCATCCCCTCTATCCGGTGAGGGTGAAGTCGATGAATCTTATTTTGGCGCATGCCGTGTTCGTGGAAAAAAGGGGCGCGGAGCAGGCGGTAAACCGATCGTCTTCGGAATCCTGGAACGCCACGGGAAAATGTCGGAAATCGTCCCTGACGCCTCCAGGAAGCAGCCACAGAGCGCGATCCGGGGTCAGGTAGCCCTCGACAGCATCATCCACTCGGACGGCTGGAGAGGCTACAATGGGTTGGTGGACATGGGCTACAAAAAGCATTTCCGGGTGCATCATGGTGAGCTGGTCATATGCCAAACGGAGGCTTGCAAAGTTCAATGCTGTTCCCCGACAAACGTTCCTTTTACACATCAAGGAATGTGAGTTTAGATTTAAACAGTAAATGGGAAATCCCCCGGGTATGCCGTGGAGACAGCAACAGTTCGACGTTTGCGGGAAGCCATCCCGACTAGAGGCACTCTCGTACAGCAAGAGTTTGGCACGAGACAGGAAGGGTTTGACGTTTTTG
>Ga0209561_1000319_pt1 | contig 11273 bp, 11 predicted proteins | sample WorMettrBAHAMAS2_FD_187393 | JGI IMG/M metagenome (GOLD analysis project Ga0209561, IMG submission 187393) | Marine gutless worms symbiont microbial communities from Max Planck institute for Marine Microbiology, Germany - Inanidrilus... | ecosystem: Host-associated > Annelida > Digestive system... | reverse complement strand
ACTCATAGAAAAGCCGGTCCTGTTGACCGACCACCTGACCCATCATCGCCTTCCCCCAACCATGACAACGTCAGAAACAGGGAATCACGACCAGAACTTGCCCTCAACCGAGTTCTTCAACAGCCTCCGCCAATAGCCGCCATAAGCCACCGCCAGCAGGGGGGCGTTGGCGCTGAAGACCAGGGGATGGTGCCAGCTCACACCGTCGAAGCGGTAGTCCGACAGCGGCCACAGGAACGGTGTCGGGAACAACGCGATCGAGTGGGTCGGGATGTCGATGAGCACGTGCAGCCCCCAGGCGCCGAGGACCCAGACCGGTTTCCTTGCGATGACCCAGACGGCGAGGAAGACCAGGGCAAAGACGACGAGGCTGTGGGTGACGTTGTAGAAATTCCGCGCCCAAGGGGGATAGTCGGTGAGATCCGGGTGCCCGTGCTCCCAGCCGGGCATGCCGGCGACGTCGAGGACGGTGAGGAGGCCGAGGGCGCCTTCGCCCAGGAGGTCGGGCAGCAGGGAGATACCGACGGCGGCGAGAAAGGCCTTTCGCGAGCGCCGTCCGAAGGCGATGCCGCCCCACAGGCCGTGAGAGACGAAGTCGATGGCGGTTCTCCAAGTTTGGGCGGGGCCGGTTGATCGGGCCGTCCCGGTGACGGCTGGTCCGTTTGGGGAAGGCTAGCAGACCGCTCCGAATGCGCATTGAGGCCGGTCAATGCGGGCAGCTATCGCTCCACAGCCGTCATTCCGGGCGCAGCGCGGCGGAGACCCGGAATCCAGGAACCATCGGTCGGTCTGGGTTTCCGCTTTCGCGAGAATGACGCGTGACGATGATCGGAGGAACGGCGCTTTTAGCCCGAGAGGCCCGGGGGTACGGGTTTGGATCTCCGCCATGGCCGTTCGCGCGTTTTCGATTGACCCGAACGGCGGGGGACCTTTACACCTTAAGATCGTTTTCGATTGACAACCACTCGGCTATTCCATGTCCGACACCGGCAAGATCACCATCGGCAGGCGCCGCGCCATAATACAGGTTGCATCGGCCGCGGCGGCGGTTCTTTGTCTGCCGTTTGGCGGTTTGCGGGCCGCGGCAACCAAGAGCAAAACGGCGAAACAGGGGCTCGACGAAAACGGATGTCATGTGGGCCCGTTGTCGGCCCGGCAGAAAGACCTGATGGATCTGGCCTTACCGGCACAACGCACGGTTTACGACATCGATCCCTCGTCCGGTCGGTTCGTGCCCGTTCAGGTCACGTGGAAGGGCTACAACCGGCCGACATGTTATCTCGTCTGGCAGTTCTGAAACCGATCAAGTTTTGCTTGGCGATTTCCCGAAATCCGGAGCCGTTCGCCCGGGTCCGTCGATCGCGCCGCCCTATCCCATCACCAGCGCCATCGCCGTGGTGGCAATGATGTCCTCGACCGTGGCGCCGCGCGACAGGTCGGCCACCGGGCGTTTGAAGCCCTGCAGCACTGGACCGATGGCCTGAGCGCCGGCGAGATATTGCGTCAGCTTGTAGGCGATGTTGCCGGCATCGAGGTCGGGGAAGATCAAGACGTTGGCGCGGCCGGCGACGGCGCTCGCCTGGCGGGCCTTCTTGTCGGCGACGCTTTTGATGAGCGCGCTGTCGGCCTGGAATTCGCCGTCGATGGGGAGCTCCGGGGCGCGCTCGCGGGCGATGGTCACGGCGCCCTGGACCTTGGTGACTTTGGCGTGCTGGGCGCTGCCCTGGGTCGAGAATGAGAGCAGCGCCACGGCCGGCGGCTCGTCGAGGAGTTTCGCGGCGGTGCGCGCCGAGGCGATGGCGATGTCGGCCAACTGGTTTTCGTCGGGCTCCACATTGACGGCGCAGTCGGCGTAGATCAGCGCCCGGGGGCCGCCGCCTTGAAAGTCGGGGAGGAGCATCAGGAAGAAGCTCGACGGAGTTTCGATGCCGTCCGCCAGGCCCACCGTCATCAGGCCGGCCTCGATGACGCGGCGCGTCGGATTGGCGGCCCCGGCAACGATGGCGGCGGCGTCGCCCTGGCGGACCATCATGGCGCCGTAGTAGAGGGGCTTCCTCATGAGGCGAGCGGCGATCTTGATGTTGGGTTTGCGCTGGGCCGTCGTGTAGGCCTCGGCATAGGCGTCGCGGTTGCCGGCCGTCTCCGGGTCGATGATCCGGAAGCCGTCGGTCCACACGCCGGCCTCGGCGGCGGCGGCATGGATGGCATCCTCGGGGCCCAAAAGGATGGGATTGGCCAGGTTGCGGTCGATCAGTTCGCGGGCCGCCTTGAGGATGCGCGGCTCCGTGCCTTCCGGCAGGACGACCCGGTGGCCCGCGCCCCAGATGGCATCCATAAAGCGCCCGATGGCGTCCATCATCCCCCCTTAACCCGAACTGGACCGTGCGAACGGCCGCCGTTGGCACCTTGTCAGAAAGACCCGGCGCTGTCACCTTAAATCGTGATATTTCAAAGGCTTGGGGGAGTTCGGACCGCCATGGGGGCGGTGCCGCGCCTTGGGCGCGTTCTGGGAGGAGACCATGACCGAAGAGACGGAAGGACCGCGCGTGCACCGCGGCCTGCTGGGCGTGCATTTCGAGCGCTCGCCGACCACCTTCATCGATGGCAAGGCCGGGGACCTCCGCTACCGCGGCTATTCGATCCACGACCTGGCGGAACATTCCACCTTCGAGGAGACGGGCTATCTCCTGATGAAGGGGGAATTGCCGACGGCCGGTGAACTGGCCGCCTTCGATCCCGACAACGACGACAACTCGCCGGAAGCGAACCTGCGGAAGGGCATCCGCCTAACCTCCCAGGTGCCGATGATCGTCTGCGCCCACGAGCAGATCCGCAACGGCCGCGACCCCATCGCCCCCGATCCGGCCTTGGGCCACGCCGCCAACTTCCTCTACATGCTGACCGGCGACAAACCCAGCGCCGACGCCGCCAAGCTCATGGACACGGACATGGTGCTGCACGCCGAACACGGTTCCAACGCGTCGGCCTTCACGGCCCGCGTCGTCACCGGCACCGACGCGACGCTCCATGCGGCGGTCACCGCAGGCGTCGCCGCCCTCTCCGGCCCGGCCCATGGCGGTGCCGCCGAGGACGTCATGCGCATGGCCCAGGACATCGGTGAACCGGAGCGGGCGGCGGAGTACGTGAAAACGAAGCGTAAGAACCGCGAGCCGGTGACCGGCTTCGGCCACCGCGTCTACAAGGCCGAGGACCCCCGGGCGAGGCATATGCGCGACGGCGTCAAGAAGCTGTCGGTGGAGATGGGCGAGCCCAAGTGGTACGAGATCCTGGCCGCCGTGGTCGAGGCCATGTCCCCCTATGCCCGGCACGGCGTCAACGTCAACGTCGACTTCTACTCCGGCGTCATCTACTACCTGCACGGCATCCCGGCCGACCTCTTCGTCCCCATCTTCGCCGTCGGCCGCGTGCCCGGCTGGACCGTGCAGATCATGGAGCAATGGGCCAACAACATCCTGATCCGGCCGCTGCTCAAGTACGACGGGCCGGAGTTGCGGGCTTATGTGCCGATCGGGGAGCGGTGAGGTGCTCTTGAAGGTTTAGAACACGGCAGGGACAAAGGCTGCTGTTGTTATCACCAACCAGATTCCGCTGACTCCGGCTAGGGCCAACCGGACTTCCCGGCGTGTGAAATCGACTCCCGGTATCGAGACCAGGATGTGCCGGGAAAGCGGGAGAAGAACGGCAAGAGCAAACACGAAGATGGATACGATCACGGTAACCACTTCGCCGTATTCGATGACCTCGCCTTTGGTCATTCCCCAAAAACCTTGCTCGCCTTTCCAGGCGTCAGGGTTTTCTCCCGGTTCGCCCTGGACAGTTTGACTCCCGCTCGACTCGGGCTCGACCTGGGTTGCAGTCAGCTTTACCGATGCGAACCCCCTGTCATCCACGGACAAATAGAGAGTGGGTGCGATTGCCGCGAAGAAGATGATCGCCCCGATGGCCATTCGCTTTTTCAGGGTTCGGTCGCCCGTCCAACCGGGGCTGAGTTCACCGTCTTCGTAGGTGTGGGCACCTAGTTTACGTGCGGCTTCGTGGGAGACGATGTCGACGGCCAAGCGCGCCATGGGATTGGCGACACCGACGATGAAGATAAGTGGTACCAATCCGATCAAGCTCTCCTTGGCGAACAAGACCTCGAATAGCTGGTTGAGGTTCGTGAGCTCTGCGATTTTTCCGGCGTTCCTTCCGGACAAGCTCTCGAAATCGAGTTCTGGCAACCCCATTTGTCGGGACGCCACGGCGACAAGCACGATCGAGACGCAAAACAAAATAACACGGCCAATCGCGTAGGGCCGTCCAACTTGATTGGACCACAGGCGCAACCATTCCAAAACCGGCCGCACCAGCCAGAGAACCGCGGCGACCAAAAGGAACTGGGGAAGGAAATCCAATCCCCACGGCTGAATAATCATCATCATGGCCAGCCACACGGCGACGATCCAATAGCCAACGCGGCGGATTTCCCGGCGCGTGTATCCGGGCGGCGGGATCGCCCTCATCACGTGACGAACGATGGGCAAAACGATCATCGAGGCCAATGCGATGACGACCGTGCCGAGGACCAGGACCTCCGACATGGCGATCAAGTCGTTCTTGGTGAACCCGAACAGCAGTTCCAATTCCGGTTCACCGGAGCGTGGTCTCGGCGCGGCGACGGCACCGCTTTCCCGTGGCGGCCGCAAAAGAACGGCGACGGCGGGGAGAACACCTGCGACGAGGATCAAGATGCCCGACAACGCCTTTTTAGCCTCGCCGATTTGGCAGGCGTTCGTCGGCGTCTCCCCGTCGACCGGATTGGCGCCGAGTTTTGCGGTTACCCATCTCGCCGCCAGGAAGAGAACGTCGAAGACGAAGCGGAATACGGGAAGCAGGTAGCCGAAGATGATCGCACACAAAATAAATAGGGCACTTCCCGCGAGCGAGAGGATGAGACCCCAATGGCCTAACTTCGATTCGATTGCGTCGAATAGAACGGAATAATCCGGGCCGCTGTCCTGTGAGGATTCAACCGACGCACCGGGATCCCCCGGCAACCAGAAGTCGAGCGCGAAACTCAGAACGGCGGTGATCACGGCGAAGGCGAGAAACCGCTGCCAGGAGATGTTCGGTTGGTGGCCACTGATGCGGATCCTCAGCCAATCGACGGCGGGACGGAAGGCAAAAAAGCCGGCATCCCGTTCACCTGGGTGCATAGTTCGGGCAAGGGGCAGATCGAGAGCGTCCGGCGCGGCGGCGAAGCCGTCTGTACGCCGGGCTGGTTCAAGAAGCCAGAGCGCGAGGCATTCGCCAAGTTAAGCGATCCGGTCTACCGCGACCGTCCGCAGGTGGTCGTCGCCCGGGCCGACAGCCGGGACGTCTTCGGACACCGGACGCTGGCCGACCTCTTCGCCGACAAGCAGCTCCGTTTCGGGGCCAAGACCGGCTATTCCTACGGGCCCTTCGCCGATGACCTGATCCAGGCGAACAAACCGCCGATGGTGCGCACGACACAGGACGTCGGCGGCTTGGTCCGCATGCTTCTGGGCCGACGTTTCGACTACATACTGGCCGCGCCCGAGGAGTTCGAGAGCCTGGCCGATCGTCTGGGCATCGCCGGTGAGGACATCGCGGCCATCGAGATGACCGACATCCCGCCCGGCAACAGGCGCTACCTGATGTGTTCGAAGGACGTCGCCGACGCCGTCATCGACAAGTTCAACCAAGCCCTCGCCGCCGGCCGCTAGACGACGCGTGCCTAAAAAATCACGTCGTTTTTGACGCGTGCGCTGGCGCCCGTTCGGCGCTAGAAAGGCCAGTCGAGTTATTGGGGGGCACGCGGCGTCATGACGCGCTATTCCATCTTCAGCCTGGCCAGGAACGCGCTGAGCCGCCACGAGAACTGGCCGGAGGCCTGGCGCAGTCCGGAGCCGAAGCCGGAATACGACGTGGTCATCATCGGCGGCGGCGGTCACGGCTTGGCCACCGCCTATTACCTGGCCAAGGAACACGGCATCACCAACGTGGCGGTCCTCGAGAAGGGCTGGCTCGGCGGCGGCAATACCGGGCGCAACACCACCATCGTGCGCTCCAATTACCTGCTTCGCGGCAACGCGCTCTTCTACGAGAAATCTATGAAGCTGTGGGAGGGGCTTTCCCAGGACCTCAACTACAACGTCATGTTCTCGCAGCGGGGCGTCCTCAATCTCGCCCACACCGACGCCCAGGTCGACGCCTTCCAGCGGCGCGGCAATGCCATGCGGCTGAACGGCATCGACGCGGAATATCTCTCGCGGCCGGAAGTGGCGGCCATGGTGCCGAGGCTCGATTGCTCGCAAGGTGCGCGTTTCCCGGTCATGGGCGGGCTCTTGCAGCCCCGTGGCGGTACGGCCCGGCATGATGCCGTCGCCTGGGGTTACGCCCGGGCCGCCGACGGGCTAGGCGTCGACATCATCCAGAACTGCGAGGTCACCGGCATCGACGTGCAGAACGGCCAGGTGCGCGGCGTGCAGAACGGCCAGGTGCGCGGCGTGCAGAACGGCCAGGTGTGCGGCGTGCAGACGACCAAGGGGGCGATCCGCGCCCGCAAAGTCGGCCTCTGCGTCGCCGGCCATACGAGCCAGGTGGCGGCCCTGGCCGGATTGCGCCTGCCCATCGAATCGCACGTCCTGCAGGCCATGGTCTCGGAGCCGATCAAACCCTGCCTCGACACCGTCGTCACCTCCGGTGCCGCGCACTGCTACATCAGCCAGTCGGACAAGGGCGAGCTGGTGTTCGGCGGCGATCTCGACTTCTACAATTCCTACGCCCAGCGCGGCAATTTCCCGATCATCCGCCATGTGGTCAGTTCGGTGCTGGCGCTCTTTCCCAGTTTCAGCCGCCTGAGACTGATGCGGAGTTGGGGCGGCGTCATGGACATGACCATGGACGGAAGCCCGATCATCTCGAAGACCCCCGTCGACGGCCTCTACCTCAACGGTGGCTGGTGTTACGGCGGCTTCAAGGCGACGCCGGGGTCGGGCTGGGTCTTCGCCCATACGGTGGCCCAAAACCAGCCCCATGAATTGAATGCGTGTTTCACCCTCGACCGTTTTGCGCGGGGTGCGGTACTGGACGAGAAGGGCGCCGGGCCGGTGCCCAATGCCCATTAGGGGGACGCCATGCTGTTGATCCCCTGTCCCTGGTGCGGCGAGCGGGCCCAGACGGAATTCACCTACGCCGGCGACGCGGCGTCGAAGCGCCCCGACCCGGAGACGGCGACCGACGCCGACTGGGCCGACTACATCTACCTCCGCGACAACCCGAAAGGCCCGCACGACGAATTGTGGCAGCACACGGCCGGCTGCCGGCGCTACCTGAAGGTCCGCCGCGATACGACGACCCACGCCATCATCGGGTCGGCTCCTCCCCATGATGACATGGAAGGAGGCGGCGGATGACGGATCAAGCGTACCGCAACGCCTCCGGCGGGCGCATCGACCGTTCGAAGCCGCTGAAGTTCACCTTCGACGGCATCGAATACGGAGGCTTCGCCGGCGATACCCTGGCCTCGGCGCTCTTGGCCAATGGCGTCAGGCTGGTCGGGCGCAGCTTCAAGTACCACCGCCGGCGCGGCATCGTCAGCGCCGGGGTCGAGGAGCCCAATGCGCTGGTGCAACTGCGCGGAGGTGACCGCACCGAACCGGATCTCCGCGCTACCGAGGTCGAGCTCTTCGACGGGCTTATTGCGGAGAGCCAGAACCGCTGGCCGTCGTTGAACTTCGACATCGGCGCCGTCAATGATCTCGTCGCGCCGCTGATCCCGGCCGGTTTTTACTACAAGACCTTCATGGCCCCGGCCAAGCTGTGGCACAACTATGAGCACTGGATCCGCAAGGCGGCCGGCCTCGGCCGGGCGCCCGACGGTCCAGACCCGGACCGCTACGACCACCGCTACGCCCATTGCGACGTGCTCATCGCCGGCGGCGGCCCTTCTGGCCTGATGGCGGCGCTCGCCGCCGGACGGGCCGGCGCCCGGGTCATTCTGGCCGACAGCGGTCCCGACTGGGGCGGGTCGCTCCTAAACCGCCGCGTCGCCATCGACGGCAAGCCGGCCGCCGACTGGGTTGCCGGCGTTGTCGCCGAGCTCGAAAGTCTGCCCGAGGTGACGCTGCTCGAACGATCGACGGTCACCGCCTATTACGACCACAACATGCTGCTCATCGCCGAACGCATCGCCGATCATCAAACCGAACCCTCGGCGCATCAGGTGCGCCAGCGCCTGTGGCAAGTGCGGGCCAAGGAAGTGGTCTTGGCCACCGGCGCCATCGAGCGGCCGCTCACCTTCGACGACAACGATCGGCCCGGCGTCATGCTGGCTTCCGCCGCCCAGGCCTACGCCAACCGCTTTGGTGTTCGCGCCGGCGACAAGGCCGTTGTCTTCACTAACAATGACAGCACCTACGAGGCGGCGATCGATCTCAAGGCGGCCGGCATCGGCCTCATGGCCGGCCACGTGGTCGTCGGCGTCGAAGGCAGGAAGGCGGTGCGCGCCGCCAAGGTGATGGCCTATGACAGCGGGTCGGGAGCCGTCTCCGGTGACGTGAAGACCGTCGACTGCGACCTCATCGCCGTCTCCGGCGGCTGGACGCCGAGCGTCCACCTACTGAGCCAGGCCAAGGGCAAGATCCGCTACGACGAGACCCTGAGCGCCTTCCGACCCGAAGCGTCGTTCCAGCGCGAACGCTCGGCCGGGTCTTGCAACGGCGGCTTCGGGCTCGGCGCCGCACTAAGAGAGGGTGCGGAGGCCGGCGCCGAAGCGGTACGGGCCGCAGGGTTCGAGGCCGCAGCCGCCAGCCCGGTTCCGTCCATCGACACGGACTCACCACTGGCGCCCTTGCCCCTGTGGCGGGTGCCTTCGGAGCCGGGTGGCCATGGCAAGGCCTTCGTTGACCTGCAGAACGACGTCACCGCCGACGGCGTCGCCCTGGCCCACCGCGAAGGGTGCCGTTCGGTCGAACACCTGAAGCGCTACACGACCCTCGGCATGGGCACGGACCAGGGGCGCACCTCCAACGTCATCGGCCTCGCCCTAATGGCCGGTCACCTGGGCGAGGCGATCCCGGCCGTCGGCACGACCACCTTCCGCCCGCCCTTTACACCGGTGACTCTGGGCACCATCGCCGGCGAGGAGACGGGCGAACACTTCGCGCCGACCCGGCGCTCGGCCATGCACGATTGGCATGAGGCGAAAGGCGCGCCTTTCGTACCGGCCGGCCTGTGGCTGCGCCCGCAGGGCTATCCGCTCGAAGGCGAGACCATCCTGGATGCCATGTATCGGGAAGCGAAGGCGGTGCGCGAGCGGGTCGGTATGGTCGACGTGTCGACGCTCGGCAAGATCGACATCAAGGGCCGCGACGCTGCCGAGTTCCTCAACCGGGTCTACATCAACGGCTTCGCCAAGCTGCCCGTCGGCAAGGTCCGTTACGGGGTGATGCTGAGGGAGGACGGCCTCGTCTTCGACGACGGCACGACCACCCACCTCGCCGACAACCACTACATGATGACGACGACGACGGCGAAGGCGATCGAGGTCATGCGGCATCTCGAGTACCACGCCCAGGTCGTCTGGCCGGACCTCGACGTTCACCTGATCTCGGTGACCGAGGAATGGGCGGCCATGGCCTTGGCCGGCCCACACAGCCGCCGGGTGCTCGAGAAACTGACCGACGACATCGACGTCTCCAACGAAGCCTGCCCGTTCATGGCCTTCCGCGACGGCACCATCGCAGGCGCACCCGGCCGCCTCTTCCGCATCAGTTTCTCCGGCGAACTGGCCTACGAGATCAACGTGCCCGCCGATTTCGGCCTCGACGTCTGGGAGCGGGTTTTGGAGGCGGGCGAGGAATTCGGCATTGTGGCCTACGGCACCGAGGCCATGAACATCCTGCGCATGGAGAAGGGGCATATCGTCGGCGGCGAACTCAACGGCCGCGCCAGCCCGGATGATCTCGGCTTCTCGGGCATGCTCTCGAAGACCAAGGATTTCATCGGCCGGCGCGGCCTCGATCGCCCGGCGCTCAAATCAAGTGCGCGCAAGCAATTGGTCGGCCTCATCCCCGTCGATCGCAAATCCAAAGTGCCGCGCGGCGCCCAGCTCGTCCTCGATCCGGCCGCCGCACCACCCGTCGTCCTGCAGGGCGAGGTGACGTCCAACGCCTACAGTCCCAATCTCGGCCACCCGATCGCCCTGGGCCTGCTCCGGGACGGCAGGGACCGCCTGGGCGAGACCCTTTACGCCCATTCGCCGGTGACCGACGAATCGGTCCAGGTCTTCGTCACCGAGCCGTGCTTCATCGACCCCAAGGGGGAACGTCTCCGTGCCTGATGCCATGCCAAGATCGGCGCTGGCCGCCCACTACCGACCCGGCACCTACGGTGCCGACACTGGCGGCCATCCCGGCGTCTTCTTGACCGAACGGCGCGGCCTGGCTTTGGTCCATCTGGCCGGCGACGCATCGGACGGCGCCTTCGCACACGGGGTCAAAACGGAAACCGGTTGCCCCCTGCCGGTCGAGCCGGGCACGGCGTCGGAGGACGGCCAGGGTTCCGCCGTCCTGTGGCTGGCGCCGGACCGTTGGCTCGCCGTCTCGGCCCGCCATGCGGGCGGGCTTCTCGAGGAACGCCTACGTCTCGGGCTGGGGCAGGGTGGCATCGCCATCACTCCGGTCACCTCGGGGCGCACGGTCATCCGCGTCGCCGGCGCTAGAAGCCGTGACCTGCTGGCCAAGGGCTGCCCCGTTGACCTGCACCCCGACCGCTTCGCCCCCGGCGCCTCGGCCGGCACCCTGATCGGCCCCTTCACGGTGGTCCTCCACTGCGTCGAACCCCACGCCTTCGACGTCTTCGTGGCCCGCAGTTTCGCCCGCGATTTCTGGCATTGGCTCTGCGAGGGGGCGGCCGAGTTCGGATACCGGGTCGAACCGGTTGCCGCCGGTGCGGATTGACGTCTGTCGCCATTAACCCGGCGTCGGCGACGCGAAGAATAAATATCTGGGAGGGAACGAGGCCATGAAGTCGCAGGCTCGTGTCGTCATCATCGGTGGTGGCATCGGCGGATGCAGCGCGCTTTATCATCTGGACACCCCCATTAACCTCGCCAATTTGACGGTTTTGTGATTCGATGGCTTTCCGAGGGGGATGCCATGAAACAGCTTGGATTTTTCGACCTTCCGGATCATATGCGACGTCTGTCTGAGACCGGCGATCGGCTGGAAGAGATGTTGCGGGTTATT
>Ga0209561_1000317_pt1 | contig 11365 bp, 9 predicted proteins | sample WorMettrBAHAMAS2_FD_187393 | JGI IMG/M metagenome (GOLD analysis project Ga0209561, IMG submission 187393) | Marine gutless worms symbiont microbial communities from Max Planck institute for Marine Microbiology, Germany - Inanidrilus... | ecosystem: Host-associated > Annelida > Digestive system >... | reverse complement strand
CTCGCAATATCACTGTAAAGCCTGTGGTGCCTATGGAATACTTGAGCGCACAGAACGCGCGACGGAAGAAAAGAAAGGACTTATTATAAACGTTTATCAAGAAAGATCCAGTATGCGCGGGATTGAACGGGCGTTTGGGGTCTCGCGCCGAACATTGAGCGCCTGGTTAAAAGAACAGGCGAATGATCTCCCACCCCTTGAAGAGACGCTACAACCTGTTGAGTGCAAAAAGATTCCTGTGCTGGAGGTGGATGAGTTACGGTCCTTTGTCTTTCGTAGCAAAGACAAAGTGTGGGTCTGGATTGCCATGAATAGAGAGACCCGAGAAATCGTCGCCTCTGCCTGCGGTGATCGCACCGAAATAGAAGTGCTCACAGTTATTATACCACCAGAAAATCTGGTTTTTTTATCATGAAAAATCAACAAGTTAGTTTTTAGACAGCCTCTAAAGATGAGATATGCGGGTTAAGCCGACACCGACCAATACTCTATGGCCGAACTCTTCCAGGGTTTGCTGACCTGGGTCTCGGCCAACCCTGGTTGGGCCCATCTGGGCGTCTTCCTGGTGGCCCTGACCGAATCCCTGGCCATCGTCGGGCTCATAGTGCCGGGCGCGGCCATGATGGTCGGTGCGGGGGCATTAGTCGCCGTCGGCACCCTGGAGTTCCAGCCCGTCTGTTTGTGGGCGATCGCCGGTGCCGTGACCGGAGACGGGTTCAGCTATTGGCTGGGACGCCGCTATCGGGAGCGACTGACAAGCTTCTGGCCCTTCACGCGTTACCCGGAAAGCCTCGCCGGCGGGGTCCGCTTCTTCGAGCAGTACGGCGGAAAGAGTGTCGCCTTCGGGCGCTTCGTGGGTCCGATGCGGGCGATCGTCCCGCTGGTTGCTGGTATGCTGGGTATGACGACCGGGCGTTTTCTGGTCGCCAATATCCTCTCCGCCACCGCCTGGGCCCCCGCCTATCTGCTGCTGGGTATCGTCTTCGGCGCCTCCCTGGAGCTGGCAGCGGAGGCTGCTTTCCATCTGGTGGTACTGCTGCTCGCCCTGGCGGTTGCGATTTGGGCCGCGGCCTGGGGGATACGGCAGGTCTTCCTGCTCTACAGCCCCCGCGCCAGGAGTTGGGTGGAAAGACTGCTGCGCTGGGCGGGATTTCACCCGCGTATGGGCGACATCGCACGCGCCCTTGCGGATCCCAGGCACCCGGATGCCGCTGCCCTGACTACGCTCGCCGGGGTCCTGCTCCTCGCCACCCTGCTGTTCGGGCTGGTCACCGGCTTTGTCATCGCCGGGGCCTCGGACTTCCCGCTGAACCAGGCGGTGCTGAATCTCGCGCTCAGCATCCAAACCCCGGCCGCGAATCATCTGATGGTCACCTTCGGCCGTTTCGGGGACCTGATCGTCATCTTACCTTTGACCTTGGTCGTCTGCGGCTGGTTGTACCGGCGCGGTGAGTATCGTCATATCAACTACTGGCTCGCCGCCTGCGCATTCGCTATCCTCGCCGGCCCCCTGCTCGCGTATCTGCTCCGAGTCCCGCGGCCCGACCTCGGGCTGAGCGGACTTGCGCCCTGGTCCTTTCCCAGCGGCCATACCTTGCGGGCCACGGTGGTCTACGGCTTCCTCGCCGTCGTACTTGCCGGTGGTATGGCCCCGCTCCGGCGTTGGTTACCTTACGTCTGGGCCGGTATCCTCATTACCCTGGTGGGGATTTCCCGGCTCTACTTCGGCGTCCACTGGTTGACCGACGTCCTGGGTAGCCTCACCCTTGGCCTAGCCTGGGTGGCTACCCTGGGACTGGCTTACCGCCGCCACCAGGGGGGTGAGACCGCCTGGCGTCGGCTCGGAGCCATTGCCCTGGGCACCTTGGCGGTCGCATTCGGTCTCCGGAGCTATTTGTTCCCCGACCCCGCTCTCGCCCTCCATGACCGACCCGTCGCGACCATTTCCATCACCGACACCGATTGGAAAACAAGGATCTGGCGCACCCTACCGCGCAATCGGGGCGACCTGTGGAAGGCCGGCCACCATCCCCTGAATCTGCAGTATGCCGGCCGGCTCGATGACATCCATGACCGGCTCGCCGCCAAGGGTTGGGAGCCGGGATCGAGACTGAGCTGGGGTACGGCCATAAAACTTCTGTCCCCTTCTCTGCCGCTTACGGAATTTCCTATCATACCCCATGTCCACAAGGGTCACCACGAAGCCTTGGCCCTGGTCAGGCACAGCCCCCCTGATGGCCGGCTGGTGCTGCGCCTGTGGGCAACACCCTACCGCATCGACGGCAAAACACCGCTCTGGATCGGAAACGTCACCGCTCAATACAAGCAGGTCATTCTCGATTTGCTCGCTATACCAACTACGGATGCTGATACCCAAGATCCCCTTGACTCCGTGCAGGGGGATTTCTCCGTGCTGCACCCCGTTCGCCCGGACCAGACCGCTCCTCTCCTGCTTCAGGTCGGCAAAGTAAGAGAAGAAACTACGAATCACATGAATCCTCGCGAATCGATTCGCGGAAATTCGCGTGATTTGTATTGCGACACCCTCTATTGGGTCAGAGACGGCGGGAATGTCCCCCGACGGAATGTTCGCTGTCCGGCTCGGTGCAGTGTCGAAGCACGAACGCCCGGGCCCGGTCGCGCAGGCGGACGCTAGCCTGCCAGTCTTTGCCGTCGGGGGTCAGCACCGAACCGATGGAGACCCGTACCGTCCCCGGCGCGGGCAGCCAGTCGTTCCCCCGCAGGATTTCCCGCGTTCCACTCAGGGCCACCGGTAGGATGGACCGACCAGCCCGCACCGCGGCTACGAAGGCCCCCATGCGGAAGGGCAGCAGGCCCGGATCGTCACGAAAGGTGCCTTCCGGGAAGAAGACCAGTAACTCTCCGCGTTCCAGGGCCGCGGTAAAGTGCCGCATCGCGGCGGTACCGCGCCGCGGATCGAAGCGCTCGACGAACAAGGTGCCCTGCCGCGCCAACAGGTGCCCGACCAGGGGCATCGATGCGAGCTCGCGCTTGGCAATAAAAACCGGGGGCCGGGGGATGGCCTCGATGAGCACGAAGGCATCCAGATAGCTCTGGTGGTTGGCCACCAATACAAAGGGATGATCGGCAGGGGGAATCCGATCCAGGCCGCTGACTTCCACTCGGACGCCGGCCAGCCGGTGCAGCAGGCGGATGCCGCTCCGGACCAGCCTCCAGCGTCGGTCGAGCCGGAGCAGGGTGAACACACCGAGCGCAACCGGCAGGCCGATGAGGCTGAGCAGTAGCCAAGCGTAGCCTGCGTACAGATAGCGCGGGACGAGTCGGAGCGCGTGCGCAATGCGGGCCCCCAGACCGGCGGTGGCGATCCGTAGGAGCTGCTGCCGCGGATGTCCCGGCCCTGCAAGCAACCGGCCCGCCAGGTAGCGTTCGCGGATCGCCCCCCGTCGCAGCTTTCCGCTGGAGGTCTTGAGCACCGTCCGCGGCGGCACCAGCACCACCTCATCGGGCGGCAGTCCCAGGAGGTTGCCGGTACACTCACGCACGGTCCGCTCCAGCGTCCGGCGTCGGTCCGGATCCCATTCCCGGGTCTCGGCCACGATCACCAAGCGCTCGCTGCCGGTCTTGGGATCGGCGGCGGAGAAGGCGGCTACGCAGCCGCTGCGCACGCCGGGGATGGCCCCCACTGCCTGCTCCAGCTCATAGGGATAAATGTTGCGACCGCCCCGGATAATCAGGTCCTTGACGCGCCCGGTGAGGTGAATGTCCCCGCCGGCGAGATAGGCGCGGTCGCCGGTGTCGTGCCAACCTGCGCGGATCAGGTGCGCCGTGGCCTCCGGGTTGGCGTAATAGCCTTGGGTGGCCGAGGGTCCCTGGAATTGGAGCAGGCCCTCGTGCCGTTCCGGCAGCTCCCAGCCCTGGGCGTCCACCACCCGCACCCGGTAGCCGGGCAAGGGACTCCCGAGGGCTACTACTTCCATGGCGGTCGGGTCGTCGCCGGATAGCGGCAGGGCATGTCCAGATTGAGCGAATCGGCGGCGGTCGATGCAGTCGATGCGCGGGCCGCGTCCCGCCGGCGGGAAGGCGAGTCCCACCGCCGCCTCGGCCAGTCCGTAGACGGGGATGATGGCCTCCCGACGCAGTCTGCAGGGCGCGAAGCGTTCCGCAAAACGGTGCAGGGTCCGAGGGCTGATGGGCTCGGCCCTGTTGAGGGCCCAGCGCCAGGTACTCAGGTCCAGCCCCTCCAGCGCCGCGTCCGAGATGCGGGTCAGACAGAGCCCATAGGCGAAGTTGGGGGCGGCGGAGAGGGTACCGCGGTGGCGATGGATGGCCTCCAGCCAGCGCAGAGGCCTGGCCAGGAAGGCCAGAGGCGACATCACGATCAGGGGGACGCCGAAGTAGAGGCTGCCCAGCCAGGCGCCGATGAGGCCCATGTCGTGGTAGAGGGGCAGCCAGCTCACAAAAATGTCGTTCGGACCGGGCCCCTTCGCCTGGCCCATGGCCCGGATGTTGGCCAGCAGGTCCGCGTGGGTGAGGATCACCCCTTTGGGATCACCGGTGCTGCCGGAGGTGTATTGGAGAAAGGCGATCACGTCCGGAGCGGGGCGATAGGGCTCCCACCGAGACTCCCCCGCATCCGGGTCGTCCGAGGTGAGCAGGCCGCGGATACTCGGGACCTGAATTCTCAGCAGCTGGGCGACCGTGCCGGCCTGGGGCACCGTAATCAGAAAGTCGACGCCGGCGTTGGTAAGAATGTGGGCATGGCGCCGCAAATGCTCCTCGATCTGCTGCGGGCGTGCCGGTGGGTAGATAGGTACGGGAATACCCCCGGCGGCGAGGATACCGAAGAAACTGTAGAAATAGTCGGGTCCCGTGGGCAGCATCAGGGCCATCCGGTCGCCGGGTCGGAGCCCCTTGCGGTTCAGCCTGGCGGAGACCCGGGCGGCGCCTTGCCCCAGAGCGGTATAAATAATCGGTTCGTCTTGCTCCTCGGACCCCTGACAGCGGAGGTGGATGCGCTCGGGGTGACGCGCCAAGTGCCAGTCCAAGACCTCGATCAGGGTGCGCGAAGCGGCAGGATCGCCGCCGGTCTCGGTGCCGGTAACGGCAGATCGCCTGGTCCGGGTCTCCTGGGCCGTCCGTGCTGCACCACCGCGGGCGTCGGCCAGGGCCAGCAGGTCCCGGGGCGTGGTAGCCAGCAGGGCCTCCTCCAGCAGGCTGATGCCCAAGCCCTGCTCCACCCGCGCGAGCAGCTCGGACCTGCCGATACTGTCGAGCCCCAGATCCGCCTCCAGCCGGATATCGAGCCCGATTCCGTCCGCCGGAACCGGCAACCGAGATTCTCGGACAAATGTCTCGAGAATACGCAACAGCTCGGCGGAGTGGTCCTGGGATTCCTGGATCATCGAGATGCCATTCCTGAACGATGAGTGATTAAGTGATGAGTGATGAGCACGGAATGCCGTAGCGCAGGCGTCTCGCCTGTAGACGATGAACAGGCAGGGACCTGTCTGCCGACAGGCAGGCACCTGCACTACGACACCATTCATCATTCATCACTCTACTTATCTCCAGGCCCAACATGATGGCGATGGGACGGGTCTAGGGGTTCGCGTCGAGGGCAATCTTGAGGACCATGGTCAGCGGCACCGACAGGAACATGCCGACCGGACCCAACACCCACCCCCAGAAGATCAAAGAAACGAGAACCACCAGGGTGGACAGACCCAGACCCTGGGCCATGAACCTGGGCTCGACCATACTACCGATGACAGTGTTAACCACCAGATACCCGCAGGCGACCCAGAGCGCTGACTGGACGTCCAGCTGCACCAGGACCTACAGGGGTGCGAAGTCGAGACCCAGTAACCAGAGCCAACCCCAGATCAGGCCGCCGGTGAGCAGGCTGGTGGTGGTCTTGAGGAGCATATAACGGTTGATGTTTCGAGCACGCCCCGCAACCGTTCGAGGGAGGTATCCGGTGACCGGAGCCCTGCCTTTAATTTGGCCGGGAGGCTGGAGGCCTCGAGCAGGATAAAAATCATGGTCAATACGATCAGAAAGGCATTGGTCAGCATATCACCCAGACCACTGAGTAATACCCCAGCCATCTTCATGGCCTTACCCGTGTCCAGATAGTCCGTGAAGGCCGCGCGCGGCACCTCGATCCCCACGCCCTGCAGCCAGGCGATCAGCTCTAGGGTCAGCTCCTTGAGTCGCGTCTAGTATGTGGGCAGGTTGGCCATGAAGGCGTTGAGGGAGCCGGAGACCAAGACGACGATGAGAGCGCCGATAGCGATCATGACCGCGCTCGCCATCAGCAACGCCAGCCACGCGGGTGTCCCGCAATTTACGAAATAGAACAGTTGGTCGGGGCGGTGATGGCAGCGATGAAGCCGGCGAGCAAAAAAGGGGTGATGAAGGAAGCGGCTGCGTGCAGGCCTGCCACCACCAGCACGAAGGCACCGGCTACCAGCAGAAAGCGTGCCGCGGGGGTGAATTGAGCCTCGATAATCATCGCCTTTGCCTCACTCGAACCCTGGGAGCGTTCTCGATCGGCGGGATCATACGCCATCGCGCCGATGCGGACCGATGGCCGATCTTCTTCATCCACAGATTACACAGATTTCCGCAGATTGTTTGTTTTAATCTGCGGAAATCTGTGTAATCTGTGGATTGAAAATGGGTCTTTGCCCGTTGCCACGCCGGAACACGGACACGGGCAATGTACCCCAATGCCATTAAGTTAAGTGTTACCGGTCAGCAACAAGAGGAAAAACTACGAATCATGCGAATCCGCACGGACAAGATCCCTCCCTTCGGTTCGGGATGACAATTTTGCGTTGATGCGCGCGATTTGTAGTTTTCCTCGACACATCGGTTGTCGGGTTACCTGTTTGCCGACAGGCAGGCGCAAAGATTGTAGGGGCACCCGCAAGGGGTGCCTTTGCAGTAGATCTTTGCATCCTTCGTGCCCTTTTGAGGATGGACAGGTTTTTGATGTAGATTTTGGTAACCTACGATTAGATAAGGATATTTTATCATGTTTGCGTTGATTCGCGTCCATTTTCGGCAAAAAAAGATTCCTATGAGAGTTGGGAATCCGGACCTTATCCGCGTCCGCCATCGGGAATGACGATGCTCGGCAAGCTGACGGATCTCTACTACCGCCTCACCCTCGACCGACCGCTGGCGGTCCTATTGGGGGTCTTGGTGTTCATAGCCGGGGCGGTCTACTTCGCGCAGGGATTCAAGCTGGATGCCTCCGCTGATTCCCTGATCCTGGAGAACGACGAGGATCTGCGCTACTACCGCGGGGTGCGGGCCCGTTATGGTGCCGATGACTTCCTGGTGGTGACCTACAGCCCCCGAGAGGATCTGATGTCCGACGCGGTGCTCGCGGACATCGGCAAGCTGCGCGACGAGCTGGTCGCGCTAGAGGGGGTTAAGTCCGTGACCACCCTGCTCGACATGCCCCTCCTGGACAGCCCCCGCGTTACACTCAGCGAGATCCGGAAGGAGCAGCGCACCCTCGAGACCCCGGACATAGACCGCGAGCTGGCGAGAAGGGAGCTCACCACCAGCCCCTTGTACCGCAACCTGGTAGTCAGCCCGGACGGGCGTACCACCGCCATGCAGGTGAACCTCCGCCACGACGGGAAATACCGGACCCTGCTCGAAAAGCGCGAGACCCTGCGTCTGGAACAATCCCAACGCGACCTCGGTCCCGAGGAAGTGGCCGAGCTGGAGACCGTGTCCAAAGAGTTCAGGGCCTATAGTAGCCGACTCCAGGAGCAGAGGCAGGAAGACATCGCGTCCGTGCGCATGGTCCTGGACCGACATCGGGACATGGCGGAGATCTATCTGGGCGGGGTGCCCATGATTACTTCCGACATGATCGACTATGTGCGCAACGACATCCGGGTCTTCGGCGTCGGCGTGGCCCTGTTCCTGATCGGTCTGCTGGCAGTGGCCTTCAAACGCCTGCGTTGGGTCCTGATCCCGCTGCTGATCTGCGGCGCCGCGGCCATCGGCATGGTGGGCTTCCTGGGCCTGATGGACTGGCGGGTGACGGTGGTCTCTTCGAACTTCATCTCCCTGCTGTTGATCACGGCCCTGGCCCTGACCGTGCATATGGTGGTGCGCTATCTGGAGCTGCAGACGCTGACCCCCCAGGGCGAACAGCGTGTGCTGGTCCGGGAGACCGTCCGCTCCAAGTTCCTGCCGTCGCTTTACACGGCGCTCACGACCCAGGCCGCCTTCGCCTCCCTGCTTATCAGCGGCATTCGCCCGGTCATCGACTTCGGCTGGATGATGGTAGTGGGCGTGGGCCTGGCGTTCATTCTGTGCTTCCTGTTCTTTCCGGCGAGTACTGTCCGGCTCGCTCCTGCCAAGCCGGTCTTCCGTCACCACGATGTGACCGCTGTCCTCACCCGCTCTCTGGCCCAATTTATAGAACGCTTCCGGATCCCGACCTTATGGGTCTATGCCCTGCTCATGACCCTGAGCATCGCCGGTCTCTTTCGGCTCACAGTGGAAAATCGCTTTATCGATTATTTCAAGGACAACACCGAGATCTATCGGGGCATGGTCCTGATCGACCGCGAGCTGGGGGGGACCACTCCCCTGGATGTGATTATTGGTCCGGACCAGATTTTCGAGGAGATGGCCGCCGAGGCCGCCGCGGAATCGGATGATTTATTCGCGTTCGAAGACGCCCTGGATTCGGACAGGGTGGTCACCATGGAACAGGAGCCCTTCGCAGCAGAACGATTCAGACGGGTATCACTCCGGGAAGACAGGGGACCGGATGAATTCCTGAAACTTGCGAGGTCCCGAGAGGAGCTGCCCATGAAGGAGAACGCCGGGATCAGCGGGGACAGTTACTGGTTCAACATGTTCCAGCTTGCGGTTGCGGACCAGGTACATGCCTATCTGGAGAGTCTGCCCGAAACCGGCAAGGTGCTCTCGATTTCCACCACCATGGCCCTGGTAACCCTCCTCAACAATGGCCGCCCGGATAACTTCACCCTTTCCGTCCTGTACCAGCGGCTGCCGGAGAACATCCGGGATACCCTGTTTACCCCCTATATGTCCGCTAACGGCAACCAGCTGCGTTTCTCGGTGCGGATCATCGACTCCGACCCTGGCCTGAAGCGCGACGAGCTGATAAAACGCATCCGCCGGGATCTGGTCGACCAGCTGGGGCTGGAAGAGACACAGATCCGGCTCTCGGGCATGCTGGTTCTCTACAACAATGTGCTCCAAAGCCTGTTCCGCTCCCAGATCCTCACCCTGGTCGTGGTTTTCCTGGCCATCGGTGCCATGCTGTTGGTCCTGTTCTGGAATTGGTCGCTGGCCGCCATCGGCACCATGCCGACCATGGTGGCGGCGACCGTCATCCTCGGGACCATGGGCTGGATCGGAATCCCGCTAGACATCATGACCATCACCATCGCCGCCATCTCGATTGGGATCGGGGTGGACAACAGCATCCACTACATGCACCGGGTACGCGAGGAGTTCGCCCGCGACGGCGACTATTGGGCCGCCGTCCAGCGCAGCCACGGCAGTGTCGGGAGGGCGATCTGTTACACCTCCGTGACCGTGACCTTGGGCTTTTCCATCCTAGTCCTGTCGAACTTCATCCCCACCATCTACTTCGGCCTGCTGACCGGTATGGCCATGCTGATCGCGCTGATCGCCAACCTGACCCTGTTGCCGTTGCTCATCGTTCGATTCGAACCGCTGGGTCGCAGCTCTACCCCAGGATGAATACAATACCATCGAGTATAAGCGTTACCGGTCGATAGAAGAGAGGAAAAACTACGAATCACGCGAATCCTCACGAAAATTGTCATCCTGAACCGAAGGGAGAAACCTTTCGTCCCGAACCAAGGGGAGGGATCTTTTTCGCGCCGATTTGCACGATTCGTAGCTTTTTCTCCCTCATCGGTTGCCGGGGTTACGGCGTGTCGGACTTATTTGTCTCTCTCGACGTCGGGACATGCGCCTTCCCCAGCCTACTACAGGCAGCTAACTTAATGGCATCGAGGATGAATATACTCGGAATTTCCGCCTATTATCACGACAGTGCGGCGGCATTGGTGGCGGATGGGGACATCCTGACCGCGGTGCAGGAAGAGCATTTCTCCAAGAAAAAACACGACGCACATTTTCCCGTCAATGCGATCAAGTGCTACCTAAAAGAAACCAATATTACGTTGAACGGTGTCGATTTAGTCATATTTTACGATAAGCCACTGGTTAAATTCGAACGTCTGTTTGAAACCTATCTATCCTACGCACCCAAAGGGTTTCGCTCGTTTCTGGCCGCAATGTCGGTCTGGTTGAAAGAAAAGCTCTTTCTGAAAACGACCCTGAAAAGAGAGCTGGCCGCGCTCGGTGGGTGTGACGATCCCGGATCTTCCCCGACTCTTATTCGCGAAGCATCACCAATCTCATGCCGCGTCCGCTTTCTTCCCCAGCCCCTATGAGAAGGCAAGTGTGCTGTGTCTGGACGGTGTGGGGGAATGGGCGACCACATCGGTTTGGTTTGGAGAGGGAAATAGCCTGACGCTACACTGGGAAATCGATTTCCTGCACTCGCTGGGTCTGCTCTATTCCACATTTACTTATTATACCGGGTTCAAGGTCAACTCGGGTGAATATAAACTGATGGGTCTCGCCCCCTATGGAGAGCCAAAGTACCTAGACCTCATTTACGATCACCTGTTGGATCTGAAGGAAGACGGTACCTTCCGCCTGGATATGAGCTATTTCAATTATGCGACGGGGCTGACCATGACCAACGCAAAATTCGACCGGCTGTTCGGCAGTCTGCCCCGTAAACCGGAATCGGAAGTTACCCGACGTGAGATGGACATCGCACGTTCCATCCAGGTGGTGACGGGGTAGTGGTGATTTTTGAGGTGATACCTATGGAAAAAGACAACATCTTACGTACGAAGCATGCCAACTGTTGCCGTAAGGTATTATTCCAACGCTCAATATGAGCCGTTTCCCCCGTTTCTTTACCCACAGGGCACTGTTGCTCGCTCGGAATGACGGCTTGATACGCGCTTCAATAATCACTGAAAACGATAGCTTCTTTAATAATGAGTTCTTTCTTTTCTTCCGTCGCGCGTTCTGTGCGCTCAAGTACGCCATAGGCACCACAGGCTTTACAGTGATATTGCGAGCTACCGGACGCATTTGTGCCCTTTTTAACGAGATCTTCGCTCTGACATTTTCGACAGGTGTATACTTTAGTCTCGATAATCATAATTGAAAACTCTTCGGTTCGTTTTATCAATGAACGCAATCGTTCAGACCAAGCGTATTCTTCCGGAAGAGAGGGCTAAAATCTAGAATCAGGTAACGAGAA
>Ga0209561_1000315_pt1 | contig 11369 bp, 12 predicted proteins | sample WorMettrBAHAMAS2_FD_187393 | JGI IMG/M metagenome (GOLD analysis project Ga0209561, IMG submission 187393) | Marine gutless worms symbiont microbial communities from Max Planck institute for Marine Microbiology, Germany - Inanidrilus... | ecosystem: Host-associated > Annelida > Digestive system... | reverse complement strand
CACCATCGGCATCAAGCGCGCCGAGGCCAAGATCGGCCTTGCCAACCTGGCCTACAACTTCCAGCGCCTGATCTTCCATGAACGAAGACCGGCGACGGGATAGCTGCGCCCGGAGGCCGGAAAACATCCCGAAAACCGGCAAAACGACCGCTCGAAACGGTCATTGCAAGCCCAAATCGCCCCCAAAGCCGCTTTCCGCACCCCAATCCTGAAAAACGTCGGGTAGATGGGGGTGTCCGACTAACCCGCCTGCCCGGCGGCCCTGAATCCCTCGATCACTTTCTTCGCCGTGCGCATGGCCTTCATAGCGTCCTTCGAGCGGACCGCGACCGTCGTCTTGAGGTCGGTGACACCGCCGGAGGCGCCGGCTGTCATCAGGGCCGCCATGACGTCGGTTTCGCTCTTTCCCTTGCCGCCCTCGATGACGACCAGGAAATCGTAGTCACCGAAGGTGACGTAGTAGTCGAGGAGTTTTCCGCCGACGGCCTTGGCCAACTCCGCCACGGCCTCGGCCCGATCTTCCGGTTTTCTGATCATTCCCCGGAGGGCGTCATGCGGATAGCGGCCTTGGGTGATGTAGATGGTCATGTCCCTTCTCCCTTGACCTTGGGCTCAGCGGGAAATCCGCCTGAGCCCGGATGGTTCCGGCGGACCGGACCCGATCGGCCGGACCGTCTATTTTACGCCATGTGACCGGACCGGCGGGTACAAATCGGGTTGATCAGCCGCATCTTTGAAAAGGGTATCGAGACCGAGGGAGCAATGGGGGTACCGTCCTGGGATGAAGGCGGTCAGGTTTTGTAATACTATTGACGTCACAATCGTTGCCGGCTTGCCCGGATCAGGGGTTTCCATGGAATGATCGCCGATTATTTTTACCCCGAACTCGTGACGTTCGTTTTCGTCGCCATCATCCCCCTCTCGCTCGTCATCCTGACCAAGGGTCGAATTCCGAAAGACCTGGGTCTTTGGCTGATCCTGATCGGAACGGCTTGGATCTCGCTCGGAGTCCTTTTCGATTACCTCGAACACCCGGATTTCGGTTGGCTGTCGGCGGCGTTGAGCCGGCCCTATTGGAATTGGGTCCTGCCGGCGGCCTTTTACGGGCCCGGCGCCTTGGCTGCCTGCAGCGGTATCCTGATCTGGTTCCCGAAAGCGCTGCGGCTGCAGGACGAGGTCGAGCGCAGAAGGAGGACGCAGGACGAACTACACGCGCTCAACGAGGAACTGCAAGCCACCGTGGTCAAGCTCGAGGAAGCCAGTCAGGCCAAGTCCGAGTTTCTCGCCACCATGAGCCACGAATTCCGCACACCTCTGAACGCCATCCTCGGCTTCAGCGACATCATGCGGAGCCAGCATGTAACGGCCGTCGACGACGAAAAGCTCAAGGAGTATGCCGACGATATCTTTTCGACGGGACAGCACATGTTGTCGCTGGTCGAGGACACGCTGGACATTTCGGCCATCGAGGCGGGACGGAAGGTGTTGGATCTGCAGCCGGTCGAGATCCGGCGCCTCGTCGTTGAATGTGTAAGACAAATCGAACGGGTGGCGCGGGAAAAGGACGTTTCGGTGACCATCGAGGTCGCCGACGGACTTCCGAACCTCCTGGCCGACAGACGGTCGTTGAAACAAATCGCCTTCAACCTTCTGTCGAACGCGGTGAAATACACGAACGCCAATGGCACGATCAAGATCGCCGCGGATGAGATCGACGGTGCGATTCGGTTGGTGGTCGAAGACACGGGTATCGGCATACCCCGGAGCGACTGTCCCAAGTGACCGAACCGTTTTCACAACTCCACGCCAATCCGGCCCTCGCTCAAGACGGTCGGGGGCTGGGGCTGTCGATCGTCCAGAAACTGGTCGATGCCCACGACGGCGATCTCGCCATCGAGAGCGAAGTCGGTGCCGGAACCTGCGTCGCCATCACGTTTCCTCGCCACCTGACGCAGGCCGGTTGACGGAAGCGGGTCGCCGACCAGATCGGTCGGACCAAATCCCGGCGATTGGAGCCATATCCCGGCATTCAACGGTTGCGTTTTCGCCGATGTACGAACTAAGTATTACAGTATTGTGACATACACCGCTATGATCAGCCATTGGGCGGCCACCGGAACAGCAAGGGAACAAGTCGATGCAGAACCCATTGAGCGTCATCACCACCTACAAGGGCAAGAACGTCCATATGGTGCCGAAGGGAACCACGGTCTCCGAGGCCGCCGAACAGATGTTCGAGCATAAGGTCGGCGCCGTTCTGGTCGGCGAGGGCGACGCCATCGAGGGAATCTTCTCCGAGCGCGATGTGGTGACCCGGGTCGTATTCAAGGGGCTCGACCCCAAGCAGACCCCGGTTTCCGATGTGATGACCCCGGATCCCTATACCGTGTCGTCGAAGACGACCATCGACGAGGCCATGAAGACGGTGACCGAGCGTCGTATTCGCCACCTGCCCCTGGTCGACAACGGCAAGCTGGCCGGGGTGGTCTCGAGCAGCGACCTCACCGCCTGGGTGGCCAACGCCCAGACCGAGGAGGTCGGCACCCTGAAGACGCAACTGGACGCCATCGCGGCGCGCAACCAGGGCCTGATCTATGCGATGATCGGCCTGATCGTCGCGGTCATCGTCGGCATCGTCGTCAACTAGGCGGGCGGCGGTTGATTCGGCTTCGGCTCCGAAAAGGCCGCAACGGACTGATCGTGCTGCGAGCAGTTGTTTTCGTATCTATCTTGATGACGATGAACCCGTTAGCCGCGCAGGCCGGAGAAATGCCGACCGATCCCGGTTATTTGATGCGGACTATGAAAGCCTGCTTCCCACCCATGCCGGGTGATCCCAAGGCCCGGGTATTGAGGCCCGATACCATCATTGACGCCTGCGCCCAGATCATCGGGTGGGGCGGGGATGACCTTGGCCAATACTATGCGAGCCGGGGCTTGGCCTATGAACTCAAAGGGGATATGGCCCGGGCTGCCGAAGACCTGAAGAAAGCCGAAGAACTCGGGGCCAAGAACATTCAGACGATGCGTTTGATGCATAAACTCGCTCGAAGCCAGTAAATCGGGCCGGCTAACGCACCACCTCTTCCAGACGTTTCGAGCATCCAGCTCTCCACCCCCGTCCTTGCCGCGCCCGGGCGGCGGGCGTATAGGTGGTTAAAGGCGAGGCGCGGGAAAGCGCCCGAAAACGAAGCCCCGAGAGGATCGGCCCCATGAAATACGTCAGCACCCGAGACCAGGCCCCGAAGCTCGCCTTCGACGAGGTGCTGCTGGCCGGGCTGGCGCGGGACGGCGGGCTTTACGTGCCGGAGGCCTGGCCCCAGTTCTCGGCGGCCGACATCGCGGCGATGAAAGATCTGTCCTATGCGGAAACGGCGGTGCGGGTCATCCGGCCCTTCGTCGAAGGCAGCATGACCGATGCGGAGTTGGAGGCCATCGTCGCCGACGCCTATTCCCATTTCGACCACCCGGATGTGGCGCCCCTGAAGGAGCTCGGCGACAACGAGTACTTGATGGAGCTCTTCCACGGGCCGACGTTGGCTTTCAAGGACCAGGCCATGCAGTTCCTGGGCCCGCTTTTCGATTTCGTGCTCAATCGCTCCGGCCGGCGCGTCACCATCGTCGGCGCCACCTCGGGCGACACCGGGTCTGCGGCCATCGAGGCTTGCCGGGATCGCGACGCCATCGACACCTTCATCCTCTATCCAAACGGCCGGGTGTCCGACGTGCAGCGCCGGCAGATGACGACGGTGGCCTCGTCAAACGTCCATTGCATTGCGCTCGAAGGCACCTTCGATGACTGCCAGAGCCTGGTGAAGGGGCTGTTCAACGACATCGCGTTCCGTGACCGCTGGCGGCTGTCGGCCGTCAATTCCATCAACTGGGCCCGCATCGTGGCGCAGATCGTCTACTACTTCTTCGCCGCCGTGAAGGTGGGTGCGCCGGACAGGCCCGTTTCCTTCGCCGTGCCGACCGGCAACTTCGGTAACGTCTTTGCCGGTTACGCGGCCCGCAAGATGGGGCTGCAAATCGACCAGCTGGTCGTTGGCTCCAACCGCAACGACATCCTGACGCGCTTTTTCGAGACCGGCACCATGAAGACGGAAGGGGTGGTGCCGACCATCAGCCCGAGCATGGACATCCAGATCTCGTCCAACTTCGAACGCCTGTTGCACGACATCCTCGACGGCGACGGCGCCTGGGTGCGGAGCCTGATGGAGGATTTCCAGGCGGCCGGCCAGTTCTCTATTGCCGAGGACCTGTTGCGCGACTTGACCAGCGTCTTCTCCGGCGCGCGGTTCGACGACGATCAGACGCGGGCCGTGATCGGGCAGCTGCACCGCGAAACCGGCGAGCTGATCGATCCCCATTCGGCCGTCGGCATCGCCGCCGGCCGGGCCCTGCGCCGCGATCAGTCCGTGCCGATGATCGCGCTGGCGACCGCCCATCCGGCGAAATTCCCGGACGCGGTGAAAGCGGCGGCCGGCGTCGCGCCGGGCCTGCCCGCTCACTTGGCCGATCTCTTCGAGCGGCCGGAACGTTACGAAATCCTGGCCAACGACCGGGAGACCGTCGGCGCCTTCATCGCCGCCGGGACCCTCGAGGGCGAGAGCGCCGGGAGCCTCGCTTCATGACCGCCGAGGTGACGACGCTTGGCAACGGGCTTCGCATCGTCAGCGATCATATGGCTTCGGTCGAGACCGTCTCCGTCGGCGCTTGGGTCGACGCCGGGACCCGGGACGAGCACCCGGACATCAACGGCATCTCGCATCTCCTGGAGCACATGGCCTTCAAGGGCACGCGGCGACGCTCGGCCTATGGGATCGCCGCCGAGATCGGGGCCGTCGGCGGCCACCTCAACGCCTATACGTCGCGCGAGCAGACCGCCTACTACGCCAAGGCCCTCAAGGAGGACGCCGGCCTCGCGATCGATCTCATCGGCGACATCCTGCAACATTCGACCATGGAGGCGGAAGAACTCGACCGCGAGCGCGCCGTCATCATCCAGGAAATTCATCAGGCCCACGATACGCCGGACGACATCGTCTTCGACCATTTCCAGGAAACCGCCTACCCGGATCAGGCCATGGGCCGACCGGTCCTCGGCTCCGCCGACTTGGTCCGGCGCATCGAGCGCGCGGTCCTGCTCGATTATATGGCGGCCCATTATTCGGCGCCGCGCATGGTCGTCGCCGCAGCCGGCAAGATCGACCACGACGAACTGGTCCGCATGGTCGAAGACACCTTCACCGAACTCCCCGAGCACCGCGAACCGGACCGCGAGGGCGCCGATTACCGGGGTGGTTTTCACGTCGTCGAGCGCGATCTCGAACAGGTCCACGTGGTGCTCGGTACCGAGGGGATTTCCTATATGGACGACGGCTTTTACGCGGCTTCCGTGTTCTCGACCCTGTTCGGCGGCGGCATGTCGTCCAGGCTGTTCCAGGAAATCCGCGAGAAGCGCGGCCTCGTCTACGCCATTTACTCGTTCCTGTCGTGTTACACGGACGGCGGGCTGATCGGCATCTACGCCGGCACCGGGCGGTCCGAGGCCAAGGACCTGGTGCCACTGATCGTCGATGAAATCAAAAAGGCCCAGGACGCCATCGACGTGGACGAGATCGACCGGGCGCGCTCGCAGCTCAAGGCCAGTATCCTGATGTCGCTGGAGAGCACGTCGTCACGTTGCGAACAGCTGGCCCGCCAGATCTCGCTGTTCGGCCGGCCGATCCCGGCGAACGAAACGGTCGGCAAGATCGATGCCGTCGACGAGAACGCTATCAGCGCCATCGCCGAACGCCTGTTCGACGGCCCGACGACCCAGGTCGCGGTCGGCCCGGCTGGCGGCCTGGAGCGGATCGCAGCGATTTAGAACGCCCGCCAACGTGGGTGATTTTCAGATTTCCCTTCTTTTACGTACGGTCATTCGGTTAGGAATCGGGATGACCCGAATTTCCCGGCGCGGATTGGTATCTCTGTTGATCGCCCTTTTGGGCATGGCGACGGCGCCTGCGGTCCGCGCCGACGATCACCTTATCCGCATCGGCGTGCTTGCCTTCCGCGGCACCGAGCACGTCATCCGTTCGTGGACGCCGACGGCCGAATACTTGACGGAACAGATTCCCGGCACCCGCTTCGAGGTGGTGCCGTTACCTCTGAAAGCGCTCGAGCAGGCGACTGAAAAAGGCGATATCGATTACGTCTTTTCGAACCCCGGCCAGTACGTCATCCTCGAAGCGAAGTACGGCATCAGCCGCATCGCCACCTTGAAGAAGGCCTTTTCCAGCGGCGTGCGAAATATGTTCGGCGCGGTCATATTTACGAGATCCGACCGAGACGATATCCGCTCGCTCGAGGATCTCGAGGGCCAGTCCTTCGGTGCCGTGTCCCGCAACGCCTTCGGCGGATTCCAGATGGCCTGGCGGGAATTCAAGGCAAACGGAATCGACCCGTTTAAGGCTTTGTCCCGAATAGACTTCATGGGCTTCCCGCAGGACGAGATCGTGCTCGCCGTCGGCGACGGAATGATCGACGCCGGTACCGTGCGCACCGACGTCATCGAAACCATGGCCGACGAAGGCCTCGTCAAGCGGGACGACTTCCGTATCCTCAACGCTAAGGACGTATCCGGGCTTCGCGTCGCGCTCAGCACACGGCTCTATCCGGAATGGCCTCTGGCCAAAATGCCGCACACGTCGCCGGAGCTGTCAGAGAAAATCGCCATCGCGCTCCTGACACTCGGGCCCTACAGCGCACCCATGCTGGCCGCCGGCTATTCCGGATGGACGGTGCCGCTCGATTACCAGCCGGTGCACGAGCTGTTCCGCGATCTCGAGATCGGGCCTTACACCCGCCAACCGATCGGCTTATTGGACATCCTGACCACCCATTGGGAATGGGTGCTGTTCGCCTGCGTGCTGCTGGTCCTCATCCTGCTACACGGTATCCGCACCGAGCATCTGGTACAGAGCCGGACCCGGGAACTTTCCGCCGTCAACCGCGAGCTCGAGCGCCAGATTACCGAGCGGCACCAAGCCGAGGAACGGGTGCGCCAACATGAGGCGGAGCTGGCGCATGTGTCCCGGATCAGTGTCATTGGCGAGATGACGTCGGGCTTGGCGCATGAACTGCGCCAGCCGCTGGCCGCCAGCCGCAACTACGCGGACGGTGGCATCCGGCGCCTGGAGCGGCGCAACGGCGGCGCCGACGACCTCAAGGATGCGCTCGCACGGATCACCGAGCAGGCCGGGCGCGCCGGACAGATTATCGCCCGGGTCCGCGGCTACATGCGAAAACGCGAACCCAAGCGCGAGCCGGTCGACCTCAACACGGCGGCCCGGGAAGCGGCGGCCTTCCTCGAATACGACGCCCGGCGAGCCGGCGTCACGCTCGACCTCGCGCTAGCGCCACGGCTGCCGCCCGTGTCCGGTGATCTCATCGAACTGGAACAACTGATCATCAATCTGGTCCGTAACAGCATCGATGCCATGGCCGGCAATCCTGGCGCACGAGATTTGACCCTCGCCACCGGCGCCGAAGACGGCACGGTCACGGTCAGCGTGGTCGACACCGGGCCCGGCCTGCCGGCGAACGAGATCGATGCCATGTGGGAGCCGTTCAGGACAACGAAACCGGAAGGCCTCGGCCTCGGCCTCGCCATTTGCCGCTCCATCGCCGAGGCTCACGGCGGTCGGATCGGGGCGGAAACAGCCGATGGCGGCGGCCTCGCCGTGACCGTGGAAATTCCGGCTAAAGAGGGAACGGCGAGCGATGATCCGTAAGCCCGAGGTCTTCGTCATCGACGACGATGAAGCGGTCCGCCAATCGCTCTGTTGGCTGATGGAATCGGCCGACCATCCGGCGAAGGGTTACGCGCGGGCCGATGAATACATCGCCGACCTGCCGTCAGGCGGCAGCGGCTGCATCGTCACCGACGTCCGAATGCCCGGGATCAGCGGTATCGAACTCCTGGAGACGCTCGCCGCCCGGGGAACCCATCTTCCCGTCGTCGTCATCACCGCGCACGGCGACGTCCAGATGGCGGTCGAAGCGATGAAGCTGGGCGCCATCGATTTCGTCGAAAAGCCCTTCGAGGATAAGGAACTGCTCGACGTCGTCGAACGCGCGCTCATCGAGAGCGAGAGGCGCTTGGAGGTGCTGTCGCACGACGCGGAGCTGCGCCAACGCTTCGCGACCCTGTCGCCCCTGGAGCGACAGGTCCTTGACATGATCCTCGGCGGGCGGCCGAACCGACGCGTCGCCCAGGAACTCGGCATCAGCGAGAAGACGGTCGAGGCGCACCGCGCTCATATTATGGATAAGATCGGCGCCACGTCTTTCGCCGATCTGGTCACCAAGGCCGTTCAGACTGAGTATTCGACGAAATATTCGTTGGGCAATCCGAACCAAGCGACCGAAAAATAAACTCACCCGAGTTAGGGGATTCCCCAATACTCACAGGTAAGGCCCCGTTGTATAGCTGACCCGGGCTTAACCATCGTCAGGGCGATGGTGCTTATGGATTTTAGTAAATACGGGAGGAGATCATGCGTTCACTGGGATGGGTTTTCGCTTCATTGGCGGTCTTGGTTCTGTTGGTGACCAACGTCACCGTGGCCGACGCTGGCGAGCGGTATTCCAAGCAGAAAGTGGTCTATCACATCAATTATCCGGGCGGTAAGGATGACAAGGCGTACAGGGGCGCCATGCGCAACATCCAAAACCACATCAATGCCGTCGGCGCCGACAACCTCGACCTCAAGGTCGTCATTCACGGCAACGGCATCGGGCTGCTGCAAACGGCCAACAATCCGGGCAAGGTGCAGACGGCCGTCGTCAACTTGAAAAGCCAAGCCGTCAGTTTCCAGGTTAGCGCCAACACGTTGAAGGATCGCAAGATCGGTACCGATACGCTTTACGAAGTCTTCGACGAAGATATCGTTCCCTCTGGCGTTGCCGAACTCGCCCACCTTCAGGCTCAGGGTTACACCTACATCAAACCCTGATCCCATTCTCCGCTGCTCAAGAATGACATGAGTTGGCGATCAAGCGATCAACCCCGCTCCCCCGGGCGGGGTTGATTGTTTTTTGGTGTGCGATTACGACCCATCTGAAATAACTGGTTTAAGTGGTTTTGGCTGCACCCGAGTCACGCCCTCATGGCGATCGAGGCAAAGCAACCCAACCGGCGCTGACTGAACTCAAGCGCCTTCGACCCCACCCCGGGCCGCGCGGAAGTGCCCCATGTAGTCGCGTTGGATGGCGATCTGGTCGGCGATGAATTTGGCATCGTGCCAGACACCCCAGATGAAGGACGATCCCCGGCGCGACAGCCAGGGCAGGCCCAGGAAATAGACCCCCGGTTCGCTGGAGATGCCGCGCTGGTGCCTCGGCTTCCCCTCCTCGTCGAAGGCGTCGACCTTTAGCCAGCCGAATTCGAGCGCATACCCCGTCGCCCAGATAATGGCGGCGACGGCGGCCTCGGTGAGGTCGAGTTCGAGGATCGGATCGGTCACGCAGTCCGGTGCCAGACCGATCCGGCGGGCCTCGGGGTCGTCGGGCAGGTCGAGACCGTTGCGCAGGGCGTAGGCGTCCGCTTCGTCCAGCACCGAGAGGAAGTCGGCGTCGCCGCGGGCGATGTTGTCGCGGAGGTCCGGCGCGAAGGTCAGGACGCCGTCTTGATAAGTTTCCGTAACGCCGAGCAGCGTCATGCCCTTGGCGGCGAGGGTGCGGAAATCGACCGTATGGCCGCCGTCGGCACCACTTACGGCAATCGTCACATGCTCCTTGCCGGGCTCGGCGAACTGGGCCTCCCATTTGCCCAGAACGCCCAGCCACCAGACGAAATCGAGCCCGCGATAGCGTCTGGGCGGGCGGTTGTGGGGACCGACGGAGAGATAGACGGGCCGGCCGGAATCGAGGAGTTCCTCGGCGATCTGGACCCCCGACGACCCGGCGCCGACGACCAGAACAGCGCCCGCGGGCACCTGGTTCGGGTTGCGGTAGGCGCTGGAATGGAACTGCAGGACGCCCGAGTCCTCGGGAACGAGGGCCGGGACCACTGGGCGCTGGAAGGGTCCAGTGGCGGCGACCACGTTCAGGGCCTCGATGACGCCCTTGGACGTCGCGATCCGGAAACCGGGCCGGCCTTCGTTGCGGCGGACTTCCGTGACCTCGACGCCGCAGCGCACAGGCGCGGCGATTCTCTCGGCGTAAGCGACGAAATAGTCGGCGACGGCTTCCTTTGGGGCGAAGGCGTCCCGCTCGACGTCCGAAAACTCCATGCCCGGAAACCGGTCGTGCCAGGCGGGGCCGTTGGCGACCAGCGAGTCCCACCGTTCCGAACGCCAGCGTTCGGCGATCCGGGCCCGCTCCAACACCAAATGAGGAACGCCGCGGTTGCTCAGATGCTCGCTCATGGCGAGACCGGCCTGACCGCCACCGACGACAAGGGTGTTGATGGATTCAACGGACATGTCCCGATCCTTTGCTCGCCATCGAATATTTTCGGTTCGTCCGACGATCAGCCTACGGGATGCTCTTGATTGGCGACAGGATAAACGGCCGGCTTGTCGAACCATCGTTTTCGCAGGCGCTTTGGAGCGAAATGCCCGGCCAAGGGTGGTCCACGACCGATCGCTCCCTATTTCTAACCAAGTTGATTTATGATGAAGCCAGGGACAGTTCACCGTCCCTCAGGGAGCCTTCGATGCGAAGAACGTTGATGGCGTTGGCGATTGCCTTGGGCCTGTTGGCGGGCGCCCCCGCCGTCGCCGGTGACTTTTACCATCTCGGCCACCACGCGCTTAAGCGGGGCGACTACGCTCGAGCCCTGAAGATGCTCAGTTTCCTCGCCGTCAATGATGATCCGAGAGCCCAGTACGATATGGGGCTGTTTTACCGCGACGGCATCGCCGTCGAACAAAACGATATCGAAGCGCTGGGATGGTTTCTGAAGGCCGCCGAAAAAGGACATATGCTGGCCCAATACGCCGCCGGGTTGGCCTTTTACAACGGCAAGGGGAGTGCGCCCGACCCCGAAACCGCCGAAAACTACCTCGTCCAGGCCTCCTTGCAGGGACACGCGACCGCACCCCTTCTGATCGGCAAAATCCACTATGCGGGCGAAGGCGTGCCGCGGGATTACACGCGTGGACACCCCCATCTACCCGACGTTTTTCAGGATTGGGGTGCGGAAAGCGGCTTTGGGGGCGATTTGGGCTTGCAATGACCGTTTCGAGCGATCGTTTTGCCGGTTTTCGGGGTGTTTTCCGGCCTCCGGGCGCAGCTATCCCGTCGCCGGTCTTCGTTCATGGAAGATCAGGCGCTGGAAGTTGTAGGCCAGGTTGGCAAGGCCGATCTTGGCCTCG
>Ga0209561_1000314_pt1 | contig 11377 bp, 12 predicted proteins | sample WorMettrBAHAMAS2_FD_187393 | JGI IMG/M metagenome (GOLD analysis project Ga0209561, IMG submission 187393) | Marine gutless worms symbiont microbial communities from Max Planck institute for Marine Microbiology, Germany - Inanidrilus... | ecosystem: Host-associated > Annelida > Digestive system... | reverse complement strand
TCAGACCAAGCGTATTCTTCCGGAAGAGAGGGCTAAAATCTAGAATCAGGTAACGAGAAAAACGGTGGCAATCGGAATGATTACCGATGAATCCATCTACTCTATCACTTCAAAAATCACCACTACCCCTTTGCGAATGCGGCTGGCGTCTTCCCGGAACGCCATGTCAAGTCGCCAGTGAAGCCGATTTTCCACCCCCCAGTGTCCCCGCACGGCGTGCGGGAAACGGCGCGCATCGAACAGGATCGCGTTCACAAAAAACGTCGCTCCACGGTTTCGGTCTCGCCGATCAAGCAGCTGCGCTCGACCAGGCCGATGCTGCGTAGCCCTCGCCACGGCTCCGTATTGGGGAGGGTTCGCAGCTCTTCAGTGATCCAGTAGCGGCGCGTTTCCAGGCGCCCATGATCCTTGTCCACTGAGTCCCAACACATACTCGCTACCCTGGTCGATGATCTGCCCCGCAATCTCACGCTGACAACCCATGGCATCGATGGTAACGAGGCAACCGGTCAGTTCCAGAAGCTCCAGCAACTTGGCAAAACACGCTTGAAATCCCTTCACCGAGAGCCGTGAGATGACGTTGGCAATACAATCGTGAAAGGGGACACCTGGCAAAGGGCGCGAACTGGCGCAGCCACTGCAGCTTGGCCTTGCCGAACTGTTCGATGGCTTCCCATCCCTCAGCACCACTGCTGACCGCACAGATCACAAGAATCAGCGTTTCGCCCACGGGTGCAGGCAAGACGCCCGCGCTACCTTCTTGGTTTCTAGCCAACAACCGGCAATAATTCGGTATTATAGCGGTGTATGAAGAGTTTTAAACAAATCTTATGCATTTTTATACATTTGGAAAAAGACAACGTCTTACGTACGAAGCGTGCCAACTGTTGCCGTAAGGTATTATTCCAACGCTCAATATGAGCCGTTTCCCCCGTTTCTTTACCCACAGGGCGCTGTTGCTCGCTCGGAATGACGGCTTGATACGCGCTCCAATAATCACTGAAAACGATGGCTTCTTTATAAGCAGACGGTACGCGATCCCAGAGCATCCGACAGGTGTTTTCTCTGCAAGGGGTGGGAGGTCATTCGCCTGTTCTTTTAACCAGGCACTCAATGTTCTGCGCGAGACCCCCAAACGTCCGTTCAATCCCGCGCATACTGGATCTTTCTTGATAAACGTTTATGATGAGTTCTTTCTTTTCTTCCGTTGCGCGTTCTGTGCGCTCAAGTACGCCATAGACACCACAGGCTTTACAGTGATATTGCGAGCTACCGGACGCATTTGTGCCATTTTTAACGAGATCTTCGCTCTGACATTTGCGAAATGAATGCAATCGTTCAGACCAAGCGTATTCTTCCAGAAGAGAGGGCCAGAATCTAGAATCAGGTAACGAGAAAAACGGTGGCAATCGGAATGATTACCAATGAATCCATCTATCCTATCACTTCAAAAATCACCACTACCCAGGAAGGATTAAGCAGCGGCGTAAGCGACAAGTCGGTCACTGGCATTATGCAGGAAGTCGAGGCTCGGCTGAGCGCTGATGGTCGCCTATAGGGCACCTTGAAAAATAGGTATTTTCACCAATCAAGCGGACTCCATCCCATTGATTATTCAGATGTGCCGTTGACGAAAACCGTATTTTTCAAAGTGCTCTATAGTCTGTCCGAAAAAGCGGTCTCCGACCTCGATGGTATCTACGAGTACACAATCCTGAACTTCGGGCTTGAGCAGGCACGGGCCTATCTGCTCGGGCTGCGAGCCCGAAAGATGGCTCTAGAGAAACAACGAATCACGCGAATCACAAAAATCCGGTTCGCGTTGATTCGTGTGATTCGTTGTTTTCTTTGCCGGAGCAGTGGGTACAGTCCACCCTACGGCTCGGAATCAGAACAATAAGCTCCGAATATCCTCCAGCAGCTCCCGCAGTTGTCCGGTGAAACGTGCGGCTTCCGCGCCGTCGATCACCCGATGGTCGTAGGAAAGGGACATGGGCAGGACGAGACGCGGGACGAAGTTGTTTCCGTTCCAAACCGGCTTCGTTTGGGAGATGCCCAAGATGGCCACTTCCGGGGCGTTAATGATAGGGGTAAAGGCGGTGCCGCCGATGCCTCCCAGGTTGGAAACGGTGAAGCACCCACCCTGCGTGTCCCCAGGCAGCAGTTTGCCTTCCCGCGCCTTGGCGCTTGCCTCCGTGAGCTCGCGGGCGAGCTGGTAGACGCCTTTTTTGTCTACGTCACGAATGACCGGGACCACCAATCCCTCGGGGGTATCCACCGCTACGCCGAGGTGGGTGAAGTACTTGAGCACCAGGCGTTCGCCGTCGCCGGTGAGCGATGCCTTGAGGTTGGGAAACTGCTCCAAGGCCTTGGCTACTGCCTTGAGCAGGATCGACAGGAAGGTAAGCTTTACGCCCGCCGCGGTCGCCGCCTCCCGCTGGGAGTTCCGGAAGGCCTCCAGGTCCGTGATGTCCGCCGCGTCGTGGTGGGTGACATGGGGAATGCTGAGCCAATTCAGGTGGAGACGGCGCCCGCTGATCTTTTTGATGCGCGGCAGGGGGGCCAATTCCACTTCGCCGAACTTGGCATAGTCGATCTCGGGCGCGGCGGGGAGCTGGAAGGGTAAGCCGGTGCCCGGCACCCCAGCAGCGCCGCGGGCCAGGGTTTTCCTGACATAGTCCTGGATGTCGGTTTTGAGGATGCGGTGTTTTGGACCCGAGCCCTCGACCAGGGTCAGATCTACGCCCAGCTCACGGGCGAACCGACGCACGGCCGGACTGGCGTGGGGCTTGCGGCCCTTGGCAATGGCGGCCAAGTCTTCCGGTCGCGTGGGCACCGGAGCGCGGCGGCGCTCCGCCTCGCCTGGTCTTGGACCGACTGCTTCAGGTTCGGTCACGGGTGCGGGAATCGATTCGATCTCCGCTGGGGATTGTTCCTCCGAACTCTCCTCCGATGCGGCCACTGGCGCATCGGCCTGTGCCGCGGCCGCCGGAGCCTGCGGCTTCAGGATCAGTACCAAATCCCCTTGGCTCAGCTTGTCTCCCACCTTGACGGCGAGGGAGGTGACCTCGCCGGCCAGGGGAGAGGGAATTTCCATGGTCGCCTTGTCGCTCTCCAGGGTAATCAGGGACTGATCGACGCTGACCTGGTCGCCGGGTTGTACCAGGATCTCGATGACCTCTACTTCCGAGAAGTCCCCGATGTCGGGAAGCAGTACGTCTTGGGCCGTTGCCATGCTGAGTTCTCCACGATCGTGGTCGTGCCGGAGGTGCAGAATGCCGAGGGTGTAGGATGCGGTAGCACACACCTGATGGCAAGACCGGTCAGACCGGCACCTTGCAAACCTGTTCTACCGCCGAGGCCTTCGAGGCTGCGAGGATCCAATACCCAACCAGAGGCCGGATAGACGACAGCGACCTTTCCCTGCGCCAAATCGTGCGTGTTTTACCTTATCGATGGGCTGGAAGCCGGCGACTGGTGGCCGGTGACCGAAAGCCCGGTCGGTGGGCACAGCCCACTACGGAGCAGCCGGTTGACCGCGAGGCTCCTCTCGTTCAGCACTCGCGTCTACCCGCCGCAGCTGCGGCCAGCTCGCGGAGCATCGGCACCGTATCGTCCCACGCGATGCAGGCATCGGTGATGCTCTGCCCGTAGACCAGGTCGGTGGCGGCGGTCAGGTCTTGACGGCCGGAGACCAAGTGGCTTTCGATCATGGCCCCGATGATGCGCTTGTCACCACGGGCAATCTGGCCGGCCACGTCATGGCAGATCCGGATCTGGTTGGATGGTTCCTTGCGGCTGTTGGCGTGGCTGAAGTCGATCATGATTTTGGGCGTGAGGCCAGAGGCCATGACCTCCTCCGCAGCGATGTTCACGCTCTCCGTGTCGTAGTTCGGGCGGTGGCCGCCGCGCAGAATGATATGGGTATCCTCGTTACCGCGGGTACGAAAGATTGCCGAGTTACCGTCCTTGGTCAGGGACATGAAGACATGGGGTCGGGTCGCGGCATGCACGGCATCGATGGCGATCTTCACCGAACCGGTGGTGCCGTTCTTGAACCCGATGGGGCAGGATAGACCCGAGGCGAGCTCCCGGTGTCCCTGGCTCTCCGTGGTGCGGGCACCGATGGCGCCCCAGCTGACCAAATCGGCAATATACTGCGGGCTGATGAGATCCAGGAACTCGGTTCCCGTGGGCATGCTCATCTCCGCCAGGTCCAGCAGCAACCTGCGGGCCAGGTTCAATCCCTTGTTGATCTCGAAGCTGCCGTTCAGATCCGGGTCGTTGATCAGGCCCTTCCAGCCTACTGTGGTGCGGGGCTTCTCGAAATAGACCCGCATCAGGATCATCAGATCCCGCTCGACTTCGACACGCAAAGCATACAGCCGCTCGGCATACTCCATGGCCGCTTGGGGATCGTGGACGGAGCAGGGTCCAACCACCACCAGCAGTCGGTCGTCTTCGCCCTGGAGGATATGTCGAATCTCCTGCCGCGCGTGGTAGATTGTGCGCGCCGCCCGCTCGCTGACGGGGAGCTCTTTCTGCAGGGTCTTGGGTGCGGCCACCTGCTTGATGTCGCAAATGCGTAGATCGTCGGTCCGATAATGCATCGGAATAGTATATCCGTGAAGCTCAGGCAACACTACGGAACGTATTCCCAGCAAGCCTGAACACGCCCTCACCCGACAACCGATTTGGTAAGAGAAAACGACGAATCGCGTGAATCGGCACGATAAGATCCCTCCCTTCGGTTCGGGACGGCGGGTTTTCGAGGATTCGCGTGATTTGTAGCTTTTCCTCGTAAAGCCGAATGGTGGACCACGGGCTTGGCGTTTGCTATGTGGTTCGGCCACAATGACGCTCAATCACATGTAGGAAGCGTCCACTCATGACCAACACCAAAATCTATCAGGGGATCGATAAGGAGCCCAAAGGCGGCATGACGCCGACCGGAAATATCATACGGGATGCCTGGGTATTCGGAATCATCCCTGAAACCGAAACCTGTGCGGACTGGACTCTGCAGGGTATCGACTCCCTGTACGACAAGGTCACGGAGGCCTGGGCGCCATACGGCCACCTGGCCTCCCGCCTGCCACCGCCGCTGCGCGAGCGTCACCAACGCATCTACGAGGCAGCGGTGCGGCGGGCCCGGACTGAGGGTTGGACCCCGGAGCTCGACGCCGACGATTGACCCGCCGGAGTACCCCGATGCCCGGATACTACGTCCGCGAGACCTTCTTCCGCCCGCCGGAGTATACCCGTGAGCGCAGCACCTTGCCGGCCGCTGTGTACAATGACCTGCAGCTGCTGCTTAAAAGAAGCGGCTGCAAAAGCCTGTTCGTCCCCATCCGCTCCATGCAATTCCAAGCCGTGGTGGAAGCCGGGGAGATCGTGTTCGTGGACAACCACGGCGGCTATGCCCATCAGGACGGAGTGGGCGGGCGCCTGATCCGTATCGCCTGGCGGCCGTCGCCGGCCCCGGAGCGTGAGTCGCTAAGCGGCCCGGTTGCGTGTGAAATCCTCTATTTTTTCCCTAGTCTCAAAGAGACCCAGCGGCGATTGATGAGCGAGTTTCCGCCGATCTTAAGACAGCTCCTGCAACGCCGACGCGAGCAGGACCTTCAGACCACGGCGCCCCGGGTGGTACCCTTGCGCCGCGATACTTGAGCAAGACGCCCCAGGACAAGCACGTTAAACCTTAACGACAGGTATCTCTCACCATGGAAACCACACTGAATTTCGAGCAAGTCTGGCAGTTTTTCCAGGAAATGGACCGTAGGTTTAAGGAAATGGACCGTAAGTTCTAGGAGTCACAACGGGCCTTGGATCGCGAATTCCGGGAAACGGACAAGAATATGAAGGCCCTTCAGAAGCTCTTCGAAGGCTAGGGGGCAAGCTGGTGGAGAGCCTGGTCGAAAGGGGATCTGGTCTACTTATTGGGTGACTATGGAATTCGGGTCTACGATACCTCGACCCGGCGTAAGGGCTGTCGCGAGGGGGAGAGCTACGAATTCGACATCATCGCCCACAATGGGGAGGAGATCGTCATCGTGGAGATGAAGACGACTCTGCAGGCCGGGTTGGTGGATAAATTCATCGAGCGCCTCCAGCGGGTCAAGCGTTACCTGCCTGAATACAGAGACCATAGGGTGTTCGGTGCAGTAGCCTATTTACGCGCGGAGCAGGGGAGCGACCGCTAGGCGCAGAACCAGGGGTTGTTCGTGATTCGGGCCACGGGGGACAGCGCCGCCATTATCAACTTTTGCGACACTCTCCTCAGGGGGCAGTCTCACCCCGCCTGAAACAGGCCGTGATGATGCCGCGGATCTCCCGTTCCTTGCCCTCGATGTCTTTCACCAGCGCGAGTTGGACTCTGGCCTTGCGCAGGTTCTGCCCCCGCTCGGTAACCCGGAAGTAGCGGTCGCCTTCCAGGTGGTCGGTCAGAAAGCGCAGGGCTAGCTCGAAGGGGATCAAGCGGATGGCATCGAACAGCAACTCGATTTCCACCTGATCCAGTAAGCCCCCGGTCTCGCCCGCATAGGCGCCGAGGATAGCCCGGCAGAGGTCGAGATCGAAGCCGGCACCGGCTGCAGCGGACCTGCCGCTGCGGTTGCAACAGGAACGCAGGCAATCTCCAATGTCGTAATGGATAAGTCCGGCCTGGACCGTGTCCAGGTCAATCAGGCTCACCGCGCGGCCCGTCATGCGATCGAACAGGATATTGTCGAGCTTTGGATCCCCGTGGATGACACGTACCGGGAGGTGCCCGCCCTGCCGTGCCGCTTCAAGCACACCGACCTGCGCTTGGCGCGTGGTCACGCAGGCGATGGCTTGGGACAGGGCTTCCGAACGAGCGGCAGTGCGTACCGCCAAGACCTGTTCGAATCGCTCCAGATAGCCCGGCGTGACATGGAATCCCGGCAGGACCACCGTGAGCCGGTCCGTGGGTAAATCGCTGACCAGGACATGGAAGTGACCCAGGATGCGACCCACCTCCCGAGCCTGTTCCAGATCCTCGATGTGAACAAGCCCCCTGGTGTTCGGGATGAACTCCATGAGACGCCAAAGCCCACCTTGCCCGTCCCGGACGAAGGACGATCCGTCCCAGGCCGGAATCAGGGCCGGAATGCGGAGCCCGGATGTGGGGCGGGTTGCGATATGTCCTCCCAGCACCGACAGGTTGAATATGATCCGCTCCGGTTCCGGAAACACCAATGGGTTGATCCGTTGCAGGATATGGCGGGCATCTCCGGCGGTGACGAGGAAAGTGGCATTAATCAGGCCACTGCCGTAGGGTTCGACCCTATCGGCCGGACGAGGCAGAGCGAACCGGTCGACGATATCGGAGGCGACCGCCCCGGCCTTCCTGAGCTCATACTCGTTCATACCCCATACTGTGCCAGCGGAGACGGGTGGCTGTCACCAACCGGCCGAAGTGGTTACGGTATTATTTACCAGCGAGGCATCACCCCAGACCGACAAGTGCCCAACTCGAGCTTCATCGCCAAACTCCAATCGGACAGGATTTACAGGATTACACAAGATTTACAGGATTCTTGTCATTCCTGAATTTCCTACGTCCTCTCACACTCTATACCAAACCAGAAAACGCTCTTCAGCACAAAAAATCCGGTTAATCCTGTATGATTAGCAAGCGAGACTGGATTTTGCCTCAAATCCACGAGGCGTGAACATTGGTACGGAAACCCACTAGTGTCCGGGATATTAATTGAATAAATTCAGATGGTTATTTGTTTCGAGATTGCTTAGATCGTAGTCCACATCGATAACCATCCGATTCAGCAATATTTTTCGCACATAGTCGGGCTCAAAATCTGTAGGATTGTATAGAGACCTGCATCAATTGGGGCGCTTTTGGAGGTATCTCCATGATTCCTGGAGCGGGATCTTTTCAAAACCTACAAATCGATTCAAGTCGATGACATCCTAAAACCGGCAGCTTTTTTTTATCTTACAAGTGGTTACAAGAGGAAAGAACCAGTTTCCCCGGACGCTAGTGAAGGAAACCAAAGGAATCCTCGATGGAACCTCCATCCACCCGAATCCAGGCCCCAGATTCCGCCGCGGCCGAACACAGCCGACGACTGCTGGATTTGATCCGGGACGAGGCGACTGCGCGGGGTGGACGCCTGCCCTTCGACCGCTACATGGAATTGGCCCTGTACGCCCCCGGTCTCGGCTACTATGTCGCCGGTGCCCGTAAGCTCGGGCCCCAAGGGGATTTCGTAACCGCCCCCGAGCTTTCGCCCCTGTTCGGGGCCTGTATCGCCGCGCAGTGCCGGGAGGTACTGGAGGCATTGGGGGACGGGGATATCCTGGAATTCGGTGCGGGCTCGGGGGCCCTTGCCGCGCAGGTGCTGTCCTCCCTCGCGGACACCGCGGCCCTGCCTTGCAACTACTTCATCCTGGAGCTCAGCCCCGAGCTGCGCGCGCGCCAGCGGCACCTGCTCGCGGAGCAGGTGCCGGAGCTGCTGGCACGCGTACACTGGCTCGACCGCCTGCCGGCGAGGCTGCGAGGCTTCATCCTAGCCAATGAGGTACTGGACGCCATGCCCGTACACCGCTTCCGCATCGGCGCGGACGGCAGGCCCCGAGAGCTGTGCGTAAAACCCACGCCGAGCGGGCTGGAGGAGATCGCCGCGGAACCTCGTCCGGAACTTGTGGCGGCCCTATGCACGCTTCAGGATCGGGGGCTGGCGGTCGCTCCCGATTATGAGTCCGAGCTCAACCTGCGGCTCGGTCCCTGGATCCAGGCCCTGGCAGAGGTACTGGAACGGGGATTGATCCTGCTCATCGACTACGGCTACCCGCGGACCGAGTATTACCGGGACGACCGCTGCCGCGGCACCCTGCTGTGCCAGTATCGCCACTGTGCCCACGCAGATCCCTATCTCTATCCGGGCCTCCAGGACATCACAGCCCACGTGGACTTCACCGCGGTTGCGGAGGCAGGGATCTGGGCCGGGTTCCGCATCGTGGGCTATACCACCCAGGCTCATTTCCTCATCGGCTGTGGTCTCGACCACCTGCTGGCCCAGGTAGCCACCGGCCCGGATGCCATGGATATGCTGCTCGGCGCCAAACAGTTGGTACTGCCCTCTGCCATGGGCGAGCGCTTCCAGGTGATCGGATTGGACCAAGGAGTGACCACAGCCTGGAGCGGCTTCTCCTTTCGCGACCTGCGGGATCGACTCGACGGCCCGAAACCGGCTCAACGCAGATAACCGGGGACCAGGGCCTCCATAGTCTGGGGCTGGATACCGAGCTCCGCTAGGTTATTATGCCCGCAGATGCTGTCGGTCTGCAGGGAGAGATAATTGTCCATGGTGAAGGGCTTACCCGGCAGCAGCTGAAAGATCCGGGCCTGGAGCCGGGCGCCGACGTCGGGGAGTCCGATCACGATCCTCCTGCGGCCGATCAGATCCGCCGTGTATTCGACCAGCGCCTTGAGAGAATAGATGCGGGGACCGCACAAATCGTAGCGCTTTCCCACGCAGCCGGGGTCGGCCAGGGCCCGTACCATTGCGGATACCACATCGCCGACGTAGACAGGCGCGAAACGGGCGTCTGGGCAGGCCAGGGGAAACACCACCGGCGTGATCTTCAGAAGGGTGGCGAAACGGTTGAAAAAGCCGTCACCGGGGCCGAAGATGACCGAGGGACGGAAGCTGGTCACCTGCATACCAGTATCGGCGTGGGCCAGATCCTCGCCCATCCCCTTGGTACGCAGATAGCGGCTCGTACCCTCCGTAGCCTGCGCATGCAATGCGCTCATGTGCAGGTAACGGGGCACATCGACTGCCTGAGCTGCGGCGAGGATGTGTTCCACCAAATTCACATGGACCTGCTGGAAAGTCTGACCGTTCCCCTCGTTGAGAATACCCACCAGGTTGACAACGGCGGTGCAACCTCTGAATTGTTCCTTAAGGACGTCGGTCTCGAACCCGCCCGACCAGCGCAGCTCGGTACCGGGGGCGAGCAGCAGATCCCGATGCCGTTCCGGGCGCCGGGCAAGCACCCGACAGGGGTATCCGGACGCCGCCAGCCGGGAAACCAAATGGTGACCGACGAAGCCGGTCCCGCCCAAAATACAGATGCGATGATTGATCATGATGATGACTCCAAGCCGCGAAACGGGAGTGCACTCGAACCGCAAAGGCGCATGTCAGCCATGAATATAGTTTGAACCGCAAAGGCACACAGGGTGAAGTTAAATTAAGCATGCAACAAAAAGTCACCGTAAACAGTGCGCAGTAATTGATTAGCAAGCCAAGATCTCCGAAGGGCTAGGCGTGACTAGTGACTAGTGGGATACGGATGTAATCTTGTCTGACGTATGAGGAGTTGAGCGTAACGACTTGAAAAGGCGGATCCGCAGGCGTACCATTTCCCGACATGAGCGAAGCGGAACTGTCAGAGCTGAGCGGCCAAGAGCTTATCGCACTTGTCATGGAGCTGCGAGAACAAAATGCGTGGCTAGCCGCGGAAATCGCTGCGCTCAAGCGCCGCCTCGAAGAGAAAGAACGTTCCTCCAAGCGGCAAGCCGCACCCTTCTCCGAGGGTAAGAAGAAAGCGAACCCAAAGAAGCCGGGACGGAAACCCGGCGAGGGTAAGTTCAGCCGCGGCGATCTACCAACCGAAGAAAAAATCACGCACGAGTCCAAGTGCCGCTGCAAGGGGATTTCTGCCCGTTCTATGGCTGCACATTGAGCGCGCCTTCTGCACGGACATCGGCGAGTCACCGAAACTGCAGGTGACCGCGTACTCCCTGGAGGTGTGCAAGTGCTGCAATTGCGGGCGCACGCTACGCGGGCAACACCCGCAAGTCGATCCGAGCCAACACGGAGCGACGGCGCACCGTGTGGGGAATGGCGTACTCACGCGCGCCCATGCCTTGCACTAACGTAGGAAGCGTGCCAAGTGTTTCCGTAAGGTATTATTCCAACGCTCAATATGAACCGTTTCCCCGTTTCTTTACCCACAGGGCGCTGTTGCTCGCTCGGAATGACGGCTCGATACGCGCTCCAATAATCACTGAAAACGATGGCTTCTTTCATAAGCAGACGGTACGCGATCCCAGAGTATCCGACAGGTGTTTTCGGTGCGATCACCGCAGGCAGAGGCGACGGTTTCTCGGATCTCTCTATTCATGGCAATCCAGACCCAAACTTTGTCTTTGCTACGAAAGACAAAGGACCATAACTCATCCACATCCAGCACAGGAGTTTTTTTGCACTCAACAGGTTGTAGCGTCTCTTCAAGGGGTGGGAGGTCATTCGCCTGTTCTTTTAACCAGGCGCTCAATGTTCGGCGCGAGACCCCAAACGTCCGTTCAATCCCGCGCATACTGGAT
>Ga0209561_1000313_pt1 | contig 11413 bp, 9 predicted proteins | sample WorMettrBAHAMAS2_FD_187393 | JGI IMG/M metagenome (GOLD analysis project Ga0209561, IMG submission 187393) | Marine gutless worms symbiont microbial communities from Max Planck institute for Marine Microbiology, Germany - Inanidrilus... | ecosystem: Host-associated > Annelida > Digestive system >... | reverse complement strand
ACCAGCGAAACCGCCAACCAAAGCCAAAAACCGTCGCAGCATCTGCCAGTGGCGGCGAATAAACGTCCGCTCTTAATAGAAGCGGACGCCCAAAACACTCTTTCGGACGAGTTTATCAACGATATCTATGTATTGCCGTATGTGACGCCTTCGGCAGTCGACCGCTCGATCATCGAAGGATTCCTTGGCCGGGCGGCCGGGCGGCCGGGCGGCCGGTCCAGATTGCCGGCGACGCGTCCTATTCCCTGTTCCCTCGGTTCCGCGTGTCGGCGAAGAACATCGTGGTCCCATCCTATTCGACCGGTGAGGTCCCGGAATTCACTGACATCGGGGCTCTCGAGTTTTCCCTCGATTCCATCGCCCTCATTTTCAACGAAATCAAGGTGCTGTCGTTGAATATCGCGGAGCCGACTGTTCGGTTTCATCGAGACAAAAACGGGCGGGTCAACTGGCTTGCCCAAGCGGAGCATAAGCAGCCGGGCGATCAGCCGTTTTCCTGGCTTCCCGATCACGATTGGGGGTGGTGGAACGATCTCGAGTTCGGGGAGTTCAAGATTTCCAACGCCCGCCTGTTATATGTCGACCGGCAGACCGGGAGAACGATATCCGGCCGCAACGGCAACTTTCGGATCGAACCGGTGGCCAGTTCCGAGTCCACGCCGGGCCTCCGCTTCGTCGGCAGCCTCAATGTCAACGGCGAACCGGTAGAGATCAGTCTCGAAAGCGGATCGTTGACACGGTTCCTTTCAGGAGCCCGTACGCCGGTATTTGCCGAAGTCTCGGCGGCTCCGGCGCGCGTTCGTTACCGTGGGTCGGTGGCCAAACGCCAGTACCTCGTTTCGGAAGGCGAGCTCGATGTCGAGGCGCCGGAGCTACGAGGGCTGGAAGCCTGGCTTGGGCCGGTATTTCCGTCTTCAATCGACGGCGGCCTAAAAGCCACCGCCGCCCTGATCGCCAACGGCAATCGCGTATCGGTCGAAAACGTTCGTGTCGACATCGGTAATTCCGAAGCGGTCGGCCGGTTGGATGTGGCGATCGCACCCAGCGGCGCCCGGGCCGACGGGCATGTAAAGATCTCCGCATTGAACCTGAGTGCGTTTCCGGCCATAGGGCTTTCCGACCTGTGGCCGGTTTGGTTCGGCGGCCAAGTTGAAGTGCAATGGGCGGAACTGACGCTCGATGGACTCGAGTTGGGTGACGGCGAAGTCGTGGTCCGTTCATCGCGTGGAAGAAACGACTTGTCCGTCTTGGTCTCGCGGCTGTCGTTATACGGCGGCGAAGCGCAAGGTAAATTCACCATCGAACGATCAGAGGGAATGGCATCCCTCGACTTGCGAGCCAATCTGGCGAACGTCGAAATCGGTGCCATGCTCGGTCGGCTGTGGCATCAGCCCGTAATCGAAGGCCGGACGGACCTGGAATTACGTGTGTTTTCCGTTGGCAGTACGGCAGCCGAGTTGGTCGCCGCCATGCGAGGTGAGGGGCGCTTCAACATCAACCGGGGCACGCTGCACGATATAGGGTTTGTTGGCTACCTGACCGACCACGTGGAAGACCGCCTGCCATTCGACCAATTGGTCGGCAGTTTCGCCATCGAAAGCGGTGTCCTCAGTGGTGACGACTTTTTGTTGAGCGGCGAACCGCTCAGTCTTGTCGGGACGACACGCATCGACCTCGCCGACGGATCCGTTGATGCCAGCCTACAGACGCTTAAAATCTCGAAATAAAACGAAGGTCGAACCATCAAGCCGTTTCGTATCGCCGGCACGGTCTCCGAGATGGAAGTCTATCTCGAGGCCGATTAGCAATATCCGCTAGTCACCTCGAACCCATTGCTAGTCGCGCAACGGAGTTTCGCAATAAAAAACTATCCGGCCAATTAGAACACCAGTTCGTCTTCCTCGCCGCCGGTTGCGATGACGATCTCGCCGGCATCGGCCAAGGCCTTGGCGGTCTGCACGATGGCGGCCTGGGCATCGTCCACGTCCTTCAGGCGGGCCGCCCCCATGGCCTCCATGTCTTCCTTCATCATCTTGCCGGCGCGTTCCGACATGTTGGCGAAGAACAGCTCGCGGACCTTCTCGTTGGCACCCTTCAGGGCCAGCGCCAGCTGGTCCTTCTCGACCTGGCGCAGCAGCATCTGGATGCCTGCCCCATCAACGCTACCGAGATCGTCGAAGGTGAACATCAGGCCCTTGATGCGCTCGGCGCTCTCCCGGTTGCGCTCTTCGAGCGCCGTCATGAACCGGTTCTCTGTGTTGCGGTCCAGGTTGTTGAAGATATCGGCCATCAGTTCGTGGCTATCCCGGCGCGCGGTCCTGGCCAGGTTGGTCATGAACTCGCTGCGCAGCGTGCGCTCGACGTGATCGAGGATCTCCTTTTGCACCGCCTCCATGCGCAGCATCCGCATGATGCATTCCATGGAGAAGTTCTCGGGCAGGATCGAGAGCACCCGTGAGGCATGGTCCGGTTTGATCTTGGACAGCACCACGGCCACCGTCTGCGGGTACTCGTTCTTCAGGTAGTTGGCGAGCACCGCCTCGTTGACGTTGCCCAGCTTGTCCCACATGGTGCGCCCGGCCGGACCCCGCATTTCCTCCATGATCTGGTTGACCCGTTCCTCCGGGAGGGCGTTCATGAGGAGCCGTTCCGTGGAGCCGTAGGAGCCGACCAGACCACCGGCCGTCGACAGCTGGTCGGCGAACTCGACGAACAGGCGCTCGACCACATTGGCGTTGATCGAGCCCAGGGACGACATGGCCTGGGAGAGCTCGCGGATCTCCTCGTCATCCATCTTTTCGAACATCACTGCCGAATGACGGTCGCCGACGGCAAGCATGAAGATCGCGGCGAAGACACGATCGATATCCCGAAACCGGCGGCCGAAAGTCAGGGCTCGCCAGCGAATCTGCGTTCGCAAATCTACACCCATCCGAAACGGGGGTTCACGATTGCCGTGCCGCCCAGTGCCCAGGTATTGGAAAAAAACGAGCAAGACCCCCAGATATCGATCCGTTCGCGCAAGGGCTACGTCATTAACGTTCAATCGGGAATGACGAAACGCGAAACGCCGCTGGCCGAAATGCCGCGATTTCTCGAGGAGAGGTATCTCGGTGAAGGCAAGCCATGGACATCGCGCGGCGCCGAACGGCGGGTCACGGTGGCCGGTCTGCCCGGCCACGAGGTTCAATATGAAGGGAACAATACGCGGGCGCGGGTTATCATCGTGCGCGGCCAGGAAAGCGACTTCGTATTCATTTTCTTCGCCGCGGAACGGGAATTTCAAAAGCTCGAGCATGAGTTCGACTGGGTCTTGACGCATTTCCGACCCGGGCCAAACGATTTGCCACAGCCGGAAGCGGTGTTCTCGATCAAAACCAAGGAGTTTTCCCATCCGGGATATGGCTTCACCATCCTCTACCCGGCCGATTGGGTCTACACCAAGCCGGCTCCGATGACCGCGATGTTCAGCGGCAAGGAGGGTAGTGCCGGATATTCCGCCATCGTCAGTGTGCAGAACGTTGCCCCCAGGGGTGCCAAAGATTCGGAAGATGCCGCACGTATGGCGCTGGCGGACCTGCGGAACTATCTAGCGGGAACCGTCCGCAAACTCGTCTATCTCGAGGACAGGCCGTGGGTCTACGAACGGGATGATCTGAAACTCAATGGCCGCGAAGTGGTCATGTCATACGTCCACGCCGGCCAGAGGTTCCAGAAGCGCATCGTCGTCGTCCCGCGGCCGTTCCAGGCGATCGCTCACATTTGGTCCTACACGGCCCCCGTCGATGTATACCCCATATTTAACCGCATCGCTGAGCGAATGCTGAAATCCTGGACGGTCTTGACGTCGACGGGATCATGACTGTGATCAAAGGGCGGAAGGCAAGGTCCCGGGGATGGCTCGCCTGTGCATTTCTGGCGGCGGCGTTGTCTTGCACTGCTGCTGACGCCGAGGCCCAGAGCACTTCCTCGCCCGCCGACGCAGCCCCCAGTATCGGCGAGCTCATCCGGGCCTTCGAGACAGTCGTATTCGGGACCGGGTTTCAGGAGTTCGACAACCTCACGGGGCGCAGTCGGGTGTGGAAATGGGAAACGCCGCTCCGCGTCGTCGTCCGGAGCTTTCGCGACCGCTTCATTGATACTGCCGACGGCGGTCAGCGGTCGATCATGGAGCAAATTCCGGTTACCGATCAGCAGGTTAGCAGCGTCGAAACACACCTGAACACGCTCTCCGCACTGACCGGATTGCCGACGGAGGATGCCGAAGCGGTCGGTGACACGGCTAATTTCGTCATCAATTTCGTTCCCCGCCACCAGATGTCCAATCCGGCACTGGCCGACCTCGACCCCAAGCTGGCGGCGCGCATGGCGTCTCAAGGCGGGTGTTATTTCGCGTCATGGCCGAACAAGGAAAACGGGCGCCTCTATCGTGCCGTGATCGTCGTCAATGCGGTACTCGGCGATAACAAGATTGGTCACTGCCTTCTCGAGGAAATGACGCAGGCTCTCGGTCTTCCCAACGATGTCCGCGTCCGCTGGCCTTCCATCTTCTCGGAAGGGAAAAAGGTGACGGACCTCTCCGTTTACGATCGGCTTTTTCTGCGGACCCTTTACGACTCCCGGATCAAGGCCGGAATGTCGAAAACCGAGGGCTTGCGCTCGGCCCGGCGAATCCTCGCCGAAAGGGTACGCTCGGCGAACTGAGGCGACCGCGACCGGCTCATATAACGTTTTGAAACGACAAACGATTCACCCCATTTAACACGGGGTGGCCAAGGCTGCCGATAACGGAAATTTAATCATATCGCACTAGGCATAGAACGGGGGACGTGTGCGCGCCGGCCGACGCGCATTCATCCTGGGAACTGGGCAAACCTCTTCGGCCATGGGCGACGTGTCTGATGTTCGGGCGGAACAAACGCACTGTGAACGATGGCCCCCAGCAACTGGGGGCGATCGCCTATATGCCTGGCGGTATTTTCGACCTTCTTCTCGCCTCCGTATTCATCAATATCCTGGCCTTGGCGATGCCGTTGACGTTGCTTCAGGTGTACGACCGGATCATCCCCAACTCGGCCGACGAAACCCTGGTGCTTCTGGTCGTCGGTATCGGCAGCGCGTTGATACTTGAAGCCCTGTTGCGTATGGGCCGGTCCTACGTCAGCGGATGGATGGGAGCCCGGTTCGACCACTTGGCCGGCTGTGCGGCACTCGAGCGTTTTCTGGGCGTCTCCATTGTCGATTTCGAGCGCGTCGGCTCCGGTGCTCACCTGGAGCGATACAACGCATTGTCCACATTGAAAGAGTTCTATGCAGGCCAAGCGATCCAAGCTTTGTGCGACCTGCCGTTTGCCGTGATCTATATCGGCGCCGTCGCCTACTTGGCCGGCCCGCTGTTTCTGGTTCCCGTTGTCCTTATTATCTTCTTCGCGCTTGTCGCCTTCATCATCGGCAAGAAACTGCGCGTCGCCCTGCAACACCGCATGCAATCCGACGACAGGCGTTTCAGTTTCATCATCGAAGTCTTCGGCGGCGTCCACACGGTCAAGGGCTTGGCCATGGAAGAGCAGATGATCCGCCGCTACGAACGCCTTCAGGAGACCTGCGCCAACGCCGAACATGATGTGGCGTTGAGAAGTTCCTATGCGCAAAGCGCCGGTGCTCTGTTCTCGCAACTGGTCCTGTTTTCCGTCGTCGGTTTCGGCTCAACGCTGGTTATCGACGGATCGCTGACCGTCGGTGGTCTCGCCGCCTGCACCATGTTGGCCGGTCGTTCCATGCAGCCGCTGCAGAAAGCCGTCGGTATATGGACCCGTTTCCAAAGTATCGAACTGGCTCGCGAAAGGTTACGGGAACTTTTCGAAATGGACGTGGAAAAACCGCCCGGACTGCCGGAACTGCCGCCTGTCCGGGGCGATCTAACCCTCGAGAACGTGACCTTCACCTACGGCAAGAACAAGGACGGCGAGTTGATGCCGCCGTTGTTCGAGAACATCTCCATGGAGATCGGCGCCGGCGAAACAATCAGTGTGACCGGCGGCAACGCCAGAGGCAAGACGACACTGCTTTACCTGATGATGGGCGTCCTTGGTCCGACGGAAGGCACGGTACGCGTCGACGGGCGCAACCTTCGGGATTACCAACCTTCGAGTATCCGCAAACAGGCCGCCTACCTGCCGCAGGAGGGCATGCTCTTCAACGGTACGCTTCTCGAAAACCTGACCATGTTCCGCGATGAAAAGATCGACGACGCCATGGACATGTCCATGCTGCTCGGTCTCGACAGCGTCGTTGCCCACATGCCGCAGGGTTACGACACCATGGTCGGCGATGGTGCCGGCGACAAACTGCCGAAGGGTATCAAGCAGCGCATATCGATTGCCCGCGCGCTGGTCGACAAACCCCGAATTCTGCTTTTCGACGAAGCCAATGCATCCATGGACGGCGCCAGCGACGCCATGCTGAAGGCTTTGCTCGAACGTTTGAAGGGGCGGGTGACCATGGTTCTGGTTACGCCACGGCCCTCGATCCTCAACCTGTCCGACCGAATCTATGACATCGTCGGAAGCGATGTGGTTCTGCGTGGTTCGGACATGGACCGGCTCGGCCGTTCTTCGCAGCAGGTGTCGACGACATGATCGAAGCCAAGCTCGTCAAGATCGAAGCCGTCGACGAGGAGTTCGAACACATGCTCCGGGTTTCTGGGGTCACCCGGAGCGGGGAAGGTCATGGTTCCAGCCAATCTGGACATGACCCCGAAACCATGGCACCTATCGCCATGACGAAACCGGTTTCCGAAGTAGGGAAGGTGCTTAGATGAGCAATTCCCTTTCCAAACTGGAAGCCTTCGACCAATCGCCCCTGGGTGTGCCGGGCCGACCGCTGACGGAACCCATTGCGCCACCGGACAAGGACAAGAAAGGAGAACGCCAACCCCAATCCCAACCGACGAAAACGCGCGAGGTACCGAGGGCGCCAGCCTACACGCCTTCCGTGCCGTTGCCCGAAAGGAAGCGTGAAATGGCCGAGCCGGCTCCGCCCAGTCCGGCCGGCCCAGAACCGCCGCCGTTGCCAAAACCACCGGCACCGAAATCGCCACGGCCGCAAGAGCCAGCGGCCGAGACGGCTGCCGAACTTCCGCCATTGCCGGCCGGCAACGGGAAACTGCGGCCGCCGCACCGCCGAGCGAACCGCCGGCCCGACCGTTGCCCGAACCCGGTGGAGAGAAACAACCTCCACCACCGGCTCCTCAAGAGGAACGCGGTCGCGGGGAATTGGCGGCCCTCAAAGACACAACCGACCTGTCGAACTGCTTGATGCCCCTGCTTGAGGCGCTTCACTGGCGCGGCGACCCCAGGCACGTGGCCGAGGCGGTACCGCACTTTTTGAACGCCATCGACATCACGGCATTTCGCAACATCATGGCGACGTTGCATTTCCAGAGCCGTAAACTCGACATCAAGCTCAGCCGCATCGATCCGCGCCTCTATCCGTGCCTATTCCTGCCGGATGATGGCGAAGCCATGGTCCTGCTCAACCGCCAAGGGTCTCGAATCAACGTTTTTGACGGAGGCCGCGCGGCATATGTAGACGTGCCGCGCGAGCCGATCGCCGGATCCGTATATTTTTTCACGCCGGTTGATGAAGACGAGCTGCTGCCGGCCCAGCAAAAATTGGGATGGTTCCGGGCCATCAGCGAACGGTTCCGGGCCATCAGCGAACGGTTCCGGGCCATCAGCGAACGGTTCCGGGCCATCAGCGAACGGTTCCGGAGTTTGTTTTATCAAACCCTCGGAATCACCTTCTTCCTCAACCTGCTGGCATTAGCGACGCCGTTCTTCGTAATGGGTGTCTATGACAAGGTGGTGGCGACGGGGTCGATCCCGACCTTGCGGTTGTTCGCCATCGGTGTCGCCATCGCCATCGCCTGCGATCTCTTTCTCAGATACATCCGAACGCGCATCCTGGCCTTCATCGGGGCCCGGCTCGACAATATCGTCGGCATCGCCATCTTCCATAAGATCCTGTTCCTGCCGCCGGCCCTGACCGAGCGCGCGACCATTGGCGCCCAGGTGGCCCGCATCAAGGATTTCGAGACCATCCGCGACTTTTTCACCGGGCCGATGGCATTGACCCTTTTCGAGCTGCCGTTCGTCGTCATCTTTATCATCGTCATCGCGTCGCTCGGCGGTCCGGTCGCCTTCGTTCCCCTGATCATGGTGGCGCTGTACGGCATTCTGACGTTGATCTTCACACCGCTGATCCGTGCGGCGGTAGCAAAAGCGGCGCGGGCCGGATCGCGGCGCCAGGAACTGGTCGTCGAAACGCTCGGCGGTATGCGTGCGGTCAAGTATTGCGGTGCCGAGTCGACGTGGCTTGAGCGTTTCCGGACACTGTCGGCAAAGTCAGCACTCTACGGTTTCCATGCCTCCCAATACTCGGCCCTGGTCCAGACTCTGTCCCATGTCCTGATGGTCGCCGCCGGGGTTGGGACCATCGTCTTCGGCGTCTTCAGGATTCTCAACGGCGACATGACGGTTGGTGGTCTGGTGGCGTCGATGATGCTCGTCTGGCGCGTCCTCGGCCCTCTGCAGACGGGCTTCATTTCGATGGCTCGGATCACCCAGGTGCGGGCAAGTATCGGTCAGATCAACAATCTCATGAACATCCGGGCCGAACGCGAACAGCATTCCATCGTCAACCCGATTAAGCGCCTCGAAGGGTTCGTCAGCTTCAACCGGGTCTCGATCCGTTACAGTCCGGAAGCCGATCCGGCACTGGTTGGTGTCACCTTTGATGTGGAGCCAGGCGAGGTCGTGGCGGTTGTCGGCGGCAACGGGTCCGGTAAGTCGACGGTTCTCAAACTGCTCGCCGGGATGTATCAGCCGCAGGCCGGCAGCATCCGCATCGACAACCAGGACATCCGCCAGATGGACCAGGTCGAGTTGCGCCACGCGGTCGGGTACGTGCCGCAGACGATCCAGTTCTTCTACGGAACCATCTCCCAGAACCTGCGCCTGGGTCATCCGACGGCAACCGACGACGACCTCAGGTGGGCCTGCTACAAGGCCGGGGTCTTGGACGATGTCGAGGCGTTGGAGCAGGGATCCGGCAAATGGATGCGTTCCGGATTCGAGGTGCGGATCGGCGATTCCGGTGCCGGGCAGATGCCGACCAGTCTGCTGCAAAGGCTCAATCTCGCCCGCGGTTACCTGAAACGGGCGCCGATCATGCTTTTCGACGAACCCGGCGGCGGCTTGGATTTCGAGGGCGACCAGGCGTTCATGCGCATGGTCGACGAAATGCGGGGTTATACGACCAGCCTCGTCGTGACCCACAGGCCGAGTCACCTTAAGCTTGCCGATAAGATCGTTTGGCTGGAATACGGTAACGTGCGGGCCTACGGGCCCGCAGAAGAAGTCATGAGTCAGATGCCGAAGGATTTCCTGTGAGCGAGACCGCACTCACCGCAGAGAGCCCGGAAGAACCGCGCAAGGTCAAACGCGGCGACCGGCAAACGCGGTTCCTGGCGCAATCGGTCATCCTCGAGGAAGCCGGCAGTTCCGAACTCATCCGCGCTGCGATGCTGGCGATCTCGGCCGTTGTCTGTGCCTTCCTCGTCTGGGCCGGATTTACGAACGTCGACGAAGTCGCAGTCACCTCTGGCGAAATCGTCCCGACCGGCCAAATCCAGACCATTCAGCACCTGGAAGGGGGGATCATTTCGGAAATCCTCGTTGCCGATGGCGAGATCGTCGAGAAGGAACAAGTCCTCATCCGGTTAGATCCGTCGGGACCAGCCGCCGAACTCAGCCAGATGAAGGCGCGCCGCGCCGGCCTTGAGCTTCAGGTCGAACGCCTGCGTGCCATCGGCACCGGCCGCGAACCGGACTTCGCGTTCGTCGGGCCCGAATACAACGATTTGGTCGAGGATCAGTTCACGATCTACGAGAGCCAGCTCAACGCCCATGCCGAACGCCGGCAGGTGATTATCACTCAGATCGAACAGAAAAAGCAGGAACTGGCACTGCTCGAAGAACAGGAAGAGACCCTTTCCAGGAACGCCGACTTCCTCCTCGAGGAGCTGTTGCTGCGCGAGGAACTCTACAAAAAGGGCCTGACCTCGAAAATCATCTATCTCGATGCCAAGCGCGAAGTCAACGACGCCCGCGGCGAACTCGCCAACCTGATCGTCGAACGCCAACGGACGACCGAGGAACTATCGGAATCGCGAACCAAACTGAGCGAACTCGACACCGACTCCCGCGAGAGCGCGTTGACCCAAATGGGTGTCGCCACCAACGAGCTCGCCCAGATCAACGAATCCCTGAGCCAGTTGTTCGACCGCGTCAGGCGTCTGCAGATCTTGTCTCCGGTCCACGGCATCGTGAAAGGCATGCAGGTCCACACCGTCGGCGGCGTCATACCGGCCGGCGCGGCAATCATGGAAGTCGTTCCCCTGGAAGACGAATTGATCGTCGAGACGAAAATCACGACGCGGGACGTCGGTCACGTGGAGATCGGGCAACCGGTCACGGTCAAGGTCACGACCTATGATTTCGCACGGTACGGCGGAATATCCGGTGAGCTGGGAGACGTCTCGGCGACGACGTTTGTCGATGAGGCCACCGGCGACCCCTACTTTCGCGGCATTGTGAAGTTGGACCGGGGATACGTTGGGTTCGATCCCGAGCAAAACCGAGTGTTGCCAGGAATGACTGTGCAAGCCGATATCAAGACCGGCCGCAAGACACTTCTGGAGTATTTGCTGAAACCAGTGGTCAGCTCGGTCAAGACGGCCTTCCGCGAACGTTAAACGAGAATAGGGGAAGAACGGATTCCCCCGGGATCAGCGCCTTGAAGCATGATCCGGAACTGGTATGGTGCCTGCGGTGTAGGTCGAGGTTCCATCGTGATTTGGTTTCGCGTTCTCCTCTTGTTTTCGTTAATCGTTCCAGGTTTTTTCGCTGGCGCAACCCATGCCGACGATCCGGAGTCCGAGTTCTTCATTGGCACCGGTGGAAAAGGCGGCGTTTATTTTCCGACCGGCCGTGCCATCTGCCGCCTCGTCAACAAAGGCTCCCGCAAGCACCGCATCCAATGCAACTCCGGCAGCACGGCGGGGTCAGTCGCCAACCTCAAAGGCATAAGGGCCGGCGAGATGGAAATGGGGATCGCGCAGTTCGACTGGCACTTCCATAGTTATCATGGCACCTCGAGTTTTCGCGATGACGGATCGTTTGCGGGCCTGAGGTCGGTCTTCTGGTAGTGTCCAGAATCTTTCGTACATTTCTTCAAGCGACGGCTCCGGTTGTTGATGTTCGCTCCGCGTAGAGCGGCACCATGTTCATGTATTTCCGGGTGCTCCATTGGCTGCCGGCGATGTGCGTCAACCGTGCGGCGGCCAGATTGA
>Ga0209561_1000312_pt1 | contig 11461 bp, 18 predicted proteins | sample WorMettrBAHAMAS2_FD_187393 | JGI IMG/M metagenome (GOLD analysis project Ga0209561, IMG submission 187393) | Marine gutless worms symbiont microbial communities from Max Planck institute for Marine Microbiology, Germany - Inanidrilus... | ecosystem: Host-associated > Annelida > Digestive system... | reverse complement strand
GATGAAACAGTGGACACTCCGCCTGCGGACAACGCGGGGAGCACACCGATAGACTGAATGAGAGAGTGCAAATCCAACGCCCTGGGGTTGACATGTGGGGCCTCATGGAAGGATGCGGTGAGCGCGGCAAGTCTTACAGGATGGCATCACGAGGAGGCGCGAACCGCATCTTTGGACGGCGGGCGTGCCCGACTGGTAGTTGGCAGCAATTTATCAATCGCAAGCAATTTATCCGTGCCTGCCCTGCCTTATCGTCCGTAGAGCTTGGTCAAACGCCGCATCCGGTCGGCAAGCTCGGGCCCTACCTGGTCCCAGGAGAAACGCCAGCGCCAATTGCCCTCGCTCGTGCCCGGCAGGTTCATGCGGTGCTCGCCGGCGAGTCCCAACACGTCCTGCATGGGCAGGATCGCCAAGTGGGCGCACGAGCCCAAGGCACACCGTATCAGCGGCCAGGGCATGTCCTCCGACGGGTATCCCAGGTAGGCGTCGACTTGCTCACGGGTTGCCGCATCCAGAGACCGATACCAGCCGAGGGTGGTGTCGTTGTCATGGGTGCCGGTGTAGACCAAAGAGTCGAGATCATGGAGGAAGGGCAGGTGGAGATTGGAGGGCCCCTCGGAGAAGGCGAACTGCAGTACCCGCATGCCAGGCAGGCGATGCTTCCTGCGCAGGGCATCCACCGCCGGGGTGATGACGCCCAAGTCTTCCGCGATCAGGGGCAAGCGGTCGAAGTGCCGGTACAGGCACTCGAACAGCTCATCACCGGGGGCCGCTACCCAGCGCCCCTTGACGGCGGTTTTCTCCTCCGCCGGGATCTCCCAGCAGGCATCGAACCCCCGGAAGTGGTCGATGCGCACCATGTTGAACAGGCGTAGCTGGGTACGGATCCGATCCACCCAGAAGCAAAAACCGTCGGCCCGCATCCGGTCCCAGCGATAGAGGGGGTTACCCCAACGCTGTCCGGTGGCGGAAAAGTAATCCGGCGGGACCCCGGCCACGACCCGGAGGCTGCCATCCTCGTTCAGATCAAAATCACGGGGACGGGCCCAGACCTCGGCGCTGTCGTGGGCTACGAAGATGGGCATGTCGCCGAAGAGCTCGATGCCGACTGCGTTGGCATGTCCACGCAGGAGCTGCCACTGGTTGAAGAACAGAAATTGCTCGAAGCGGATGTAGTCGATGTCTTCCTTGAGACGCAGCTTGGCCCGCGCCAGGGCATCGGGGTCACGCCGGCGCAGATCCGACGGCCAATCCCACCAAGGGGCCTGCTGCTCTTCGTGCAAGGCCCGGAACAGGGCATAGTTGTCCAGCCAGTAGTCGTTCTCTGCTGCGAAGTCGGTCAACGTCCGCTGGTCCGAATCCGAGGCACGTTTCCGGAACCCGTCCCAGGAACGGCGCAGGGCTCCGTTGTTGGCGTCGTCCTTGGGAAGGGTCCTCAGCCAGCCACGCTCTACCAAGGGATCGAGCGCGATCAGAGACGAATTCCCGGCATGAACCGAGTTGGTCTGATACGGCGAGCCGCCCGCCTCCGTGGGCCCGACCGGCAACATCTGCCATACCGACATACCACAGTCGGCGAGAAAGCTCACGAACTTGTGGGCCTGGGGACCGAGTGAGCCACAGGGACCCGGTCCGGGCAGGGAGGTCAGGTGGAGGAGAATCCCGGCGCGTCGTCGCTCGCGGTCGGCGTCCGGTGTCTGTTCTTGGTTCAGCATTGAGGTTCAACGGCGATATGTGGTTGGGCAGGCAATTCTCCGAACCCCCCACGTAGGTCGTCCCGGTCCTTTGGCGGATGGGGGCCTCGACCGGCTCCGATTAGTGACCCACCGGTCAACCACCACGCCGATCAGAGGGCGCTATGTTAGCATTTTCCATGTCCTGCAGACGCACATTGTGCTGAGCATAGCTAGGGCGAGCGCGTATAAGTTTCTTATCGATCAACGAGTTCCTACCGACCGTGGTTAGTGGTTTCGGCGGCGGTAAGGATAGCGTCGTAGCGGTCCTGCAGGCGCTCCATCGCGCCCACGGGCAACATGGCCAAGCCCTGTGCGCGGGCCGCGTTGACCTGGGCGTTGGCCTCACCCAACAGGGCGCTCATGTCAGTGGCCCATTGCTGACCCGGGATCGTCTCGGCAATGGCGGTTAGCTCGCGCAGATGATGGGCATTGCAGAAGGCATGGAGGCACTGATAACGCGCGTATCCTGGATGGGGCTCTCCGGAGAACGGCTTGAGGCGTGCGGTTCAGGCATGGGATTAGGCTACACAGGTAGCTCTCGCTTTGGCAAGGGGGCCTGAATAGTTACAAGGAGTCTATAATCCGGCGGGGCTTGGAATTGTGATCCGCCAGGATTCCTTAGACGGACCCGCCTCGGAATGATGAATCCAAGTTCCGCAGGCGCGGGGAACGGCAACCACGAAAAACACGAAAATGAGGGGGTAGTGGTTAAATTCTAAAGTGACGCGGATGATATGGTAACCGCACTTTTGTTGGGCCAGCAGTTCCAAAGCCCAGGCGTCGTACGTCAGCGCGCGGTCGGTATGCATCACGCCGCCCTGATCCGATGGGATGAGCTCGCGGACCTCCTGGCTGCGATGACGTAAAACGGTATTTGTAGACCGTTGCCTCATCGGTATCGAAGCCCATCATGGAAGCCGACTCGCCATTGATGCGCCAGCCGGTGCCGTCGGTAAACCCCCGCTTGGCGTCTTTCACACTGGCGCGCAACTGCTGGGATTCCTCCCCAACCTCTGCTTGGTTGCTGAGTGATGGATACCCCGCACAGCTCGCGCAGGATCGTCGGCACCTTGCGCATCGGTACCCCGATACCGTAGTGCAAGGCATGGGCGCGCGTGAATACGCCATTCCCCACACGGTGCGCCGTCGCTCCGTGTTGGCTCGGATCGACTTGCGGGTGTTGCCCGCGTAGCGTGCGCCCGCAAGGGTGCGGCTTGCCGCTTGGAAGAACGTTCTTTCTCTTCGAGGCGGCGCTTGAGCGCAGCGATTTCCGCGGCCAGCCGCGCATTTTGTTCTCGCAGCTCCATGACAAGTGCGATAAGCTCTTAGACGCTCAGCTCTGACAGTTCCGCTTCGCTCATGTCGGGAAACGATACGCCTGCGGATCCGCCTTTTCAATTCGTTATGCTCAACTCCTCATACGTCAGAAAAGATCACATCCGCATCCCACTAATCACTAGTCACGACTAGCCCTTTGGCGATCCTGGCTCGCTAATCAATTACTCTAGACCCTAACAGAACATGCCAGAAAGCGATGTATCCGTCGGAAGATTTTGGCCGAGTGGATTCATGAGACGCTTTCTTCTCCGGCACGGCTCGAAGGCGATGAAGATGACCCGGATCTGGTTCATGCGCTGGGTCCGATTCCAGAAAAAGGATTTTGTGTATTACGTGTGATTTACAATGAGACAGTAGATCCAGTGGCAGTTGTTACTGCCTATTTTGATGATGAGGTGACCTTGCCGTGAAGCTCGAGTTCGACCCGCAGGCAGATGCTGCCTATTTCGAAATCTCTGCCGCTGATGTGGAGACAACTAAGGAGGTCGAGTCCGGCATCATCCTGGACTATGACGCAAGTGGCCATGTTGTCGGCATCGAAGAATAAGATCCCTCCCTTCGGTTCGGGATAACAATTTCGCGCGGATTCGCGTGATTCGTAGTTTCTTCTCTTACTTTGCCGACCGGTAACACTTGACTTAATGGCATTGGCCTGCACCCGCAGGCGAAATGCCCGCGTTCCGGCAGGCGGGACGCCTATGCTACGTGGATTTGGCTTATTGAGAACACCCCCTAGCGACGCTTTGCCTCAGACCTTTGATGCGTGAATTTTCTGTGTAGCGCACAAACTCATTATCCGCAGATTACGCAGATTTCCACAGATTGAAAACAGAAATAATCTGCGAGAATCTGCGTAATCTGCGGATAACAGCAATGAGTACAGCGCACCCGATCGTGAGTTTTTTATGCGGTGCACAAAAAGTTCACGCCTCATGGGCTCAAGGCGAAGTCTCGTCTCGCCAGCTAATCGTACAGGATTAACAGAATGTTCAGGATTAGGTAGTGGTAATTTTTGAAGTGATAGGGTAGATGGATTCATCGGTAATCATTCCGATTGCCACCGTTTTCCTCGTTACCTGATTCTAGATTTTAGCCCTCTCTTCCGGAAGAGTACGCTTAGGTCTGAACGATTGCGTTCATTGATAAAACGAACCGAAGAGTTTTCAATTATGATTATCGGGACTAAAGTATACAGCTGTCGCAAATGTCAGAGCGAAGATCTCGTTAAAAATGGCACAAATGCGTCCGGTAGCTCGCAATATCACTGTAAAGCCTGTGGTTCCTATGGCGTACTTGAGCGCACAGAACGCGCGACGGAAGAAAAGAAGAAAGATCCAGTATGCGCGGGATTGAACGGACGTTTGGGGTCTCGCGCTGAACATTGAGCGCCTGGTTAAAAGAACAGGCGAATGACCTCCCACCCCTTGAAGAGACGCTACAACCTGTTGAGTGCAAAAAGATTCCTATGCTGGATGTGGATGAGTTGTGGTCCTTTGTCTTTAAGACATTGTCTTTTTCCAAATGTGTTAAAATGCATGAGATTTGTTTAAAACCCTTCATACACCGCTATAATACCGAATTATTGTCGATTGTTGGCTAGATATCACTTCAAAAATCACCACTACCCAGGATTAACAGGATTTTTTTGTTGTGAAGGGCGCTTTCCGGTTTGGTAAGGGCGTGATCGGGCGTAGAAAATTCAGCAACGACAAGAATCCTGTAAATCCTGTCCTATTGGGGTTTTGCAGCGAAGCTCGAGTTGAGCACTCATCGGTCTGAGGCAAAGCCTCGCTAGTCTATGATGGTCGAAAAAGATGACAGCAATCACAACCGACGACATCGGTGAACGCCAAGCCCATCTGGAACGGATCGTTGAGGACCTGCTCGCCGAGGCCGGACGCCGGGGGGCCAGTGCTGCCGAAGCCGCCGCCGGCACCAGCACCGGCTTGGAAGCCAGAGTGCGGCTGGGTGCGGTGGAGACCCTGGAGCATACCCGCACCAATGGCCTCGGCATTACCGTCTATCTGGGAAACCGCAAGGGCTCCGCCAACACATCGAACCTGGACCCGACGGCCGTCCGCGATACGGTCGCGGCCGCCCGCGCCATTGCCTCCCACACCCAAAGCGACCCCTGTGCCGGACTCGCGGTCCCGCAACGCATGGCTACCCGTATCCCGGACCTGGACCTCTTCCATCCCTGGGACCTCCGGGTCGAAGCTGCCATCGACTTGGCCATCGAGTGCGAGGCAGCGGCCCGCGCCGTGGACGCACGTATCGCCAACTCGGAAGGAGCCGCCGTCACCTCCCACACCGGAGTTCATGTCTATGGCAACAGCCACGGCTTTATCGGTGGCTATCCTAGCTCCCGTCACGGCCTGAGCTGCGCAGTAGTCGGTCGGGAAGGCACGAGTATGCAATGCGATCACTGGTGGGACTCCGCGCGGTGCGCGGCCGACTTGGCATCCGCCGGGGCGATCGGTCGGCGTGCCGGCGAGCGCACCCTGGCCCGCCTGGGGGCACGCCGGCTCTCTACCCGTAAGGCTCCGGTCCTGTTCAGCGCCGAGCTTGCGGCCGGGCTGATGCGTCGGCTGACCCATGCTATCACCGGCTCCAGCATCTACCGCCGGGAGAGCTTTCTACTCGACCACCTGGATCGGAAGATCTTTCCGGATTTCATACACATCCGCGAGGAACCCCTCCTGCGTCGGGGGCTGGGTAGCACTCCCTTCGACGATGAGGGGGTAGCGACCGCGCCGAAGGACCTGGTAGCCGACGGTATGTTGCGGACCTATCTGCTCGATGCCTACTCCGCCCGCCGCCTGGGAATGGATACCACCGGGAACGCTGGGGGGGTGCATAACCTGCAAATCGAGCTGGGGACGATGGATCGGGACGCCTTGATCCGGGAGATGGATACTGGGTTGTTCGTCACCGAGCTCATAGGATCCGGAGTCAACCCGGTCACCGGGGACTACTCCCGGGGCGCCGCCGGCTTCTGGGTAGAAGATGGCGAGATCCGCTTCCCCGTGGAGGAGATTACCATTGCCGGTAACCTCAAGCGGATGTTTCAGGGTCTGGTAGCCGTGGGGAATGACTGCGACTTCGCCGGCAGCACCCGCACCGGGTCCTGGCTCATCGACCGGATGACAATCGCCGGGGAATAAAACTGGTTTGGGGACCGTGAAAACGCAGTTCCTGCTTCACTTCATTTTCAGGTGCTTATGCACGTGAAAAATGGCGAGACGTCCCTGTCCCGCATGGGGACCTGAGGTTTTCAAGGTGCCCTTTTCCGGGTGAGCACTGCGAATATTCGACGTATCTGATAAGATCGGACAATCTCGAAGCTTAGAAACGCCGACGCCGAATTGCCTGTTTGGCTTGGTTCTGCCGGAGGATACCGTGCCATGTTGACCTTTTCCGAGCTGCACGCACAAAATCACGAGATAATGGAGCTCTCCAACGTTTTCCTCTATCTCGTCAAGGATCGCTCCATGTGCGATACCAATTGTGCCCGTGACGTATTTTTCGAATACAAGAAGTGCGTCAAGGATCATATCGAGCTGGTGGATCAAAAGCTGTGCAGCAAGCTTATCGCCTACTCGGATCTGGAGGTCAAGAATACGGCCGACCGCTTTCTCTCAGGATCGGTGGAGATCAGGAAGATCTTCTCCGACTATGTCAAAGACTGGTGTTCGGAGAAGAAGAAGGTGCTGACCATCCACGACCACGATAAGTTCGTCAAGGAAACAAGGGAGGTGTCCGCCCTAGTAATGGACCGGATTCAACGCGAGACCGAGCACCTCTATCCGGTCATTCGTAAGCTCGAAGACGGAGAAAAGCTGGTGGCCTGAGCGCCCCGTGTCCGGTCGCCTGGCCGGGCACCCCCCGGGCAGGGGCACCCCGGCGCTCCGGTTGTCTTCCCTGGAGCGGTGTCCACCGTATTGCGGTAAGGTCCTCCCGTCGGGAGAGTGGAATTTGCTCTCCCCTGCCGGTGTCGAACAGAGTCGGAAGTGCGAGGCAAAACGAGCTACATCCCCCACACTCCGATCCGGTGTTCTCCATACTGCTCTTGCCGAACCAGGACCTTCGGGGTGCGGTCGAAGACGATTAGATAGCCCTCCTCAGCACCGACCCGATCCATGTAATCGGCGGTTTGCATGAGGCCCTCTTTGATCGTCGCGGTCAGGGATTTGTGCAGGAGCTTGATCTCGATGACCATCCGTTGTACCGGGCCATAAAAACCCTGGGTTTCATCCAGGGACCACTGTACCAGACGTAATCGATCACCCCGCTCTCAAAGGCCTGCCCGGTCTCCTCGGTATGTTGGGCGTAGAGGGTGGCGACATGGTCATGGCTGAAATTCCCCAGTCGGAGGGACTTCGATTTGATGTTGAAGGCGCTGCCGCCGGTGATAACTTGGTTGTCGCCGTTGTGGATGAGGTAATCCCGCACCCCGCACAGGAGCACGGTCTGAGGAAAGGCATGGGGACGGTCCGGATAGCCGGCGCGGATCTGACACAGCAGGGAGATCAGAGTGTCCCTCCCGTCCCCCACCAGGCTATCCACCTCGTCCAGTAACAGGACGATGGGTCGATCATTCTCCTTCCGACCAGCGGGAGAGCAGGCAGCCCCCGCAGGGCACCGTGGGGACCGGATTCACGCAGCGCGTCCCGGACCCACTCCCGTGGTCTCCGATTACCCAGGTAACGACGGGCATCTTCGGCAATCCCGCTGGCAATCGTGCGCATACCCGCTGCGACATCCTCGCGCGCCGCCTGGGCGGGCTCCAGGTTCCATACAAGGCCGTGTAATCAGCTTCCGCGTTGAGTCTTTCCATCAAGGCCAACAGACAGCTGGTCTTGCCGGTCTGGCGCGGGGCGTGGAGAACGAAATAGCGTTTCTCCCGGATCAGGCACCGGATTTCATCCATATCCCAACGCTCCAGCGGGGGAATGTGATAGTGCTCGTCCGGTCTTATGGGGCCTGCTGTGTTGAAGGTCCTCATCGGTCGTCGGTTTTGCCGTGTCTAAGATATGCACCGTTGATGGTCACCCATCGTGGTGCGGGTGACGATGGCCTCCAGCGCCTCCAGCTCGAGTAGCTCGACGTGCTTGCGATCGACTTTCAACAGGCCTTCGTCCTGGAACCTGGTGAACAATCTGCTGACGGTTTCGACGGCCAATCCGAGATAACTGCCGATCTCGTGGCGAGACATGCTCAGATAGAAATCGGTCGGGCTCAGGCCGCGTTTGTGCAGGCGTTTCGACATACTCAGGAGGAATGCGGCGAGCCGCTCTTCGGCGCTCTTCTTGCCGAGCAGGAGCAGCATCTCCGTGTCATGACCGATTTCCTTGCTCAGCAACCGATAGAGCTGGTGTTGCAGGGAGGGGATGCTGCCGCTCAGCGTTATGAGGCGGGAGAAAGGGACCTCGCAGATCGCAGAGGTTTCCAGGACCTTTGCCGAGCAGGTATGTACTTCTTTCTCGATGGCATCCAGGCCGATGAGCTCGCCGGGGAGATGAAACCCGAGTACATGCTCACCGCCCTCGGTGCTCGGTGCGTAGGTCTTGACCGATCCGGTCTTGACGACATACAGGGAGTGAAAGCGCTCGCCGGTACGAAAGACATAGTCACCTCGGTGCACCGGGCGGGCGCGCTTGACGATATCGTCCAGCCGTTCAACATCCTTCAGGGTCAGGCCCATCGGCAGGCAAAGCGTAGCGAGACTACAATTCTTGCAGGCTACCCGCAATGCCTCAATTGAAATCACTTTGGGCTCAGTCAACAGTCGGATCCCCGCGACAACCTGCCGCTATTCTGCAGATTCGTTTGACATGGATCAAGTGTTGACGTACCGGCCCTGGTACGGGGAACGCCGCCAGTAGACATACGACTGCCAGACGAACCGGTAAGAGGTATCGAGCTCCCGGGTATACTCGCGGATCCAGGCGGCGCCCTGATAAGCATCGACCCCTGCCCGCACCTCGACCATCCGATGTGCGGTCTGAAGATCCAGGAGCCGGTCCCGGGCCGTCAGCGCCAGACGCAACCCTGCCTCGCAGAGGACGATCAGAATCAGGATAACGCCCAGGAGCAGCCAGCCTGTACGGATACTCGACCCGACCACCCTCGGTGCTCGGGATAGGACTCCCGCCATATCAGAACTGGTAGAAATATTGTGACAATTCCTTCTCTGTCCGATACGGAACCAAATAGCTGGCCGTATCCGGCTCGAAGTGCCGCTGCAGCGGGTCCTGGCCCAGAGCCCGCATCAGCAGCCCAACCGGGGTAATGACGAGATAGTACACGATGGCCAGAACCAGGTACGACAGGAGCCACCCTAGGGGAAACACCAGGTGCATCCAGCCCAGATACAGAGGGCGACGCAAGGGTCGAAGGGTGAAATACAGCAGGTCCAGCACCGCGCCGAGGGTCCATACGACGATCGACGCCGCCCACCTCCCCCCCCTCGTACCCAGTCGTATTACCCCGCCGATCAGGGCAAAGAAGACCATCATAACCACGCCGAACCACACCAGCTCACGCTGCGACGGATAGGGGTCGATAGAAATCATGGCCATGTCAATTCGCTCCTTTGCCCTGACGGGGCCAAGGGTTGTTGACATTGTATCGTTCAGAATCCGACCGGGACCCGATTCCGCATAACTCGAGTTGGGCTCGACAGGCAGGACCCGTAGGGTGGGCTATGACCACTGGGTAGATGCCGTATTGGCAGGCACAGCCCACCCTGCTCTTTCTCGCCGCGCCTGATCGGCACGCAAAATCCCTCGCAATCGTCCTCGTTTGAGAACGAATGTCAACAGCCTGAGACGCCACTAGGCATTGTAGGAGAGAGGGAGGCGGTCCCCGCCAACCGCACCCCGGCACACGCTGCCACCGCTGCGGCTGCTCCCTTCCGGGCCTGACCGGGTTCACGGCTTCGCCTTGCGAGGGGACCGACGGGGCCACCATAAAGAAAGCCCCGCGCAGACCGGAGCTTATTAAAATCTTATCAAAGCAGACTTGCGATGGCAAGAGGGACCAAGGTAGGCACGTAGGTTCATCCCCGCAGGGGCGGAGAACACATCAATGTAGCCAAGGCGGATGTCAGGGGGTTCGGTTCATCCCCGCGGGGGCGGGGAATACGCTTCCTCTATCTCACTATTCAACAGCTAAAAAAACCTGACGACAGTCCTACCGACCGGAACGGCACTTTCGAGGCGGTCGGGTTTCGCTTGCAGGCCAAAGGCATTCCCTTGTAAGTCATAAAGTTATAATCGTTCTCTATAAGCACATCCGACCTGCAATTATCGGGAACTACCTGAAGCCCTTGATTTAAAAAGATTTTCATGCGGATCCCCAGAGTTCGATTGTTAAGGAGCATGGTCGGATTCAGTGACGATGACCAGCATCGCCCAGCCGTCCCCTGTCCTTGATCGCGGGCAGGACCGCCTCCTTGGGCGGTTTTGGCGGCTCGACCTCGCCCGCGGACAGGACATCCTCGATCATGGGTATGATCTTGCCCTGCCCAGCAGCTTGGTTTCTCGAAAGATGTCCCGACAGGCGAGTCGCACCTTGCGTTCGGCCTCCGGTGGCTCCTTGGTGGCGATGCGAAAGGCCACCGGGACCACGGTGTCGAATTTCACGATGTCCGCGATGTCGTAGACGAAGGAGAGGGGTTTGCCGGTGTGGATGAAGCCGATGGCGGGTGCGTAGCCGGCGGCGAGTACGGCCGCTTCGGTGATTCCGTACAGACAGGCGGTAGCGGCCGAGAGGCAGAGATTGGGCGTGTCGCTCGCGTCCCACTGGGTGGGGTCGTAACGCCGTCCTCGCCACTTGACGCTGTAGCGCTTGGCCATGTTTTCGTAGGTCTTTTTCACCCGCGCCCCTTCATACCGCGCAGCTGTTCGACACTGCGCCGTTCCGGCGGCTTTTCGCCGAAGCGCAGCTCATACATTTTGCGCACTACCTTGAGAGGCTGTCTAAAAAGACATAAGTTAATAGAAAAGCACCCAACGGTCATTTTATAGGGCGTCTGGTTATTACAGATCTGTCGGAGAAGCAAGCGACTTGATGCGAAACAAACCTGAGCTTCACTCGAGGTTGGCTTGCATTCGTAATCTTTACTTAATCGACGTGATCGAACTGGCCAGGCAAAGGTTCTTTCAACCACCCATCGACGAGGTAACACGTGGAAGCCGGGAAACCCTGTTTGTTTTCTAACGACATCGATCAGGCATCCGAATTGGATGCCAGAGCCAATCGGAAAGCTCCAGGCCGGAATAACCACTGTCGCCCCAGATTTTTTGTGATGGTATGAAGGAATGAGAACAGATCCGTTATGAGCTGACGAGCCGCTTTCCCATCAAATACGTTGGCTGCGAACA
>Ga0209561_1000310_pt1 | contig 11481 bp, 14 predicted proteins | sample WorMettrBAHAMAS2_FD_187393 | JGI IMG/M metagenome (GOLD analysis project Ga0209561, IMG submission 187393) | Marine gutless worms symbiont microbial communities from Max Planck institute for Marine Microbiology, Germany - Inanidrilus... | ecosystem: Host-associated > Annelida > Digestive system... | reverse complement strand
AGACGCCTTCGTGCCACCCGACAAGGCCGCCTCCGAAAAACCCAACTGACCCGTCAGACGATGCGACATCACAACCCCCGATCAACCTCTATCCTCAATCGAAGGAATCACACCAAACGGATTTATACAAAGCTCTCCTCAGATTGGTTTTGGTGGTGGTATCGATTGTCCGTAATCCGATCGCCAGCCGATGGTTACTTGCCCGGGGATGCAAAGGTCATCGTCACGGCCGGTCTTGACCCCGTCGCGAATGCCCAGCCGGCGATCCACGACCCCTTGGATAGGAGGTGCCGGTTGAGACATGGGGAAGCGCCGCCGACAATGGGGCCATGCCCGCCCAAGTCGGAATCGTCGGCTTCGCGGGAAGTCTGCGGAATCCCAAAAGCTGCGTTTTGGCAATCGCGGCGTTTGACCGCTTTCGGATCGGTAATCGGGTGTCAGACATTCAGCTCGGGATGAGCTGGAGACGCCCGATAACGGTCTTGCGAAGCCCCTCGTGATCGGTAAACAGAGTATATAAGGGCGTGCCGATGCGCCTCGAAGGATTGACGTGATGGCAGAACAAGCGATTACCCGCAAGCTGGCCGCCATACTTGCGGCCGACGTTGCGGGTTACACTCGGCTCATGGAGCAGAATGAGGCGCAAACGCTGGATAACTGGTGGGCGTCTCGAAAAGAAATCATCGACCCTTCAATCCTTAAGCATGGCGGCCGTATCGTGAAACATACGGGCGACGGCTTCCTCGCCGAGTTCTCGACGGCAACGGACGCCGTGCGGTGCGCCGTCGCCATGCAGCAATCCCTGCTCGAACGGTTTCCAGCTTCTGACCCCGGGTTTCCGTTCGCCTTCCGGATGGGCGTGAGCCTAGGCGAGATTGTCGTTGATGATGAGGACATCTATGGCGCCGGCGTCAATATCGCCGCGCGAATAGAGGCCTTGGCCGAGCCGGGGGCCATATCGCTGACGTCAAGCGTCGTCGAACAGGTCCGCCAAAAGCTGTCACTCCGTCTCGAGGACAAGGGTCTTCAATCATTGAAGAACGTGGCCGACCCTGTCCACATCTGGCAATGGCGGCAAGCCCTTGACCCGTCGGGCGCAGCCGAACCGTCAGAAACTCCAGTCACCCAGAATATAAAGTTCTGCCTGGCTGAGGATGGCATTCAGCTGGCCTATGCAACGTCCGGTTCAGGCCCTCCCATCGTCAAGGCGCCAAACTGGCTGCATCACCTTGAACGCGATTGGGAAAGTCCGGTGTGGGGCCACCTTTTGCGGTTTCTGACAACAGGCCGATCCCTGGTTCGATTCGACCAACGTGCCAATGGCCTATCCGACCAGGACGTTCCCAACATCACGTTCGAGTCCAATGTGAGTGATATCGAATCAGTCGTCGACGCGGCGGGGGTTGATCAGTTTGACCTGATTGGCGTGTCGCAGGGTTGCGCCTACTCGATCGCCTATGCCGTGCGGCACCCCGAGCGCGTTCGCCGGCTGGTGCTGTACGGCGGGTTCGCGCGCGGTGCCAAACAGCGGGAGTCAGAGGAGCAAAAGAACCTCGCAGCAACCGAAGAAATGATGATTTTGCAGAGTTGGGGGAAAAACAATCCGGCGTTCCGGCAATATTTTACGACAAAGTTCATGCCGGAGGCTTCCAAGGAGCAAATGGATTGGTTTAACGAACTCCAGCATGAGACGCTTTCACCCGATAATGCCGCCAGGATTATTCAGGTATCCAACAATATAAACGTTGTCGATTTGTGTCCGAGATTGAATTTGCCGACCCTTGTTCTTCACTGTAAGGAAGACGGCATTATCGATTTTGCCGAAGGTCGAAAAATGGCGGCGATGATACCGAACGCCCAATTTGTCGCACTTGATGGCAAGAACCATCTGATCCTGGAAAGCGAGCCGGCGTGGCCGCGATTCATGGAAGAGGTATCTCGATTTCTGTCCTAGTTTTCTTGAGATCATTGAGCCCGCTGAGACCGTCTATTGTTGGCGGGCGGGAGCGGTGCCGCCACGATGCTCGGATTTCCGAAACGCGACAAAGAAGCAGACGTCACCCCACATGAGGCAGAATGACCGCCTACGGGGGAAAAGCCGCCCTCGGGTCTCAACAGCTCAACCGTCCAAACCCCAGTCCAGCTTGTCCCCCGCCCCGTCACTGTCCGTTTTCTCCGGCACCGACGGTTCGCTTCGGTCTGATCCGAGATCAGTCGCTATTCGCGAGGCGTTTTCGAAACGCGTCTACCGGCAGACCGCCGATGCCCCAGTCCTGGGTCTCGACTTCGTCGATCACGACGAAGGTCGTCGCCGGGCTCTTGTCGAGGACGCTCACCAGCAGGTCGGTCACGCCGTCGATCAGTTCGGCTTTCTGGGCCGGCGTGGCGCCCTCCCGCGTAATCTTAATGTTCACGTAAGGCATGATGGTTCTCCTCTCAAGGTTCCCGTTCGATGATCTGGAAGACCTTGGCCATGATCCGCCATTTGTCCTCGGTCCTCACGAGAGTCAGAAAATCGACGAAGTCCCGCGTACCGATGGCGCATCGCACGCGGGCGAAAGCCGTGTTCTCGCCCGCGAACTCGATGGCGTCGATGGCGTCCCGCCGAACTTCGCCGCGGGACGCCGGTGACTGGCGGGCGGCGACGACGGGAAAGTACTCGTCCATGGTGCGAAAGAGCAGCGGCGCCTCGTCATCCGCCGTCGCGTAGATCGCCTTGGGATGAAAAACTGCCGCCAATCTCTCGGTGTCGCAGAAGTGGAGCGCATCGAAGTAGTCCTTGAGTACGGCACTCACATCGGTGAACCCGCTCATGCCGCATCCCCCTTCTCGACAAGGCCTTCGGCGATCATGGCTTTGACGACCGAGGGACGGATTTTGACGCGATCCAGGAAGGCCTGCACCGACGGCCAACGGCTCGTGTCGATGCCGACGAAGGTCGTCCAGTTGAGCACGACGAAGGCGTAGGCATCGGCCACGGTGAAATCGTCGCCGAGCAGGAAGGCGCGGCCGTCACCGAGGCGGCGTTCGATGTCATCGGTCCGCCGCGCGACCTGGGCTTCGGCCCGCGCCCGGGCGTCAGGCGAAAGCTCCTCTCCCGAGAAGAACGGACCAAACGCCTTGTGAAGTTCGGACGAAATGAAGTTCAGCAGTTCCTGCAGGCGTACACGCTCGATGGTGCCGGCGGTCGGTGCCAAGCGCTTTTCCGGCTTGAGGTCCGCCAGATACTGCAAGACCGCGGGGTTCTCGGTGATGACGTCGCCGGTTCCGGCCTGCAGGACCGGTACGTAGCCATTGGGATTGATCTCGGCGAAATCCGCTCCGGTTTGCGTCTTGCCGGTGGTGGTATCGGTCTTGTCCAATTCGAACACCGCGGCGATCTCGTTGAGGACGATGTGTGAGGCTAGGGAGCAGGCGCCCGGCTTGTAGTAGAGTTTCATGATCCGTCTCCTGTCGGATAACTGTCGACCGAAGATGAGCACAAGACTTACTCTTGACAACTAGATATCCAAGAGTTACTTAGTTTTCAACTTACCCTGCGGTTACCTGCTTACCTGGCCATGGTCCTCAAAGTTCGACGTAACAAGAGCCCCAAGCCGCCCGAGCCGTGCATGCTGACGGAATGCATGGCCGTCATTGCCGGCGCCTGGGCACCCAATGTCATCTGGTCGCTGCGCGCCGGACCGCGCCGCTTCAACGAACTGAGGATCGATATTCCACCGATCTCGGCGAAGGTGCTGTCGACACGCCTGGCCGAGTTGACAAAACGGGGCGTCATCGAGCGGCGGGTTCAGCCGACGTCACCGCCGTCGGTCGAATACGAACTGACGCCGCTTGGCGCCGAACTTATCCCTGCGCTCGAAGCGATCGTCCAAGTCGGGCATCGGTTGAAGAAGCATGGAAAGACCTAAAGGCTGACTCATTCTGGCTCGACTGACCGGGCGGGGCTTTCCGCGGCCGCTTTCCGTCAACGGTCACTGTCGGCTAGTTTTCCTTTCCGTGGTCCCCGTCCTCCACTGTCTCCGGCACCAGCGCCTCACCCTTAGTCTTCTTGGCGGTGACCTCTTCGGCCGTCTTTTCGATTGCGATGAACCGCTTGGCGGACGACGGGTGGGTGGAACCACTGAGGTGGATGCTGCCTGGGTTGCGGGCCGCCATGCGGCGCCACAGCTTGGCGACGCCGGAAACGTCGAAGCCGGCGCGGGCCGCGTAGTAGACGCCGACGTAGTCGGCTTCCGCCTCGAACTCCTGGCTGAAGGCGCCGGCGCCGATGCGACCGCCGACTCCTGACAGGTCAACGCCGAGGATGGCCCCGAACACGGCGCCAACCAGAGCACCGGCAACGTAATTGCCTTCCGATTTCTGGATGTGCTCCATGGTGTTGTGGGCCAATTCGTGGCCGAGAATCAGGGCCAGTTCGTCGTCGTTCTCGACGAAGCGGATCATGCCGGTGTAGACCTCCACCGTCTCGCTGTCGGCGGTCGCGTTGACGGCATCGTCCTGAACCACATGAAATGGGTAATCGCAGACGGGGACGGGAGTGACCTCGACGGACACCGTTTCATCCTCGCGTTTGACGGTGAACGGTATTGGCGTTCCCTCGGCGCTCATCTCCTCGAGCCGTTTCTTGATCCAGGCCTCGACCTTGCCGGCTTTTTCCGGTGAGTTCTCGCCGCCGATCGCCAGGATCTCGTCGCCGTCTCGGAGACCGCCGGCCCAGGCGGCGGACCGCGGCGGAACCTGGACGATCTTGGCCAGGTGCCCGAGTCCGTAGACCTTGCGCCCGGCCCGGGCGAAGGGTTTCTTCGAGTCCCCGCCGACGACGATCCGGGCCCCCGTGGTATAGGCCGTCTTCTTGCAAAGCTCGGCGTTGGCCGTCTGGATCCTCAGGCTCAACCGATGGACCAAGTGTTTGTTCTTTTCCAGCTCCTCGATGGTGATTTCGCGTTGTTTTTGGGCTTCCTCTTCCGCGACCGCCTCATCGATTTCCGGGAGTTTCGACACCGGGGCACAGGCGGCGGCCATGAGGACGCCAGCGACGAGGACGACGGCGACAAGGCCGGCTGTATGCCGCCACCGAGATTTCGACCCAACGTCCAAAAGTCGTATACCCACATTGTTCACTATAAAAAGTTGTGTCGACTCTCGCTCATTCTCTGGCCGCGGTCAACACACCATTGCAGGATTTCCAATTTTCTGTCGCCGGAGCGTCCTCTATTCTGTCGACAACAATCAAACAGGGGAGGACCGTTCCATGGGCGAAATGATTACGCTGACCGCTTCCGACGGCCACGAGCTGGGGGCCTATCTCTGCCAGCCGGAGGGTACGGCCCGGGGCGGCGTCGTCGTCATCCAGGAGATCTTCGGGGTCAACGGCCATATCCGCGACGTCGCCGAGCGCTATGCGTCCGTCGGCTACAAGACCATTGCGCCGGCTCTATACGACCGTTTCGAGCGCGATTTCCAGTGCGGCTACACGCCCGAAGAGATCGCCACGGGGCGCGAATTCAAGGCGATGGCCAACGATGCCCTCGACAGCGTCATGCTCGACGTCGAGGCGGCGCGCAAGCATGTTCTCGACGCCGGTGGTGTCGGCGTCACCGGCTACTGCTGGGGCGGTGTCGTCACCTGGGGTGCGGCCTGCCGGTTGCCGTTCCAGGCCGCGTCGAGTTACTACGGGGCCGGCATCCTGCCCTATATCGAAGAGAAACCGCGCTGCCCGACGATCCTGCATTTCGGCAACCAGGACGCCTCGATCCCGATGAGCGAAGTCGACCAGATCGCCGAAGTCCATCCTGAGTGCGAGTTCTTCATCTACGATGCCGATCACGGCTTCAACTGCGACCGCCGTGGCCAGTTTGATCCACGGGCCATGAACATCGCCGCCATGCGTACCATCCGGCTGTTCGACGCCAATCTCGATTGATGCCCGCGGGCCCGCTGCATCGTCCCCGGGGCAGGCCGATCAGAAGGTGACCTGGGTGCCGACAATGAAGGTGAGCTGGTTGGCGTCGCCCTCAACGTCGACCAGTGGGCTATCCGCCGCGTCGCCGAGGAGGCGGCCGTATGAGAGCGCCGTCAGTACGCCCAGGTTCTTGTTGATCTTCCATTGCAGGGTTGCGTTGGCTGTGGCCTCGACGATGCCGCTTTCCGCCGTGTAGGCGGTGTTGCCCGACAGGTTCGCCTGGCTCGTCGTGACGCCGAAGTGGGCCTGCGTGAAGTCGTCACTGGCCCAGGTAATGCCGACCTCCGTGGTCAGTTTCCAGCGCTCCCACAGGGGCCAGGAATAGCCGATACCGGCGTCGATGCTGGCGCCGTCGTGTTCGTCGCTGATGTCCTGGGAGAAGGTGAGGGCGTAGTGCCAGTCGGGTCGAGACGGGTCGCGGCCGCTGCCTTCGAGCGATACCTTGGCGAGCGCGTGGGTATCGATATTGCCCATGCCGTTGAGCACGTCGTTGTCGTCAGCGTCGCGGCTGCGCCCGAGGCCGAAGCCGAGGCTTAGCATGTTGTCGCGGTCCGGGGTGCCGATGTGCAGGAGCCCCGCCTTCACCCCCTCGCGCAGGTCAACCGACGCGTCGTGAAGGTCGAGGGCGAAGACGTAGCCGCGCGAGCCCCGTTGCGCCTCTTCGCCCTTCCAGGCGACGCCGAGAATCGGGAAAGCCAGGCCGATGTAATCGTCCGAGCCCCAATAGTCCGGTGCCAGACCGGCTCCAGCGCCCCACTTGAAGGAGAATTCACCGGCTCCGGCGCTTTTGATTCCGACGGCGGTGATGCCGAAAGCCAGCATTGCAGCGAGGGCGATGCGCCCGGTTCTACCTTTCATGGTTCCTAACCTTTCCAATCGTCCCGTCGGCGAAGCCGATATGGTGATCCGTCGCTGCCGCGCCAACCTGAAACCGGCAGTCGGTTTAAGGGGGATCGTCCGATAAGGCAATCAACCTTCATCGAAAAATATAAAACCCGTGGAATGTTCACGGGAACGTCATAGTTCGGGCCATCGACCGGGCCATTGATTCACCTCCGCGAACCTGTGAAACTCCGCCCAAACCAAGGCATCGAGCCGAGCATCCAGGTTAGCGACGAGGGGGCATCCATCCATGGCAACGGAACAATCGGCACCGGTCATCGGCGTCATCGGCGGCAGCGGCGTCTACGAGATCGACGGCCTCGAGAACACCCGCTGGGAAAAGGTCGCCTCGTCCTTCGGCGAGCCCTCGGACGAGCTTCTGTTCGGCGAGTTGAACGGCCAACGGATGGTGTTTCTGCCGCGCCACGGCCGCGGTCACCGCATTCCCCCGTCCGAACTCAACTTCCGCGCCAACATCGATGCGCTCAAGCGCGCCGGCGTCACCGAGATCATCTCGTTCTCGGCCTGCGGGTCGCTCAAGGAAAAGCTGCCGCCGGGCACCTTCGTCATCGCCGATCAGTTCATCGACCGCACCTTCGCCCGCGAAAAAACCTTCTTCGGCACCGGGCTGGTCGCCCATGTCGGGCTCGGCCATCCGGTCTGTGGGCGTTTGGGCGATGCTCTCGAGGAATCGGTCAAGGAGCTGGACATTCCCTATCAACGCGGCGGCACCTATCTGACCATGGAAGGGCCGCAGTTCTCGACCCTCGCCGAGAGCAACCTCTATCGCAGTTGGGGTTGTGACGTTATCGGAATGACCAATATGCCGGAGGCCAAGTTGGCCCGCGAGGCGGAGATCTGTTACGCCACCGTGGCCATGGTCACCGACTACGATTGCTGGCATCCGGACCACGACCATGTCACGGTCGACGCCATCATCAAGGTGCTCCTGGATAACGCCGACAAGGGCCGCTCCCTGGTCAAGCAGACGGCGCCGAAACTCTCGGGCCGCAGCGAGCTCTGTTCCGAAGGCTGCCACACGGCCCTTGAGGTCGCCATCATCACGGCGCCCGACGCCCGCGACCCGGCCATGGTCGAGAAACTCGATGCGGTCGCCGGGCGGGTGCTGGGCGGCTGAAAGCCGGTTTTTCTGAAGGAGGATTTCGCCATGCCCAAGGCCTATTGGATCAGCTCCTATGACGCCATCCACGACCCCGACAAACTGAAAGCCTACGCCGAGGCGGCGAGCCCGGTGCTGGCCGAGCACGGCGGCCGGGTCCTGGCCCGCGGCGGCGCTTCCGCCACCTTCGAGGGAAACGAGAAGCTGCGCGTCGTCGTCATCGAGTTCCCCAGCATGGAAGCCGCCGAGGCCTGTTACGCTTCGCCCGGTTACAAAGCGGCGCACGCGCTGTTGGGCGATGGTGCCGAACGCGACCTGTTCGCCGTCGAGGGCGTTGACTAGCGGGCGTGGGGCCGGGACTTGGCGGGCGCCGTCGTCATCCGCCGGGCCGGGCGCGGCGACGTGTCGCAGTTGACCGCCTTCGCCACCGCCGCCTATGCCCCTTTTATCGAACGTATCGGCCGTGAACCGGCGCCCATGCTCGCTGATTTCGCCGGGCACGTCGGCAGAGGCGAGGCCTTCGTGCTCGAGGACGGTGGCGAACTCGTCGCCTACATCGTCACCTACGCGAAGGACAGCGACCAGTTCGTCGAAAACGTCGCCGTGCGTCCCAGCCGCCAGGGCCAAGGCCACGGCAGGCGTCTCATGGACTTCGCCGAGACGCGGGCCCGAGACGCGAAATTGACGCGGATGGTGCTTTACACTAACGTCAAGATGACGGAGAACTTGAGCCTGTATCCGCGGCTCGGTTACGTCGAGACCCGCCGGGTCACGGAGGACGGCTTCGAGCGCGTCTATTTCGAGAAGGTGCTGGTTCGAGAAGATGCTGGATCGTCGGGAGTAGACGAATGAGCAATCGGAACGAGAACGATAACCCGGGCGAGGCGACCGTCCTGGTCGATGAGGCGCCCGACGGCGCATCGCGCATCCTGCCGCCGTTCTGGTTCTTCACCAGTTGCGCGGCGATGGTCTCGATCCACTACGGGTTTCCCCAGTATGACGTGGTGCCGGCTGACTACCGGCTCGCCGGTTGGTTCGTGCTCGCCGCCGCCGTCTGTTTCGCCGTCGCCGGCAAGCGCCAGTTCGACCTCGTCGGAACACCTGTCCGCCCGTTCTCCGATTCGACGAAGCTGGTCATGACGGGCCTCTTCCGGTGGACGCGGAATCCCATGTATCTGGCGATGGTCCTCGGCTTGATGGGCCTGTTCGTCGGGCTCGGAACCCTGGCGCCGCTGGTCGTCGTTCCCATCTTCGCCTGGCTGATTACGACCCATTTCATCGTCCACGAGGAGCGCATCTTGGAACAGCGCTTAGGCGACGACTACCGCGCCTATAAGGCTTCCGTCAGGCGCTGGTTCTAGGCTGAAAAAGCAATTCGATCGATTTACGATCAGCGGCGGACAGCCCTCCCATGCCGAACGCCATGCGCGTTTTGACAACCTCAACGAGAGCCGGAATAATCGAAAAAAGCCGACAGAATACCGTCACGTGCGCTCGAAAAAGGGGGGAGTCGTCATGGGGTCAATCAGGCAAGTTGGAAGTGGTGTGGGGTCATTTCCTGGGACCGGTGGGTTCGATCGGTCATTCGAGGCTCAGCCATCGCGCTGTTGCCGGTTTTATCCCTGGCCGCCTGTAGCACCCCCCACCTGACCCTCTTGGATACCGCGGAGGATGGGCTCGACGTCAAGGAAAACTGGCTGAAAACCGATCATCGGAAATTCCACCACATCCTGCACTATCCACGGGGAACGGCCCTGCATTTCCCAGGATACATCGTCGGGATCGAAAAGGCCGATCAGGATGATGTGGGCGGACCCAAGCTCCATCCCGATCTGCTCAACGGCACCGATCAAGACGACGGTGCGGAAGTCCGCCGGAAGATCAGCCGCGATCCGAAAACCCAACTGATCACGCATGTCGTGGCCTATCGTCGGAACGACAACGATGCCAAGAGGTATGCGGTTTTCGGGGATCGGATCAAATCCTGCGTCGTTTATTCGGCAATTCCCCCGCACGGCGGATTAGAAGCGGTCACGGCCGACTACCTGAACCCCTCCGTGGCCCCGCCCAAATCCGACAGTGCCCACGGCATTTTCGAGTATTGCAAAGAGGAAAACGGCCGGGTTGAATTGCCGGGAACGGCCAGCGGCCCGTTCGAAAACGGTTGGCGCGGTGTCGCCCGCCTGCGCCAGGCCTTGGTAGAGGACCTTGCGCGCGAATCCGGATCCGGCGGCTACTCCCACATTCTCGTATTCATCATGGGTTGGAACACCGTCCAGGCGGAAGCGGTTCGCAACTTCAATAGCATGATCGGCCACCTTTTGGACGAAGTCGAGGCGCGACGGTTGGCCATCAAGTGCCAAGACAGGTCCAAAGACGTCGATGCGGTCTGCCGGTTCAAACCCCTGTTCGTCGGGGTGACCTGGCCGTCGGATTGGGAGATCAGCCCGATGCTGCCCGTCGCGCCCGCTTTCGTCCGCGGCATCAGTTTCCAGGGCCAGCGACGCCAAGGAAGTCGGCATGATGTGGCTGCGCGCATTGCTCGAGAAAGCGGTGCTGCCGGCCCGCGCCGCCGTCTTCCAGAACCGATCCGATCAGCCGAGACTCATGATCATCGGCCACAGCTTCGGCGCCCGCGCCGCCGTCGCCGGAACCCTGTTCCCACCGGCGTTAGACATGGAAAATGGTCTCGCGGCGGAGCTCCGCGGCAGCTGGGATTTTCGGCTCGGCGACCGGTTGATCGTCCTGCAGGGTGCCTACCGGATCGACGAGTTGTTCATCGATCCCGATAAGCCCGAGAAGGGCCTGAAGGAGAAGATCTCCAAGTCCGGCTTGCGCGTCTTCATGACGACGTCGGAGTTCGACAAGGCCGTTGATACCGCCTTTTGGGGAACCTACGCGGGTCAGGCCAAGGCTTTCGACAAGGTCTGCGCCGGCGCCGGCGCCAAGGCCTACGAACCCTTCGTCGGGTGTCGGTTGGCCGACTACTGGAGCGTTTCCGGGAGGACGCCCGACAGGCTGGGGTACGGCTTTCAACGGTGTACACCGGTTTCGCCAACCCGCCTGCGGAAAAAACCGTCCTTGGCCGAACAGAACGGAGAAAAGAAGCTGATCACGTTCGTCGACGCCAGCGCCGTCATCAACTGCCGGGCCGCCTTTACCGGCGGCGGCAGCCACAGTGACATCTATCGCCGGGAATCCGCCCGGCTGTTGTGGGATTTGATGAACTGATCGGAGATTTCATCCTTTCTGCATTGACAGATGCCCCGAGAATGCGAACGGCGTGACCCAGTTGATTTGAGGCTTCGCCTCCGCTGTGTGAAAACTCGGCTTCAGTTCGTCGGATTTGATCTGCGGTTGCCGCTGTGCCGTTTTTTGGCGGCGATTTTGGCGGCCTGGATTTGAGACAAAGGAAGCCGTCATGCCGTGATGGCGGCGATCAGCGGTTTGACGCCCATAAGGGCAATCATGCGCTTGAGGTTGTAGGCGAGGACATTGAGGCTCATCTCCGTCT